>Ga0075421_100005630_pt1 | contig 15175 bp, 12 predicted proteins | sample SoiMetdeltSBSDD5_FD_75292 | JGI IMG/M metagenome (GOLD analysis project Ga0075421, IMG submission 75292) | Bulk soil microbial communities from a Populus tree surrounding site in Tennessee, USA - Soil MetaG P. deltoides SBSDD5 | ecosystem: Environmental > Terrestrial > Soil > Tree plantation...
AAACACGTCGATGCGCTCGCCCGACTGCGGTGCGATCAGGTAACTCATGTTCTCCACCATGCCAAGAATGGGAACGCGCACCTGCCGGAACATATTCACCGCTTTGCGTGCATCCTCGAGAGACACGTCCGAGGGAGTCGTCACAACGATGGCGCCGGTGAGTGGCGCCGTCTGGATGAGCGAGAGCTGCACATCTCCGGTGCCGGGAGGGAGGTCGATGACGAGATAGTCGAGTTCGCCCCAATCGGTGCCGCGTAGGAACTGCCCGATGACACTGTGTAGCATGGGTCCGCGCCAGATGAGCGGTTTGTCGCCGGGGTTGAGGAAACCCATCGACATCAGCTTCAACCCTTCCTTTTCCAGCGGAATGATGCGGTTCTCTACCGAGTAGGGTTGCTGCTGCACACCGAGCATGAGCGGGATGTTCGGACCATACACGTCGGCGTCAAGCAAACCGGTACGGTAGCCCAGTTTCGACAGAGCGATGGCGAGATTGACAGCTACTGTCGTCTTTCCAACACCGCCTTTGCCTGAGCCAACGGCAATCATGTGGCGGATGCCGGGAATGGGCGGTTTCGGTGCGTCGGGCTGTTGAGTGGGATGCAAAGATGAAACCTCGTTCCTGATGATGCCTGCGCGCTAAGTGCGGTAACTGCCGTTGATTTTGATATAGCCCTCGGTGAGGTCGCAGGTCCAAAACTTGGCGCGTCCTGGATTGTTGCCATGGAAAGCGAACTCGATGAAGATGTCCTTTTCGTCGAGACGCTTTTTCAAATCGCTTTCGCGGAACGGCGCGGCAAGGCCACCTTTGCAGACAAGTATGCCCTGCATGGCGATGTCGACTTGAGCGGGATTAAACTTTACTCCCGCGTATCCGGCAGCGCAAATGATGCGGCCCCAGTTGGCGTCCGAGCCCGCAATAGCAGTCTTTACGAGCGGTGAATTGGCGATGGCCCGGGCGATGAGCGCGGCGTCGCCATTGGAGCGCGCGCCCGAAACGTGGATCGTAACGAGTTTCTTCGCGCCTTCACCATCGCGGGCAATTTGCGCGGCCAGGTCCTGCATGACCTTGGACAGAGTTTGTTGAAAGAGCGGATAGTCGACAGGCTTGAGGGTGACCCCGGAGGCCCCGTTGGCCATGATGGCGACTGTGTCGTTGGTTGAAGTTTCGCCGTCAACGCTCAATCGGTGGTAGCTTTCCTCGTTGGCGGCAATCAGCATACGCTTCAGGACGGGTGCGGGGAGCGAGGCGTCGCACATGAGAAATCCGAGCGTGGTCGCCATGTTCGGCATGATCATGCCGGAACCCTTCGTCATGCCCGCGATGCGCACCGTGCCACCCTTGAGCGAGAGTTCGGCGGTGGCAGTTTTGGACACGAGGTCGGTCGTCATGATCGCCTCGGCAACCTGCTGGAATCCATCTGGTGAAAGCCGCTTGGCGAGTTTGGGTAGAGCTTTTGTGATCAGGGAGGCCTTGAGCTCGACACCGATAACTCCGGTGGAGGCGGGCAGCACGTGTACGGGAGCAATGCCGATGGCTCGAGCCGCGGCATCGGTGGTCTCGCTTGCCACTGCCATGCCGGTTTGTGTGGCGCAGTTGGCGTTGCCGGCGTTAATGAGATAGGCGCGAAGCTTTCCTTTGGAAGCGGCGAGGTTCTTTCGCGCAAGCACAACCGGTGCGGCGACGACCTGGTTTGTCGTGAAGACCGCGGCGGCAGCGGCCGGTGTATCGGAGACGATCAAGGCGAGGTCGTCCTTCGCGATCTTACGAATCTTGGCGTAAGTGGTGGCGTAACGGAAGCCGAGGGGGAGTGTCAATTCGGAGAATCTCCTAATCGTTCATTGTCGTGCAATCGCTGCCCGTTCAGGAAAGCGGCTGCCGTGACACGCTTGCGGCCTTCCAATTGGAGTTCGAGAATTTCGAGCACGGTGCCAGAGCCGCAGGCGACGCTGAGCCGGTTCTTGCCGGGGAGTAGCGTCCCAGGCAAAGCCGTTGTCAAGTCGGATGCGACGCGCGCCGAAAGTATGTGCAGCTGCTGGCCGCGGAAAGTGGTCCATGCACCGGGCCACGGAGTGAAACCGCGAAGGCGATTGTAGGTGGTTTGGGCGGGCGCGGACCAATCGATGCGGCCGTCTTCCTTTTTGAGAATGGGCGCGAGTGTGGCAATCGAGTGATCCTGAGTTCGGGGATACAGAGTGCCTGCATCCAATCCTTTGAGCGCTTCGATCAGGAGCGCCGCGCCCATCGCGGCGAGGCGCGAACTCAACACGGGAGCCGGCTCGTCACGCCCGATGAGCGTGGCTTCTTCCAGCAGAATATCGCCAGTGTCCAGTCCGGCGTCGATGCGCATGATGGTAACGCCGGTTTCGATCTCACCATTAGCGACAGCCCACTGAATGGGCGCCGCTCCGCGATAGAGAGGCAACAGCGAAGCATGGACATTCAAGATGCCGAGCGGAGGAATGTCGATGATCGATTGCGGGATGATCTGGCCGTAGCCGACAACGATGATGGCGCGGGGTGCGATCTCTCGAATTTCGCTGACGACTTCGGGATGACGCACCTTCAGCGGCTGATGAACTGGAATCCCATGCGTGAGGGCGCGTTCCTTGACGGGGGGTTGAGCGAGCGCGCCACCCCTGCCTTTAGGACGATCCGGTTGTGTGTAGACGGCGGCTACCTCATGGCCCGCTTCGATGCACGCATCCAGGCTAGCGATGGCAAAGGAGGGAGTTCCCATGAAGATCAGCCGCATCGGGGGGATCAATCCCACTCGCCGGCTTTTTGCAGTTTACGGATCTTGCGGCGGATCAGGTCGCGCTTGAGTGCGCTGAGATGCTGGAGGAACAGAATTCCGTTCAAGTGGTCGATCTCGTGCTGAAGCGCGCGGGCTAGCAGTTCGTCGCCGGTAATCTCAATCTCTTCCCCTTTGGCGTCGCGCGCAAGCACAGTTGCCTTCATTGCTCGCTTCACTTCCTCGCGGAAGCCCGGAATAGAAAGGCAACCTTCCTCGCCGGTCTGAGTGCCTTCCAAGCTTTTGATCTCGGGGTTGATGATGATCAGGCGTTGAGCGGGGTCTTCACCCGCTGAAGTATCGATGACAGTCAGGCGTTGGGAGACGTTCACCTGCGGCGCGGCGAGGCCGACGCCTTTGTGAGCATACATAGTCTCGAACATGTCCTCGATGAGTTGATGCAGTTCCCGTGAATCGAAATTCGTGACCGGTTGGGCGACCTGCTCGAGTACGGGATGGCCGAGTTTGACGATCTTATAGACCATTAGTAGTTCCGCACCTGTTCGCGATATCCCTGAAAGTTGCGACAGGTTTCCTTGAGCGAATCGCCGCCGAATTTCTCCAGCATGGCCTGAGCGAGGACGATGGCGACCATGGCTTCGCCGATCACTCCAGCCGCCGGGGCCACGCAGATGTCGGAGCGCTCGTAGGCAGCCTCCTTTGGCTCGCGCGTGGTCAGATCGACCGACTCGAGAGGCTTGCGAAGCGTGGAAATTGGCTTCAGGAAGCCGCGTACGAAGACGTCCTGGCCGTTGGTCATTCCACCTTCAAGGCCACCGGCGCGGTTGGCTCCACGCGTAAATGCGTGCTCGTCTTTATTGTAATGGATCGTGTCCTGCACCTTCGAGCCGTAGCTCAGTGCACCCTCTTCGGCGTATCCGATCTCGACACCTTTCACCGCCTGCATCGAGACGATGGCCTGGGCGAGGCGGCCATCGAGGCGCGAATCCCAGGTGATGTGAGAACCGAGCCCGGTGGGAACATTGTGCGCGACGACTTCGAAGATTCCGCCGATGGTGTCGCCCGTGCGATACGCGACGTCGACAGCCGCTTTCATGCGCGACTCGGTTTCCTCGTCGACGCATCCGAGCAAAACCTCTTTCTTCTGGGCGAGCGTGGCGATTTCGGCCCAGGTCACCTGGCGTTCGAGACGAACGGGTCCGACGGCAATAACGTGGCTCAATACCTCGATGCCAAACTGCTTGAGAAGAAGCTTGCAAATGGCGCCAACGGCAACTCTCGCCGTGGTTTCCCGGGCGCTGGCGCGTTCGAGAATGTAGCGTGCATCGGGGAAATCGTACTTAATTCCACCAGCGAGGTCGGCGTGCCCGGGACGAGGGCGGATTACGGGCTTCTTGTTCGCCTCGCTTCCCTCGTAATCCTCCACGGGAAGCGTTTCGGTCCAGTTCTTCCAGTCGCGATTCTGGATGAGCATCGCGATCGGCGAACCGATGGTGATGCCATGGCGAACACCAGAGACAATTTCGACCGTATCGGTTTCGATCTTCATCCGGCCGCCACGCCCGAAGCCTTGCTGGCGGCGCCACAATTCGTGGTTGATCGCATCCAGTGAGATCGGGACGTGCGCAGGCAGGCCGGTAAGTGTAGCGACGAGACACTGACCGTGGGACTCGCCGGCGGTTTCAAAACGGAACATCGGTGGAATTACTATCGTATCTAAGCGGCGCCAGAAGCAGCAAGCCGCGAGCGCAAACGAGACTTAGTCGTTGAGGAAGGCCATCGTTTTGACGCCTGAGATATCGAAGCGCTTCCGGCATCGCATGTTTTTGCACGAAGCCTGATTGTCCACGAGCACCATGTAGCTTTGTGCTTTGGCGAACTTGGCACGATCGCGCTCGTCGCCGCCGCCCGGCATGCGGTCCTTCTTCTTGCGCACTACCCACTCCAATTCATAGGAATCGGAGGTGCGGCAATACGGGCAGTTCAATTGCGCGGGCTTGCGAGCGCGGGATTCGGTGTAGAAAGCTCTCTCGTCCATTTACTGACTGCTGATTGTCTCGAAACTTCGGTCCAGGCGCAAGAGGAACTCATCGATATCCGCTTTGCCAATGTTCATGGGCGGGGAGAGACGGATGCAGTTGCCATGCAGACCGCCTTTGCCGAGCAGCAATCCCAATTCTCGTGCCGCCTCGAGAAGCGCCGCGGCTTGGGCGGTTGCGGGTGTGCGCGAAGCGCGGTCGGTGACAAGTTCCATGGCTTGTAGAAGGCCCATGCCTCGGACATCGCCGATGAGGGGGTGCTTGTCCTGCAGCGCAAGCAGTCCTTCACGCAGGTAAGCGCCATTCTCCGCTGTTCGTGTGCGGAGTCCGTGAGCTTCGATGAAATCGAGCACGGCGCAAGCGGCCTCGGACGAGATCGGGTTTCCACCAAAAGTAGCAATGGTGGGAGAGGGAACGGCGCGGGCGACCTCATCGCGGGCGAGAGTGAGCCCGATGGGCAGCCCATTAGCGAGGCCCTTGGCGGAGGTGAGGATGTCCGGTGTAACTCCCCAATGCTCTATGCCGAACCACTTGTCGCCGGTGCGACCCCAGGCGGTTTGGACCTCGTCGGAAATGAAGACGCCGCCATGCTGGCGGACCGTGTCGGCGACGATGCCGAAATATTCGGGAGGCGGCGTAATGAATCCGCCCACGCCTTGAATGGGTTCGGCGATCATTCCCGCGACGCGGCCGGAGGTGGTCGTGCGGATGAGGTCCTTGACGTCGGTGGCGCAGCGCAACTCGCAATTCGGATAAGTGAGTCCGAATGGACAGCGGTAACAGTAGGCATTGTGCGCGAACGTGATGCCGGCGGCGGGTGGACCGGAGTAACGCCAGGCTTGATTTCCAGTGAGCGCCGCGGCGAGCTGCGAACGGCCATGGTAGGAGTGGCGCAGCGCTATGATGTCGCTGTTGCCCGTGAACATGCGGGCAGCGTGGATCGCGGTTTCGTTGGCCTCGGAGCCTGAGTTGGTAAACATGGACCGCGTGAGAGCGCCATTCGGTGAGATCGACGCGAGCTGCTGGGCAAGCTTCATCATGGGACCGCTCGAGTAGAGCGTCGACGTATGCCCAAGGGTGTCAATCTGGCGATGGACTCGAGCGTTGATCTCATCGTTGCAGTGACCGATGGATACGGTAACGATGCCGCCAAAGAAGTCCAGATACTGACGGCCATCGGCGTCCCAGACGTACTGGTCTTTCGAGCGTGCAAGGACGAGCGGCTCCCTATAAAGGTGAAAGACAGCGGGAAAGAGAAACTCACTTCGAGCGAGCAGGATCTCGTCCTGGTTCATACCCGAATGGTAGCAGCGAAGAACGCGCCCGCGGCGCCAGGCGATAGAATATAGGCAGAACCGTGACCGAACCCAGCGCCCTGATCAATTTGGTGGATGCCGCCCGCCGCCGAACGATGGCCCATCACGTTGTCGAGCAGGCGTTGACGGGGACGTGTGCAGCGTTAGCCGGCGCGGCACTAATTCTGATCGCGGGCTCGGATATTCTCGATTGGCGCTGGCTGATCTTGTTGTTCGCAGGCGGAGTGGGCTGGAGCGCGTGGCGCACGCTGAAGCGAATCAAGGGGCCATACGAGGTCGCGCAGGAAATCGACCGGCGAATGGAGTTGAACGACACGCTGTCGACTGCTTATTTCTTCAATGGCGAGGACAAGCGCTGCTTGGTTGTAGCGGAGCTGTGGCAACTCCAGCGCGCCCGGGCCGAGGCGGCATCGCAAAGCTTGCGCCCCGCTGACGTATTCCCGTGGGCTCTGCCGCGACAAGCATATGTCGCCGCGCTCATGATCGCATTGATGGGCGGATTGCTCATTGCGCGTTACGGCTTGATGGGAACGCTGAGTGTTCGAGCCCCGATGGTGCACGGACTATCGCAGTTCTTCAAACCCAGTGCGGAGAGGAATGCGAAGGGAGGGCCGGGCAGCAAGAAGCAGGATGAAAAGGCACTTGGCATTCCGCTTGACGACCAAGGGGAAGAAGACAAGGACCTCGATGCCGCCAGTCCGGATGTCCTCGCCGAAGTGAACACACCAGACGTGAATGCCGGCGTGGATACGAAAGACATTCTCAAGTCGCAGACCAAGGAGATTAAAGCGCAGGCCGAAGAAGGCGACGCGATGGACGATAGCGCGGAGGGAAACGACCGGACCAAGGGCGACGGGAAGGACGGCAACTCTCAGGCGAACGACAGTGCGACTCCCGATGGTCAAAAGGGAATTCCTCAGGAAGGGAAGAACGGCGAACAGGGCAAAGAGGGCAACAACTCAAGCCTCATGGACAAGATGCGGGATGCAATGGCGAACCTGCTGGCCAAGATGAAGATCCCGAATCAAGGCCAGCCGAAGCAGGGCTCAAACCAGAAGGGGTCTCAGGGCGGCGGCGAGATGCAGGGCAAGCAAGGGGGACAGCAGAAGGGGCAGACCCAGGGTAAGGGATCGCCCTCAGACGATGCCGAAGGCGCCGATGAAGGTCAACCCAGCGAGCAGGCACAATCGGGTCAGGGCAAGGGAGCGGACAAGGGTAACGAGCAGCAGAGCCAGCCTGCACAGCAGAGCGGAATGGGAAAGCAGGATGGCGAGAAGAGCATCAAGGATGCCGAGCAGGCCGCGGCAATGGGCAAAATCAGCGAGATCTTCGGCAAACGGGCGCAGAATATGACCGGCGAGATGATGGTCGAGGTGAAGTCCAGTAAGCAGCAACAGCTTCGGACTGCGTATGCGAACCGCGCAACCACGCATCGCGAGTCGGGAGGCGAGATCCACCGTGATGAGGTTCCGCTCGACTTGCAGTATTTCGTACAGCAGTATTTCGAGAAGGTCCGCAAACCTGCCGTGGCGAGCAAGCCGGATGTTGCGCCCGAACCGGCAAAGAAGTAGGTTACTTGCCGCTCTGCGCGCGTTCGAGAACTCGCTGCGCAAAGTAGTTCGTCACGCGAGCTTCGTTGCGGGCGACCTCATAGTAGGCGGTTTTGCGCAATTGATCTTTCCGGTTCTGAAGCGTCTCCCTGATTGTCTGTTGAACACGGGGATCGTTCAGGTCGCGCTGGCCGGCAGGCTCCTTGGAAACCAGCTTGAGGATGCGGTAGCCTTCCGCCGTTGAAATGATGGGTGAGACCTGACCAGGCTGCAATGACATGACCATTTTGCGGAGCTCGACATTGGCCTGTTCGAGCGCTGATTCGGGAATGAAACCCATGTCACCGCCATTGGGCGCCGTGTTCGGGTCTTCGGAAAAGCTTTGGGCGATCATAGCGAAATCTTCGCCCTGCTTCAGACGCGCTTCGATCATCTGAATTTTACGCTTCGCTTGTTCGTCGTTTTGCGCCTTGTCGCTGCGGAGGTTGCGGACGTTGGGATCGGGCTGGGGAGTAACCAGGATGGTGGCCAAGTGCACCTGGGGCTCGGCGAGATTGAAGTTCGCTTTGTTGGCTGCGTAGAAATCGGAGATGTCTTTGTCCGTGATAGTGGGAATGCGTGACGTGATCTCGCGGTTGAACAACTTCGCGATACTCAAGTCGCGCCGGATTTGCACTTTCAGATCTTGAATCGTGATCTTCCGGGCATCCATCTGCTTTTGAAACTCTTCCTGTGTGTAGGGCGCCTTTAGCTCGTTGAATTTGGCTTCCACATCGGAGTCTACTGCCATCAAGCCGAGCTTTTCGGCGCGCTGTAACATGATCTCGTTATCGATCATGCTCCTCAGGATGTCGAGCTTTTGGTTATCGACAAGGTCTTCGTTGGATTCGGGGTTGGAAGACGAGAATTGGATTTTGAACTGCTTCTCCAATTCCGCGTACAGGATGGGACGAGCGTTGACCTCGGCGGCGACGTTCGTAGGCGTGGCCCGCTTGCAACCCTGGGCTACTAACAGGAGTGCAAGCACCAGCGCGGGAATTGATTTCACCATGAACCCGACTATTGTAGCGCGTGAGGTTGTGAGCGCCGAGAGGTTAGGAATTCGTGTCCGCACGGCCGGGCTGCCGCGGAATATAGAGGCAAAGCGGATCCGTGCCGAGTGGTGTACCCGTGGCTTCGAATGCTCGAGCTCGCGATCCGCCACACAGGGCATTGTATTCGCAGTACCCACAGCGCTCCTCGAACTGGCGTGGATCATGGAGCGATTTAAAGAGAGGCGCCTCACGATAGACTTCCGCCACGCGGTGAGTGCGCACATTTCCCGCCGAAATTGGGAGAAATCCAGCCGGACAGATCTCACCAGTGCTCGAAACAAACATGATGCCATGACCATCGCGAATACCGGCGCCACGAAGCGGGCCGCTCCGTTTCATCTGCTCTCCCGTGAGGCCTTGTGCGCGCATGAGTTCGATGGCGACTCTCCTATAGGAGGGGGCCTCGGTCGTGGCTACGATGAAGGGCGAGGCCTTCGAAACATCGAATATCCACGCCATTAGGGATTCGCTATCCTCCGGAGAGAGGGGTTGGAGGACCTTTCCACGTCCGACTGAAATTAGAAAGAACAGACTCCATCTGGCGATGTCATGCGGCTTTAGAAGCTCGTAGATCGCGGATATGTCGTGCGCCGTCTCCGCGGCGGCAAGCGTATTGATTTGAATGGGAAGTTCGAGACTTTCCGCCCACTGGATGGCCTGCATGGTGCGTGCAAAGGTACCTGGAATACCGCGAATGGCGTCGTGCGTTGCGGCGCTGGAACCATCCAGGCTTAGACCCAAACCTTCCACACCGGATTCCTTCAAACGCAGGAGGACTTCGAAACTGAGTTGTGCGGTAGCCGCAGGAGTGATGGAGACGCCGAGGCCGCGACGACGGGCTTCCGCGATTAACTGAAACAGATCTGGACGGTTCAGCGGATCTCCACCAGTGAGGATCAGATGTGGCAAGGGCGTGCCAAACTCTCCTAACTGGTCTAAGAAGCCCAGACTTTCGTCAAAGGTGAGTTCATTCGGATGTGCCGACGGCATTGCCTCCGCACGGCAATGCCGGCAAGCAAGCGCGCATGCCTGCGTCATCTCCCAATAAACATTCAGAGGCGTTCGAGTGTAATCGCGGAGTGCGTGGTGGGGACCGGAGCTTGCATGAGGCGACCCAGCCATAGCCCTAGTGTACAACGATCACGAGCATACTAAGACCCTTTACGGAGGGCGATGCCGACTTCTCTTAGTTGACGATCGGGGATTTCCGAAGGAGCCTCACACATCAAATCGGTTCCCTTCGAAGTCTTCGGGAACGGTATGACGTCACGGATCGATGATTCGCCGGCGAGGATCATGACCATGCGGTCCAAACCGAGCGCGATACCACCATGTGGAGGCGCACCATATTCGAGCGCATCGAGTAAGAAGCCGAAACGCCGGTGAGCTTCTTCATCACTCATGCCGAGGGCGGCAAACACCTTGGCTTGAACATCGCGACGGTGGATACGAATCGAGCCAGAGCCAAGTTCAACGCCGTTCAACACAAGATCATAAGACTTTGCGCGGCAGCCCGCCGGGTCTTCAGTAAGTTTCTCGATGTGTTCATCCTTCACGCTGGTGAAAGGATGGTGCGCGGCAACCCAACGCCGGTCCTCGGCGTCCCATTCGAACATTGGGAAATCGACAACCCAAAGAAAGCGAAAGTCCGTCGCGGAAAGCCGCTTATGACGGTCGTTGAAGCGCTGACCGAGAAAAACCCGAAACGCCCCACATGCTTCATAAACCGACTGCACCGGACGCGGCGACTTGGGAGGTTCGTTGACACCACAGAGGAAAAGCAAGTCATCCTCTTTCGCTCCGATCCGTTCACGCATCCGCGCAACAGGCTCGGCGAAGTCCCGTTCCAGGCGTTTGATGTCATCGTATACGCGCAGACCACGTTCCTGGCCAAAGGGCTTTACGTCGTCGCGGTCCTTGCGGCTGAGTGCACCAACGCCTGGGATGCGGATCGCCACCAAGGGCATTCCGTCCGCCGTTAATCCAGAGCCGGGAAACATATCGGCAACGTCACAAAACGGTGGAAGACGGAGGTCAGGTTTATCGGTTCCGTAAGACTTCATGACCTCGTCGTAAGTAAGCCGCGGAATAGGACCATCCACTCTAAAACCAGCTTCTTGACATACACGATGAACAAGAGGTTCGATCACTTCAAAGATCTGGTCTTGCTGCGGAAACGACATTTCCAGGTCGATCTGAGTGAATTCGGGCTGGCGGTCCGCTCGAAGATCTTCGTCCCGGAAACAGCGCACGATCTGGAAATACCGGTCATAGCCGCTGATCATCAGCAGCTGTTTGAATATTTGCGGCGACTGAGGTAATGCGTAGAACATGCCTGGTTGCAGACGGCAGGGAACAAGAAAGTCGCGGGCACCTTCAGGCGTCGACCGGGTCATGAACGGCGTCTCTATTTCGAGAAATCCCTGCTCCGCCAGACTGTTCCTCACTGCCAGTGAAATCTTCGATCGCAGAATCACGTTGCGCTGCATTCGTGGCCTGCGCAGATCAACGAATCGATACTTTAGGCGCACGTCCTCGCTGACATCAACGTGATCCTCCATGGGAAACGGGGAGGTCTTCGACTCATTCAGGACGTAAAGCTCATCTACAACAATTTCAACTTCACCAGTGGGGATGTTCGGATTCACCGTCTCGGCTGTGCGTTCCGCAACTCGGCCGCGGACCGCGATTACGTATTCCGGGCGCAACCCTTCCGCTTTCCGGTGCAGCGCCGAATCGCCCTCGGCGTGAAATACGCACTGGCTGACACCCGCCCTATCCCGAAGATGAATGAAGATTACTCCACCAAGATCACGCCGTCGATGCACCCAACCCATAAGCAGAACAGTACTTCCTGCATCGGAACGGCGGATGGCGCCGCAATCATGAGTACGTCGCAGATCACCAAGAAAATCGAGGACTACGCTAGATTCCATGTTCATTTGTTGTGGCAATATGGCTGAGCAGCATCGGACGTGAAACGAACTTTTGAACGCCCGTTACCATCTCCTTCAACAGGAATTGCCCAGACTGCATTTCCTGCTCGCCAACGATTAGAGTATATCGGGCGCCTAGCTTGTGGGCAAGTTCGAGCGATCGCCTCAGCTTATTGTCATGGCCCACTTCCACGCAAACCCCGGACTGCCGTAACTCGTGCGCAAGACCCGCACAAAAGCGAACGGCTTCGCCGCCAACCGGAGAGACAAACACGTCAATTGCGCTCACGCTTGAGGCCTCCGCCTCTCCTCCGAGAATCATCATCAATCGGTCCTGCCCGATCGAAAACCCAATGCCCGGCGACGGAACGCGCGAACCTAACTGTTCAGCCAAGCCATCATAGCGCCCACCACCTAAGATAGAATTTTGCGCACCGAGCGCATCATGTGTGAATTCGAACGTTGTTCTCGAATAATAATCCAGACCCCTCACTAAGCGGGGATTTACGGTAAACACCAATCCCCGGTCTGCAACGAATGTCTTTACCGTCTCGAAGTGAACTGAACATTTCTCACATAATGAATCCAAAATTGACGGCAAGCCATCGATGATCGGTTGATCCTGTGGAACCTTGCAATCGAGCACTCGCAACGGATTCGTTTCGGCGCGCCGCTGACAATCAGAACAAAGGCTCGATTGGACGAGCAGCAAGGCCTCCCGCAGCTTACTAAGAAACTGTGGGCGACATTCCGCGCAGCCAACGGAATTCACGATGATAGTGAACTCACTCACTCCGACTTCCTTCAAGAGGTCAGCCACCATGACAATGACCTCGGCATCAATCTCCGGACGCTCCGATCCGATAGCCTCAGCGCCTATCTGATGAAACTGACGAAATCTGCCCTTCTGTGGCCTCTCACGTCTGAACATCGGACCCATGTAATAAAGCTTCTGAGTGCCAGGATTCTGGTCCAGCCGGTGCTCGGCGTACGCACGCATCACCGAAGCAGTATTCTCCGGTCGCAACGTCAGCGAAGTACCATCGCGATCATCGAACGAGTACATTTCTTTCGACACTATATCGGTTTCACTTCCAACGCTTCGCGCAAACAACTGAGTCTCTTCGAAAATCGGAGTGCGAATCTCGCGATAGTTGTACCTCTTGAATACCCGCATGACAATCGCCTCAACCGAAGCCCAATGCCCACTCCCCGGCGGCAATATATCGCGTGTGCCCTTCACCGCGCGAATCATGAACGACAGACCTCATACTCATGCGCGAGGCTAATGTAGTGCTGGGCGTTTTGCCGAAACCGCGACTGCTCGTCCTCCGTTACTTTGCGACGCACTTTACCGGGAACCCCCATAACAAGGCTCGCCGAGGGAATAACAGACCCCTCCGGAACAACAGTACCGGCGGCAACAACCGATCCCCGTCCGATTACGGCGCCGTTCAGAACTATTGCACCGATACCAACAAGGCACTCATCTTCGACTGTGCACCCATGCAGAACCGCGGAATGACCGACTGTCACATAGTCACCGATTTCCAAACGAAATAGCTCATGCTCAACGTGCAGAACACAATTATCCTGGATATTAGTGCCTTGACCAATTCGGATCGCGTTGACATCCCCCCTGATTACAGCATTGCACCAAATACTCGAGAACTCTCCAATACATACGTTTCCGATAACTTGAGCGCTCTCGTGGATATAACTAGAACGTGCTATTTGGGGAATAAACGTCTTGAATGGCATTATCATGCGGAAGCCCCTGAACGAATTAGGTTACCACAGCACGCGAACCCATGCCGTTTCACACCCAACGTTCCGAAGTGGGCTTTCCGCCCGCACACATGCGAGGCTGCTGTCAAATTTGTATCGCGCGACCGGTGCTCAGTCGCAAGGGAGTGTCATACCCAATCAAACAATACTGATCCAATGCGAAAAGCGTGATCGATTCCATGTTTTCGCCCTTCGCCAACGCAACCTCTCGCATCCACGCTGTAGTCGAGTCTCCAATTCCGCAGAGGAAGGCACGCTTCGATGCGGGAAACCCGCGGCCCCGCCCATACTCCACGGTAATCCGCCCAAGGTCCACGTTGCGCAAAAAGGTGTACGTAAAGCTTTCCGTCTTTAGACAGTCCAATGAATTCGGAGTCCAATGAGCTTCGGGGTAATTTACCAATGTGTTGAGAGCTGTGTCATTCACATCAGTCGGATACAATACTTCAAAGCGGCACGACGGTTGAAACGTTTTAACATAGCTTATGATGGTCGAGGTGAACTCTCCAAGCAAGGTTGATAATAACGCCGCCTCGTCCACATATGGAATTGCGTCTACGGTGTGCGATGCAATGGTCTGCATCGGCCTACCATATTCCTGTAGGAACCGTGACTTGGTATATGCATCATAAAAGGTCATGCCCACACCTTCGAGAGGGAAATACCACCACTGGACCTCTCCAAATTGCAGATATGGCACTAATTCCGCGGCGGCCATCAACTCAGCCATCCCCAGATAGACATCCCGCCAAAACGTAATTGATGTCGGTGAAAAATTTGTCTGCAGCGCCGGGGTATTCAGATATACTGCATTGCCATTTGGGTATCGTTGCGCGATTCCTGCCGCTTCACTTGTGTCACCATGCTGAAGTTCCATACTGAAGGCGCAGGTGACGTCGAGCCCGTAGTTCTTCATACAACGAAAGAATGCCGACGACCAGTCACGGCAGGCGCGATTCAGCCTAGGCGTGGCGCTCAGATCTGTATGCCAGATTCCATCTGTACCACCAAAAAAATGGTCGCTCCCAAGAACCGCTCGAAACGCCCCAGTGTTAGGAGTCGCGGCAATGTGAAGTGCATTGCCATCCTCGCCCATTGAGCGAGAAAACACCGTGAGCGTGCTACCCACAGCCATCGCTCGGATTGCCGTATACCCTCTATTGAACTCCAACTCAAAGGATCGTGCTATAGATTCCGCCGTATCGCCAATTCGGTTCAAGTGCGCTGCCGCGAGGTCGGTTTCGCTTGGATACCCATCTCGACCAATTCTGATCACCGTTTGCTCACCGAAAGTGGGCAAGCCGACGAACGCCACTGTTACACTGGCATACTGGTGACCAGTTCGGATCAACTCGTAGTACCAAAGGGCTCCAACGTAGTGGTTTACGCGTCCGTGAAAACCAAGCGTGTAAATGAGCCAAGCTGTCCGCTCAGCCGGAATCGCCAAAGAATGGTCTGTATCCCAGTCGGTCGCCAAGTTCATTGTCAGCTCCGGATGGAAGCCGTCGATCATCGACTGCCGAACAAATGTCTCAAGAAAGTCTAAATATAGAAACGCTCCATCTGGCCCCGCATGTCTCACCTCGACAACGTGCTCACCTGATCCCACTTCGCCCAAAAGTACCCGCGCAAGCTGATCCTCCCCGTTCAACTGCAAATTCTCGCCTGCGATCAACACTTCGTCGAGCCACACTTG
>Ga0075421_100005631_pt1 | contig 15175 bp, 11 predicted proteins | sample SoiMetdeltSBSDD5_FD_75292 | JGI IMG/M metagenome (GOLD analysis project Ga0075421, IMG submission 75292) | Bulk soil microbial communities from a Populus tree surrounding site in Tennessee, USA - Soil MetaG P. deltoides SBSDD5 | ecosystem: Environmental > Terrestrial > Soil > Tree plantation...
GAGTCCGGGCTGAAGCGGTAGCGTGCGGACGCGCTTCCCCGTGACGGCATGGATCGCGCTTGCGAGCGCGGCCGCGGTGACGCAGTGCCGGGCTCCCCGATCCCACCGAGCGCTTCGTCGTTTCGCCCGAGGTGCACCTCGATCGACGGAGTCTCGTTCATCCTCGAGACGCGGTAGTTGTGAAAGTTCGACTGCTCGACGCGGCCGTTCTTGAGCGTCCCCTGCTGTCCTTCACCATTGAAGTCGACGTCATGCAGGCTTGCCGGCACCGTCGCCGTGGGCAACGTTTCCAACGTTGTCGGGTTCCAATGGATCTGCGCCATCTTGGCGCCGTCGGGGAAAGGCGTTCCGTTGCCGGGGATGCCGGACTGGTAGGCGCTGATCATCAGGGAGTCGTGCACCAGGTTAAGACGCCATCTCGAGGTCAGACGGTGCGCCGGAGATCAATCCTCCGAGACGCCGGCGCAGGAGGAGCCGAGCTCGGTGCGCACGAGACTTTGCGGTCGCCACCGTAATATCCAGACAGCCCGCGACTTCGGCCATCGACAAGCCCTCGACGTCGTGCAGGACGATCACAGCACGATAGTGGTCGGGCAGCTCCTCGAGCGCCGAAGTGAGAGCGCCCCGAAGCTCGGTCTGCACGGCCGGGTCATCGAGCTTTGTTGACCAGTCGATGATCGGATCCGCGTGGCGCCCATCCTCGTGGAAGGACGGAAGGACGTCGTCGAGCGAGATCTCGTTCCGTAGACGCGCGCCGCGGCGGCGCCTCTGGTAGGCGGCGTTCGCCGTGATCCGGTAGATCCATGATCCCAGCGCGGCATCCCCCCGAAACGTGTCGATGTTCCGAACCACGCTCCAGAACGCGTCCTGGACGGCTTCCTCGGCGTCCTGTCCGCGGCCCGTGATCCCGAGCGCCAGGCGGTACGCGCGGTCGCCGAATGTGGCGATGAGACGCTCGGTGGCATTCGTCTCACCTCGGCGCAACGCTTCCAGCAGTTCCCTGTCCGGGTCGGTCGAACCGCGGTCGATCGTGAGGCGCATGTCAGTGCAGCCGCTTCTTCAGCTCGGCCGCGGCGTGCAACAGCGCGGAGCGAACGCCCGGGACCCGGCTGATCGGATTGAGCAGGCCGTAATCGTGGATGAGGCCGTTGTAGCGGGTCGCGGTGACCTCGACGCCGGCCCGATCGAGCTGGCGGGCGAACGCTTCACCCTCGTCACGCAACACGTCCATTTCCGCCGTCTGGATCAGCGCCGGCGCCACACCCTTGAGCCGTTCGAGCGACGCCTGGAGCGGCGCGGCGTACGCATCCTGCCGCTCTCGCTCGTCGGGCGCGTAGCTGTCCCAGAACCACCGCATCATGTTGCGCGTGAGGAAATGACCGTCGGCGAACTGCTCGTACGACGGCGTGTCGAAGCGTGCATCCGTGACCGGCCAGAACAAAAGCTGGAAGACGACGTTCGGCGCTCCCCGGTCCTTGGCCATCAGACTGACGACCGCGGTCATGTTGCCGCCGACACTGTTGCCCACGACGGCGAGGCGCCGGCCGTCGACCCCGATCTCGACGCCGTGCGTGGCGACCCACTTCGTCGCCGCGTAAGCCTGGTGTATGGCGGTGGGAAAGCGCGCCTCGGGCGACCGGTCGTATTCCACGAAGACGGCCGTGACGCCGGATTCGGTGACGAGGTCGCGCACGAAGCGCTCGTGGGTCGCGAAGTCGCCGAGCACCCAGCCGCCGCCGTGGAAGAACATGAACGCAGGAAGCATGACGCCGACACCGGGGGGGCGGACGATCACCAGTTGCACCGTCTGGCCCTCGGCGGTGATCGTGCGCTGGCTGACGTCGGCCTTTGGCAGATCGACGGGCACGCTCGATTGCACGGCGACGAGCACCGCGCGCGCCTCGCTCGGAGTCATCTGCTCCATCGGCTTGCCATCGCCCGCGGCCAGCGAGTCGAGAAATTTCTGGATGTCGCGTTCCACTCCGTGACTTCCCGCGCTGCGGTTCGTCATCTGCGGTCTCCTCGTCGTCCCGGCGTCTCGATCGTCGGGCCTACGGTACGCAATCCAGGGCTGACGAGTCCTTGCCACGGTCTGAATCGTTCTGAAAGCGAGGCTTCTGAAGATTCCTGAAAGCAGGCCTGTACAATCGCCTCGGATGGAGAGCGAGCGGGATCCCTTCGCGATCCTGGAGTTCGGCCGTTTCAAGGTCGTGCCGCATCGCCGGGAGCTCATCGCCGACGGCAAGCCCGTCACGCTGGGCGGTCGGGCCTTCGACACCCTGCTCGCGCTCATCGACGCCGGTGGCTCGGTCATCGACACGGAACTCTTGATGCGCCGCGTCTGGCCGAACCGGATCGTCGAGGAAAACAACCTCCAGGCTCAGATCTCCGCGCTACGGAAGGCGTTCGGCGCTGACCGCGATTTGATCCGAACGGTGGCCGGGCGCGGATATCAGTTCACCGGTGAGATCCGCCCCGCGGCGGGAGGGCGGGGGTCAGTCCCTCGGTCGAACCTGCCGGAGCCCGTATCCGAGTTGATCGGCCGCGATGCGTCCGTGCGCGAGGTCGTGGATCTGGTCACGAGCCATCGGCTGGTGACCCTGACCGGTGCGGGCGGGATCGGGAAGACTCGTTTGAGTCTCGAAGTGGCGCGTCAGCTGTTGCCGAGGTTTCCCGATGGCGTCGGGCTGGCTGAACTGGGACCGCTCACCGATCCGCAACTCCTTCCCATCAGCGTCGGCACCGCGCTCGGTCTCACGCCGGTCAGCGGCACCGTCTCGGTCGAGAGTGTTGCCTCGGCGCTCAGCGGCAAGCACGTCCTCGTGCTCCTGGACAACTGCGAGCACCTGGTCGAAGCGGCGGCACGCATGGCGGAAGCGCTCGTGCGCGCCGGTCACTTCGTGGGTGTCATCGCCACGAGCCGCGAGCCGTTGCGAGCGGCCGCGGAGTACGTCTACCGGGTGCCACCGCTCGACGTCCCGGGCGAAGACGATGTCGACGAGGAGGACGTGCTCCGATACGGCGCCGTCAGGTTGTTCGTCGCCCGCGCGCAGGCCGCGGAGCCGCGTTACGTACCGGGCCGCCGAGTGGCGTCGCTGACGGCCGCCATCTGTCGCCATCTCGACGGGATGCCGCTCGCGATCGAGCTCGCCGCCGCGCGCATCGCAGCGTTCGGTGTCGACGGCGTCGCGTCGCGGCTCGACGATCGCTTCCGCCTCCTCACCGGCGGCAGCCGGACGGCGCTGCCGCGGCAGCAAACGCTGCGCGCGACGCTCGACTGGAGCCACGAGCTCCTGTCGGAGCCGGAGCGCGTCGTCTTGCGGCGGCTGTCGGTGTTCACGGGAAGCTTCACGCTCGACGCCGCCGCCGCGATCGCGGCGAGCCCGGAAATCGCGGGCGCGGTCGCGGTCGAGTGCGTCGCGAACCTCGTGGCCAAGTCGCTCGTTTCCGCCGACCTGGGCGGCGCCGTCACGTCGTATCGGCTGCTCGAGACGACGCGCGCGTACGCCCGCGAAAAGCTCGTCGAGAGCGGCGAGCTCGCGCGCTTCGGGCGACGCCACGCCGAGTACCAACGCCGTCTGTTCGAGCGCGCCCAGGCAGAGTGGGAGACGCAGCCCACCGCGGAGTGGCTGGCCGCGTACGGACGAGAGCTCGATAACCTGCGATCGGCTCTCGATTGGGCGTTCGCTCCCGCCGGAGACGCTGCGATCGGTGTCGCGCTGACGAGCGCGGCGGTGCCGCTCTGGTTCCAGCTCTCACTGCTGGACGAGTGTCGGGCGCGAGTCGAGCGCGCGCTGTCGACGCTGGCGACAGGTCCGGAGCGCGACGCACGCCGCGAGCTCGAGCTCCAGGCCGCGCTCGGCTGGTCGCTGATGTACACCACGGGGCCCGCGCGCGAGACGGGTGCCGCCTGGGCCACTGCGTTGCAGTTGGCGGAGCGGTTACACGATACCGACTATCAGTTGCGCGCGCTGTGGGGACTCTGGGCCAGTCACATGAACAATGGAGAGTTCCGGTACGCGGTGCAGCTTGCCGAGCGGTTTGGCGCGGTGGCGACGAACGCGAAGGATCCGGCTGACCGCTTCATCGGCGATCGGATGGCCGGCGCCTCGCTGCACTTCCTCGGGGAGCAGAACCGGGCGCGCGGCTACATCGAGCGCATGCTGGAGCGCTATGTCGCCCCCGTGAACCGATCGGACGTCGTGCGCTTTCAATTCGACCAGCGCGTGACCGCGCGCATCACCCTGTCGCGCGTCCTGTGGCTGCAGGGATTCGCCGACGAGGCCATGCGAACCGTTCAGGGCGCCATCGACGACGCGCTCGCGATCCGGCATACGCTGTCGCTGTGCAACGCGCTGGGTCAGGCGGCATGCCCACTGGCGATCGCCGCCGGCGACCTCGCCGCCGCGGATCGCTACGCGACCATGCTGGCCCATCACACCGCGCGCCATGGCGCAGACGTGTGGCAGACGTACGGTCGATGCTTCACGGGCATGCTCCTCATCAAACGCGATGGGCTCGACGTCGGCTTGCCGATGCTCGCCGCCGGCGTCGAGGAGCTTCGCCATGCCCGCTTCGTCCAGTACTACACGGCCTTTCTCGCCGCGCTCGGGGAAGGCCTCGGCGTCGCGGGGGAGGTCGTCCGCGGCCTTGCCGTCGTCGACGACGCGCTGGCGCGATCAGAAAAGAGCGAGGAGCGCTGGATTCTGCCGGAGCTCCTGCGCCTCAAGGGCGAGCTGATCCTGCTGCAGGACACGCCCCACGCAGCCGCGGGCGCCCACGGTCACTTCGAGCAGTCGCTCGAATGGGCGCGCCGCCAGGGCGCGCTGGCCTGGGAACTGCGGAGCGCCACGAGCCTGGCCCGGCTGTGGCGTCGAGAGGGCAAGACAACTCAAGCGCGGAAGCTGCTGGCCGCCGTCTACCGCCGCTTCACCGAAGGCTTTGACACCGCGGACCTCGTGACGGCGAAGACACTCCTCCAGTCGTTGCGGTAACCGCGCTTACGCGTCCTTTCGATTCTTGGGCCAAAGGTTCATCGTTTGCCGGAGAATCCCGAACTCCCCGAGGTGATAGGAGTTGTGATCGATCGCCAGGAACACGCAGCGGACGACGGACTTCCCGTTGGCGAACGGGACCGGCGCGAAGATATCGACCTTCGGATCGGCGAGGAGCTGCTCGATCCTCTCGAGGTCTTTCTTGATCGCCGCGATCGTGCGCTTCCATCCGGCCGCGTCGGTCGTGGCGTCGGGCTTGGGCCAGTAGCCGTCGGGCCACGACGGTGACACGTGTTTCGCGGTCTGCACGTACTCGAGCAGGTCGGTCTGCGCGATCCGGATGTGCTCGAGGATGTGCCAGAAGCTGAAGGGTACGTTCGGCGCCTTCGCGTTGATCGAACCGACGGGGAAGTCCGCGACCGCCTCGTCCAGGCTCATGTGCGACGACTCGGTCGCGAACACCTCGTGGATCAGGCGGCGCGGGTCCGTCTTCGGCATTGCCTTCGCCATGGCGTGGTCTCCTCTGTGGACGTCGTGGCCTGCGTCGCCTGCACAGGATAACGCGGGAGAGGAACCGCCATCATCACGGCGCGCCGGGGGGAACCTAATCCGGAATCTCGGCCTCGACGAGCTTGGCCAAGAGACTGAGCGAGTCTTGCCAGCCCAGATAGCACGCCTCCGGCGGGATGACAGCCGGCAAGCCCTCCTGCACGATCTTCAACTCGGTTCCGCAGGAGACTCCCCTCAAGGTGACCGTCGTTTGCATTTCCCCGGGCAGGTTCGGATCGTCGAACCTGTCCGTGTAGCGAATGCGTTCGTGTGGCACCAGCTCGACATATTCCCCGCCGAAGGAATGACTCCGCCCCGTGGTGAAATTCGTGAACGACATCTTGTAGGTGCCGCCGACTTTGGGCTCCATGTGGTGAACCTTGGCGGTGAATCCGTTCGGCGGTAGCCATTTCGCCATGGCGTCGGCGTCGAGGAACGCCCGATAGACCTTCTCAGGCGCTGCGCGCAGCACCCGGTGAAAGTGAACGGTATTGGACATTATCGGCTCCTTTCGAGATGCATTATCGCTAGCTCGATTCTGCCGTGTGCGCGTCATTCACGAGCGATCAGCCGCGACGCCGGCGGTCCCTCTCTGCTCAGCAGTAGGTCGAACGGCGGCCGCCCAGATCGACACCCGTGCGACTCGTCTGCCGGCCCTCCCGTCGGGCACCACCACGAGAACGGGCCGACGTGACTTACACGTGGACGAGGCTAAGATGGGCAACGCGCAGTGAACTGCCGAATCTGTCAACACGAGAACCCCGCTGACGCGAGGTTCTGCAACGGTTGTGGCGCGTCCCTCGCCGCGCCGGCAACCACCCCCGAGCCGCGTTCCTACACGCCGCGACATCTCGTCGAGAAGATTCTTGCCTCCCGGAGCGCGCTCAGGGGTGAGCGGAAGCTGGTCACCGTCCTCTTCGCCGACGTCGTGCGCTCGATGGAGCTCGCGGAGCGCGTCGATCCCGAGGAATGGCATCGCCTGCTCGACCGCCTGTTCCGGATCCTGACGGGTGGGGTTCACCGATACGAGGGGACCATCAACCAGTACACCGGCGACGGCATCATGGCGCTCTTCGGCGCTCCGATCGCCCACGAGGACCACGCCCAGCGCGCCTGTGCGGCCGCCCTCGATCTGGTGCGCGAGCTCGGCGAGCTCGCGCAAGACGTGCGGCTCGAGAGCGGGCTCGAGTTCGCGGTGCGAATGGGCCTGAACTCGGGCGAGGTCGTCGTCGGTCGGATCGGTGACGACCTGCGCATGGACTACACCGCTCAGGGGCACGTCGTCGGGCTCGCCGCCCGGGTGCAGCAGCTGGCGCCACCAGGCGGCGTCACGGTGACCGAGCAGACCGCGCGCCTCGCCGCGGGCTTCTTCGACTTCGTCGACCACGGCGAACAGAGCCTCAAGGGCGCAAGTGTCCCCGTGCGCGTGTTCGAGCTGCGGGGTCGGGGCCAGATCCGGAGCCGCCTCGAGAGCTCGCGGGCGCGTGGCTTCTCGCGCTTCGTCGGCCGCGAGCGTGAGCTCGCTCTGCTCGAGAGGGCTCTGCGCGAGGCGCAGTCAGGTCGACCGAAAGTCGTCTTGATGACCGCGGAGCCTGGCGCGGGAAAGAGCCGCCTCTGTCACGAGTTCGTCGAGCGCGCCCGCGGCATGGCGCTTCACGATGCCCGCGCTCTCTCCCACGGACGGATGCTTCCCTTTCACGTGATCGTCGCGCTTGGGCGCAGCCTTTTCGGTGTCGGTGACGGCGCGTCCCCTTCCGACGTCCGGGACGCGGTGAGTCGCGGTCTCGGCGGCGCGGAGGCGGATCCGATCGCCCTGGATTTCTGGCTCGACCTTCTCTCCGTCTCCGACCACATCCCGGCTCCTTCGGGACTCGATCCCGAAACGCGCCGCACACGCCTGTTCCGGTCACTGCTCGATCTGATCAAGGCGCGCGCTCGGCGCGAGCTCACGGTGCTCTGGATCGAAGACCTCCACTGGCTCGACCCCGCGAGCGAAGTGGCGCTGGCAATGCTCACCGAGGGTCTCCTGATGCCGCAATCAGCCGGGAGCAGAATCTTGCTGCTCGGGACGACGCGGCCGGAGTATCGGCCGGTATGGTCCTCACGGGTCGAGGGTCTCTCGCTGGCGCCCCTCGCCGTGGAGGACTCCCGGGCATTGCTGGACGACTGGCTCGGTTCCGACGACATGCTCGCGCCCCTGCGCGCCCTGATCGAGGCCCGGGGTCGCGGCAATCCGCTTTTCGTCGAGGAGATGATTCGCTCACTGGTGGAGCATGGCGTGCTGCGTGGTGAACGCGGCGCCTATGAGCTCGCTTCGCCGATCGAGGACATCACGCTGCCCGAGACCGTTCAGGCGGTCCTCGCGTCGCGCATCGATCGCCTCGCCGACAGTGACAAGGACGTGCTCCAGGCCGCGGCCGTCGTCGGACGGGACGTGCCCGTGGAGCTGCTGCGCGCCGTGGTCGATCTGCCCGCGCGCGAGCTCACCGCGTCGCTCGAGCGCCTTTCGAGAGCTGAGCTCCTCGGTCCCGCCGAGTCCCCGGGAGAGCACGCGTTCCGGCATCCTCTCGCGCAGGAGGTCGCGTACCGCACACAGCTTCTCGATCGCCGACGCGGAACCCACGCCGCCATCGCGCGCGCCTTGCTCACCATCCACACATCTGATGTGGGTACGCACGCCGCGCTCGTCGCCCATCACTTCGACGAGGCCGGCGAGCGACTCGAGGCGGCACGCTGGCACGAACAGGCCGGCCGACGCGTCGCACGCAGTGACCCGGCGGAAGGCGTGCGACACTGCCGTCGCGTCTCGACCCTCCTCGCCGGTATTCCGGAGTCCCGCGAGACGCTGATGCTCGAGCTCACCTCGCGTATCGCGCTCCTCGAGATCGGCCGGATCGCCGGGATCGAGGAACGCGAGGGACGGGAGCTGTTCGACGACGCGCGCGCGGTCGCGGAGCGACTTGGAGACAAGGCCGGCCACGCGTTTCTGCTCACGTCCTATGGACGGCTCTGCGGGCTCGCGGGCGACGTGGCGCAGTACCTCGCATGCGCGGAGCGCGCGACGGAGGTCGCGGAAGGATCCGACGCCGCGTTCGAGTTCGAGATGCGCTCGGTGCTGGCGCACGCACAGCTCGCGGTCGGCCGCCTCGCGGCGGCCCGTGCGACCGCCGAGCGTGCTTTGGCCGAGGTCGCGCAAGTGGCGGGCTTGCGGGAGGCCGTCGGGCATTCCACCGCGCCTGGTTTGTGCCGCGTGTGGTGGGCGCTGGCGAGCGCCCACCTCGGGCGCACCGCCGAGGCTGAGGCGGCGCTCCAAGCACTCCTCGCCGAAGAGAGCGAGCGTGCACTCCACGCCCTCTACGGAACGCATGCATTCCTGTGCGAGGTGCTCCGCCTGCGCGGTGATCTCGCCGGCGCACTCGCCCACGGCCGGCGTGCCGTCGAGGTCGCGCAAGAGCGCGGAAGCGTGTTCTCTCAGGTGGAGGCGGCGGCGTTTCTCGGCACGGCCGAGCTCGCGGACGGCGACTTTACCGCGGCCACGGGTGTGCTGGAGGGGGCGCTCGCGCTGGCTCGCGATCGACACACCGCGCTGTGGTACGAGCCGCGCATGCTCGCGACGCTCGCCGAGGCGAAGGTGGCTGCCGGTGACCGCCTGCGAGCCCGCGCGCTCCTCTCCGAGGCGCGTGAGCTCGTGGACCGCGGACGAGGCTGGCGGCTTGGCGCGTTCGATGTCGCGCAGGCGTGGGTTCATTTCCTGACCTCGGAGGCCGCCGCCGACCGTACCGCGATCGACAGCGCGCTCGCGTCACTGGACGCCCTCGCGGCTGAGCTCGACTCCGATCCTTATCGGCGCATCGCCGCGCTCGGGCGCGCGCGCCTCGCTCCATGCTCCTGATTCCCTGCTTCCTGGTACGCTGAGTCGAGGCGCGGGATCCTTCGCCCGTGAGGAGAACACGATGAAGTTCATGTTCACGATCTACCACGACGAGAACGTGCTGGACGCGATGCCCGAGAAGGAGATGCAGGCTCTTGTCGACTCCGCCATCGAGTATGCCGAGGAGCTCCGACGGAGCGGCCACTACATCGCCTCGGATGCCCTGCAGCGGACGCAGACGGCCCGGACGATCCGCGTCCAAGGCGGCAAGGTCTCCACCTCCGTCGGTCCCTTTGCCGAGACAAAGGAGCAGCTGGGTGGCTTCTTCGTCATCGAGGCCAAGGACATGGACGAGGCCTGCGCGGTCGCCGCGAGATTCCCGCCGGCGCGCGTCGGCGTGATCGAGGTGCGGCCGGTCCACGAGCTGACGCACTCTCGTGATCGGCGCGGTCTACCGACCTGAGCTCCCTTCGGGCACGGAAGGCTGCATCCGCGCGACGACGACGGGTTCGTCACTTGCCTCGCGTCATGGCGCCGCGAGCGTGAGACGAATACGGTCGGCCACTTCCGGCATGGCGACGTGAACCGCCTCCGCGCGGCTCCTCAGTGTGTCATAGGTCACGATCGTCGGGCACGTGCCATCCGGTAACACGTCCTGCAGCGGAGTCTGCCAACGCCGGCCGATATCGCGGAATACCGAGAGGTCGCTCGCCTCATGCTGCGGCTCGCGCTCGCGACCTCGGCGAGTGCGGAATCGCCGCTGGACCTCCTCGAAATCCTCACACCGACAGAGAACGAGAACCGGTGCCGCCCTCCGCACACGGCAGATCTCATAGAGTCGCCGTCGTTTGTCTCGCTCACTGTGTACGGCATCGACGATGGTGAGCGACGCACCGGCAGCGAGACTCGAGTCGACCCGCCGTGCCATCTCAACGTACGCCTGGTCGCGCACGCGATCGTAGGCCCTGACGTCGACCGTGAACCGTCGTGTCCGCTCTACCCATTCCGAAATGACGATCCCTAGCTCTTGGTAAATGTCACAGCTTCGGATCAACGCACCGCCCAGCTCGTCATGGAGGCGCATGGCGGCCGTGGTCTTCCCGGATGCCGGCAATCCCGACATCAGGATGACCGCAGGCACGGGCGGACATCGGTCCAGTGTCGTCATCGGCCGGAGAGTGCGAGTGAGACCGTCACGATGCGAGCGACGCAGCGCTTGACGAAAACCTATGCGCGACCGCCGACGGTGTCAATGACTCGCACGACGTATTCCGGTCCCCGTCGATGTCTGCGGCGCAGTGTCCGAGCACCGAACAGACCGTGTTTCCCGGATCGAGGTCTGATCGAGCCCCCGGATGCGCTTTCGCGTGGCGTGAAAGAGTCCGTTTTCCCCCCCGGGGCAGGAATGGTCGCGCGGGTACGGGCGGGCCGCAACGGCCTCGCAATCGGCCGCACCAGAAAGCCAAGGACATAGACGCGATCGGGCCTGTCTCCGCCGCGCGGACCATCGGGCAGAGCCGTGTCCTCGACGAGCTCACACCGACACGTCGAGAACCATCTCGCGATAGCGCTCGCCCCAACAGCATCTCCAATCCGCCGCAGTGGGGCGAGAACGTCGGTTCACGCTACGCGTGGGCCTAACTGGCGCCGCCGGTGGTCGCCGCGGGATTACCGCCGGCAACTCGAAAGCAGGATGAAGCCGAGCCGGAGAGGGGCGCGGGCGCGCCGGCCACGCGATTCCACGTGGCGCACCGGCGGTACCGCCCAGCCGCTCGTCTCCACCCAGTCCGCAAGCCCCGGCGGTATTGCCGGCTGCCGGCGAGCGTCCCAGACGACCAGGCACGGGCCGGGAGGAACGACGGCTCCCGCGTCGGCCATGCGTGGGAGGATCACTTTCGCGTCCTGGAGAACGAAGCGCAGGTTGCCGCCCACAACGTGGTGATCCGTGACGATCACGCCATCGCGAAACCCGGTTTCCGCGATGCTGCGGCCGAGTTCGGGGTAGGGCGCGTTCAGTCGGCTGTAGGCGCCGAAGTGGTGGCCCGCCCACGGCTCGATGAGCCGCCATCCCGCGAACAGCAGGAGCGCCGCCCCCACCACCGCCGTGAAGACCGCTCTCCCGCGACGCTCCGCGCTCGCGGAGGGTCGGCGGAGAAACATGTAGACGGGCAGCATGAACAGGAACGGTTGGAGCCAGTGTTCGTAAAACCTCGGCATGACAAAGACGACCACGGCGATGGTGAAGATGACCAAGCCGAGCAGCCAGCACCGCTCGATCAGGTGAGCCGCCGACGCAGCGGCCGACGAGATGGCTTCGCGGGGGCGTCCGAATACCGCGAGATGCAGCGCGACTGGTGGGAGGTAGCCGAGAGGGGTCTCGGCAAATCTCAGGAAGCTGTGGAGGGCGCTCCTCAAGGACCAACGGGTTTGGGGCCGCACGTCGAGCCTGTCACCGATCTGCGTGGCCGCCAGTGTCAGATGGTCGAGAACCCAGCTCAGGTGTGGAGCCACAATCAGTACCGCCACGATGAATGCCAGTCCCAGGCGGCGGTCCGCGAGGCGCCGGCGCAGCGGGGGCACCGAGAGGGCGGCGACCAGGAGCGCGGCCGCGAAGATCGCGAAGTTGTACTTGGCGAGCACGCCGAACCCGAGCAGCGCGCCCAGCCACACGTACGCCCCCAAGCCGCCCGACATCCATACGAGGACCAGGGCGTGCAGGAACAGGGCGGCGAGGCACGTCACCAGCACCGAGTGCGTCTTGCCCATGGACTCGACCGAGAACTGCGGGATCAGCCAGAGTGACAGCGCGGCGAGGAGGGCGAGCGTGCGGTCGCCGAGGATCAGATGGGCGGTCCGAAACAACGCGACCTGCGTCACGATCTGGAGGAGCGCCCGCAGCGCGGCCAGCGCAAAAACACACATTCCGAAAACCTTGAAGAACAGCACCTGCAGCCACGTGTAGAGCGGTGGCTGGGCGGCCGCCGCCTCGTAGCCGAGCGCCAGCGACTGTGTGACGACGAGCTGCTCGGCCTCGTCGTGCTCGAGAGCGCCCGAGGTTGCGAGGCGGATGAGCAGCTGCACGAGCGGGTACGCCGAGAGGAGGAACGCGGTGCGCACCTGCGGCCAGACCTGGAACGTGCGCGCGAGGTAGCTGTCGGCCGTCGGCGGGCTCGAAGGTGTCGTCGGCGACGGTCGGCCGCGGCGGGAGCGCCAGGAGACCGAGCAGAGCCGGGAGAGCGATGGCCCACACGCGAACCACCGCGGTCCGACGATGTTCTTGATCATCGTTTCCTCAGCTCGACTGAAGCTGCGCCCCCGCGTCGCCGCGCAATAGCGCCGCCGCCCGCTCGAGCGCGATCAGGACGGGTCCCACGACCAGCGGCTTTTGCTGGCACGCGGCACGTGCTCCATCCGGAGAAGTACTGATGGAGCTCGAATGCGTTCTATCCGAATGCTATGTGGACTGTAGCTCATAAGGCATGTAATGAGCCCCGGTCAATGAGAAGGCGCCCAAAGGCCGGACTCCTGGAACCGCTCAGCCGTCCGGCGCATCCGAAATCGTAGGATCGGGCCGAAGACGCACCGCCTGTCGGACCCAGCGAAAGCGAAAATCCGGCGTTCGACGCTGGCAGACGCGGCTCGCCAGCCAGTACGAATCCGGGCGGCGCGGGTCTGCGTCCTTCAAGGAACAGGCTGACCGGGATGAGGAGGGCGGATATGGACAAGAAGCTTGCCGGAAGAGTCGCCGTTGTGACGGGCGCGTCCAAGGGTATCGGGGCGGCCATCGCCAAGGCGCTAGCGGAGGAAGGCGCGTCCGTCGTCGTGAACTATTCGTCAAGCAAACAAGACGCCGAGCGCGTCGTCGCGGAGATTTCTACGCGCGGCGGGCGAGCGATCGCCGTGCCGGGGGATGTCTCCAGCTCCGCGCAGATCGAGCGCCTCTTCTCGGAGACGAAGAGGTCATTCGGCAGGCTCGACATCCTCGTGAACAACGCCGGCGTGTACGAATTCGCGCCGCTCGAAGCGGTGACCGAACAACACTTTCACAAACACTTCGACCTCAATGTCCTGGGCCTCCTGCTGGCAACCAAGGAGGCCGTGAAGCATATGGGGTCCGACGGCGGGAGCATCATCAACATCGGCTCACTGGCGAGCTCGATGCGCGCGCCCAATTCCGCCGTCTACGCGGCCTCGAAGGCCGCGGTCGATGCGATTACGGGCGTGCTCGCAAAGGAGCTGGGCCCGCGGAACATTCGTGTGAACGCGATCAGCCCTGGGATGATTGCGACCGAGGGATCGCGTGCCGGGGGCTTCGTCGGAAGCGACTTTCAGAAAATGGTCGAGGCGCAGGCGCCGCTCGGGCGCATGGGGCAGCCCGACGACATCGCGCCGACGGCGGTGTATCTCGCGTCGTCCGACTCGAAATACATGACCGGCGAGACGCTGCTGGTGTCGGGTGGCCTGAGGTAAACGGCATCTCGCGTGAATCCCCGCCACTCCTACGCCGCTCGAGGGCGCTCGCACAACAACCGGTCAGCCGGATACATTGGGCGCGAGTCCAGAAAAGTAACAGCGTAGCGAAAACGACGTGGTGATCGAGGCGCTGAAGTTCGGCGGCGAGTCCGCAACGTTTCTCTGGAGCCGTGGATGCCATCCGAGCGTGAGAAGATGCTGGCGGGCGCGCTGTACGATCCGCTCGACCCTGAACTCGTCGCTGGCCGGGAGCGTGCCCGCGACCTGTGCCAAGCCCTGAACGCGACGCGCGAAGGCGAGGCCGCCGCGCGCCGAGCCATCCTATGCGAGCTGTTCGGCCGAGGCGGCGACACGGTGTGGATGCAGCCGCCGTTCTTCTGCGACTACGGAACGAACATCGAGCTCGGCGAGCGGGTGTTCTTCAACTTCAACTGCGTCGTGCTGGACGTCTGCCACGTGCGGATCGGCGACTACACGCTCTTCGGGCCCGGCGTGCAGATCCTCACGCCCGTGCACCCGATGAACGCCGAGCTGCGGCGACGCGAGGAGTACGGGAAGCCCATCGAGATCGGAGCGGACGTGTGGGTCGGCGGCGCGGCGCTCATCCTGCCGGGCGTCCGGATCGGGTCCCGGACCGTCATCGGCGCCGGCAGCATCGTCACGCGGGACGTGCCCGAGGGGGTGTTCGCCGTCGGGACCCCGTGCCGAGTCATCCGGGAGATCACCGAGTAGCGGTCAACGCGACCCGGCGGCCTGAGCGGGGCAACAGTTCCGAGCGCGCGACCCGGTGCGCGATCGAGCCGGTCCCTCCGAACAGCCATGATCGGATTCTTCTACTGGAGTCGGGACCTGCGCGCTATCGTTGATCATCCTGTCATCGCGTGTCCGATCGGCGATGCGGCTCGTTCTCGCGCTGGTCCTGGCCCCGGACACGGCGGCCGGGCCGCTCCGCGATCGCCTTCGCGAGCGGGCGGAAGAACCGCAGAAGGCGCGCCGCACGTCTATCGACACGGCATCTCGCCGGCCTCGGCGACGGGGCTAGCGGCGACGGCCACTCACGTCAATATTGAGATGCGCTTGGCGGACTGCTCTTCGGACAAGTGCTGCTTCGAGTTCGATCCCCATACCGGCGTCTACTCGCACCTGAAGCTTTTGACGCCTCGAACGCAGCGTGCCGGCTATTCTGGCATGGCGCAGTTGCTTCGCTCCCCTCGAGAGGGGACTGTGCTGGTCGCGAAGTATCTCCTCGATGGCGAGGCCTGGCTCTCGATCGGCGTCGAGAGGTGGA
>Ga0075421_100005633_pt1 | contig 15171 bp, 11 predicted proteins | sample SoiMetdeltSBSDD5_FD_75292 | JGI IMG/M metagenome (GOLD analysis project Ga0075421, IMG submission 75292) | Bulk soil microbial communities from a Populus tree surrounding site in Tennessee, USA - Soil MetaG P. deltoides SBSDD5 | ecosystem: Environmental > Terrestrial > Soil > Tree plantation...
CGGCTCTCCTATTTTCTGTGGAGCAGCATGCCGGATGCGGAACTGCTTCGCTTGGCCGGCCAAGACGTCCTTGCGCAGCCCACCGTGCTGGATGCGCAAGTGAAGAGGATGCTGCGCGACCCCAAGTCCTCCGCCCTGGTGGAAAACTTCGCGGGCCAATGGCTGCAGTTTAAGAATATCGATGTTGTTCGCCCCGACCTCGAACGCTTCCCCCAATTCGACGAAGGTCTGCGCCAAGCCATGAGGCGCGAGACCGAGCTCTTCATTGGCGACATCATCCGCAGCGACGGAAGTGTGCTGGAGCTTCTCGACGCCAACCACACGTTTGTGAATGAGCGCCTAGCGCGCTTCTATGGCATTCCGGGAGTCTCCGGACCGGAGTTCCGTCGCGTTGAGATTGGTGGCGCCGCGCGCGGCGGCGGAATACTGGCGCACGCCAGCGTACTCACAGTTTCGTCGTATTCGACGCGCACGTCACCAGTGCTTCGCGGCAAATGGATTCTCGAGAATTTGCTGAATGCGCCGCCGCCCGCGCCTCCGCCCGGTGTACCGCCGCTTGACGATACTAAGATCCAGACCGGTACGTTGAGGCAGCAGATGGAAGAGCATCGGAAGAGTGCGGCCTGTTCGTCGTGCCACTCTATAATGGATCCACTCGGGTTTGGTTTGGAGAATTTCAGCGCTATAGGCGCTTGGCGAACGGAAGATGGCAAATTCCCCGTCGACGCATCCGGCGCTCTGCCTGATGGCCGATCCTTTCAGACACCGACCGAACTGAAGGCGCTCCTCAAGGCGGATCGTGACGCCTTCGTACGCGGACTCACTGAGAAGCTATTGATTTACGCTCTCGGACGGGGTCTCGAGCGCTACGACCGGCCCACAATGGCCGAAATCAACTCTAAATTGGCTTCGCGGGATTACAAATTCTCGCAACTGGTATCAGGAATCGTGAGCAGCCTTCCATTTCAGATGAGAGGCGCGCGCGACACGAGCCAGGTTGCAGCTACTATTGGAGGCGGATCGAAATGAGATTCCTCACAGGCAAGCACATTGATCGCCGCACATTGCTACGAGGCGTTGGAGCCGCTATTGCTCTTCCCGTGCTTGATGCGATGCGTCCGGCGGTAGCGGCTCCCGGAAAAATCGCCAAGCAGGCGCGGCGTGTTGCCGTCGTCTACGTACCCAACGGCATCGTCATGAAGGACTGGAAGCCGGTCGCCACGGGCGCCGACTTCGCCTACGGGCGAATCCTCCAGCCGCTGGAACCTTTCCGCAATGACATCACGTTGGTGTCTGGTCTCACGAATCATGCGGCCGAGAAGGGGAAAGGTGGCGGGCATGCAAAGGCGACTGGCAGCTTCCTGTCTGGAGCCGAGCCGAAATATACAGCCGGGCCCGACGTCCGCGCCGGTGTGACGTTTGATCAGCTAGCGGCGCAACATTGGGCTAAGGAAACTCGCGTGGCCTCTCTACAGATCGGCTGTGAAGATGCGCGGATGGTTGGGAACTGCGATACGGGTTCGAGTTGCGCCTACACGAACACTCTATCGTGGAAGAACGCGGACACACCGCTCCCGGTTGAGGTGAATCCCCAATCGGTATTTGAGCGCCTCTTCGGATCGGTCGATCCGAGCCTCTCTCCGGAAGTCCGTGCTCGCCGGGCCGGATATCGCAGAAGCATCCTCGATCAGACACGAGAAAATACGCGAACCCTCATGACGGAGCTCGGTCCGTCCGACAAGCGCAAGATGGATGAATATCTAACCGGTATTCGCGAGATCGAGACTCGCCTTGTCGCCATGGAGAAGGATCAGACCCTGCCGCCGGTCGAAAAACCCTCGGGCATTCCGTTCGAGTACACGGAATACGTGAAGCTGATGTTTGATCTTCAGGTGATTGCGTTCCAGGCGGACCTGACACGAGTTTCTACAATGATGCTCGGCCGTGAAGGTAGCGTGCGGACGTATCCCGAAATCGGCGTTCCCGATCCTCACCATCCGCTTACGCATCACCGCGGCCATCCCGATTTCATTGAGAAGGTGCAGAAGATCAACCGTTTCCACGTAGAGTTGTTCGCCCATTTTGTGTCGCGGCTGAAAGGCGCCTCTGATGGGGACGGCTCGCTGCTTGACCATTCCGCGATTCTTTACGGGAGCGCGCTGAGTGACGGTAATGCGCATTCGAATTCTGACTTGCCGTTACTCGTCGCCGGTCACGCTGGCGGACTGCCTGGCGGGCGTCATATCGCGTCGGAAAAGGGGACACCGGTGGCGAACTTGTTCGTCCAGTTGTTGACTTGCGCTGGTCTGGAGACGCAGAGCTTCGCCGACAGCACAGGACAAGTGGATTTGCGCGGCTAAACTTAGATCGCCGGCCGGAGGCTATTGTGCGCCGACTATGAGGTCTTGCCGAACTCCTTGATTCTCAGCCGGAGCTGGTATGCCGGTGGATTTCAGGCTTAGACGCGCGCGCAATCGCGAACCATACTTGTTCGCGTAAACCTTGGTGAACTCCGCGCCAAAGAAGAAGATCTGCGCGGAATAGTAGATCCATAGCAGGACTACTACCAGCGATCCGGCAGCCCCGTACGTGGACGCCACACTGCTCTTTCCGAGGTAGAGGGCGATCAGCGCCTTACCTATCGTAAATAGCGTGGATGTCACCAGCGCCCCGATAGCTACGTCGCTCCAGGCGATCTGAACATCCGGGAGAACTTTGTAGATCAACGCGAAGAGCCCGGTGGTGACGATGAGCCAGATCGCCAGCGTGGTCAGTTGAAGCACTATTTCCGGTATCGCGATCAGGTTTTGGAGGCGTTGTCCGACACCGGCGAGGACGGCATTGACGACGAGCGATACCAGCAAGAGGAATCCCACGCCCAGGACCATGGCAAACGAAAGGAACCGCTGCCGAAGCATGTTGAGCAGGTCCCTAAAGATCCCCGCCGCGTCCTGAGGCTGCGGGGCTTTCCAGATCAGGTTGAGCGAATTTTTCAACTCGGAAACTACGAGGGATGCGCCGAAAATCAGAGTGATGACGCCAATAGTCGTCGCAAAGATTCCCTTCGCCGGCGCCCATGCGCTCTGAATCATATTCTGGATGGCGATGGCCCCTTCCTTCCCTACCAGATCCCGGATCTGCCAAACGATCTGGCCTTGGGCGGCCTCCCGCCCAAATGCGAGACCAGCCACCGCAATGACGACAATCAACAAAGGCGCAAGGGAGAAGAGCGAATAGTACGCGAGCGCAGCTCCCAGTCGTGGCACATTGTCATTAGACCATTCGTTGAATGTCTCGACAGCCAGCTCCGCCCACTGCTTTCGTCGCAGACAGAAGAAGGCGACGATGTGCCGCCCCACTGCCGCCGGCTTGTCCAGTTCGACGATCTCGGGGCATTCATCCATGTTGCGCCGGGACCTCCCTTCGGGGGATTACCGCCTCCGAACAAGCATGCCCGTCACGAATCCCAGGGCCATGAGCGCCACCATGGATTGCACGGGATTTTTACTTACACACCCGGTAAGATCGCGTCCCATCCTTGCCAAACCCCGCCGCGAAAGTCCACGCTTCCGGATGTAACTCACGGTACACGAAGCCGCTTCGGCGATACCACGGGGCACAGATTTAGCCAAACTGGTGACTTCAGAGGCCTTTTCAGTCAAACGATCAACCATCACCATCTCTTAACCCTCCGCAGTGTTGCCTAGCAATTCAGGCGCCGTGCTCCACCAGCATCGTGAGCAGGCTTGCGTGGCGCATCTTTTCGGCCCAGGCTCTGGGCCGTGCCCACGGCTCCGCATCCGCTTCGATCGGGTCGGCGCCGTGTTCGAGCAGCGCCTTCGCTACGCTGACGCGGCCCCAGCGGCAGGCCCACCCGAGGGGTGTACTCCCGAGGATGTCGTCCGGCACGTTGGTTCGGGCTCCCGCGTCCAGGAGAGCGATCGCGAACGGCGCCACTTCTTCGTCGGTAACATGATCGCCAGCGGCTGCGACTTCATGCAGCACCGTTCGATTGAATCCTCCGATCACGTTTGGATCGCAACGCTCCAGTACCAGGAGGAAGCAGGTGAGATACGTGCTGCGATCCAATTCTTTGTTACCCGCATACAGCCACGGAATGTGATTCCAGAAATCGATCGGCCTTGCCAGAAACCGGAACCAGCGCTCGTCATCGCGCGGCCAGTCGATGCGTTCGAGCGCCATCCGCACGATTTCGGGATCGCCACCACTCGCGGCGAAGTCGAGAAGATCTACCGCCAATGGTCTTCCCGAAACCGTGCCTTCGGGCAGCGCGCCGCGCGCATCGTCGGCGAGCATCTGCCGCGCCAAATCTGTCTGGCGGTAGATCGCGGCCGTGTCGGCGCCGACCACGCCTCCGTAGCGTCGCAAAAGCTCGACCATATCCCATTGGCGGTGGCTGTAAGCGCTGTACACAGACGAACCGCTTGAGTCGACGTGCGAGTTTGGGTTAGCCCCACGCTCCAGGAGTAGCTCCGCCATCTCGCGCCTGCCGAGCGCCGCACACTCCCAGAGCGGAAATCCCTGCGAGTAAGCCACGGCCGCCCCTTCACCAGAGCTGACTCGCTCATCTGGATCGAACCCGAAATCGAGAAGCAAGGCAAGCATGTCGGGCCGGTTGTGCTTCACCGCGACTGTGAGCAACCCCCCCGCTCCCCAAGTGATCGGGTTCACCAGCGCTCCTTCGGCGTGCCGCGCACGCAGCCAATCCGCATCACCCAAGGCTACGGCCGCGCGAGCCGTCATCTCCGCCCCAGCCCGTCGAAGGATGCCAGCGACCGCTGCAAACCGCTCTTCCTGGACGGGCCTCCGCGAGCCCGCAGCCAAATCGAGCGGGGTCCGGGCATCCTTGCCGCGCCGGTTGGCCTGCGCGCCATGCTGCAGCAGCCAGTCCACAAGCTTCGGACTGCGCACCGCCGAAGCCATGTGCAACGGCGTCCAGCCTTCGCGGTCACAGCCGTGAACGAGCGATGAATCGGCCTCCAGCATCGCAATCGCCCCCGCGTCATCACCGTTGGCGATCGCCTCATTCAGATCATCCTGGGAACTTGTCACCGCTACGTTCGACGCGCTCGTCGCTTGCCGGCGGCTTTGCTCCGCTTCCTCGATGACGGTGACGATATCGTCGTAGCCGCGCTCGATGGCCATTGTCAAGGCGGTGGTAGCGTCGCGGTGGGGATGGATGCCGCACCTGGCGTCGGCGCCATGCTGCATCAACAGGCGCACAATTTCAGGCGATCGATTCATCACCGCGTAGTGAAGCGGGCGATGCTCGTTTCCGTAAGACATCTCCATGTTGGCCAGTTCCGGGCGGGCTTTGAGCATTGTGCGGACCTCGGCCAGATTGCCGGCGCGCACCGCGTCGCCGAGCCGCTGGATGGTCACTCCGTCCACATACGCTTTGAGTTTTGGCCAACTTTCGAAGCCGTAGCTTCTGGCGAGCGCCAGTTGCGCGTCGTGCAGGGCGAACTTCGAGGGATCGGCGCCGCGATAGTGCGCATTCACTTCCTCGACGGCATTAGCCTCGCCGGCGAGAAATGCTTGCAGCAGCTCCTTCGCCTGGCGCTTGATTTGATTGAGATCCGGATCCTCTCGCAGTTTGCGAGCCGGCAGGTGATGTTTCACAAAGAGCTCCTTTCCGGCGCCCGTTGTCCGCTCGTTCGGGCAGAAAAGAGTTCAATGTGATGACTGATTATCGAAGAACTCAGGTGGACGCAGTCCTTCCCGCGGACACGGCGGCGCCCTAATGCGCCAACCGCTAGCGTACCACCAAAACCAGGAGCTAATCCGACCGGAACGACCGAAATGCGCGCAATCCCATCGTCAATGGGAAAACGGCGATTGTCAGTCCTAGAGCCACGGCTTGAGCAATCGCGGCGAAGCCGATGAAAAACGCGGCCGTGCCGGTATCCATCACTGACGCGGATGCTTCTACGCGGGCGCCTTCTTCGCGAGACTTTTCCGCGTGGGCGCGCTTAGAGTGCTCCGCCTGACCCGAGGACCGGTATACCCAGCCCGACTCCCTACCCGACTCGATGTCGGCGGGAACTTCAAACAGCGGTCTTGGCTTTTTCTTGGATGACATGAGCGCCTGCCTGTTCCTGGCGAGTTACAAAATCAAGTAATCGCGTATAGTCCTCAGCGCCCCGGCTGCGTGGAGCGTACTCCCAAACAGTTTGACGCTGTGAGGTGGCGTAATTGAGGTCGATGCACTGCCGAATGCCAGGCAGGCACAAAAACGGACCCATCTGCGGGTCCTGTTCCAGCGCCTCGAGAGCCGCCTTGGTGGCGTTATTCGAAGCGGACGTGAAGGTGGGGAGCACCGCCATCAGATCGAGCCGCCGATCCGGCCATAGATCTTTCACCTCCGCGACCCCGTTCAGCGTCTGCCGCGCCCCGATAATCGCCATCAGGTCCATTCCGACCGGTACAATGAGCTCCTGAGAATAGAGCAGCGCATTGTAAGTGAGCAGATTCATCGCGGGCGAGGTGTCGATAACAACGGCGTCGTAGCCGGTGAGATTCCGCAATCGCCGCGCCAGAATCGTCTCGCGCTGCGTTTCGCCCGCCAGCCGGCGCTCGAGCGAGAATGCCGCGGGTGTCGAAGGGATCGCGTCCAAGCCTTCCCGCACGCCGCGTACGGTCACCGCCTCAATCGACGCGTCGCCGGTCAGCAGGTGTTCGATCGTGAGAGGTTGGCGAAGCCGGAAAGTGTGGCCGATATTCCCCTGCGGGTCGGCGTCGATGAGAAGGACTCTGCGGCCACGGCTGGCGAGTCCGGCGGCCACGTGGATTGCCGTGGTCGTCTTCCCCACTCCACCCTTCATATTGACTACGGCGATCTTGCGCATGGAATCGCAGCCGTCCTGTTTTTCTGATCATGGTAGCAGAAATGCCGGCCTCGCGTGTCACAATAAATTAAATGATCGAGCACCTTCGACCAGGCGCCAGCGCCGCCAACGCCCGCGTGGCCCTTTTTGACTTCGATGGAACCATTTCGGTCATCCGCTCCGGCTGGATGGAAATCATGATTCCGATGATGGTCGAAATCCTCATGGACCTTAAAACCGGCGAGCGGGAAGAGGATCTGCGCGAGATTGTCGAGGAGTTCGTCGGGCGGCTTACCGGCAAGCAGACGATGTACCAGATGATCGCCTTGGCTGAGGAGATCGAAAAGCGTGGCGGTACGCCGCTCGATCCGCTGGAATACAAGAAGCAGTACCTGGCGCTGCTCAATGATAAGATCCGTGACACGATCGCTGAGCTTCGCGAGGAGCGCTGTCCTCCGGAGAAATATTTGGTCCCCGGCGCCCGCGCGCTGCTCGAAGCTCTAAAGGAGCGCGGCCTCAAAATGTACCTGGCCAGCGGCACCGACCAGATTTACATGCGCGAAGAGGCTCGACTGCTCGATGTGGACCGCTACTTCGACGGCGGCGTCTACGGCGCGCTCGACGACTACAAGAGCTTCTCGAAAAAGATTCTTATTCAGCGCTTGATCGCGTCGGCGGAGTGTCAGGGCGATCAATTTCTCGGCTTCGGCGACGGGTACGTGGAGATCGAGAATATTAAGGAAGTGGGTGGCGTCGCGGTCGGAGTCGCTACTGCAGAGCCCGAGTGCCTGGAAGTGGACCAGTGGAAGCGGAAGCGCCTGGCCAGCGTCGGAGCGGATTACATCATTCCCAATTTCGCCTGCCGCGATGAACTGCTGCGCACGCTGTTCTCGTAAGTACTATGTCTTGGAAGCGCGTCCGCCTCACGCTCGAAATGATCAAGTTCGAGCACTCTATTTTCGCGCTCCCCTTTGCGCTCACCGGCGCTCTGCTGGCCATGCGCGACGGCGGATTCGGCGGGGCTTTCCTTTGGCGAAAGCTTGCCTGGATCGTGGTCGCGATGGTTGGGGCGCGCTCGGCGGCGATGGCCTTCAATCGGCTGGTCGACGCCGATATCGACGCCCGCAATCCGCGTACAACTGCGCGGCACATTCCCGCTGGATTGCTTTCAGCAGGTTTTGGCTGGGGATTCGTCGCCGTCTCGTCGCTGGTTTTCATCTTCGCGGCGCGGGAGTTGAATACCTTGTGCTTCCGGCTGGCTCCGGTGGCGCTGGGGATCGTGTTCTTCTACTCCTTCACCAAGCGCTTCACATCGTTTTCGCACCTGGTGCTGGGATTCGCGCTTGGTATTGCGCCAGCCGCGGCCTGGATCGCTATCCGCGGATCGCTGGACCCGCGCATACTATGGCTCACCGCGGCGGTGATGTTCTGGACCGCCGGGTTCGACATCATCTATTCCTGCCAGGACTACGAGTTCGATCTGGACGCCGGTTTGTTCAGCTTGCCCCGGCGGCTCGGCGTTGCCGGCGCGCTGCTGGTCGCCCGGGTCCTCCACGCCGCCATGTTGGCCTGCCTGGTCATGCTGATCTACACGCTGCAACTCGGAGCTCTCAGCATTGCCGGAGTCCTGGTGGTGGCGGCGCTGCTGGTTTACGAGCACAGGCTAGTCAAGGCAGACGATATGTCCCGTGTTAACGCGGCCTTCTTCACCATGAACGGCTACGTCAGCGTGCTATTCTTCTTGTTTTGGGCAGCGGATATTTTCTATGCCAGTCGTTTTTGAAGACAGTCGGCTGACACCGATTCTGGACAAGGTCCAAGCCGGCGTTCGGCTCAGCTATGAGGATGGGCTGGTGATGTATCGCAGCGCCGATATTCTCGCGCTCGGCTACATGGCGAACCTGGTTCGCGAGCGGCTGCACGGTTCTACTACCTACTTCAACGTCAACAGACACATCAATCCCACCGACGTCTGTGTTGCCAGTTGCCGCCTCTGCGCCTTCGGCAAGAAGGCCAAAGACCCCAAATCCTACACGATGTCGCTCGAACAGGTCTGGGAGACCGCCGGAATCGGCTGGAGCGAAGCTGTCACTGAATTTCACATCGTCGGTGGACTACATCCGGAGCTTACGCTCGAGTGGTATTGTCAGATGCTCTGCGGGCTCAAGGAGCGCTTTCCGCAGGTTCATCTCAAAGCCTTCACAATGGTCGAGGTCGGTTACCTCGCGCAGCGGACCAAAATCTCCGTGCGCGATACTTTGGAGCGCCTGAAGGACGCCGGTGTCGATTCTCTGCCGGGTGGCGGCGCGGAAATTTTCTGCGATCGCGTGCGACGTGTCATCTGCGATCACAAGCTGACAGGCCAGGAGTGGCTCGATACGGCTCGCACGGCTCATCAGCTAGGACTGCATTCCAACTGCACCATGCTTTACGGCCACATCGAGAACGAGGAGGACCGGGTCGATCACCTGGTCAAGCTCCGAGAGCTTCAGGATGAGACCGGCGGCTTCGTTACCTTCATCCCGCTCGCGTTTCATCCCGACAACACGGCGCTGTCGCACATCCCGAAAACGACCGGGTTCCTCGACATCAAGCAGATCGCGATTTCGCGCTTGATGCTGGACAACATTCCGCACATCAAAGCCTACTGGATCATGATGACGCCGTCGGTTGCCCAGATCGCCTTGCGCTTCGGCGCCGATGACATCGACGGAACGGTTGTCGAAGAGAAAATTTACCACGACGCCGGCGCGACAACGAGCCAGTCTATGCGCCGCGGCGAGCTGCTTCAGCTAATCCGCAAGGCCGGTCGCGATCCAGTCGAGCGCGATACCCGCTATCGCCCTGTTACTCGGACGGAATCTACTTTTACGGTTTTGGTATAGCCGAAATTCAACCTAACTCCACAGCTCGTTAATCGGCCCGTACAAATCCTGATCCGAGAACGGCACGTACTCGAAACCTCGGCCAAACGGATCGTCATACCGTACGTTTGTCCAGTTGATGCCCATCGCGGAATAGATAGTTGCTTCGACGTCTTCCGGCTTGATGTCGCGGCGTCGCGACCAACCGAACTCGCTTGTCGACGCTCCCGTCGCATCAGTCGAGCCAATCGTCCGTCCACCCTTGATGCCTGAGCCGGCGAAGATCACCGACTGCTGCGGATAGTGATCACGACCGCCCGCAGCGCTCAGCCTTCCCACCGTGCGTCCGAATTCGCCCATCATCACCACCAGCGTGCTGTCCAGTTGTCCGCTCGCCTTCAGGTCGCCGAGCAATGCCCCGACCCCGTCGTCGAACTGCTTCGACAATGGACCCAGCGAATTCGCCGCCGTGCCATAGATATTTGTGTGCATGTCCCAGCCGCCAAGCGTAATCTGGATGTATCGCGTCCCCTGATTCGCCGCCAGCACCTGCTTGGCGACCAAGCAGGACGAGCCGAACGGCGTATTCCCATACCGCGCGGCGTCTTCAGTGGAATACTTGAAAGCGCTGTCCACCGCCGGGTTGTACATCAGGGCTTTGGCCGACTCATAGAAATCGCCCATGTCCGACACGGGCGTTCCGAGCGGCGAATTGATCCGCAGCGGATCGTCAAGCGAGCGCATCAGAGCATAACGATCGTTGGTGCGGTTCTGTCCCACGGCGTTCGTCGTATTCGGGATTCCCGCGGTAGCGCTGCGAACGTTGGCAAGCTTGAAAGGCGCATACTTGGCGGAGAGATAGCCGGGACCCGCCTGGCTGTTGGCGTTGAGCGCCAGGAACGTCGGAAATACTTGGTTCGGCCCTCGCTCGGGATCTTTCTCGATCGCTACCACGCTGCCAATATTGGGGGCGATATCTCCCAGCGCCGCCGCCGGATTCCGGCCGATCTGCACCCAGGTTTGTGAGAGCGAGTGGACTAGCGCCCATGCCCGCACCGATCGCACGATAGCGAAGTTGGGAAGCTGTGTGGCCATCTTCGGAAGCAGGCTGGTGGGCCATACGATGCCGCCGATTGTGTCCGATGTAATCGACGCCGGTGTGTCCGGTGACCGCTTGAAGTCGAACGTATCGGTGTGGCTGGGGGCGCCGGTCAGCAGAATGAAGATGACGTTCTTAGCTTTGTTTTGCGTCGTGACCGGGGAGCTGGAGATCTCCGCTCCGGACGCAGTCCTCGGACGCAGCAACATCGATCCGGTTATTCCCGCGCTCAGCAGTTGAAAAAATTGCCGCCGCGAAGCGTGCGGGCGATGGAAGAACGGCGTATGATCGTGCGGATACCTTGCAACGAGCCGGCGAAATCGGTCTTGTTCGTTCATGCTGCGCCTCTTAGTAATTGAATGCGAAGTCCACTTTGTTATAAAGCGACCAGAGCAGGTTCTCGGTCGCCGCCGTCGCAGTCACTCGACGGAATTCATCGAGCGCCTTGGCTTTTTCCTCGGCGCTCGGGGTTCTGGATAGCACCGCCAGGTAAAGATTGTTGATGACCTGGTCAGCAGGAAGGTTCCGGTTACGGCCGAGCAGGCTGGTAGCCGGGGCGTTTGTCGCGTTCAGTCGCGAGGTGACGAAGACATCATTCATCAAGCTCAGCGCCTGCAGCACCGAGCCGTCACCACGGCGCTCTTCCAGATCGCGATCGCCGCGAATGAAGCTATTGAGGAACGTGGCCACCGCGCCATTGCCATCGGGTAGGCGGCTCGTGTCGGGGAATTGCATCGCCCATTGCACCGGGCCGAACTCCTGGTAACCCTTGAATGGTGAATTCGCGGCGAACGTGCTGAAATTTGCAACGTTGTACGTGGGCAGCACGCCGGTCGACTGCGCGATGGCGTCATGAACCTCTTCGGCCATTAACCGCCGCACCAGCTTTCGCGCGAACAGTTTCTCGTAGTCCGGTTTCCATTCGCCGTTATATCGTGAGGAAAGCTGATAGGCCTCGGAGCTCGCGATCTTGCGCATCAGCTTCTTGAGATCGAAGCCGTCGTTGACGAACTCCTGCGCCAGCGCGTTGAGCAACTGCGCATTGCTCGGCTGCAAAGTCCAGGGAGAAGGCGGCGGATTGTCGGGATCGAGCCGGTAGGGATCGAACTGGTTGGCCGGATCCACGATGCCGCGCCCGAAGAATTCTTTCCAGATGTAGTTCACCGCGGCACGGGCGAACTGAATATCGGAGGTGACGATCCGCGCCAGCGCGGCGCGGTAATTCTCACCCGCGGCAGGTTTCTCGCCCGTAAACGGATACACCGGCGCGAAGTTGCGCACCGTGCCGATGGCCGCGCGCGTGGGCCGGTTTCCGGTGGTCGTATTCAGTACGTAATCCTGAGCGACGTTGTCCCGCACGGCCCAGTAATACGGCTGATTGTTAACCGCGGCCGCCACCGGAACACGTGTAGTACTTGTGCGCGACAGGAAGGAAGCGAGGCCCCAGCCCTCCGTCCTCAGCGCGCCCTTACCCCACAGACTCAAGGCATCCAAGTGCCCGCGGCCGTTGTGGCATAGCACGCAGTTCATATGGGATATCCCGAGAAACGTCTCGGCGATGTTGGCTGCTTCCTGATCGTAATTGTCCTGCTGCGGATTGTTGATGACCCATGCGCCCAGCAGCCAGTTCAGCTCACCTTGGGTATAGGAGTTCTCGCCGCGTGCCGAGATCAGCTCGGTCGCCATCTGCTTATACGACTTGTTGGCGGCGAGGGAATCCTTAATCCACTTGTAGAAGGCGTTGCGGCCCGGCTCGTACAACACAACGAAAGTCTTGCGATCCGTATTGAGATAAAGGTCGCCAAAGTACATCGTCCATTTGTCGACCCACTCGGACTTAGCAAGCAATTCATCGATCAACTTCGCCCGCTTGTCCGCGGCGGTGTCGCTCGTGAAGCTGAGTACGCGCTCGGCCGTAGGGATTCGTCCGGTCAGATCGAGCGTCACGCGCCGGATAAATTCGAAATCGTTGATTTTGTCGGCCGGGGTGACACCCTGCGCCTGCATATCGGCGAAGAGGTACTTGTCGATCGTGCCGAACTTGTCGGCTTCCTCAAAGCTTTTGATCCGGCTGCCGGTGGGCACGAAGTTCATCAGCCTCACGACCTGTTCCGTGAGAAACCCGCGCGAGTACTGTCCACCCGACCTCAAATCCGTAGTCGCGCGCTGAAACTTGTCGCGGCGTGTAAAGAATCCGCACTCGGGGTGTTCCACTACCGCTTCGGCCTTCTCATCGTCAGGAGGATCCGCGGCAACTTCCTGGGCCCTTGAGAGCAGCAGTCCCGAAAACAATATCGTCCCAGCGCCAAACAGAGTAATAGCTTTATTTTGTGTCATCTACGCACCGATTTTACCCCGGCTCACCCCGCCGGATTATCACTGCTGTCCATCTAACACACGGTCCCAATCAAAGTTACGCTTCTTCAATTATGGGGTCGTCGATCCAGGTTGACCAAAAAGAGTTTTCACCTAGTATTGGCGAAAACCAAGTAAGGCTTTTCATCACTCCCCAGCGTCTAAACTGGCATATATGGGCTCCCGCTATGGCTGGCTCTACATTCTTCTGATCGTCAGCGCCGGCAGCGCTCAGACCTTGGACAACGGTTCGCTCACCGGCAAGTACTATTTCCGGCAACTATTTGTTGCCTCCGATGCAGTGGGAAACATCGCCGAAGTGCGCAGCCTGCTTGGAGCCATCACCTTCGAGGGAAACGGCTCCTACACAATCGCCGGACAGCAGAATGTAGGCTCCGCCGCGGCGAGCGCTTTCAGCTCATCGGGTGTGTATGCGATGAATCCGGCGGGAATCGTGAGATTGACGAATCCGCTGCGCCCTGCCCTTTCGCTGAATGGCCGCTTCAGCAATCTGGCCGTCATCGGGTCGAGTACGGAGAGTACGGATAACGTCTTCGATCTTTTCGTCGCGATCCCTGCGCCGGCTGGCGGCGTGTCGAATGCGTCGTTGAGCGGTTCTTACTGGGCGTCCGGGCTCGAGATCAACGGCGCCTCCGCTGCGCGGGCTCGATCCAGTATTTTTGCATTGAGTTCCCTCGGTTCGGGCCTCTTTACGGTCGCGCAGCTGAACGGACACAACGCGGCGCAGCGCGGCGGATCCCCCTACACGGAAACCATTTCCAACGCGCGATATCAGTTGAACGCCGATGGAACCGGCTCGGCCAATTTCCCCAACTCGACTCTGGTTGCCGATAACAAGACTCTCTACATCTCCAGGGACGGCAATGTGGTTCTCGGCGGATCGACCGCTCCCGGATCGCACGATCTGCTCGTCGCCATCAGGCAGGTTTCCGGTCCCGCTTCGAACGCGACCTGGAGAGATAAATTCTGGACCGCAGGATTGCGGATCGAAGGCCGAAACTTAAGCGCATTCTCCGGCTCGACCGCTTCGAACGCCGCCGGAAAACTGCTCGTCTCGCGTCGCGTTCACGCCATTGGCGCGACTCCCGCCAACGGCGCAATCGACTTTACCGGAGCGAATCCGTATAGCCTGAACGCCGACGGCTCCGGGACTGTATTGGCAGCGCGTGTTGCCGTCGGCGCTGCGGGTAACGGTTTCGTCGCTGCCGGCGGACTTATCAGCGAAACGACTGCTTACGAATTGTATTTGGGAGCCCGCATGCCACCTCTGAATGGATTGGGAGTTTTTCTCGATCCCCACGGTGTCGTCAATACGGCGAGCTTCGCGCCCGCGGGCAGTCCGATCGCGCCCGGAGAGCTCGTCGCCCTCTACGGAACCGGGCTTGCGCCGAGCCAGCAAGTGGCTACCACGACGACCTTCCCCACCACGCTCGGTGGCGTTTCGGTTACCATGAACAATCTTCCCGCGCCTTTGTATTTCGTCAGCGGGACTCAGCTCGCCGCGCTTGTCCCGTTCAACTTGCAGGGGCAGCGGGCGACCATCGTCGTCGATAACAATGGCGCCAGGTCGAACCCGGTGGACGTGCCGATTGCCCTTACGGCGCCCGGAGTTTTTTCACTCGATAGGAATGGCATCGGACCCGGCGCCATCCTCCACCCGGATTTTCGTTTCGTCACGACGGCCAGCCCGGCCCGGCGAGGCGAAACGATTCTGGTGTATCTGACTGGGCTTGGCCCGGTGTCGCCCGCCATCGCCGATGGCGCCCCCGGCCGCGGCGCCGAGCCTTTCAATCGCACGACGCAGACGCCGCGGGTCCACATCGGAAGCAAAGTTGGAACCGTCACCTACGCCGGCCTCGCGCCCGGACTTCCCGGACTCTATCAGGTGAATGTCACCATCCCGAATGACGCCCCGACCGGCTCGGCAATACCCTTGGCGATTGAAACGGCGGAGCACTTCCATGACCAGGTCGACGTCGCGATC
>Ga0075421_100005635_pt1 | contig 15170 bp, 14 predicted proteins | sample SoiMetdeltSBSDD5_FD_75292 | JGI IMG/M metagenome (GOLD analysis project Ga0075421, IMG submission 75292) | Bulk soil microbial communities from a Populus tree surrounding site in Tennessee, USA - Soil MetaG P. deltoides SBSDD5 | ecosystem: Environmental > Terrestrial > Soil > Tree plantation...
TGGCTTAATTCCTTGGCGAGCAAAAACGTTGTTGGCACGGAGAGCAGGGCGCCCAAAAAATAAATGAACAGCGCCGGTTTTCTGCCCCAACGATCGGCGATCGAAGGGAGGCAGAGGCAGCCAATGATTCCGCCCGTGGTCAGCGCGGTGGTGACGAGGCTCACTTGGGGAATCACTTCTCTTGTACCCTGCGCGTGCAGCATGGCGGCGATCCAACTCGGCACCCATTGAATAGCGCCCTGATAGCCGAAGGTGGCGACCACGGCGAGCCCTGTGCCGATCAGAACGTCGCTGCGCACCGGTTTCTTGAACAGGAGAGGGAGCGGATTTTGTTTCGCCTTTGCCTGCACCCACCGTTCCGGTTCTTCGAGCGAGTAACGAATGTAGAACGCAACGATCGCCGGCAGCACACCAAGAGCGAAAACCCAACGCCAGCCGTAAGGGCCGATGAAGAGATATAAACCAATCGCAAGAAAAAAACCGATGCCGCCGGAAGCCTGCATGATGCCCGCGGCCTTGGCGCGGGATTTTTCCGGCCAGCTCTCGGCGATCAATGCTGCGCCGGCGGCCCACTCGCCGCCGATGCCGATGCCCGTCAAGAAACGGTAGAGCGCCAGTTCCTGCCAGCTGCCGGCAATACCGCACAGTCCGGTGAACGAAGCGTAGATCAGAATAGTGATCGCCATGGTCTTGGCGCGGCCGTAACGATCGGCGATGGGACCGAAGATAAGGCCGCCGAGCGCCCAACCGATCATGAAGATGCTGAGCACGACGCCGCCGTAGAGACCGATTTGCGCGCTCTCGCTGGTGCCGAGCAGATCGCTCATGGCGGGAAACAAGATGATCGCATAGAGGTAGCCGTCCATGATGTCGAGCGCCCAGCCGAGGCACGCGCAAATCAGCACGCGCCATTGATAGGACGTGATCCCGCTATGCCATTTGGGTTCGATCATGTTTGCTCCGCGTTGCGCTGCTTGCGCGGCCGGTTTCAAACGCAACCCCGGTCGCGTAAGATCAAAAGTAATAACCGCTCGTCAACTCGAACATGCCAAGCCTACGGAATCTTCGCACCCTGCGTTCCCTCAGACATCGAAACTTTCGGCTCTTAATGGAGGGCGCGCTGATCTCCAGTTCGGGCGACTTCATGCAGAATATCGCGCAGAGCTGGCTGGTCTGGCATGTTTCGAAATCGCCGGTTGCGATCGGCGTGGTGGCGTTTTTTGACACCCTTCCACGACTGCTGGTGGGCGCCGTGGGCGGCGCCATCGCCGACCGGTTCGATCGCCGGCGCGTATTGATGATCACGCAAACCGCCGCCATGGTCCAAGCGATCGTCTATTGGCTCGCGGTCGAATTTGAAGTCATCGAACTTTGGCATATCGCTGCTTTGGCGTTTTGTTTAGGCGTGGTGAATACGATCAATCAAACCGCGCGGCAATCTTTGGTCAGCAGTCTGGTGCCCAGGGACGAATTGCTGAACGCCATCGGGTTGCAGTCTTCGGTATTCAATTTCTCGAAAATCCTGGGCCCGTCGGCGGGCGGCTTGATCATCGCTTATGTCGGCATCGCCGGTTGCTTTCTCGTCAACGCGATCAGCTTCGTGTTTTTACTTTTCAACCTCTACATGATGGAGCTGCCGCCTTGGGAAAAGCGCGCCGATGAACAGAGTCTGTGGGCTGACGTGAAGGAAGGATTCAATTACTTGCTCGGCAACACGCGCCTGCTTTATATCGTCGGGCTTTCCTACGTGATCGCGACGTTCTGCGCGCCATACAATCGATTCGTGCCGATCTTTGCGACCAACGTGTTGCACGTCGGCGCTTCTGGGTTCGGTTTGCTCATGGCCGCGCCGGGAGTCGGCGCCACGGTCGCGGCTTTAGTGCTCGCCTCGGTAAAGAAGCTGCGAGTGGGGATCAGCTCGATCTGCTACTGCGCTGTCGGGTTCGGTTTGTGCATAGCGTTATTCGCCTTTTCCCACTATTTCGTTCTGTCGTTTGTCTTTCTGGCTCTGGTCGGTTTTTGCCAGATCGCCGGGCGCGCGCTCTCCAATACCGCGATCCAAACCGCGACACCGACTCATTTGCTCGGGCGAGTGCTCAGCTTGTTTTTTATGGATCGGGGACTGTGGTCCCTGGGCAGCGTGATCATCGGCGCCGCGGGAGCCGCTATCGGTATGGAATGGACCTTTACCGCCTGCGGCGCGATCACTGCGATCGCCGCGGTCACGCTGCTGAGCGTAAACCGAAAGTACCGCGCTGAACTGGCGCGCCAGCGCGATGCGGACGCCCGCGTTACGCAACCACCGGTTCTCTGAGCGGCAGGTGGCTCGGGATCTTCGGCACGCGTGTCCGGGGTTTGTCGCCGACACCCGAATTGCCGGCGCCGAGAAGCAGCATTCTTCCCTCACCGGTGTTACAGAGCTGGTAAGATTCCCCTGATTTCAGCAGGACAGTGTCGAATTGCTTCAAGGCAAAAGCCTTATGCGGCGTGCGCACCGTGCATTCGCCTTCGAGAACCATGAAGATATGATCGTCGTTCTCATGATAGTGCATGTCGTCCTGTTGTTTTCCCTCGCAGTTGATCACCCAGAAGTAGGCCAAATCGGTTCTCCAAAGGCTCAGGTGATTGATCTCGGGATTGGCGTCGGCTTCCTTGACGGGATTCTTCATTTCGACCATAACAACCTCCTCATTTGTTCAAATCGTTCAAGCCGTTCAAAATGTTCAAATCGTTCGAATCTCGCAATTCGTTCCTGACACGTTCAGGTGGCGGGTTTTGGTTGTGCACGCGGCGGCCTTTCCTTGGGCTTCACCAGGCGTCCGTGGGTGCCATCGCAGTAGGGATGATCTTTGGATCTCCAACAGCGGCAGACGGCGATCGTCGTCGGCTCGTTGAATTCCAAAATATGCGGTTGAATGTTCGTCCCTTCATGGGAGCCGTCGCAGAAAGGCGGATTCTTCGTGCGCGTGCAGCGGCAATACGCCACGCTTTTCGATACTTGGTGGACAATCGTCGGTTCGATAAGATCGTCGTAAGACAGGGTCATCTATGACTCCTTAACTCATTATCTCAATTACAGTGATCTGTAATCCGGAATTTGTCAATTGATCGCCAGAGCGTCGATGCTATCCAATTTGATGATGATTCGACTGAAGGTTTGGTTGCGCACTTCGACTGCTTCGGTACCGACGACTCTTATGACGATGCCTGCAATCGTCTGCCCTCTGACAAAAAAGGTCAGACCCTTTTTCTCTTTCTCGCTGCGCTCGAGAAGCTCGCGAAAAGCTTGACCGCTCTGTGATTGCGCGGTCGCAACGGGATGGCCCAGTAGCAGACCGGATAACAAAAACCAGGATAACGCCAACACGCCCAGGGAAATCTTCGCATGGAGTAACATTCAGGGCTCCTCAGTAAAATGATTCGCTTTCACTTAGCGTAGACGCTTGCAAACGTCAAATTCGGACCCGCTCGGTGTCACGCGGGGATTCATCTCTACCCGCGCTGTAGCAATCTAAACGCATTGTTAGCAAAAATGTCCGCGCGTTCAGCCGTCGTGATCGGCAACTCCTCGATAATTTGTTTGGCGCGCGGCAGGAGCGGCAGCAGCGGCGGCGCATCGCTGCCGAAAAGGAGGTGTTCGGCGCCGACCGTCTGATAGGCGCACATGACCGCGGGTGGATGATACGCGACTGTGTCCATGTAGAGGGCTTTCAAATATTCGCTCGGCCGCTTGGTGATCAGCATGGGTTCGTAAGATCCCAGCCCCGACGCCAGGTCGCCGAGCTCGTAGGCGTAATCCATACGGCCGATCACGTCGCAGATGCCGCCGCCAAGATGGCAGCCAACAAATTTGACGCCGGGATGGCGCTCGAAAACCCCGCGCACAATAAGGCGCGCGATGCTCAGGCATTCGTCGAAAGGCCGGCCGACGCTGGAGGCCAAACGATAGTCGCGCATGCGCTCCTCGCCGTAGCCAACCGACGGCGCGTGCATCATGACCGGGATTCGCAAGCTCCCGACTAACTCGAAGAAAGGCCCGGCTTGATCGTCGTCTGGATAGGCGTGCTGATGGCTCGAATTGATCAGCACTCCATGCAGCCCATATTCGACAATCGCCCGTTCCAATTCCTTCATGAAGGACGCGCCGCCGCAGGGCAGCGTGCTGGTGAAAACGATGACTCGATCTTTGTATTTCTGTTGAATCTCGGCGGCGTATTCGTTCCAGCGCTGCAGGAAGGATAGCGATTCCTCGTGAGTCTTATCTTTGAGGTAATGGATCGTGTTGCTGACGACGCAGCGCTCGATGCCCGCCTTCTCGTGAGCTTCCAAAAGATTTTCGATCGTCAGCGGCGTCGTGCCGCCCCAACGCCGTTCCTTAGCCAGTTCGGGTGGGTAAACATGGGCGTGCCAATCGATGATCATATTGCACTACTCCTTGACGGACGTATTTCGGCCGAGACAGTCGAATTGAGAATCTGCATGTTGCATTCGATAAGCGACGGTCCTTAAATTTCTTCCCCCTCGACGGGGGAAGATCGAATAAGACTCGCCAGAAGTTAAACAGCATCAACTACCGCGCCTTTATGCCCAGCTCCGCCTGGGCATCGCGGAGAAAACTCAAGTCGACGACCTCGTTTGGGGAAACTTCACGCGTGACTTTGTTGCTGCGCCGGGTTTGCTCGATGACCAGCTTAAGCCCGTCCTCGGGTACCGCCCCGTCGGCATTAAACAAATTGCGCAGCGCGTCGTAGGACGCGTAAGCGAATTCCCGTTCCACTTTGCCCCAGGCGATCAGCGCGCGCACGGCTTCGTCGCGGTTGTCGCGGATGAAGCGGTTGGCCCGAATGGTCGCTTTGATGACGCGGCGGATCTCGTCGGGCTTTTCTTTGATCTTGCGCGTGTGCGTGCCGAGACCGAGATAGGGGAAGCTGAATAATTCATAGGCGCGCGCGAGAATGCGATAGCCCTGGCGTTCCATCTGGGCATCGGCCGGCGGCGAGATGACGACGACGTCGACCACCCGCTGTTTGAGAGCCGTCAGGCGCGCGGCGTCCGAACCCAGGGCGAGGATCTTGATTTCTTTTTCCGGATCGATGCCGGCTTGCTTGATCATCAAGCGCGCCGCCACATCGGGGGTAGCGCCGAAGCTGCTGATCCCGAGAGTTTTGCCTTTCAGGTCCTTGAGCGACTTGAGCTCCGGCTGTGAAATCAGCGTCATCGGCCAGTTGTCGAGGTAGCCGGCGACAATTCTCACCGGCAGTCCCGCGATAGCGCCGCCGACGACGGCGCCGAAGAGCTGGCAGTAGTCGACATCGCCGGTCGAAAGCGCCGTGATCGCCACGTTGGGGTTCATGCGGATAATCTCGGCTTCGAGATTTTCGTCTTTGAAAAATCCCCGCTGCTGGGCCATCGCGGCGGTCAAATTGGGCATGTTCGGATTCGACACCGCAATGCGGATCCGGTCGAGCGCCTCCGCCGGCCCGCCGAGCAGGACCACCGCGGCGAGCGCGATGCATGCTTTGACGGTCATCGCGGCTAGCGTTCCTGGACGACGTTAAAGCCGCTGTAGCCGCGGATTTTATCGATGCGCACGAGCACGCCGTAACCTTTGCGCTCCGGATCTTTGTCGAGCTCGGCTTTGATCGTCCGCTTCAAAATATTCTGCCGCATCTCGCCGTCCTTATAGACGGTTGCGCTGCCGTAGAAGCGCCAGCCGACGCGGCCCGGCTGGTCGTAATAGAGCATGCAGACGTTGGGATTCTTTTCCAGATTGGTCGTGCTTTGCCCGAGCGAACGATCCCAGAAGGCGATGTGCTCTTCGTCGTAGACGAAGGTGCTGCCGCGAAAGCTCAAGTCCGGATATCCTTCCTCGGACGTGGTTGCCCAGACGCAGTATTTTTTTTCTTCCAGGGCTTTGTCGATGCGAGTCTTCATATCGTCGGTGATTTTGATCATGTCGGGTTCTCCCTTGTTTCGAAGCCGTACAATACGGATGGATTGTCGGCCAGTATCTTTTTTCTTGTCTGCTCGTCTGGCGCAAACTCGGCGAGGAGATCGACGAGATCGCCGTCGTTGGGCGTGTAGCCGGGGGCGAAGGTATTCGAGTGCGGCCAGTCGGTGCCCCACAGGACCCGGTCCGGCGCGGCGGCGATTACGGCCCGGGCGTAAGGAATGACGTCGACGAAGGGGAGGCCGAAATACGAATGCACCGGAGTGTTGCAGATTTTATCCGCGCCGCTGACTTTGACCCAGACGTGCTTGAGTCTGGCCAACTCGAGCAGCAATTGAAACCCGGGTTGTTTCAATCCCTCGGCGGGTTTCACCCGGGCGATATGGTCGATGACCACCGGGACCGGCATGTTCCGAATGCGCGTTTCCTGCGCGATCAAGTTTTTCATGTCGATGTGCAGGTCGATGGACCAATCGAGCCCGGCGACATTCTCGACGCAGCGGTCAAGCACATCGAGCTTGACGTTGCCGCGCGGCCTGTCGAGCAGGTTGAAGCGCACGCCACGAATACCGCCGACGTGGAGCCGCTTGAGTTCGTCGTGCGGCGTCTTGTCATCGATGCGGCCGACGCCGCGAAATGCGCCGGCGGAATTCTTGATCGCGTCGAGCGTCGCCGTATTGTCGAGGCCATGAACGCTCGGCTGCACCACGACGGCGCGCCCGATGCCGATGACGGCGATCATTTTTCGATAATGCTCCAGCGGCGCGGCCGGCGGTGTATACTCGTGAGTCGAAACAAACGGAAATTGCTCCGGCGGGCCGAAAACATGGAAATGTGTGTCACAGGAATTCGGCGGCGGCGTAGCTTTGGGCTTGCGCGTGTTCGGATCGGGCGGATAGCAGTAGGGCATTTCGCGATTTCTCCAAGCAAATCTTTTAGCCTAGTGGGAAGCCGGTGTCCACCGACAGTGAGGCGCTTTAGCCGCCTTGATTGTCCGGATCTCACGGAGTAAAAGCGAGGCTACTCCGTCAAATCAGATGAAGGAGCACGCAATGGGTAAATTCCGAATTCAGTCGCACGGGCGGCTTCAGGAGTGGGTGGCCGAGGAGAAGGGGTATTTTAAAGACGCTGGATTGGATTACGAATTCCTCGTCAAACCGATCGTGACCTGGACGGCGGATATCGAGACCGTCGAGTCCGCGCCGGCAGACATCCAGCGCGGCGCGTTCGAATCGATCGAAGATGGCCGCGGCTGTAATTTGAGCGCGGCTTGCCACTGGACGGTGAATATGGCGGCTTCCGCGGGTCACGGTAAGATGTGGGGACGCGCCTACTCCGTCGCGCCGTCGGGCATCTTCGTGGCGCCCGACTCTCCGATTCAAAAGCCCGAAGAACTCGCCGACGTTCCGGTAACGGTCGGCTACCACTCCGGCAGTCATTATTCGACTTTGCAGGGGCTCGAGCAGTTTTTAAAGCGCGCTGAAATCAAGCTGCACTTCGGCGGTCTGTTGCTCGACCGCTTGGCGTTGCTCGTCGATCGGCAAGTTCCCGCCGCGAGCCTCTTCGGCGCGCCATTTTATGTCGCCGAACAGTTGGGCTTCAAAAAAATCGTCGATACCACGTTCATGATCGGGCACCTGGTCACCGAGCACGCCGATCTTGATCAGGTCGAGCGTTATTTCGAAGCGCTGCGGCGCGCGCAGCACGGCATCGATCTGGAACCCGAGGCGTACAAACACTATTTCCTGAGAGAGCTGCCCGAGCGATATCACGCATCGATCGATACTCGGCGCTTCGGCCCCGGCGAGCGCATCGTCTTCGAGCCGTATCCGCAAGCAGCTTTCGAGCGCACCCGACTGTGGATTGAATCGTGGAATCTCTTTCCGCCGGAACAGAAGGGCGAAGCCGGGTATGAGACCTCGGTCGTGTAGTCGCAAATATTGCTGTATGAACCCGGTGTCCGGCCCGAAATCCACAAATCTCCCCTTTCTTTTCTCCTCTTTTCCAAACTGATCGTTACCCATAAGTTTCGTCTGGACACGGCCGGATGTGAAATACACAGCGGAATCTCACCACTGATCACATGGCAAATCCGTTACCCCTCTTTGAAAAAGAGGGGCGAGGGAGAGATTTTTTGCCTCACACTGCTCTCATTGCCCCGTAGGCCAGCCCGATCAATCAAATCCCCCTTGTTCCCCCTTTTCCAAAGGGAAATCAGATAAACCCCTTCTGCTGCCTCATTCCCGTGTCCAGCCAAGAAAATATGGTACATGATCAGTTTTCCAGCGAAGGGTTAGAATGTTCGACGAGAATTTCTAGCGGAGAACAGAGGGGGGATTGATCTCAACGGTGAAGGATCAAGCGCTCCACCGTCTTACCCAATCGAGAATGACTTGATTGGTTTCCTCCGGTGCTTGCCAAAAGAAACCATGTGACTGCCCGTCGAGCACTTTGAGCTCGGCTCCGGGAATTCTCCGGGTCAAGGCTTCGGCTTGGACGAGGTGATTGCTGCGCGCCCGGTCGTTGTTGCCGATCAACACCAGAGTCGGACATTGCACATCGCCGAGCCGATGGGTTGCCTCCCAGTTGTGCCGGGCGGTACTGAGGTGGAGGTATTCGGATAAATTTGCGTGAGTCGCCCGCGCGAGCTTGAAAAACTCTTCGATACGTTCCGGATAGCGGTCGCGATAATCCCGAGTGAAAAACGTGTCGGACTCGCAGTACTCGTCGCGGAGAAATTTTTCGAATCCCTTCTCGACCATTTCGATCACCAGCCAATGCGGCAAACCGGGGATGCAGTCAGGCCCCGGCCGAGGCACCTGGCCCGAACCGCTCGCGGCCATGATCAAGCTCTTCACGCGGCCGGGAAAATTGAGCGCCAGCTCCAAAGCAATTCGACCGCCCATGGAGTGCCCGAGCACGTGCGCGGACGGAATTTTGAGATGATCCAGGAGCGCGACCACATCGTTGGCCATCTGATGGATTGTGTAGACTTTCTGGCGCGCCTTCGAACGCGGCGTGCCGCGCGGGTCGTGAATGACGAGCTGCACCGCGGTCGACAAGCCGGGAACCTGATAGATCTTCCAGACCTCGCCGGAAAACGCCGTCGAGGGAATGAGCACGAGCGGCTCTCCCGAGCCATGAGTTTCGTAGTAAAGATCGACGCCGGTCGGCAGGCTTACATTTGGCATGGCTCGATGTCTCCTGAGTGGATTCGTTCAAATCGTTCAAGCCGTTCAAAATGTTCAAATCCTTCGGCGATGCATAAGCACAGCGTTTCATGACCGCTAGCTCGATCGTGATTAGCCTTTGACAAATGGAACGACTGAAACTTTTGGAACGATTGGAACGGCTTCTATATTCCGAGCTGTTTGATCATCGCCCGGGTCAGCGGAAGCGTGTCGTCGAGCAGATGCTCCGACATCGTGTAGTGATTCGCCCTGGGCTCGACGAGATACTCGACCTTCATGCCGTTCTGCTTGCAGTATTCGAAGTAGTCTTGCGACATTTGCTGCCAACCCCTGGGCTCATCGCCGCCGACGGCGACAACAAGCGGGCATTTAACGCTCGGCGGATTGAGCAGAGGGCTATTCGCCCTGGCATCCTGGGGCGTCATGCGCACCTGCTCCTGCACGCTGATCTTCATGACCATTTCGAGGTCATAGACACCCGAGGTGGCGACGGCGCCCTTGATGAGATCGTGAGGGAGTCCTTCTTTCGTCCAGTCGTGCGCTAGCGCCATGGCGGTCAACTGGCCTCCCGCGGAGTGCCCGGATACGAAAAGCTTCGCCGGGTTTGCGCCGTAGCGCGCAATATTTCTGTAAACCCAGGCGACGCTCGCGCGCGTCTGGCGAACGATGTCCGTGACAGTGACCTGGGGACAAAGATCGTATTCCGCCAAAACGACCGTCGCGCCGCGCTTGGTGAATGTCGGCACGAAATTGCAATTGTCTTCTTTGCTGCCGCTGCGCCAGTAGCCACCGTGAATATAGACGAGCACCGGTCCGGCGGGCTTGTCGGCGGCATAGATGTCCAACGTTTCGCGCCGCGAGGTGCCGTACGCGACATTCAGCCACGACTTGGCGCTCTCACGGACCTTTCGCGCCTGCGCCGCTCGGACTCGGGCCAATTCAGGATACTCCGGCACGGAGACGCGGGGGTTGTATTGAAACTCCATCTCGTCGGGACCGAAGCCCTTGTAGACTGTTTCGTTCATCGTTTTGCTTTCTGTTTTTAACACTCGGACGTCACGATGTTATCGGTGTCGAGGCCGAATCATCTGCGACACTAATAAAAATTCCGTTTCGGTGTCAACGACTGCCGCGACGAGTTCTTTAGGATGGTAAACAGGTTCGTTTGACCGGCGGTGGTCGGGGTGTCGACAGTCCACGTTCCGGCGACTTTTCCAAGCGCTTCAAACACCAAGGCCAAGAGTACCGGCGCGATGATACTCCTGGCCTTGGAAAGATTTCGAGAGCGGGATTTTTACTTTACATGTTTGCTGACAAGCTTGGTCATCTCGAACATCGAGACGGTCTTCTTGCCGCCGAATACGGCTTTGAGCTTGTCGTCGGCGTTGATGTTGGTCTTCTTTTTTTTGTCCTGGAGTCCGTTCTTCTTGATATAGACCCACAGTTTTTTCGTCAGCTCCGTGCGCGGAATCGGCTTGTTGCCGACGACGGCGCTCAGCATCGCATCGGGCTGCACCGGTTTCATGAAAGCCGCGTTCGGTTTCCGTTTCTTTTTTGCTGCTGCCATATTTCTCCTCCTTCAAGGATAAAAAGATTTTCTACCCATATAGCAGAGGCCAATCACCATTGCCAACGTTTTTTTAACTTTTTCCTCGAAGAAGCCGGGTTTTTCCCTCGTCGATAACCGGTTCGCCGCCGGCCGTGTTGAGCACGACGCCGTAATCGGTGCGCGCCCGGTCGGCTGAAACGTAGCCCTGGCGCACGTCGTCGAGCACGTTATCCACAGGGCGGGTGAGGGGATTGCCGAGTCCGCCGCCTCCCGGACGCTCGATGCGGATCATATCGTTGTTGCGGAGCCGGAAGTCGCCGAAGCGCGAGGCCAGCTGTTTCTCTTCACCCCCGCCGGGATTGACGATGCAGGCCCCCTTGCCGCCCGCTAGGCCTCGATCAATTCCAAACGGCGAAATCGCGTGCTTGTCCGTGCGCATGGAAAAGCGCACGTCGTCGGTAAGAATGCGATAATCGCGCGCAAAACCCAGTCCGCCGCGCCATTCGCCGGCGCCGCCGGAGTCTTGGATCATTTCGAATCGTTCGACACGGGTAGGGAATTCCGACTCGATAATCTCGATCGGCGCGGTTTTGCAGTTGCTCAGGTGGAAAGCGGTCGCCGAGACGCCATCTTTGCCGGAGCGAGCGCCGGTGCCACCGCTAAATATTTCATAGTGCACGAAGGCGCGGTCGCTTTGCCTATCGCGCCCGCCGAGCACCAGCGCGGCGCTGCCCGAGCCGCCGGCAATGCGCCGGTCGGGCACAAACGGGGCGAGCGCCGTGAGGACGGCTTCCGCGACCGTGAGCGCCGTCGGCATATAGGTATTCACCGCCGCCGGGAAATGCGGATCGACGACGCTCCCCGGACGAAACGTCGCGTCGATCACGCGCGCCAGGCCTTGATTGATGGGGAGGAAGCGGTCGACCAGCGCGACCACACAGTAAACGCAGGCGGCGCGCACCAGCGGCGGGCGGATATTAGCCGGCCCCTGGGTTTGATCGCCGCTGCCGCTAAAGTCGAAGTGCAGCCTATCGCCGCGCTTGATGACTTTTACGTGAATACGAATGGGACGTTTGAGATCGACGCCGTCGTGATCGACGAAACTCTCGCCCTCGGACTCGCCGTCGGGCCAGGAGGCGATCGCCTGTCGCACTCTGTTTTCCGTATAATCAGACAACAGCTCGGTACACTTGAGGACGGTGGACTTGCCGTAGCGTTCCATCAGCTCGGCCATGCGCCGCTCGCCGAGTCTTGCGGCGCCGACTTGACCGCGCAGGTCGCCGATCACCACGGCGGCGGTTCTGCTGTTGGCGGCGATGATCGCCTCGATTTCTTTTACCGGTTGCCGGCGCGCCACGTATTTTACCGGCGGCAAGTGAAGCCCTTCCTGATAAATCTCCCGGGCGTTGCCTGAACCGCTACCCGGCACGGTGCCGCCGATATCGCTCTTGTGCGCCATGTTCGCGGCAAAGCCGACCCAATCGCCCTGATGAAAGATCGGTGTGAGCACGCCCATGTCGGGCGCGTGCGGGCTGCCGCCGAGATAGGGATGGTTGATGATGAAGGCGTCGCCTGCTTCGATTTCCAGCGGCGAAAAGTTTTTCAATATCGCCGCGGCGCAAGCGGGAAAGGCGCCCATGTGGAGCGGCAGCACGACGTGCTGCGCGACCACCTCGCCTTGGGTGTTCAAGATAGCGCAGCTGGCATCCTGCGATTCGCGGATAATGGTCGAGTAGCCGGTGCGAAACAGTGAGTTTTGCATTTCCTGGACGATGCCGGCCAGGCGCGCCTGGATGACTTGCAGGGTGATGGGATCGACCGCGGGCATACTTGAATCGTTTTGAATTACATCGGCTCCGAGGGTCGAGGATTGAGGATAGCGATCCTCGATCTTCTATCTTCTATTCTCTATCCTCGGGACTCAGCGCGCAGCGCTCGCGTTTCCGTTTCGTTCAACGCGAAGTCGCCATCCGAGGCGTCGACAGCGACGCGGTAAACTTCGCGCGCCTTTTTCTGCGTGACGTAGCCATTGCGAACGTCGCTCAGCACTTTTTGCGGATCGCGCTCGAGCGCATTGCCCAAGCCGCCGCCGCCTGGCGTTTCGAGACTGAAGACTTCGCCGGGATGCATCACATGATCGGAGAAGCGTGAAGGGATGATCCTTTCCTCGGGCTTGCCGGGATTGAGCGTGCACAGCCCGGTTTTACCGTCCATGCCGCCGTCGATGCCCTTGGGCGCTACCGTGTGCTTGGTCGAGCGCAGCGAAAAACGCGCGTCGTTGTCGAGCACTTCATATTCTCTCACGAAACCCAAGCCGCCGCGGAACCGGCCCGGGCCGCCGGAGTCGGGGATCAAAGCGAAGCGCCGCACGCGAGTCGCAAATTCCGACTCGATGATCTCGATCGGCGCGATCTTGGCGTTGGATTGATTGACGTTGGTTCCCGACACGCCGTCTTTGCCGCTTCGCCCGCCCGAGCCGCCGCCGAAGATCTCGTATTGTACGTAGCCCTTGCCGGTCTTGTTGCTGCGCCCGCCGATGATGATCGAGCGGCTGCTGCAGCCGTCGCCGACTTTTTTATGCGGCGTGATCTGGCTCGACGCCTCGAGCAGCGATTCCACCAGGGCATGAACCGTCGGGTTGTAGGTGTTGACCGGCGCGGGAAAACGCGGATTGACGACACTCCCTTCGCGCACCTTGATGTCGATGCACCTTGCGAGTCCGTAATTGATCGCGAGCGCGGGATCGACGAGGCAGGTGAGCAGGTAGCAGCAGGCCGCCCGCACGATGGTCGGACGGATATTCGCCGGTCCCTTGGTTTGATCGGCGCAGCCGGTGAGATCGAAGAGCAGGTGATCGCCCTTTTTATCGATGCGCACGTGCAGACGCACCGGTTTGTCGAGCTCTATGCCGTCGCTGTCGACAAAGCGTTCCCCTTCGCCGACGCCGTCGGGCCATGTAGCAATCTCGGCGCGCACCTTGGCTTCGGTCAAAGCGAACAACTCATCGAAGGAGCTAAGAACCGTCGCTTTGCCGTAACGCTCCATCATTTCCTGGAAGCGTCTCTCGCCGAGGCGCGCCGCGCCGACTTGGCCGCGCAGGTCGCCGACCACCAACTCCGGCGTGCGGCTGTTGCAGCCGAGCAGCGCTTCGATGTCCCTGCTGGTCTTGTAAGCCTGCACATATTTGATCGGCGGCACATGCAAACCTTCCTGGTAGATTTCACGCGCCTGGCTCCAGCAGCTCCCCGGCACCGGACCGCCGATGTCGCTTTTGTGCGCCAGGTTGGCGGCAAAGCCGACCCATTCGTCCTGAAAAAAAATCGGCGAGAGCACGGCCATGTCCGGCGCGTGCGGGCTGCCGCCGAGGTACGGGTGATTGGTGATGAAGGCGTCGCCTTCGTGCACCTCGTCGGCGCTGTAGTTTTTGAGAATGCCCGCGGCGCAAGCCGGGAAAGCGCCCATGTGCAGCGGCAGCACGACGTGCTGCGCCACGACTTCGCCGGCGCGGTTCAATATCGCGCAGCTCGCGTCCTGGGACTCCCGGATGATCGTCGAGTAGCCGGTGCGGAACAGCGAGTTCTGCATTTCCTGCACGATGCCGGCAAGACGAGCTTGAATTACTTGCAGCGTAACTGGGTCGACAAGCATAAGTTAACCAACAGGCGAGCAAAAAGTTGGAGTGGTGGAGTGGTGGAGTATTGGAGTATTGTGCCGAACACCAGCACTCCAGTACTCCAATACTCCACTACTCCAAACAGATTCCGATCTCACACCTGTTTCTCCTTAATAATAATATTGCGATATTCATCCACGGCCGCTTCCTGCTCGGGATGAATGACCGTGGTCGTGTCGAGCTGCTCGACAATCGCCGGACCTTGGAGCCGGTGGCCCGGCTCGAGCCGTTCGCGATTGTAAATCTGCGTCGTCAGCGTGCCGTGCTCGGTGCCAAAGAAAACCTTGCGCTCGCCGGTTTTTGCTTCATCGACTTTGCGGCCGGTAACTTTCCCCGGTGAGAGCTTGGCCTGCGGCACCAGACCGAGGGAGATCAACCGGAGACTCACAAGCTCGACCGGTTCAGTCTCGGCTTTATGTCCGGAGTTCTGTTCATGCATTGTGTCGAAGCGCCGGCGCATCTCCGTAAGATCGTCTTTCTTGAGCGGCGGCATGATGCAGGGAACGGTCAGCTCGTAACCTTGCCCGGCATAGCGCAAGTCGAGATAAGGCCCGATCTTGATTTCATCGTCTTTAAAGCCCTCGCCGCGCAGTTCTTTCCTGGCTTGCTCGATGAGCTGATCGAATAAGTGGTTGATTTCCGCCAGGTCGAGATCCTCCAGGCCCACAAGCTTCGAGCGCACGTAGTCGTGCTTGACATCCGACATGAGCAGTCCCAAAGCCGAGTGAACCCCCGGAGTCAGCGGGATAAGCAAGGTGGGAATACCCAGGTCGAGCGCCATGCGCCCGGCGTGCATCGGGCCGCCGC
>Ga0075421_100005636_pt1 | contig 15169 bp, 13 predicted proteins | sample SoiMetdeltSBSDD5_FD_75292 | JGI IMG/M metagenome (GOLD analysis project Ga0075421, IMG submission 75292) | Bulk soil microbial communities from a Populus tree surrounding site in Tennessee, USA - Soil MetaG P. deltoides SBSDD5 | ecosystem: Environmental > Terrestrial > Soil > Tree plantation...
GTCTCTGGCCGCGGAAGGTCTGCTCCTGCGCGAGGACGTGCCGCGCGTGATCGAGCGCGCGACGGCGCACTGGGACTGGACGTTTCGGAGCGTCCCGGCGGAGCCGTGACCTCCTCTACCTCGCGGCTATATTCAATTCCTCTATCCGTGCTCTATCTCATGGCTGGGTCTGGACGGAGTCGAGGAAGGTCCACATGCGCTGGAGCGTGGCGGTGTCGAGGTTGTTCCACGGGGGCATGCCCTTGTCGGGACGGCCGCGGGTGACCGTCGCGTAGAAGATTTCCTGGGTGGCGTCGCCGTACCGGAGGCGCAGTCGGCGCAGATCGCGGCTCGGCTCGGGACTCATCGCGTTCGGCGCGTGGCAGTGCGAGCAGTGCTGGTTGAACGCGCTCCGCCCGGCCGCGATCACCTCGGCGTGATCCGGCGCGGGCTCGCTCGTCGCGAGGGCGATCGCGGCCCCCTGAGGGAAGCCGTACCGGTCGGCGAGCCGGCGGATCTCAGGCTGGAGCGTCGCCAGCGCGCCATCGATGCGGTCGCGCAGAGATTCCTGGCCCTTCCGCAGGGCCACCGTCGCGCGCCACTGGAGACCCTCGCCGGCCACGGGCACCACGCGATGCCCACCGCCGAGCCGCTTCATGTTGTGATAGCCGGCCGTCGGTCCCCACACGAAGGCCGCGTCGACCTCGCCGCGCCCGAGCGCCTCCAGCGCCTCCTCGTCGGTGCGGAACGTCGTCGTTTGAAATCCGCCGCGCACGGCCAGCAGGAGCTGCGGCGGCGAGCGGAAGACGACGCCCAGGCGGCGCGCCTTGAGGTCCTCCACGCGGGCGAAGGCGACGTGGGGCGGCGTGATGACGGCCCAGCCGACGTCGAGAAACGGCCGCGTGCGAATCAGCGCGCGCCCCATGAAGTCCGCGTCGTGGGGCAGTCCGACGAACGCGTCGCAGCGGTCGGCGAGCAGCGTGTTGCGCACGGCGCGCTTACCGTAGAAGGTGTGCCACCACACGTACTCCGTCTTCATGCCGAGATCGGCGGCCACCAGCTCGGCGATATCGACGTAGAGCCCGCGCTCGCCGGCGGCCGCGCTGCTGAACGGAAGGTTGTCGGGATCGGCGCAGAAGCGCAGCACGCCGGCCTCGGGCCCGGCCGGCTCGCCGGCGGACGCGCGCACGAGCACGCCCAGCCCGACGAGCGCGAGAGCCGCGAGCAACCGGAGGCGCGCCGCGCCTCCGGCCGCTCGAGGAGCACGGATCACTGCGAGGGCAGCTCGAACACGAACAGCGTGCCGCCCTCCGGGCTCGCCTCGACCATCTTGGCGCCGATCGGCCCCAGGAAGAGCGGGATGGTGAACGTGCGTCCGGAGACCACGGCCACGTACTGCTTGCCACCGAGCTCGTAGGTGATCGGCGCGGCGCTGATCCCCGAGCCCGTGTTGAACTGCCAGAGCAACTGCCCCGTTTTCGCGTCGAGCGCCTTGAACATGCCCTTGATGTCGCCGTGGAACGCCAGGCCGCCCTTCGTCGTCAGCGTCCCGCCGAGCCAGGGCAGCTCATCCTTGTTGCCCCACACCTTCTGCTGCTTCACCGGATCCCACGCCATCAGCTCGGACATGTAACCGCCGGGGCCGCTCTTGCCGAGATCGAACTCGAAGGCGAGATAGAACTTGCCGCGCTGATACGTCGGCTCCGCGCCTTCCATGTCCATGCACAGGTTGATGGTCGGGATGTAGACCAGTCCCGTCTGCGGGTTGAAGCTCATGGGCTGCCAGTTCTTGCCGCCGAGCAGGTTGGGGCAGATCTCCTTGGCGCGCACCTTGAACCGCGGACGCTTGTCGGGCACCTCGACCGGACGCCCCGTCTTGAGATCGACGCCGGTCGCCCAGTTGATCGGCACGAACGGTTTGGCCGAGATGAGCTTGCCGGTCTCGCGGTTGATGACGTAGAAGAAGCCGTTGCGATCGGCCTTCAGCGCCACCGGTGTCATTCGACCGTCGATCGAGAGATCGGTGAGGACGAGCTCGTTGACGCCGTCGTAATCCCACGCGTCGTGTGGCGTCGACTGGTAGTGCCACACGAGCTTGCCGGTGTCGGGATTCAGCGCGAGCGTCGTCGACGTGTAGAGGTTGGTGAACTCGCCGTACTCGCTCGTGTCCGGGCCGCGCACGGAGGCGCCCCACGGCGAGGGATTGCTGGTGCCGTAATAGAGCATGTTCAGCTTGGGGTCGTAGGAGCCGATGCCCCACGCGACGCCGCCGCCGAGCTTCCACGAGTCACCTTTCCACGTCTCGTTGCCGCGCTCGCCCGGGCCGGGGATCGTCCAGAACCGCCACACTTCCTTGCCCGAGTCCTGCTCCAGGGCCGCGATGAAGCCGCGCGCGCCGTACTCGCCCCCGCCGAAGCCGGTGATCACGAGGTTCTTCACGATGGTCGGCGGCGAGGTGATGACGGAGCCCTGCGTGAAGTCGACCACCTGCGACTTCCAGAGCTCCTTGCCCGTCTTCGCGTCGAGGGCGACCAGGTGGCCGTCGAGGCGACCCACGAACACCTTGCCGTTCGCGTACGCCACGCCGCGGTTGTTGACGTCGCAGCAGGCGAACTGATCGATGCCCGGCGGGACCTCGGGCGAGTAGCGCCACCGCACGGCGCCCGTCCGCGCGTCGACGGCGAACACGTGCTTGGGGCCGTGCGACGAGGTGACGTAGAGAGTGTCGCCGACGACGAGCGGCGTCGACTCCTGCGAGCGCAGGGAGCCGAGCTGGAGCGCCCAGGCCACCTTCAGCTTGCCGACGTTGGCCGGCGTGAGCTTGTCGAGGGTGCTGTAGCGTGTGTTGGACGCGTCGCCGCCGTAGACGGGCCACTCGGTCGTCTGTCCGCTCGCCGGACCGAGGACGCCGAGGACGACAGCAAGGCTGAGGCTTGTGAGCGTGGTGAGCCGTCTCATGGGACGCCTCCTCTCCGGTGAGGCGAGTGCGATGCTGGAGCGGGTCTGCGTGGGGAGGTTGTAGTCCGCGCCCGCCGGCGCTGTCAAGAGCGGCGATGGCTACGGCACGTCGGCGATGGCGATGCCCCACGGCAGCGTCCCTGCGCTCACGCGCCGGACGACCGCGTTCGTCTCCGTATCGATGACCGCGACCTCGTTGGCGCGCCCGACGGTGACGTAGAGGAACCGGCCGTCGGGCGTCGACGCCATCCACCAGCTCCGCGGGCCGGTCGGGATGACGGTGGTGACGGCGAGCGACTCCGTGTCGACCACGCGCACGTCGCCCGACTGACCGTGGGACACGTAGGCGCGGCGGCCGTCGGGGGAGAGCACGATGTCCACAGGGCGCATCCCGCCCGTCGGCCCGGAGCGTGTCACACGCATGGTGGCCACGTCGATCACCGACACGTCGTGGGCCTGCTCGCTCGCCACCCAGAGCCGGCGCGAGTCGCTGGTGAAGCGCATGCCCCGCGGATTCTTGCCGACGGCGACGCGCCCGGCCACGCTCTTCGTCGCCGTGTCGATGAAGTGAATGTCGTGCGACGTCTCGTTGGACACGGCCACCCACTTGCCGTCGGGCGAGATCACCGCCGTCTCCGGCTCCGTGCCCACCTGCAGCTTCTTGAGAATCACCAGCGTGGAGGCGTCGAGGATGGTGACCGACAGCTCGTTCTCGTTCACGACGTACAGGACGGCGCCGTCGTGATCGACGACGAGGCCCTCCGGATCGATGCCCGCCGGACCGCTACGGATGACCGCCAGCGAGCGCGCATCGAGCACGGTGACCGTGTCGGAGTTGCTGTTGGCGACGTAGACGCGGCGGCCGTCTCGGCTGGTGGTGACGCCGCGTGGTCGCTTGCCGACGGGCACGGTAGCCGCCACGCGGCCGCTCGCCGCGTCGATCACGGTGACGTCGTCGGACTTCTCGTTGGTGACGAAGACGCGCAGCTCAGCGGCGGCAGGGCTCGCGAGCGCCAGCAGCAGGAGCGTGAGCGCGGCAACTATCACGACCGGGCGACTGTAGCACGGAACGCGGTCAGCGCCGGGCGAGCTCCAGCACGGGCGGCCGGGCCTGCCGGTCGAGGAACCGGCAGCCGAGCTCGGTCCGCTCGAGGATCTCCACGTAATTGGCCATGACCGTCCGGTAGTAATGCGGCTGACGGCCGCGCGGGCCGCCGTTGTACTCGGTGAGCGCGTCGCGTATGGCCGGCTTGCGCATCAGGATATCCCGCATGTACGCCATGGCGAAGCGCGTGCTGATCACGGGGTCGGCGAGATCGCCGAGATCGCGCTCGTACTTCCGGAAGCTCGGCTTGCGCAGCTTGCCGAGGGCCGGCTCGAAGATACCCGCCGTCGACGGCATGATCTGGTAGAGGCCGATCTCGCCGGCGGCGCCCACGGCGTCGGGGCGAAAGTCCGACTCGGTCTGCGCCTGGGCCAGGGCCAGGCAGTGGTCGATGTTGCTGCGCCTCGCCTCGTCGACGAGGACGGCGGGATAGTTGCGAAACGCCCGCATGGAGGCGTTCGGGTTGCGCTCGGTCACGTAGGCGAGGATGTTCTTGTGCAGCCGATCGGGCTCCCGCTCCGGCACCGAGACGATCACGATGTCGGCGCGCTTGGTCGACTTCACGACGAGGGCGCGCTCGAAGCCGAAGGGGTGCGAGGTCAGCACCGTATCGACCGGCTCGACGCGCTCGATGTCCGAGTCTCCGGCGGACGCGATTCCGAAGTACCGCTCCAGCGTTCCGCTCGATAGACCGGCGTATCCGAACACTCCGGCGAAGATCGCCAGAGAGACGCAGCGCACGGCCACTCGTACTGAAGGCATGGCGGCTCCTCCCCGAAAAACAGGGTTTGGTCCAGCGACCCTGATGAAAAGCAAGGGGAGGGCCAGATTCGAAGTGCTTGAATTCCCGGACGTTCCGGGATGCCGCCGATGGTCAAAGTCGGCATCGACTGGCCCATTGTTGACCGGCGCCGTGCAACCGAAAGGTTCCACGGGTCGGGGCCGTGCAGCCGGCGTGGTCAGGAAATCGCCATGCCCGGCGGACGCGGGAGATCCGGTCGTTCCGCGAAGAGCCGGCCCCACGCGCGACGCGCGATCACGGCCGCTTCGTCGACGATGGCCGTCTCGTCGAGCGCCAGCACGTGGCCGTCACGCATGAGCCAGCGTCCGTCGACCATCACCGCCTCGACGTCGCCCGCCTGGCCCTGATGCACGAACGTCGACACCTCGCGCAGCGCCGGCGTGAGATGCGGTCGCCGGAAGTCGACGAGGATGAGATCGGCGCGGTGGCCCGGCGCCAGCCAGCCGCCATCGGCGATGCCGAGACCGCGATAGCCGTTGCGCGTGGCCCAGCGAAGCGCGCGCTCGGGGGTTGGCTCCCGACCGTCCTGCCGCCGCACGCGCTCCATGAACAGCGCCGTGCGCATCACCTCGACCATGTCCTCGGCCATGTTGTCGGTGCCGAGCGTGATGAGGCAGCCCGCGCGCTCGAGCGCGTCGATGTGGGCGGCCAAACCGCGGCGCGCCGCGATGGCGGAGTTCACGGCGACGGCGGCGCCGGCGGCGCCGAGCGTGCGCTCTTCCTCGGCGGTCATGCAGCGGCAGTGCGCGGCCACCAGACGCGCGGAGAGAAAGCCCTCGCGCGCGAGGTACTCGGTCGGCAGCAGCGCGTGCTGCTGCTGCACGGCGGCGACCTCGCCCCACATCTGGTTCAGGTGCACGCTGGCGAGGACGTCGAGCTCCTCCTGCAGCTTTCGCAGGCGGCGCAGTAGCTCCGGCGAGCACATGTCGGGCGCCCAGGCGGCGAGGCCGACGGCCACACGGCCGCCGCCGGCGCCGTGCCGGCGCGCGTGCAGCGTGCGCATGCGCTCCAGGCCGACGTCCGAGAGCCGCGTGTCCTGCTCGAACGCTCCCGGTTGCCCGACCGACGCGTTCGCCCGGTCCCACGCGCGCTCGCAGAAAACCAGCCGCAGACCCGTGTCCACGAGGGCGCCGGCGTAGGTCTCGAGCCCCGCGCCCTCCTCCAGCACGAGCGTCGTGCCGCTGCGAATCGCCTCCAGCGCGCCGAGGAGCGCCATCACGCACTCCTCCTCCGGCGTCAGGCGCGGCAGCGGCAATGGCGACAGTCCGCCGGTGAACGGCGCCGCGTGCGGCGGCGACAGATCCTCGTAGATGCCGCGCGCGAGCACGCGCGGCAGATGCGTATGCGTGTTGGCGAAGCCCGGGAACACCACGCGGCCGCGCCCGTCGACGCGCTCGGCCGCCGGGTAGCGCGCCAGCAGCATCGCGCTGGGGCCGACGGCCGCGATGCGACCCTGGTCCACCACCAGCGCCGCCTCGCGCACGATCGTGCCGGCGTCGTCGACGGTGACCACGGTCGTGTCGTGGACGATGGTCGCCGCGGGCATGCGCGGCACTCTAGCGCTTTCCGCCGCCGGCCGTCCGGGGTATTGTGCGAGCGCTTCCTTCATGCGAGCGCTTCTTTCAGAGGAGGAACGACATGCGACGTTGGCTCGTGATTGCCGCGCTCGTCACCACCGCCACCTGGCTGGGGGTGGCGCCCGCGGATTCCCAGGCTCCGAGGAAAGGCGGCGTCCTCAAGATCGGGCTCATCGGCGAGCCGCCGACGCTGGACCCGCACGCCACCACCGCCGTCATCACCCGCGAGATCGGCATCAACATGTTCGAGGGGCTGTACGCGCTCGACGCGAAATTCCAGCCGGTGCCGCTCCTCGCCGAGGGGCACGAGGTGCTCGACGGCGCCCGCCGCTACGTGATCCGCCTGCGCAGCGACGTGAAGTTCCACAACGGCAAGACGCTCACCTCGGCCGACGTGGTTGCCTCGCTGCGGCGGTGGGGAGCGATCGCCAGCGCCGGCAAAGCCGTCTTCAAGAACGTGGAGGCGGTCGAGGCCAGGAGCCCGACGACGGTCGAGATCCGGCTCAAGGAGCCGTCAGGCAGTCTGCTCACCGTGCTCGCGCAGGTCGACAGCGCGGCCATGATCTATCCGAAGGAAGTCGTCGACGCCAGTGGCGAGGGGGCGCTCAAGGAGGTCATCGGCACCGGACCGTTCAAGTTCGTCGAGCACAAGCCCGATCGCCACATTCGCCTCGCCCGCTGGGACGGCTACGCGCCGCGCGCCGAGGCCCGCAGCTACCTGGCCGGCCGGCGGGTCGCCTATCTCGACGAGCTCCACTTCCTGCCGGTGCCCGACTACGCGACGCGCCAGGCCGGCATGATCACCGGCGAGTACGGCTACATCCAGCAGATCAAGCCGGATCAATACGAGCGCATCAAATCCGCGGCCGGCGTGGAGCCGGTGGTGGTGAAGCCGTACGGCTGGGTGACCATCGTGCTCAACACGAAGCAAGGGCTGATGGCCGACAAGCGGCTGCGTCAGGCGATCCAGGCCGCGCTCGACGTGGACCCGATGATGCTGGCGGGACTCGGCCACAAGGAGTTCTACCGCCTGGATCCGGGTATCTTCTTCGTCGAGTCGAGCTGGCATTCGAAGGCGGGTGCCGCGTCCTACAACCAGCGTGACAAGGACAAGGCACGCCGACTGCTGAAGGAGGCCGGCTACCAGGGCCAGCCGCTCCGCTGGATCGTCACCACCGAGTACGAGCACCACTACAAGCCGGCGCTGATCGCCAAGAGTCAGCTCGAGGAGATCGGCCTCAAGGTCGACTTGCAGGTCTCCGACTGGGCGACCGTGGTGAATCGCCGGTCGAAGCCGGAGCTCTGGGATGCGTTCAGCACCGCCTTCGTCTTCACACCGGAGCCGACCACTTCGCCGCAAGTGCTGTGCGACTGGCCCGGCTGGTGGTGCAGTCCCGACAAGGACGGACTGCTTCAGGCCATGACTCGCGAGCTGGATCCCAAGAAGCGCTTCGCGCTCTGGGAGAAGGTGCAGACCGCCTTCTATGCCGACGCCGCGCGCATCAAGATCGGCGACTACTTCCGCCTCGACGCAAGACGCAAGGACGTGCAGGGTTACGAGCCCGGCCCCTACTTGCACTTCTGGAACGTCTGGCTGGAGAAATGATGGAGGAGCGCCACGGCCTTGCCGGGGCGCTCCGAAGTCGTTCCGGTGACTACGCCAGCAGCTCCGGAATGACCCAGAGCGGGCGGCGCCCGGCGGCCACGCGCTCGATGTTGTCGAAGCCGTTGCGGAAGCGCGCGGTCCAGTTCTCCCAGGTCGGCCCGGCGGAGTGTGGCGTGAGCGTCACCGTGGGCAGCCCGAACAGTGGATGGTCCTTGGCGGGCGGCTCGTCCACGAGGACATCGAGCCCGGCGCCGCCAAGCGTCCGCGCCTGGAGCGCCTGGTAGAGGGCGGCCTCGTCCACGACCGGCCCCCGGCACGTGTTGACGAGGATCGCCGACGGCTTCATGAGCGCGAGCTCTCGAGCGCCGATCAGGCCGTGCGTGCCGTCATTGAGCGGCACGTGCAGGGTGACGACATCGGCCGTGCGCAGCAGCTCGCTCAGTAGCACGAAGCGAACCCCGAGGGCGTCTTCCTCCGCCTCGCTCAGCCGGACGATGTCGTAGTAGACCACCCTGGCGTCGAAGGCCGCGACGCGACGCGCCACCTTCTTACCGATGTTGCCGAGCCCCACGATGCCGACCGTCCGACCGGACAGCTCGTAGACCGGCGACTCGGACGACGCCGGTGGTCGCCACCGACCGGCCACCACGTCCAGATGGAAGCGGACGAGCTGCTTCAGCACCGCGAGCATGAGCAGCACGGTGTGCTCCGCGACGGCGATGGCGTTGGCGCCGCCGTTGTTGGCGACGGGCACGCCGGCCTTGCGCGCCGCTTCCACGTCCACGCGGTCGTAGCCGGCGCTCAGCAGCTGGACGAGCTTGAGCTTCGGCGCCGAGCGGAAGAACTCGCTGGCCATGTTGCGGGCGAGGCCGAGGAAGTACTCGGCGTCGGCGGCGGCCGCGTAGAAGTCGGGCGTGCCGAAGTCCGCCGTGACCAGCTCGAACCCCGGCGGCGTCAGCGAGCGGGCGATGTCGGTGACTGCGCGGTCCTGCTTCGGCGCGAAGAGGATCTTCGGCATCACGGCTGCGCGAGCGGGATGGTCGCGGTCAGGCAGGGCTCGCCGCCCAGCACGCGCGTGGTGTGCCCCTTGCCGGTGGTGTCCTCGACGAGCCGTGCGTCGCCCGGGCCGAACACCTGCGTGGTGCCGTCGCCGCAGCCGATCTCGAGCTGACCGGAGAGGATGATGACGAACTGACGGCGCGGGGCGGGGTGCCAGTCGAGGAACTCGCCCTTCGGCCATAGGCGGAACGAGATCTGCGTCGTCGGCAGGCCCTTCAGCCAGTCGGCCTTGTGCTCGATGTCGATCGGCTCGATGTGCGACTGCCCATCGCCGCCGGTGTAGAGCCGGTGCGTCTTCTTCAGCATCGAATGCTCCCTTCGAGGTCGAAACCGTAGAGCCGTGCGGCGTTCTCGCACACGATCTTGCGCCGGATGTCGGCGGGCACGGCCGCCATCTCGCGCGCGACGTACTCGCGGGAGTCCGGCCACACGCCGTCGGGATGCGGGAAGTCCGAGCCCCACATGATCTTGTCGGCGCCGAGCTCGTCGATGAGCTTCAGACCGACGGGATCCGTCTGGTAGGTCGCCCAGCACTGCCGCCGCCAGTACGCACTGGGCGGCATGGTGAGCGAGAGGTCCTTGAACTGGTCCTCCCACTCGGCGTCCATGCGCCACAGCACGTAGGGAATCCAGCCGATGCCCGCCTCGCCGAGCACCACGCGGATCCGCGGATAGCGCTCCAGCACGCCGCCGAAGATCACCGAGGTGAGCACGCCGGCCATGTTGATCTGGAAGCCGGTGATGTGGGTGGCGAACGCCATCCGCGCCAGATATTTTTCGTCCGCCGTCGCGTCGGCGGGCGCGCGCGAGAGATCGGAGCCCATGTGCACCAGACGCTGCAAGGCCTCGGGCAGGCGCGTACCGATCGTGTGGAAGTGGATCGGCAGGCCGCAGGCGTCGATGACCTCCCACAGCGCGTTCCACGAGGGATCCCAGAGCGGCTTCAGATCGGGCGAGTTCGCGATGTCGAGGCCACGCACGGCCCCGCGCTTGGCAACCCGCTCCACCTCCGCGATGGCCGCCTCGATGGGATGGTTCGGGATCGAGGCCAGGCCTGCGTAGCGCGACGGATGTCGCGCGCAGAATTCGGCGAGCCACTCGTTGTAGATCCGCATGACCTCCACCGTCGCCTCGGGATCGTTCATGCGGCCGGTGGCGCCGAGAATTCCGTAGAGCACCTCGGCCTGGACGCCGTCCCGATCCTGATCGCGCAAGCGCAGATCCGGATCGGACAGCCGGCGGATCCCTTTCTTGCCGTCCTCGTAGAGTCCGGTCTCGGCCATGCGGTCGGCGCGGTGAATGCGGCCGGGAACGTATTCACGTCCGGCGGAGCCCATCCCGTTGACGAGCCCGAGATTGGCGCCTTTCTTGGTCACCCAGGTCTTGCCGTTCGGGCCGTCGATGACGTGCGGCATCCGGTCGCGCATGTGCGCCGTGGCGCGCGTGACGAAGAGATCGGTGGGCAGCCAGCACAGATCCAGATGGCAGTCGGCAGAGATCATCTCGTATCGCATGGGTTCCTCCGGCGCGCGGATAATAACGTGGGGGGCCCCGAAATGGCCCCCACACCCCCCAGCGCTCGGCGCCCCCGGCGAAGCCGTGGCGCGCCTCGGCATGGCATTCTACACTCCGCGCCAGTAGCGGCGGCCGTCCAGACGAACGATGCGACCGAAACCGGGGGCCTGGAAGTGGCCGGCGGCCACGAGGATCTGCTCGCGCTCGAGTCGTTCGATGAGCGCGCGGCGCGTCTGGCGCGTGAGCTCCGGATCCATGTCCGCCCGCGAGACCCAGTCCGGCTCCTCGATCTGCACGGGACTGTGGGCGGCGTCGCCGAGGACGAGCGCGCGCTCGCCGCGCGAGGTGATCAGGATGCTCATGTGCCCTGGTGTGTGCCCGGGCGTCGGCATCGCCGTCAGCGTGCGGGTGAGGCTGTGCTCGCCCTGCATGAACTCGACGAGGCCGAGGCCGGCGAGCGGCCACACGCACGTGGGCGCGTTCGGAAAGCGCGTCGGCTGGATATCCGGCTGGTGGCACGCCTCCCAGTCCTTCGTGCTCACCCAGTAGCGCGCCCGCGGAAACGTGGGCACCCAGCGCCCGTCCGCGTCGGTGAGGTTCCAGCCCACGTGATCGCGGTGCAGATGCGTCAGCACGACCATATCGATCTCGTCGGGACGCACGCCGTTGGCGGCGAAGTCGCGGAGCAGCGTGCCCCACGGCACGTCGGGCGTGTCCTTGGGCCGAGGGCCCAGGCCGGTGTCGACGAGGATCGTGCGGCCGTCGGCGCGGATGAGATACGAGCCGAGGTTGAAGCGCACCGTGTGCGCCTCCGTCAGATGCGCGTCGTGGGGACGCCAGTCGCTCTCCGGAATGGTCGGGAAGAAGTTGCAGAGATCGAACTCCAGCATGCCATCGGACAGCATCATGATCTCGACATCGCCGACACGAACGATGTTATTGGCCATCACGTCTCCCGGGTGCGGCGCAGCCGCGCACCGCCTCTCTCAGGCCACCCACGGTGACCGTGCACACAGCGGTCCGGTACAGAGGTGGCCGGTATGATATCGTCACCCGCGATGGCCGGGGTCACCTTCAACCCGATGGATCCGGCGTTCGTGGCGGATCCGTATCCCATCTATCGACAGCTGCGCACCGAGGACCCCGTGCACCACAGCCCGATGGGGTTCTGGGTGCTCACGCGCTACGACGACGTGGTGGCGGCGCTGCGCGATCCGCGTCTGGCCAAGGAGGCCATCGCCGCCTTCGTGGCCGCCCGCTTCGGGGCCCCGGTGCCAATCACGGGACTGTCGATGCTCGATCGCGACCCGCCGGATCACACGCGGCTGCGCAGTCTCGTGAGCAAGGCGTTCACGCCGCGGGTGGTGGAGGGCCTGCGGCCACGGGTCCAGCAGATCGTCGACGGGCTCATCGCACGGGCGCGCGAGAAGGGCTCGATGGACCTGATCGAGGAGTTCGCGTATCCGATCCCCGTGAACGTGATCTGCGAGATGCTCGGCGTCCCCGTGGAAGACCACGAGCGCTTCAAGGGCTGGAGCCTCGACATCGCGCGGGGCCTCGACTCGATCCTGCTGCCGCCCGACTCCGAGGTGCCGAAACGGAGCGTTGCCTCGCGCACGGCACTCGCCGAGTACTTCCGTGAGCTGATCGCCAAGCGGCGCGCCTCGCCGCGCGCCGACCTGCTCTCCGGCCTCATTGCGGCCGAGGAGGCGGGCGACAAGCTGAGCGAGAACGAGCTGCTCGCGACGTGTATCCTGCTGCTCATCGCCGGGCACGAGACGACGGTGAACCTCATCGGCAACGGCACGCTCGCGCTGCTGCGCCATCCCGACCAGCTCCGCCGGCTCCGCGACAATCCCGCCCTGATCGGCACCGCGGTCGAGGAGCTGCTGCGCTTCGACGGGCCCGTCCAGCGCACGGCGCGTATTCCGAGCGAGGACGTCGTGATCGACGGACGCACCATCGCCAAGGGCGAGATGGTCATGCCCTTCATTGGCGCCGCCGACCGCGACCCCGTGCAGTTTCCCGATCCCGATCGGCTGGATATCGGCCGCACCGACAATCGCCACATCGCTTTCGGCTGGGGAATCCATTTTTGCCTGGGCGCCCCGCTCGCCCGGGTGGAGGGGCAGATCGCGATCAACACGCTCGTGCAGCGCCTGCCGAAGCTGGCCCTGGCCACCGACACGCCGCGGTTTCGCGAGAGCCTCACCCTGCGCGGCCTCGCGTCGCTGCCGGTCCAGTTCTGACCGGTCGTTCGGTCCCGTTCTTGCTCTCCATCTGATCGGCTGTTGGGTGGTGGCCGAGTTCACGGCAACTTCGTATCCGAAAGGGCTATCCGCTTGCCACGTGCGTTCCTCGTCCTTGCGCTGGTGCTCGTGCTCGCCGCGCCGGCTCGCAGCGCCGCGCAGGATCCGTCGTCGAAGAACCTCGACTGGCAGAGCGGCCGGAACAAGAGCTATCTGATCCCGGCCCTCGAGATCCCGGCCTTCATCCTCGGTTTGAACGGCGTCAACCGGCTGCTCTTCCAGGATTCGTCGGATTACGACGTCGACTGGGCCTCGATCAAGCGCAACCTCCGCACGGCGCCCGACTACGACACGGATCCGTTCAGCGTGAACCAGCTCGGCCATCCGTATCAGGGCGGGATCTACCACGGGCTCGCGCGCTCGGCCGGACTCGGCTACTGGGAGTCGCTCCTCTACACACTCGCCGGCAGCTACCTGTGGGAGACGGCCGGAGAGACGACGCGGCCGTCGATCAACGACCACGTCTCCACCGGCATCGGCGGGACGTTCGTGGGGGAGGCGCTGTTCCGGATGTCGAGCCTGCTGCTGGAGGGCGGCGGAGAGAATCCGGGATTCTGGCGTGAGCTGGGGGCGGCGGTCATCTCACCGCCCACCGGGCTCAACCGCCTCATGTTCGGCGAGCGTCTCCGGCCGGTCTTTCCCAGTCACGATCCCGCGATCTTCCTGCGCCTGCGTGTGGGCTTCACGCTCACGACCGACGTCGAGAGCGGCGGTCTGCTCGCCGAGCCGAAGGAGCAGGAAGGAAACACCGAGTTCTTGATGGTCTACGGCCTGCCGGGCAAGCGCGGCTACGAGTACAGGCGCCCGTTCGATTACTTCCTCTTCGAGTTCACCGCGGTGCCCAACGCCGCCACCGCCGCCAACGCCATCGAGAACGTGACCATCCGCGGTCTGCTCGCGGGCACCGGATACGAGTGGGGCGACGACTACCGCGGTCTGTGGGGCCTCTTCGGCGGCTATGAGTATCTGTCGCCCCAGATCTTCCGCATGGCCGCCACCAACCTGTCGCTCGGAACGATCGGTCAGTGGTGGCTGTCCGGCACGGTGGCCCTGCAGGGAACCGTGCTCGGCGGCGCCGGCTTCGGCGCGGCCGGAACGGTCGGCGATCGCGAGGAGCGCGACTACCGCTATGGTGTGATTCCGCACGCGATCCTCGGCCTGCGACTCATCATCGGCGACCTCGTCATGCTGGAGGGGCAAGGCCGGCACTACTGGGTGGTCGGCGTCGACGCCGGTCCCTCCGGGAGGACGGATCGCTCGGGGACGGAGGTCATCAGCCGCGGCGGTGCGGGAGTGACGGTGCGCGTCTTCGGCCCCCACGCGCTGAGCCTCTCGTACCTCATCACGACGCGGGATACGCGCCTGCGCGGCCGCGACCGCGACCAGTCCGTGGAGACGGTCACTCTCTCCTACAACTTCCTCGGCCAGCGCCGGTTCGGCGCCGTCGACTGGCGCCCGGGTGAGATCGACCGCTGACACCTGACCGGGCCGCGGCCGGGTAGAATGCGGCATGCCCGACCGGCCCGCCCCGGCCCTCGAGATCGTGACCGACGTCCCGGACCGCGCCATGGTTGTCTTCGCCCATCCCGATGACGCCGAGATCGGCTCCGGCGGCGTCGTGGCCAGATGGATCGAGGCCGGCTGTGAAGTCGCCTACGTGCTCTGTACGAACGGTGATGCGGGGACGGCCGAGCGGTCGCTGACGCCGGCCCAGCTCGCGACGAAGCGCGCCGAGGAGCAGCGCGCGGCGGCGGACGCCATGGGCGTGAAGCATCTCGTCATGCTCGGCTACCCGGACGGCTTCCTGGAGGACACGCGCGCCTTTCTCGGCGATGTCGTGCGCGCCATCCGCCAGTACCGGCCGCACACGGTCTTCGTCCACGATCCGTACCGCATCAAGCACTTCCAGCATCGCGATCATCGCAAGGCGGGCCTCACCACCACCGACGCCGTCTATCCGTTCGCGCGGGATCATCTGCACTTTCCCGAGCACATCACGGGGGAGGGCCTCGCGCCGCACAAGGTCCGCGAGCTCTGGTACTGGGGCGCCGACGAGCCGAACACCATCGTCGACGTGACCGCGTCGATCGAGCGGCAGATCGCCGCCCTGGTGCGGCACGAGAGCCAGCTGCCTGGCTTCAACGTGGCCGACGGCGAGAGCATCGCCACCCGCGTGCGGCACGGGGCCGCCGAGGCCGCGCGCGGCCATGGATTTCAGTACGGCGCCGTCTTCCGGCGCATGATCGCGCGGCGCTGACG
>Ga0075421_100005639_pt1 | contig 15164 bp, 13 predicted proteins | sample SoiMetdeltSBSDD5_FD_75292 | JGI IMG/M metagenome (GOLD analysis project Ga0075421, IMG submission 75292) | Bulk soil microbial communities from a Populus tree surrounding site in Tennessee, USA - Soil MetaG P. deltoides SBSDD5 | ecosystem: Environmental > Terrestrial > Soil > Tree plantation...
ACAAAAACGCCGATCGAACGCTCTTCCGGACGAAGACTTTCCGCTGGAACCCGGAGGAACGCAAACTCCTCTCGGTCACGAATCCAGTTAAAGCGCGTCATCATCTGAGAGCAGTAGTCTCTGATGTGGTTGTTTCCGTGAGCTTCCTCATAGAGCAGTGCGAGGTCTAGCGCTGCCCCAAGGTCCGCGAAATTAAAAGTCGCGTTCGTGTAATTTGGAATCGTCACGTTCTCGAGAATGAGCGGCGCGATCAGGGTTCCCAATCCGTCAGCATCCACCATGTTGCCGAAATGAATGTGGACCATGTCGGCAACGGCTGGGTTGTTAAGCTCCTGCGTCGAAAATCGGGCCAAGATGCCCTTGATGCGGTCGCTTTTCGATGGGCTTGATGCATCACCAGCCAGAACGTGGCTGATGCAAGAGGCCAGGATGTGATTTTTCAGCTCGGCCAGCTGAGTTGCATTGGCGCCAGCTGAGAACATCGTCGCCAAGCCCAAGGCCATGCGAAGCACCGGCTGTTGGGTTCGCTCGCTGGCACGAAGAAGGAGTTCCCATTCTTCGACGGACATGAACCAGTGTGGCAGCCGGAAAGTACTAGTGCGTTCATGCGCATCCAATGGCGCGGGTGGCGCGCTTTGCGGGTCTACCGCAACATGACAGTAAGAGCGCCGGATCAGGTCGGGTAGCTTGGAGAATGCCGCTCGGTATTCGCCATTCACGTCTAGAAAAACGAAGGTTGCACCTCGCGCCGCCAACTCGTCCTTCTTCTCGAAGAGCGACTGAACCACGCTGGCGACAGTGCAGGACTTCCCGCTGCCGGTGTTCCCGAGCACAGCGACGTGACCGCCGAACAGGTCATCAACGCGTGCTTTCACGTCGTAATCTTTGAACACGACAGATTTGCCGATAGTGAGCGCCCTAAGGCGAGTTGTGGCTCCATCTGGAGGGAGCTTTTCGACCCAGTCAGCGACCTCGAATATCCTGTCGAGCTCCTGATCAAGTACGTAAAGCGCGTCAGCATACAGCGATGGAAAAACTGAGACTCCGAACCGGAATGGGCCATCCTTATCCTGCGGGAGCATGCCTACAGGCACGAGTTCGAGGAATTTGGAGGACCCCGCCTTGTCCAAGCTCGCTGACGATTCGGCTGTCGCTCTCCCGGATGTCGGGTCCTTTTCCCAAAGGCCTACGACTTCTGCGACCACATACTCAGCATGAGCGGGGATGACGACAAACGACCCCAGTGCGGCCACATAGTGGATGTCGTCAAAACCAACGGATGTGAAGTTGTCGCTGCCGCGGTGAAGTTCGACCGAAAATCGGTCTGCCGCAACGGAAACAACCTTACCGATTGCGCGGTGGCGATCGTCAGTCACCATCGCCTCCAGCGGGCGTCGCGGACTTTACAAGCAACCCTTGCACAACCTTCTCGATTGCCTCTTCGATGTTCTTTCCCGGCAGGTTCGGCATGAAATGCTCGACGAAGGTATCGAAATGGTGGGCGTGGGAATGGGGGCTCGGTCCGCCACCACCAATAAGCCAAATACGTGGGTCTTTCAGGTCTCGCAGCTGCGCCGGTACGCCATCGGCCCCGGGCGGTAGGAACGCAACCAGCCGAAAATTAGGTATCGTGAGCGCCTGAAAAATGATGTTGTTTATGTGCTCGTCGCCGAAGCTGTAGCCAATGACGACGAGCACGGATTGATCGCGAACGATGCGGCTTTGGAATTCTCGAAATAGGTCTGAATAAGGGAACGCAAAGCTGGCGCTTTGCTTGGCAGGCGTTGGATAGACCAGCACGCGGGCCGCTGCGTCCGTCGGCGCGCCCTGAAGCTCCCGCACTGGGAACAATGTCTGTCCATCCTCGATCCAATTTACAGAGCCATGAAGCTTGCAAAGATAGACAAAACTGTCGACCGCATTCCATTTGCGGCTGGTGATGTCGAGCTGCTCTGCAAGCGCGTATCGAAACACGGAAGGATTGAACCGGCGCTCGATGACGCCCTGGAATCCGTTGCAGTAAGGGATGCCGCGCCGATCCATCGCTGTTTCGCTGAACAGGTCGTAGTTCGTCGTGAATATCCACGGCCTTGGCAGCGAGCGATCCCGAAGCATCAGCTTCTGGTAAAATGCCTGATAGAGGTTCAGCACACTACGGTCAGCTTGTGCGAAAGGCCCCGTCGTGCAGCAACTCAGCACATGGCGCGCGATCTTGGCGATGACGCCATCCACCAAGGCGCTCAGATTCTGCGCGCTCTGTTCTGCGGTATCTCGGAGCGCAAACTTCGCTCCATAGAGAGCCTCCATGAGGCGCTCGAGATTCCCCAGGAACTGATTGGCTCCCACATTTAGCCCGAAGAAGTTTAGCAGCGTTTGTCGTTCGACGTCGGTAATGTAAGGACTTGCTGCGTCGGGGCCTACCTGGGTCAAGTATGCCTGAGCCATAGGTCCCATGGTGGGGATGCCGAGTTGGCTGCCATCGCGGACCAACGACGAACAGCCGGAGCCCAGCAAAAACGCGACGTGCTGCGCATTCATTGCATCCCGCAAGTGGTCGCGTACGACCGAAGCCGCTGCTTTCCAGTCGAAAGAAGCTCCCTCTTTTGGCGCTACGACATCTTCTTGTCCTTTTATGAAAGAGAAGGCGTCAGTCTGTTCTTCAGGCGCGGTTGCCATTTCCTCTCGCTGGTCGGTTAATCTGCCTCAACTATAGAGTTGGTAAAAGAAATGTCTGCAAAAATGCGGATCAGCCACAGGCAAAGGCCTGCTGTGGGCGCAAGGCTGATGGGGAGCATGACGACGCGACCGGTCAGTGGCAGTGCTGGTAGCTAATGCTGAAGGTTTCGCCGTCCTTGGTCGGCTAGGCGCTCCAGTGACTGCTTTTGGGGATTGGTAGACTCACCGCTGAACGGCGACGATGGGCGCAATCTGGCCATACGACTCATGACATTTCCGTGTTTTTGTCATGAATTGCCCGCGTCTCACCTTCAGTATGCCGAGCTGCGATGTGTCCACCTTAAGTGCGGGCCCGGTGGCCCAATTTTTTCAGAAGTGCCCTACCGCGCCGCCGAGCCTCGATTGCCTCTGCGGTCCAGCCACCATGTTTGAATGAGCCGTTTGCACAGCCAGCCGGTCCGCCCGAGCCCTTAGCTCCTCCGTGGAGTCGGCATCTTCCTCGGCCCCTCAATGCTGGCATTTGACAAGCGGTGTTCCGCCGAGTTCGAGCAAGACAGCGCGGGGCTGACCGAAGGTTGTATAGTCGTCTGCGGATTAGTTTGTCGTGCTCGCGTTGGTTCATGGGGTCGGTCACCATTTTCGAGGTCCCCCGGGTACAGGTGAATATGCTTGTGCTCGTGCTGCGCGAATTTCTTGACGATAATCCGTTGACGTGAACCCTTCCCTTTCAGCTTCGCCATTGTCTCGAACAGCATCGCGTAGGTTCGCGCCAGTTTTGCAGCAATCGCGCATGTCCTTGGCTCAGGCCAGCCGTGTTTCAACGCCTGGGCCGACAGCTTCATCTGCATGAGGTGAACCGCCACCATTTGTGCGGCCAGACATGCTTCGGCTTCGGTCCTTGGCTTCGTGCTCCTAACGATCTGCACGGCAGCGACCAGCTCGTCTTCAGCCGGATGCCAAGATTTGGTCTCCTCATTCCACTCGTTCGAACAAAGCTCTGATAATTGGGTCATGAAGCAGCAAAAAGTCGATTGCGATCGGGTTCCGAAGGCATCGAACATCAATGCGACCCAATGATCCTCATCCTGGGCATCGTAAGGGGAATCAAACCACCACCGACCTGCATTGGTCGTAACTTTGATGCCTGGCGTCGCCGGCCGCTTCAGATGGCGAGCGATTGCCGTCTCGCCGAACTGCCTCAGCGCCTCAGAGAGTCGCTCGCGTGAACCAACTTGCTTCTGTGACAACCAACTACTCCCTGATACATGGTTTTGGAGAGGGCTCAGCGCTCAAGGGATAGGACAACTACCCCTGCCCAATGGCAGAGGCAGTCCGACCTATCCCCGCTTCGTTCATGGCTTCGGAGCCGGGACGAGCGACAAAGGTGTTTCTAGACGAAAGGTCGCTAGAAACTTGGTGGTTGCTTACGACGCTACCTTCGCGCCGCCGGTCGCCCCTCCACCTTTCGGACTGGGCTCGCCAATGTGACCGGACCCCGCTGGTTTGGCATTGTTATCTCGGCCGCCAGGTATCGAGCCCCCCAGCCGAGATCTCGTTGAACTCACATGGCTGAGGTGCTCGCAAAGCGATTGGCTTCGCGCCATGCGGCAATGTCGGCTGGATCATAAAATACTCTTCGACCGGCCTTGATAAACGATGGCCCGAGGCCAAGCGTTCGCCAATTCTCCAGCGTTTTGCGGGTGACGCCCGCGAGCGGCGCGGCGTCAGCCGTGCTCAGCAGAGGTGACAACACTCAATTCCTCCTTTCCACGTAACAGGAGGAATTTTAGGGGGCTTCGCTGCTATCCTCGCGGGGGGCAAAATAGAAATTTCGACGATGATCGCGCCGTTTGGCAAATCCTATCAAAAGATCTGCAACCTCCTCGGCCTGTGCTATCGAAAGACCGGATCCAAGCCCACGCTCGGCCAAGGATTCATCTGCAAAAGCCTTGGCCGAGACGTACATATCATAGGCTGCGTCCAGCGAGCATCCAGGTCCCTTAAGGCGCGAGTGTAGCGCACGGAGCTTTGCGGTGCTGAACTTGGGAAGCTGATGCTTGTCGAACAATTTAGAGATTTTGGTTCGAGCTTCGGTAGCCGACGCCCCTGACGTCCGGAGCAAATCGACGCAAACCTGAGCCGTGGCCTGCTGTCCCAGGTCACTGGGAGAGAATGTGCCTGGATGGACTGGAGCTGGCCTAAGGAGGGTCGAGTTTCGGCCACTATTCAATTCGCCCAGAGCCACGAGCAAGTCATTCAACCGCTCCTTGGCATACCGAGGAATACCCACGTGAAGGGCAAAGGTCGCCAACGCGCCTAGCACGCCGATGCAAGCGTCAAGTTGCTCATGAAAGTTGCGCGGGCCTTCGTTCCATAAGCCGCGCCCGTTCATAACCGAGGCGATAAATTCGTCGAATTGCTGGTCGACCACGCGCAGCCGTGCGAGCTTGGTCGAGCGATCACCGTAATAGACCGTGATCGTACTTTTGTACGCCACTACGCCCTCCGCAACTGCACCACGTTCCCTGACTTATTGGCACCCAGAAGCGCCTGGACGTGCGCCGCCCAAGCGTCGAGTGCTGCTCGCTTTTCATCTTTCCAGTCGTGGCGCTGGTAAATTCCCGCCACACCCGCTCTAGACCCGCTGACGTGGTTAAGCACGGCCTCCGTGACTTCAAAACGAATGCCGAGACGCTGAAAGCCGGTGGCCATCGTCCGCCGAAGGTCGTGGAACCGCCATGCGGGTGGCGGGTCGATCCCGGCGCTTTTGGCACGGTTCGCCAGGGTCTTGTCGAGCCGTTCTTTTGCTCTCGAGTAGCCGGAAACTGGAGTCTTGCCCGTGGTTGTGAAGAGTAAGCCCTTTCGGGGCCATCGGTCGCCGACAGCCAGGCCATCTAATTGTTCGATGACGGGCGGCGATAGCGGGATCTCCGTCGCCATGCGGTTCTTCGCCCGCTCCTTGGGGATCCTCCAGACCCGGATGCTGCGATCGAATTCCCGCCAGTCCGCCCGGCCGAGCTCCTCGACCCGTTGGCCGGTAAGGATCAGCAGCTTCAGGAGCGGACCAAAAGGATAGCCAAGGTCGCCGGCAGCAACTATCACTTCGGACAGCTCACGATCGGACAGCACCCGGTCCCGCTTTTCCGGCAGTGACGGCGCTTCCATTCCCTCAATCGGGCTGCGTTCGATGTCGCCGGCGCTGATCGCCCAACGAAACAGACGCCGCAGGACCGCGTAGAGGTTGCGACGCGTGGCGGTCTTGCCCTTCAGACGATCGAGCACGGCCTTGACGTCGTGCCGCGAGATCTCGGGCAGTGGCTTGTCTTTGAGGACCGGGATGGCATGACGCTCGAGCGCAGCCTTGGCATCCTCCCAGGACGCCGGCCAATTCTCCTTGAGATAATCATCGACGAACATGGTCATGTAGGACTTGAACGCCAGGTCCCTTGCCTGCCGCTCGCGGTCGCGCTTGGCATGGAGGACGTCGATGCCCTTGCGAACGTCCTGCAGGAGTTTCTCGGCTTCCGTCCGGGCCGAAGCAGGCGTCCAGGGTGAGCCATGCTGGCCCAACGTGTAGCGCCGGGTGCGCGAACCGCGGCCGCCCATCCGATACTGGATGATGTAGGACTTGGCCCCGCCGGGCGACACCTTGAGCCCAAATCCTTTTAGGTCCAAGTCCCAGTAGAATTGCTCGCGATTCGACGCCTTGCAGGCGTCAACCGTGCGCTTCGTGATCGAGACAGACGGCATGCCCAACCCCGTTTCCAGTAATCACCCAGTAAGCACGGTAACGGGAATTCGCGGGAACGCAAGGGGAACGACGGGAGTTATCCTCAGCTATTTTCAGAGAGATAGCGCGCGCCGCCCTTCGGTGAGCAGAGAACTTTTAATCAGTAGGTCGCTGGTTCGAATCCAGCAGGGCTCACCAGCTATCGCTGTTTTGATGTGCAACGGGCCGTGCCCGACATCGGAGTATTTGCCTTGGAAGAACCGGCGCTGACGATTCTGGCGAGCCATCGGACCATGGCGATCTCCACCGTGCGACCGGATGGTTGGCCGCAGACGACGATCGTCGGCTACGCCAACCAAGGTTGGACCATCTACTTCATGATATTTCGCGCAAGCCAGAAGTTCGCGAATATCGCGCGCGACAATCGCGTCGCCGTCGCAATTAGCGGTGAGACAAGCTACCTCAGCGATATCAAGGCCTTCTACGCCGGTGCGCACGCATCCGAAATTACCGAAGCCAGCGAGCGTGAGCACGCTTGGTCGTTGCTTCTCGAGCGGCACCCGAATCTCGCCGACTTTGGGCCTCCGGACCTGGTCGACACGGCCATAATGCGGGCTGAGTGCAAATATGTGTCGATGCTCGATTACAGCAAGGGCATCGGACACACCGAGGCACTGACGATTGGTGGCACGGACAAACCAAACGCGTGATACCACGGTCCGAGCGGTTGCGGACGCTCGAAAGTCTGAGTCTCGAAGTAACGAATAATAGGTATCTAGGACCCCGCGCCCGCCGCCTGGATCGCCGCGGCCGTCGTCACGGTTGAACGCGCATCCCATCCGTAAATGTCGCGGACCAGCGCCTGCTCGCCGATATGCGGCTGGGCGGTCAGGTAAGTGACATAGACCGGCACGCCCTGCGGCAGCGAGACATGCTGCTCCGGCGCGGTCGAAATGGTAGTCGGATCGCGCCCCATCAGCCAACGGCCAAGCCGCTGGGCATCCTCAAGCCGGATGCAGCCATTGCTGAGCGCACGGTTGCTTTGCGCGAACAGCACCTTGTTCGGCGTGTCGTGGAGATAAATGCCTTCGGGATTGGCGAAGTTGAACTTCAACTTGCCCATCGAATTGGTCTTCCCCGGCAACTGGCGGATCTTCACATGCGCGGTCCCGTCCGCCGCCGCCTTCCAGTCGACGCTGGAAGCCGGCAGGATCTGGCTCGCGTTCCAGTCCGAAACGATCTCATAGCCGTTCTTCTTGAGATAGCCTTCGCCCTGCTTGATGACATTCGGCGCCAGCGTCTTTTTCACCAGGTGATCGGGCACATGCCAATAAGGATTGAGCGTGGCGTACCAGATGACGCTGGCGATCATCGGCGTCGGCAGGCCCAGCTTGGCCTTGTCGCCGACAATGACCTTCATGGAATCGACCGGACGGCCGTTGTCATACATCCACAGGCGCGCGGTCGCGGCATCGACCAGCACGAACTTGCCCGTCGCCGGAATCGAACGGGCGCGCTCCAGGTTGGCGGCGTAACGCGCTGAATTGCCCCCGTTGGGCAACGCGGCCTCCTTGAGCGCCGAGTCACGCAGGGCGGCATAAATCGGATTAACGGCCGCAACGCTCCGCAGATGATCGACGAGTGTGGGCGCACGAAGCGCCTTGCCGAGAACGGCGAAGGTCGTCGGAACGGTCGGCGTCACCCACCTCTCGCCGTACAGCATGCCCGGCGTCGGCGCGCTAATCGCCTGGACATAGGCGACCCAGGCCCTGGAAAGCTGCTTGTCCGCTTCCAGAAGGGCGGCGGCATCGCCGGTCTGCGCCTTGGCCAGCGCGGCCTCGACGCCGGCGGCCAGCTCCGGACCGCGGGCGAAACCCTCGATCGCGGAATGGCGGAGGATGTTGACCAGCTCCGGCCCAGCCTCGGCTTGGTCCGAGCGGAACCAGATTGGCGCATTCTTGCTCGCGGCGTAGAAGCGCGCATAGTCGTCATAGGCGGTCGATGCCGACGGGAGGGGCGGCGCGGCCGTTGTTCCGGCAGCAGTTTGCGCAGTCGCCATGCCCGGCGCCGTCAGGGTGAGGGCCACCAGGGCCGCGCTCTTCAACAGGGTTTGATGCACAAGCCGCTCCTTACAGGAGCCTATATTAACCCAAGCTGCCCGTTACAGTTCAACCCCTTAGCTCACGATTTGGCGCCGAATGCCCCTTCCAGCGCGCCCTGTGGCTGCCCGGCAACAATGCTCGGAGCCTCGCCCGGGCTTTCCGGCGCCGCGTTTTTAGCTGGCCGACGCGAACCGCACGCCGTCGCGCATGCTGGTACCCGGCAGGACGAAGCGGACCTTCTTGGCGGCGAAATCGATCGATATCCGATCGAACGCCTTCATCGCATTCATGCCCAGCAACAGTGCCGGCCGATCCTCTAGCTCCAGCTGCCGGAAGATATGTGCGTCGGCAAACACCACCGACAGGTCCTTGAGCTGCACTCCGCCCAGCTCCAACTCCGGAACGCGCGCGATTCCCGCGCTCATTTTCTCGCCAGTGACGGATTCGATCGTGACGGCGTCGGGCAGCAAATGCTGCCCCTGCTTTGCCAGCAACTTCTGCATGGCCATGTTCGCGATCGATACCTGCGATCCGGTATCGATGATGACCGATACGCGCTTCCCGTCGATCTTGGCCTGGGTGAAGATCAGCCGGCCGTTCCGTGATCGCGCGCGCACCACGATCGTATCCCCGTCCATCCGCTCGAGCGGCTGTGCCGACGGCGTGATCGACATCGTCTTGGCCTTGAAGTCGAACAGCACGCGCTGCGACTGCAGGCTGTCGATGCCGAGCATCCCGTCGGCGCCGATATTGGCTGCTCCCAGGGCCGGGGCATCGATCACCGAAATGACGTTGCCGCTCACCCTCAGGTGCGGAATGTGGACCGTATTGACGTCGTTCGCGCCCATGACACTGTGCAGGATCGCAGAGCGGCCGCTGGCCAGCTGAAGCCGATTGGCAAGTTCGCGGGAAATGACAGTTCGCTCCGATCCGGTGTCAACCAGGAAGCGGTAGGGCCCCTTTCCACCCACCGACACGGCAACGGTCATGCGGTCCGCATTGTCGGTGCGGATCGCGACTTCGTCAGTGATCGTCGTATTGTCGATAGTGGCAGGCAGGGCGGCATCGACCTGCTGCACTTGCGCAGCGGCCGGCATACTGGCCAGGATCAGTCCCGCCGCAAACCAATGAGAAATTCGCATGAGCATCGCTCCAGGGACCTTGAGGTCCCCCAAGGCAGGTCCTGATGTGCAGGCTACGCCTCGCTTCGGCTGGCCGCAAGAATCATACCCGTGAACGTCGAAATACATTCGACGAACGGCCTGGGACCAATACGGACCTGACATCAACTGATTGGTAAGGGCTGGCCCATATGGTCAACGATAGCTTGGGCAAGATGTTCGGCTCCTCTCCGGATCCGTACAGCGTGTCGGTGGAGCATTCGAGTGGACATCCAGCCGGTTGAAACGACGCTTTACTCGCTTTCCGACGCGCCGCCGGCGCCGGCCGGAGATGGCGAGCGCCGTGACGGCCAACGCCACATGACCCTCTATCGCGTCGGTTCGATCCAGGTTGAGGACCGGCGCGAACTCTGCCTCATCAAGAACATCTCCGCCGGCGGCATGATGATCCGCCTTTATTGTACGATCAGCGACGACACTCCCGTCACGGTCGAATTGAAGAGCGGCCAACCGATCAGCGGCCGGATCAGCTGGACTCGCGACCAGAATGCCGGGATCGCGTTCGATGAGCCGATCGACGTCATCGACATACTGTCCACGACGATGGACGGTCCCCGCCCCCGGATGCCGCGGATCGAGACCAATAGTCACGCCGTGCTCCGCGAGGGAGCAAATGTGGTGCGCGTCCAGGCGTGCGACATTTCCCAGGGCGGCCTCAAGGTCCGCGCCGAAACCATATTCCGGCAGGGCGCGGAGGTAATCATCACGCTGCCCGGCCTGGAGCCGCAGCGAGGCATCGCCTGCTGGAGCGACAATGGCTTCACCGGCGTCACCTTCAACCGGCTGTTACCGCTCGGTGAGCTGGTCGCATGGCTGCACGAGCAGCGCGAGACACAGCGCAGCGCCAGCTAGCAATCGGATTTGGGTATTAGTCGGTGGCGCTGGGGAAGCGCCAATGCCAGGCGTCGCCGTATCCGGTGTCGCTATCGGTGAATTTCTTGAGGCCCGGACGGCGGAAGCTCGGAGCAACACGTGGCCGGGGCGCCGGCACATGGCGGAGCAGTTGTTCGGGATTGAGCTTCTGGGCGAAGTTAACCCCTGCCTGGCGCCCTTTCACCCAGGCAACAGTGCCCGGCATGCTAAGGTCGCCCTTGCGGAACAGGATCGACGCGCCTTCGACCGGCAATTTGTCACCTTCGACCAGCGCCCCGTCGGCGCTGAGGTTACGCAGCTTGACCGGCAGTGAGGTGCCCGACAGCTCAAGGCTGGCGGCCATCAGCACGTTGGACCGGCGCGTCTTGCGATTCTGGGTTGGGCTGCTCTCGTCCATGGCGCAAAGCCTAGCCCAAAGCGGTAAAGCTTCGTTTAACGCCAAGCGGCTCATTCTGCCTCAAGCCGAAGCATCAGATTGTTCGATGGCATCGGCCGCCGCTCGACCAGGCGGAAACTGCGCAATCGGGCTTCTGCAGCAAAATCCTCGACCAACCTCAGGCCCCATTCCGGGTCACGATCCCGCAAGCTGATGTCGAAGGCTTGGTTGGAAGGTGACGTCGGGACGTCGGCCTGTTTCCAAGGCCCGTACAACATCAGCGGCGCACCTGCGCCAAGGCAGCGTTCCGCTCCATCGAGCAAACCAAGTGCTGCTGTCCACGGTGCAATGTGGACCATGTTGACGCACAATATTGCGGCCGCGCTTCCGACCGGCCAGTCGCCGGCACAGACGTCAAGGTGGAGCGGCGGCCTAAGGTTGGCTGGTCCCTCTGCTTGCCAGGCGGCAATTGAGGCAAGCGCTTCGGGATCCGGGTCGGTCGGCTGCCAGTCGAGATGCGGAAAGCGCCGGGCGAAGGCCAGGGCATGCTCGCCGGTGCCACTGGCAATTTCCAGCACCAGGCCGCTACCCGGCAGCCACTCAGCCAGCACGTCGCCAATTGGGCCGACATTGCGCGCCGCGGCCGGCGCCTGGCGCTTCACGCCGCGGCCGAGGTCGCCGACATTATAGGGCGGGAAGCTGGGCTCGGCCATGTCAGGCTCTCGCTGCCGCCCTTGCCCGCCGCTCGCGGATGGCCAGCCAGATCAGCAGACCGATCGGCCCGGCAAAGATAGTCAGCAGCAGGATTGGAGCCTGGAGGATACGGGAGAAACCCTTGTGATCGGCGTCCTTGGCGATCCATTGGCCGATGAACAGGTCGAAGGCGAGGTAGTGGGTCCAGCCGATCACGATGCCGCCGTCTTCGGCGAACAGGGCGCGAATCCCCTTGATGCCGGTGAAGTCGCCCTCGGAAATGCTGCCCAACTGCACGACGAACATGATCGTATAGGCAAGGCACAGCAGGCCAACGCCGAAATAAAGCACGATCGCCGCCATCCTTGGGGACCGCGGACCGAAGATCAGCAGCGCCCAGGCGACCAGCGAAATCGCATTGGTCGCGTTGAACAGGGCTGGCCAGCTCATCAGCCGCCGCCGAAATGCGCCCCGAGGCCGGTCGAGGAGCCGTCGGGCGCGGGATTATTGTAGCTGAGCACCGGCTTCCTCGCCGCCTGCGTCTCGTCTAGCCGCCGGCGCGGCGCATAGACCGGCGCGGCCTTCAGGCTCTCGTCCCCCGCCCTCGCCCGCTCCGCGATGGAGCGCAGGGCGGCGATGAACTGGTCGAGGTTGGCCTTCGACTCGGTCTCCGTCGGCTCGACCAGCATCGCGCCATGAACGACCAGCGGGAAATACATGGTCATCGGGTGGAAGCCCTCATCGATCAGTGCCTTGGCGACGTCGATGGTCGAGAAGCCCTCGGCGAATCCCTTATCGCTGAAGATCGCCTCATGCATGCACGGGCCAGAGAAGGCGAAGGGCGCGTCGAGCACATCCTCCATGCTGCGCAGGATATAGTTGGCGTTCAAAACGCTGTCTTCGGCGACCTGGGCGAGGCCGTCGGCACCATGGCTCAGGATATAAGTCAGCGCGCGCGTAAACATGCCCATCTGGCCGTGGAAGGCGACCATCCGGCCGAAGGTGTCGGGATGCTCGTCGCCCGTGCTTTCTTCCTCAACCAGCTTGTAGCTGCCATCGGCGTAGCTCGCGCTGAACGGGATCGGTCCATAGGGTGCAAGCGCCTTGGACACGACCACCGGCCCGGAGCCAGGACCGCCGCCGCCGTGTGGCGTCGAGAAGGTCTTGTGCAGGTTGATGTGCATCGCGTCGATGCCGAGGTCGCCCGGCTTCACCTTGCCGACGATCGCGTTGAAATTGGCGCCGTCGCAGTAGACGAATGCTCCTGCCGCATGCACCGCGTCGCTGATATCCTTCATCTGCGGCTCGAACAGGCCGCAGGTGTTGGGATTGGTGATCATCACCGCCGCGACGTCCGGGCCCAGCCGCGACTTCAGCGCCTCCAGGTCGACGCGCCCGGCTTTGGTTGCCGGGATATTCTCGACGCGGTAGCCGCAGAAGGCTGCCGTCGCCGGATTGGTGCCGTGCGCACTCTCCGGCACCAGCACCACCTGGCGCGCATCACCGCGTGCTTCGAGCGCGGCGCGGATGCAGAGCAGGCCGCACAGTTCGCCATGCGCGCCGGCCTTGGGGCTCATCGCCACGCCGTACATGCCGGTCAGCTGGATCAGCCATTCGGCCAGCTTGTTGATGACTTCCAGCGCGCCCTGCACCGTCTCCTGGGGCTGCAGCGGATGGATGTCGGCAAAGCCCGGCAGCCGCGCCATTTTCTCGTTGAGGCGCGGATTATGCTTCATCGTGCACGAGCCGAGCGGGAAAAGGCCCAGGTCGATCGCATAATTCTGCCGCGACAGGCGGGTGTAGTGGCGCACGGTCTCCGGCTCGCTCAAGCCTGGCAAGTCAACGCCCGCTCGTTCCAGCCCACCCAACCTGTTCCCCGGCGAAGGCTGGGGCCCAGGAGGGCCGTCAGGCGCTGCTATAGCAACGCCCTGGACCCCGGCCTTCGCCGGGGAACTGTCAAAGTCCACGCCCGTCTGATCCCGCTTGCCAATTTCGAAGAGCAGCGGCTCCTCCAGCATCAGCGCACGGTTGCCGGTGACGGTCTGTGTCTCGCCGGAATCGTTTGCCGAAGGCGCAGTCGGGCGCCAGCCCGATGGATTGACGGCGGTCACTGGCACACCTCCTTCAGCGCGGCTTCCAGCGCGTCGATGTCCGCATCGCTGACCACTTCCGTGACCGCGACCACCAATCCGTTCTGCAAACTGTCGACGCCCGGGTAGAGCCGACCGAGCGACACGCCGCCGAGCACTCCCTTCTCGACCATGGCATGGACCGCGGGCCGTGCCTCGACCGGCAACTCCAGGGTGAATTCATTGAAGAAGCTGTCACTGACCAGCCGCACGCCAGGGATCTTCGACAGCCGCTCTGCCGTCTCGCACGCGCGCGCATGATTCAATTTGGCGAGGCCGGTCAGCCCCTTCTCCCCCAGCAATGTCATGTGGACCGAGAAGGCCAGGGCGCAGAGGCCCGAATTGGTGCAGATGTTCGACGTCGCCTTCTCGCGGCGGATGTGCTGCTCGCGGGTCGAAAGGGTCAGCACGAAGCCGCGCTTGCCCTCAGCGTCGACCGTCTCGCCCGCCAGCCGCCCCGGCATCTGCCGCACATATTTCTCGCGGGTGGCGAACAGGCCGACATAGGGCCCGCCGAATTGCAGCCCGACGCCGATCGACTGGCCCTCGCCGACGACAATGTCCGCGCCCATCTCGCCAGGCGCCTTGATCAGGCCGAGCGCGACCGGCTCGGTCACGACCGCGATCAGCAGCGCGCCCTTGGCTTGTGCGGCCTCGGCTATCGGGGTGAGGTCTGTGATCCGGCCGAGGATGTCAGGGTACTGGACGACGACGCAGCTGGTTTCGCCATCGATATTGGCAATCAGCCGCTCGGCATCGGTTGCAGCGTCGAGGTTCGGCAATGCGGTGTCGAGCGTGTCGCCGGTGAACCTGGCCATCGTCTTGCACACGTTGACATAATGCGGGTGCAGGCCCGAGGAGATGATCGCCTTCTTCTTGCGGGTAATTCGCCGGGCCATGCCGATCGCTTCCCAGCAGGCGGTCGAGCCGTCGTACATCGATGCGTTGGCCACCTCGCAACCGAGCAGCCGCGCGACCTGGGTCTGGAACTCGAACAGCACCTGCAAGGTGCCCTGCGCGATCTCCGGCTGGTAGGGCGTATAGGCAGTCAGGAATTCGCCCCGCTGGATGAGGTGATCGACGCTGGCCGGGACATGATGCTTATAGGCGCCGCAGCCGAGGAAGAAGGGCACCTCTCCCGCGACCAAATTCTTCCGCGCCATGGCCGTCATCTCGCGCTCGACCGCCATTTCGCTGGCGTGCAGCGGCAGGCCCTCGATCGGCTGTTTGAGCAGCAGTCCCTCAGGCACATCGCGGAACAGCTCGTCGACCGAACCGGCCCCGATTTTTTCCAGCATGGCGGAGCGATCAGCGTCGGAGAGTGGCAGATATCTCACCGCATCCCTCCCTTCGCCATCCCCGCGGCAGCGGGGACCCAGAATTCTTGTTTCGCTAGGTTCCCGC
>Ga0075421_100005641_pt1 | contig 15164 bp, 6 predicted proteins | sample SoiMetdeltSBSDD5_FD_75292 | JGI IMG/M metagenome (GOLD analysis project Ga0075421, IMG submission 75292) | Bulk soil microbial communities from a Populus tree surrounding site in Tennessee, USA - Soil MetaG P. deltoides SBSDD5 | ecosystem: Environmental > Terrestrial > Soil > Tree plantation...
TCACAATCGTCGAAGGGGAAGGTCGTTGGAAATGATGCTCCGTGTGTTGCTGATCGCCCTAACGGCACTGTCCACGCCGATCGCCATCCAGCGACAGGACAATTCCTCTGCGGAAGTCGAGCTGCAGAAGGGAATCGCGTTGACTCGCAGTGGCAAGTTCGAGGAGGCCATCCCCCATTTTGTGGCGGCACGAGGCCGCGTTCGCGATGACTACGCGGTCCGTTTCAACCTGGCGCTCTGCTACACGGCCACTGCCCAATATCCATCGGCCATTGAGCTCCTGAACGAGCTGCGGTCAGGGGGAAATGCGAACGCGGATGTTCTGAATCTCCTCACCAGGTCTTTGTTCGGCAGCCGACAGCCGGAGAAAGCGATGAGCGCTTTCGAAGACGCCGCACGCCTGGCGCCGAAGAACGAGAAGCTGTACGTTCAGATTGCGGAAGCCTCGATGGACAACGGCTACTATGAACTCGGACGCCACCTCGTCGAAACCGGGCTAAAGCAATTGCCGCGTTCGGCACGGCTCGTATTCGAAGGTGCCATGCTGCTGGTACACCTCGATTTTCTTGACGAGGCAAAACAGGAGCTGCAGAGGGTGAGCGAACTGGCTCCAGGCAGTGACGTTGCTTACATGGCGGCGACGCAGAAGAATCTCTTTATCGGCGAGGTGAACGAAGCGCGGCGCGTCGCCAGTGAAGGCATCCGAAAAGGAATCCGGCATTTCATGCTTCTGACACTTTACGGCGAGGCGGTACTGAGCTCCGGCGCGGAACCTGACAGCAAAGAGTTTGGCGAGGGCCGCGACGCACTGGAACAGGCAGTCCACCAGCAGCCCGGTTATGCCAGCGCGCAGCTCGCGCTGGGCCGGTTGCATATGTTGGAAGGACGCTTTGAGAAAGCGCTAACGCATCTTGAAGCGGCCCGCGAACTCGATCCAGGAAATCCGGCGGTGTACTCGAACCTGGTAAGAGCGCTGCGCGGAAACGGTGATACGACCCGAGCCGAAGAAATGCTGGCGATTTTGTCTAAGTTGAACCAGGAAGAAATTGAGAGAATTCGCTCGGCTCCAGGCGACCGCAAACCCGGTTACGGTGGGCGGCGCCGCCCGCGCTGGGAATGATGCGGCGGTCGCATTCAAGCCCTCACCCGGCGCTTCGCGCCGCCCTCTCCCAGAGGGAGAGGGAATTCACTTCGCCTTAACCCGAGGAAACGTGCGGTCGATCAGTCCGGTGTCTTCTTTTACCGCGATGATTTGATCCACTTTGGGGTTTCGCAGTTTCGTCACGGCCCCGCTCGGCCACTGCACCTCGACCTCATCAATCTGCTTGTGCTCGCCGAGCCCGAAATGCAGGCGCGGATCCTGCGCCGATTGGTAACTCATGCCGCCTTTCCGCTCCTCGTATTGCACGAGGTCGCCGGCGGTAACTCTCAAGCGAGCGCCCACCGCATCGCGGTTCGATTTTGTGCCGATGAGGAAAATCTCCAGCCAGTGACTGGCCGCCCCGCCATCGTTGCGAAGCAACTGAGGGCTCTCGCCGTTGTTGCTGACCAAAATGTCCAGGTCCCCATCGTTGTCGAAATCTCCGGAAGCTGCACCGCGGCTGACGCGCGGTACTTGCAGATCGGGTCCAAGCCGGCGGCTCACGTTTTCAAAACGGCCGTCTCGTTTATTGCGGAACATCAGCTTGGGTTCCCGGTAGCGCGTGTTGGAATGATAAAGCGCGACGTTATCGAGCACGTGACCATTCGCCACGAACAGATCTCGCGCGCCGTCGTTGTCGTAATCCAGGAAGCGCATTCCAAAACCGCTCAGCAGGAACGTGGCGTATCCGATGCCCGATAACACGGTTTCATCTTCGAAACCACGACTGCCGCGGTTTCGGTAGAGCCGGCCGAGCTGCAAGTCGAGATGCGTGACAAAAAGATCCGGCCGGCCGGTGCCGGTGGTGTCCGCCGCATCCACGCCCATGCCTGCTTCGGCCCGACCATCTTCGCTGACTGCGACTCCGGCGGTGTACGCAACTTCGCGAAACGTCCCGTCGCCCTGGTTGTGGAAGAGGTGGTTCGGCATACCGTCGTTGGCGATGAAGATGTCCTGCCAGCCGTCGTTGTCGTAGTCGAAGGTGACCACGCCGAGCCCGTTGGCCGCCGTTGCACCCACACGCGAGGACTGGCTGACGTCGGTAAACGTGCCGTCTCCGTTGCCGTGAAAGAGCGTGGCCGGCTGGCCGTGGTAGACATCCGGGTGACAGTAGCTGCGCATGCCGGGAGCCCGATCTCCGCAATAAAAATTGGTCTCGGGCGTCCAATCCACGTAATTCGCGATAACCAGATCCAGCTTGCCGTCTTTGTCGTAGTCGAACCATGCCGCACTCGATGCCCAGCGGCCGCGGTTCTCAACACCAGCTTGGGCTGTGACATCTGTGAAAGTGGAATCGCGATTGTTGCGATAAAGGATGGAGCGTTCATAGCCGAGCACCATAAGGTCCTGAAAGCCGTCATTGTCATAATCGCCGACTGCTACGCCCATTCCGAAGAGGCCGGCCGCTCCAACCCCAGCACGCTCGGTTACGTCCGTAAATGTGCCGTCGCCGCTATTGCGATAGAGCGCGCTTCGGAGCGGACGTTTAGGGGAGTAAGCCTTCGTCGCAGCGCTGCTCACGAGATAGAGATCCAGCAAGCCATCGTTGTTGAAATCGATCCAGGCGCAGCCGGCACCCATCGTTTCGATCAAGAATTTTTCGGGTGTCGCGGCATTGTCGTGAAGAAACGTGAGTCCGGCTTGCCGGGCAATATCCTTGAAGACTATCGGTTCGGCGGAGTGCGCCCAGCCGGCAAGGGCAAGGGCCGCCACAGTGCGCAGTAACGGAAATTGATTGACCGCCTTCATCATAAGTGCTAGCTTCCGCTTAAATTACCGCGATTGGATATTGTATACAATCGTCGGGGCACTCCCCCCGACGTGAAACACTGTGGAGGGGAAGTCTATTCCAAGGGGGCTTTTATGAAGCGAAGGCTTGCGCGAAGGCTTCTATCATTGGCGCCGACGCTACTGCTGTTGTTGGCGACGGCTCCGTTTAGTCTGGCGCAGCACACTGAAGGAAGAGTCACCGTTACGGTGCTGGATCCGCAAAATGCAGTTGTACCGAGTGCCAGCCTCGAACTGAAGGATCTGGCGACAAACGAAACGCGAACCGCCGAAACCCGCAACGCCGGTACCTTCACGTTCGTCAACCTGTCGCCCGGCAGGTACAAGCTGACAATCTCGGCGGCAGGGTTTCAACAATCCGTTTATGACGTCGTCGTGTCGAGCACGAAAAGCACCGACATCGAAGCAAAGCTCCAGCTTGGGGGAACGACCGAAACGGTCGAAGTCGGAACAACGGCGACGCCGGTTTTGGAAACAACGCAGGTCGCGATTGGCACCGTGATCGATTTAAAACATATTGAAGGCTTGCCGATCGTCGGACGCGACATCTCAGGGCTTGCGCGGATTGTTCCCGGTTACAACGGTACGTGGAATGGTTTGCCGTCAATAGCCCAGGGAAACAATGTGGACGGCGTCGTCGGCAGTCCCAGCCGCATGAAGTTTGGCGGCAATTCCACGCCTAGGGTTCAGGTTCGCCTGGAGAACATCGAGGAGATGACGGTACAGACCGATCAGATGGACATGAATCAGGGTTTCGGAATGGCCGGAATGCAGTCCAACTTCGTGACGCGGCGCGGATCCAACGAATTTCATGGACAGCTGTTCTGGGATCACCGCAACGACAATCTTAATGCGAACAGTTGGCGCAATAACGCCGTCGGCGTGCGCAGGGCCGAGTTCAAGCTCAACGAGTTCGGCGGCAGTATCGGCGGACCGATCATCAAAGACAAGCTCTTCACCTTCTTCAGCCTGTCGGCCTCGCGACAGCCGGGCGCGTCCACTCGAACGAGCAACTTTCTGAGTTCGAGTGCCCAGCAGGGGAATTTCACATACGTGGGGACGGATGGACAAACCCGCTCGGTGAACTTGCTCACAACCGCTCGGAGTTTCGACGCCGCGTTGCCGAACACGGTAAACGGCGTGATTGCCGCTCAGTTGCAGCGCATCAACGCTGCGGTCCAATCTGGAGCCGTGGCTGCCACTACCGATCCAATCATTAGTTCGGTGAACTGGCTGGCACTCAACCCGACCAACGCGGTGTACCCGACGCTGCGCGTCGACTATGCCCCGACGACGAAATTCCGTACGCACGTGGCGCTGAACCGAACCAAGCGAGATCAACCGTACGCCAACAATCCTTACTTCCCCGGCGACGATTTCACGAATGCCGCAGGAGGTAACCAATTCGATAACCTTACGGCCGCCTACGGATTCGAATGGACGCCGTCGCCGACACTGCTCAATTCGTTCAGGGCCGGCTGGCTGTATAACGTGGAGAGGTTCAGCTACAACGCGTCGCGCGGATACGTCACCAGCCCCGAGAGAGTGAATTTCAATTTCCCGGCGCCTTTGACGTTAACTTCTCCTATCAATTTCTATACCCCGATCTCGACCTACTATCCCGTGCTGAATTTCTCCGACACAGCGACGTGGCAAAAAGGGGCGCACACCATCAACTTCGGTGTGTCGTTCTATCGTGAGCAGGACCATTATTGGAACGCTCCAGAGCTTACCAATGTCAACCTCGGACTGGTCCAGGGCGACCCCGCCTATGATGCCTTGACCAATGCCGGCAGTTACCAGCCCTTGCCTTTTTCAAGCACGGCACAGCAGGCTCAGGCGCGCAACCTTTACGCCGTGCTGACCGGCCGCATATCCGGAATCAGCGGTTCCTTCCCTTACGATCCGGGAACCGGTAACTACATTCAGCAGCGGGCCCGTTCCTTCGCACTGAACGAAGTTGCCAATGCCTGGGGCACATTTATTCAGGATTCATGGCGCGTGCGGCCGAACGTTACTGTCAACGCCGGTCTGCGTTGGGATTTCACCGCCGCTGCGCACGACATACAAAGTGCGTATCACAATGCGGACGTCTCGTCGCTCTTTGGCCCTTCCGGCGTTGGTAATCTGTTCATGCCCGGAGTTCTCACCGGCAATCAGAATCCGACGCTTGCGGAGCGTTCCGTGCCGTATCAGAACTGGTATGAGACACCGCAGCCGTCGCTCGGCATTGCATGGCAGCCGCGGTTCCAGGATGGGATTCTTCGCAAGCTGTTGAGCGACGGGACCGTCATTCGCAGCAGTTTTTCCCTTCGACGGTTCACCGTACCGTATCAGTATTTCTGGAACAATGCGTCGAACTACGGCGGGTTCTATTACCAGTTCTACTCGACGACCGCCCGCAATGTTACCGGGACGGGCAGCTTTGCGCCGGGCAGCCTCTCGCTGGGGCAACCGTATCCGGATTTGCTCCTTCAGCCGGAGAAATACGAAAAGGTTGTTCCGCTCGGCAATTTCACCTTCAACAATAGCCAGTTCACCAACGGCTCGAATGGAATGAAGTACGACATCGCTCAACCGTACGCGATGAGTTGGACTCTCGGTATTCAGCGCGAGCTGGGCAAATCGCGCGCACTGGAAGTTCGCTACAACGGCAACCGCGCGGTCAAGCAGTGGATCTCGATCAATCTGAATGAGGTCAACGTCTTTGAGAACGGATTTCTTCAGGAGTTCAAGGCCGCGCAGAAAAACCTGGCCATCAACGGCGGAAGTTCGTTCGGCAACCTCAATCCAGCGGCCGGTACCGTGTCATTGCCAATCATGACGGCGGCGTTCACCGGCAGCACGACGGGATCGCAGACGAACGCAAATTTCACAAATAGCGCATTCCTCACCCAGTTGAACACGGGTGCGGTTGGCTCCATGGCCCAGACTCTGACAACCGTGGGTGCGTCGCCCTACTTCTGCAATCTGGTGGGTGCCTCGTTTACTCCCTGCGCGCGGAACGTGGGATACACCGGCGCGGGTGCGGGCTATCCGATCAATTTCTTCCAGGCGAACCCGTACGCCACCGGGATTCCTTCACTCTTGATGACGGATGAAGGTTACTCCAATTACAACGCGCTGCAGGTCGATTTTCGGCAGCATGACTGGCATGGACTTCAGTTCGATGCCAACTACACCTGGAGTCATACGCTCGGTGTCTCGACACCGAACGACTGGACCGGATCGTACAACTCCTACACGTTGCGCAACCTGCGAGAGAGCTACGGACCGACGCTCTTTGACGCGCGTCACGTCGTCAATGTCGCCGGCACCGTGGAGCTGCCGCTTGGGGTTGGAAAGCAATGGCTGAACAACGGTGGCGTGGTGGAGAAGATCGTCGGCGGATGGTCGATCGGCACGATCACTACTTATCGCAGCGGTTATCCCTTCCGTGTGTTGGGCGGTTACAACACGTTTAACAACACCGCCGATGGCGGCGTCGTCCTCAATGGCGTCACGCGAGACGACCTCCAGAAAGCGATCGGGGTTTACAAGCAGCCTGGTCAGACTTTCGTCGAACTGATCGACCCGAAGTACCGGACAGCCGGTGTGGGCGCCAACACGGCCTTCATCACCGCCAACACGACACCCGGAACGATTGCGCCGGTGCTCTGGCTATACGGCCCCGGCGGTTTTTTCAGCGACTTCAGCCTGACGAAGGACATGGCAATGACAGAGCGTTACCGGTTGGTCTTACAAACGCAATTCCTGAACGCATTCAATCACCCGGTATTCGGAACAAACTCAGGACCAGTGACCGTCAATACTCGTTCGAGTACGTGGGCCACGGCGACGGGGCAATCGACAGGAACCGACCCGCGTAGGATCGAGTTTCGCCTCAAGGTGAGTTTCTAGTTTCGAGCTCGAAACAATCTGGCCGGACCAAGGGCTTGCCGCCTTGGTCCGGTTCCGTTTGATACCAACAGGACGGGCGCCAGCGAATCTGCAGGGTCGTGGCCACCGCGAAAATACTCGCCCGCAATTTTCACCTGTCGTCTTTTCTCTCCGGTTTCCGATTAAACAAATAAGAGCCAAATAGATTCGAGGCCGCGACATCAAGCGTAGCGGACGGGATGGTGGCTCGACCATCTTTCAAAAGCATTCGGCAACGAGGGAGGGGACAAATGTCCTGGAATCTGGTCCGACGGTTCTTCAACGCACAAGCAGTGGTCGTGACATTGATATTGATAGCAACCGAATCGGGGTGGGCTCAAAACCCAGGGTTCATCTGGGCTTGGGGTAGCGACATGGAACACCAACTTGGGGCGGGCGGTACTGGAGCGAGTGTGTATCCCATCAGGCCTAACATCGGCGGCATTGTCGTTGTCAACGCGGGCGGATTTCACAATCTGGCTTTGAAATCCGATGGCACGTTCGTCGCTTGGGGGGGCAACCGTGACGGCCAAAACTGCAACGGAACGTTGAGCTCGGGGAGCTTCCCCATTCCCGTCAAGGCGTTTGCCGGCGCTCTCGCCGGTGCGGGTGGAAGAATCCACAGTCTAGTGTTGAAGCCGGACGGAACAGTTTGGGCTTGTGGGCACAACGCCGAAGGTCAACTGGGAGACGGAACCAATAATTTCAATCCTAACCCTGTTCAGGCCTTAGGCCTCTCTGGCGTTGTTGGAATCGCTGCGGGAGGAACCTATAGCCTGGCGCTGAAGTCGGACGGCACCGTCTGGGCTTGGGGCCTGAACACTGACGGACAACTCGGGGACGGAACTAATACCAACCGCAACGCGCCCGTTCAGGTTTCGGGCCTTTCCTCTGTGGTGGCGATCGCCGCGGGAGGACCCGCCGTTGTTGGCGGAGGCGAGCACAGCCTGGCGTTGAAGTCCGACGGTACGGTGTGGGCCTGGGGCCGCAACGTCGAAGGACAGCTGGGCGACGGAACGAATACAAATCACAACACGCCCGTTCAGGTCTCGGGCCTTTCCGATGTTGTCGGGATTTCTGCGGGAGGAGCTCATAACTTGGCGTTGAAATCGAACGGCGGAGTGTGGGCGTGGGGCCGCAACACGGAAGGTCAGCTGGGCGACAGCACCAACGCAAACCATAACACACCGGTTCACGTGTCGGGCCTTTTCGGCGTCAGTGCCATCGATGCGGGAGACCTCCACAGCCTGGCATTGAAGCCGGACGGGACCGTTTGGGCTTGGGGTTTGAATTCCTTGGGCCAGCTGGGCAACGGTTCGGCCCAGAATCAAACCAATGTGCCGGGCCAGGTCATCCAACTCGGAGGCGCAGTTCGAATCACCGCCGGTTCACGGCACAGCGTCGCCATTGTTAATCCCCTCGTTGAGCTTAGTTCCGATAGTCTGAACTTCAACATGGCCGCGGTTGGTGGGGTGAGCGCCGCACAATCGGTGAACATCACGAACCGCAGCCTTGACGAGCTTGCCGTCGCCTCGCTCGGCCTGGCCGGCACCAATCCTGCAGATTTTACGGTGTCCGGACCGTCGCTTCCCGTGAATGTAAAAAAGGATGAGAGCATCGCCGTCACCGTGAACTTCACGCCTACCGCCCGAGGCGCCCGCAGCGCGACGCTCATTATCGGTAACAATGGCTTCAATAGCCCTCACGTGGTCAGCCTGAACGGAACAGGCATCACTATCGAAGACCTCATCACAGCCGTGGGAACTTTAAGCCTCAATAACGGACAGTTGAACAGTCTCCTGGCCAAGCTGAATGTCGCACAACAATCGTTAGCACGTGGCGATCGAGATGCCGCGCGGAACCAACTTGACGCGTTCGTCGAAGAGATGAACGCGCTCAAAGACAGCGGGCGAGTGCCCTCGAGCACGGCCCTGGACCTGATAGCTATCGCTCAAATCATTATCAATTCGATCCCTGCCTGATGTGGGCGGCTTGCAAAGGCAGGCAATCCTCGCACTGAAAGAGACATGAAAAACTTCTGCTGATCGTGCGATCGACGGTTCTCTGGAAGTTGCCATGCTCGGAACATCCGACGGACGCCAGGCAAGAGCACTTCGTGAAAATCGTCGCTGATGCTTTCAAAAATCGACGACCAGGACATAATCGCTCACGGTCGGCAACAGGCGATCCGTGGGAACCGCTTTGACACGATGAACTCCGGCAGAGGGTCGGCGGAAAACAACATCGAGATGAACATTGTCGCCCCCCAGCTTCATGGGCAGCGTTTTTGTCGCACCGGTTTCGACGTGTTCCAGGTGAACATTCAAATTCATCGGACGCAGTGCGGCAGCGCAAACCACCAAATCTTGACCGAAGTTCAATGTCGGCGGGACAGTCAGCTCGACGACGGAGGTGTCGTTGACCGAAGAGCCTTTCAGCTTACGGACATCGATTGGGCGCAGCCAGTTGAGAATCGAGTCTCGGCCCGTAGTGGCACTTTGCATCGCCGCATGTTTGTCTGCCAGTGTTAGCGCGTCAGACGTGTCGGGCCATTCGATGGGGACCGACGAAAACGACGGTACGGTTCCGTCTCCTCCCTCGTTGACGTCCTGAATCACGCGATCGCGCTCGTATGGGTACGTGTCGAGAATATCGAGTTGTTTTCCATTGAGGACGGAAGACAACGCAGTGAGCTGTCGTCGATTGAAGAACGCCTCCTGCCGATATGGCGACGGCTCGCGTTTATTTGCGCGAGCTTCTGCCGGTAGGCGGATCTTGGCATGGAACTCCAGTGCCCGTTTCAACATGCCGCGATCGATGCCGTTGAGGGGTTCGAGTCCGTTCACCTTGCCGCTTTGTAGGAACTCGGTTGTGTCTTGGCCGGTCTCCGGGTCCAGACCGAAGAAGTCTGCAACGCGATGCATGACCAGTCTAGATTTGGGCGGAACGCGAACGACCGGGTATAGCGGCATCAGTTCATAGACCGAGGGCATACTGCGTACGAGCCGCGTCAGGCTGAGAGGTCCGACCGACTTGCCGTTGACGATTGCATCAAGTGCTTTGACCGCTCCGCGATGCGGCGTCCCGAACGTCACAATGACTCGCGTGTCTTTCGCACCATCGAGATGTTCACAAAAATATCGCGCGACCAGTCCCCCCATGGAATGGCAAATCAGCCAGAGCTTGGCGTCGCGGTGGCCGCTCGAATCTTTCCACTTGCGCAGTGCATCCAGGGCGCGAGTCTGCAAACGTTCCGCAGCGTATCGATTCGAAGCGCGCCAGTCGTAAGGGAATGTGATCAGCTGCCGGGAGTCGTCGACCGCGTTCTGCAGCCCTTCAACCAGTGGACGGTAGTCATCCACTCCGAAGAAACCGGGCATCAGTTGGTAATGAAACAGGTCCACCGCTTCGATGCCGTCGCTGGGAGGCGCGTCCTGTTGACCGAGAACGAGACCGTCGGTAACAACTTGCTTGAGCAAACGCGGCAGTGACTTGATTGAGAAATCCCAGACGGTGATTTCATGTGTACCTTCACGGCGAATCAGGCGGGAGCCCAAAATACCGGGAATCACAACCAGAACATCCTTGAAATCTTCGGCTATCTGCATGATGAAAGGTTCCTCTGAAGCCTCTATAATGACGCGGGAGTTTTTCGGTCGAAACGATGGCCATTGTACTTCATGCTGATACCAGGGTCGTGGTTGTTCCAATCGCGATCGACGCATACGTCAAACCGACAGCCGACGACCCCGCCACCTCGACGCAGTTTGATCCCTTGCCGCGAATTAAAGATGACCTGTCCGCGCTTCGAACTCTCTTTGAGTCGCAACCGTACCGCGCGGCCGGTTTTCAGATGCTCGACACGATTCGGGAAGAGACAGCCGGAAAGATCATCGATCGGTTAAAGGAAGTTAAGAAAGCAGTCGCAGCTAAGTCGCCGGCTGCAGCAATTCTTTTTTGGACCGGGCATGGACGTGCAGTGCAGAACGAACTGCGGCTGATCACCGCAGAGTGCGTTGATCCGATCGACGGTAGTGACGGCCTCGAGCCTGCCGAAGTCATCGGGCAACTGGCTGACGCCAAGGTCAATACATTGTTCGTTCTGCTCGATGTTTGCCAGGCTGCCGCTGCCAGTGCGCAGTTGATCACGGCGGCAGCAAAACGTTCTTTTGAACGCTCGCCAGACAAGCCGTTCGCCCTGAGCGCTCTGTTTTCCGCGTATCCGTTCGAAAATGCTCAGGACGGGTTCTTCGTCGAATCATTGGTGCGGCTGATGCAACGGGGGCCGTCGACCGAGGCGATAACGTTGGCGCAGAAGACGCACTGGGGTGAGGCATTCAATATTAACAACAGCCTGCTCTCGTTGAAGGAGATCGAAGACGCGCTGTATTTCGAGGTCGACGTTGCAAAAAGAAAACGGCCATCTCTGCCAACTCCAGACGCCGTTCACTCAGGTAGATCGCTTCGCGTATTTCCGAATCCGTGGTTTAAGGCAAATGCTCCAGCGGTAAACGTCGAAGAAGCCCGTAAGCGCCGCCAGTTGGAGGCCGATGTCGACACACACTTTCTTCCCAAGGCGCGCGGCCTGGAACCTACAGAGGAAGGCTGGTTCTTCAGCGGTCGCCGCGCAGTCGCGCGCGAAATTGTCCAGTGGCTCGACCATGTCGGGCCTGCGAGTTCGGAGCGCCTGTTTGTGTTGACCGGCGACGGTGGCACTGGAAAGTCCGCCGTTGTGGGCCGATTGGTTATCCTGAGCGACGAAAGCTATCGTGCGACGGCGCGCGGTATGGGTTGGGATCAGGTGGTCGATGAAAGCGAGGGCACGGTCCCGCGATCGGGCGCCATCGACGCGGCCCTGCATTTGCGCAATCTGACGGCGCAGCAAGCGACCCGCTCACTGGCCGAATTGCTCGAGGTGAAGACCAGCCCCTCCGCGGATGTAGCAACCGTCGTCGCTTCAGTGCCGGTACTACGACCGGACAGTCGACAGCCGGTCACATTCGTGCTGGATGCGTTGGACGAATCGAACGAGCCGGGAACGATCGCAGAAACAGTGATCAGGCCCTTGATCGAAAAAGGCTGCCGAATCTTGGTGGCGACGCGAGGTTCGGCTGCAGATCGGGGTGTCGACGATCTGATAGAAGCACTTGGACCAGCCCACGTTCACAGTCTGAATCATGAGCCATCGACTGAAGAGGACATCGCTGGCTACGTCCGCCGTCGTCTCCTGCGTACTTCGGGTTCCCCCTATGCGGATTCACCCGATGTCGCAACGGCGGTTTCCTCGGCGCTGGCTCAGCGGGCGGGCGGCAAATTCCTTTACACCCGGATCATGACTGCAGAATTGCTGCGCCGGCATCAGCCAATCAACATGGCTGACGTCGAGAGGGAACTGGCTCTGAATCTCGACGATGCACTGTTGCGAGAGTCGGCGACGCTGGACACGGCGTTCCGGCAAAGATTTCAACGCGACGATGCCGGCTCCAGTGCATTGCTTGCGGCGCTCGCCTGGTCCGAGGGCAGCGGTCTGCCCTTGCGAGACGAGCTGTGGCCCAAAGTGGCGACCGCAATCAGCGAGGCGACCGCTCCTTTGACACAGGAACACGTCTTGTGGCTTTTACGCGAAGGCGGCCGTTTTATTGTCGAGGACGGTGACGGCGAGCAAGCTGTCTATCGACTGTATCACCAGTCATTGAACGAACACTTTCGCACTCGCGTCAACTATCAAGCGGTGATCCTGCGCCTGCCTGCGATTCTGGAAGCGGAGGTTGAAACTTCGGGCGGCTGGATGTATGTCAATCCATACATCATTCGACATCTCGCCGCACACGTCGCATTGCAGGAGGACGAAAAGTCGTTGGAACAGCTCCTGCTCAACTTTTCGTGGATGTCGGCAAAATTGCGTCGACTGGGCATTCAGGCCCTGCTTTCGGACTATCGGCTTCGCCGCCTTACGCAAGGGCCTGTGCCGCGTCTCGAGCGTGTGCTTGGACAAAGCGCACATATTCTCACGGTGGATCCGTTGCAACTCGCGACTCAGCTTTTGGCGCGTTTGCAATCTGCTCCAGAAACTGCCCGGCTGTTGGAAGCGGCGCGCGCCGATGCACCCCGACCGTGGTTGCGACCATTGACTGCATCGCTTGCAGGTGAGCAATCAACCCGATGGTTGAGACCGATAGAAGCGGAAACGCTGTCCTCGGTGGCGATCTCATCCAATGGTTTGTGGGCTGCGCATGTCAGCGGCTCGAATGCCGTCATGTTATGGGACTTGAAACAATGGCAAGCGCGAGGTTCCATCTTTCGCGTCAAAGACCATTCATACGCGCTGGCCCTAAGCGAGGACGGCAAGTGGTGCCTCTTTTCAGATAGTGGAGGTGGAGTCTACCGCTGGTCCGCGGCAACCGGTGAAATGCGGGGATGCCAAGTCCATAAAGCGATCCCGTCGATGCTTGGAATCAGTACAGGTGGACGGTATGCGCTCTCCGCCACGCAGTGGCCCGAGCTTGGTCTCATTGCATGGGATTTCGAGTCCGACCGGCACGAGGTCGTATGGGACGACGGAAACGACCAAATCACCGCCTTGAGCCTGAACCGCCGCGGCGACTCGGCCGCGGTCGCTCGGGCGGATGGCACGGTTCACGTAATGGACTTGTGGCCGGTACGCAGCCGCGGACGGTTCAACGTCGGCGGGCGAGTACTCGGACTCGCACGCTCGACTGACGACAGCATGCTTGTGTCGATTGACACTGCAGGATCCATCGAATTGCGCCGCGTCGACGCGCTGGAAACGCCCGTCATCGTCTTGTCGACGGAAGAACAGCCTCGGTCAGTCGCCTTGTCGCCTGACCAAGGGTACATCGCCGTTGGAACGGAGCGCGGAACAGTCGAAATCTGGAACACAAAACACAAGGTTCGAAGCGCTCTTTACGGTCATGCCCATACTCACGAAGTGGAGCGAATTGCGTTTTCTCACGATGGCAACCATGTCATATCCGCCGATACTCTTCAGATCAAGGAATGGGACGTAGAAGGCGGGGGCCATGTTTCGGCCCCTTCCATTCTGAGGACGGCCAGCGACGTAAAAGTCAGCAACGATGGCAAACACGGGATCGCAATTCTGGATGACGGTCGGCTCGGAGTTTGGGATCTGTATACCGGAGAATTGCAGGCGACTGTGAAAGGAAGTGCGCCGCCGGGACGTTCGAAAGGAATCACTCTCGCGGCAAGCGCTCCACGCGTGTTGACGTGGAATGACGATCACCTCTTCGTTTGGGACTTTGAACAAGCCACCCAGGTAGCGAGCCTGAAGGTGGGTAAGATCGAAGACGCCGGGTTCAGCCCAGACGGCCGCGCAGTCGTGTACGCCGTCGGGACGGCGGTCTCCCTATGGCATCCAGACGACAATCGCAATGACGCGCTTGGCAACGATCGCGACGAGATTCGCCATGTAGCCATCTCTCCGGACGGACAGCAAGCATTAACCTCCGGGTTCGACCGTGCACTCACGCTATGGCGGCCGAATCGGCCTGCTTCAGACGGCGTATCCGTCCTTGATCGATACCGGCCAGACTCTCGCGACAAACCGTCCCTTATGGCGTTCTGCGAACCGAGGGCAGCAATTGTGACCACAGGCGACGGATCGGTGTTTGTGCTCGACACCCAGGAGGACGAGATTGCGGCGGCTCGTCTCCCGGGTAGCCACGACTCCAGTATCCGCAGGATTCTGTCGGCACCAAGCGGATTGTTGGTGACGTCGTCCTATCAAAAGATCATCGTCTGGAACTACAAAAGGCGCCGGCGACTGGCCGTATTCAGTACCCACCAAGGTCATGTCCAGCAAATGTCGAACGCGGCTTCTCGTCTGCTGCTGTTGTCTCTCGACGGGATTCTGAAACTTATCTCGCTAAAGGACGGCACCCTGATTACGGCGTTTCAGGGCGATAAACAGATCGTCAGCTGTGCGGCTGACAAAGATCTTCGTTGGATCGCGGCTGCCGACGAAGGTGGTCAGATCCACTTCCTCCACGTGGAAGACATCATCGATTAAGGCACGGAACGCTGAGTAAAGTTGCCCTTGATGGCGCCTCCTTTTGTTCGACGCAACGCGTCCGATGCTAGGGGCGTCGACGCGGCAGCGTTAACGAAGGCAGCTTCCGCCGAACGTCGTCGTCCAGGCCTTTTTCCTTAAGCCGACTCCAAAGGCGTTCAATCACTCGGGCGTCGACATAGCCGGGAACCGTCGTTCCCATTTCCTGGGCGGAGCGGAACGCATCGAGCGCTCGAACCGTTTCTTCGGTGTAGACGCCAGCCTCAGGAT
>Ga0075421_100005644_pt1 | contig 15155 bp, 15 predicted proteins | sample SoiMetdeltSBSDD5_FD_75292 | JGI IMG/M metagenome (GOLD analysis project Ga0075421, IMG submission 75292) | Bulk soil microbial communities from a Populus tree surrounding site in Tennessee, USA - Soil MetaG P. deltoides SBSDD5 | ecosystem: Environmental > Terrestrial > Soil > Tree plantation...
AAAAGGGCGGAGCCACCCCCCTCGCATTCCGGCTTTGCAGTTCTTGAAGCGTCTCCGCGCACCGAGGTGTCGCGGGCGCCCCCTCAAACCATCGCCGACATGATCGCGATGTCGGAGTCCCTGCCCTCGGCCTCCGTTGCGACCGAGTCAGCACCTCCTCCCTTGATCAAAGAGCCTGTCGCGCCGAAGCCGACGGCGAAGGCAAAGGCGGCGACGGCGGCCGCGAAGGCAAAATCGAAACGCAAAGTGGCGGCGCGGGAACCGGAGCCCGTTCCCTGGTGGCAGGAATGGTCATGGATCAAGGTCCGCTGACGCTGATGCCTCGCGCTGAGGGCCGCGACGCAATGAGGCTCTTCGGCGAGATTGTCGCGGCGCTCACGATCGGCGCAATGCTGCTCGCCCTCATCGGCTTCGGGCCGAATTCATCCGATCGCAACGCGGCCTCGACCGCGACCGCGAGCGCGAGCGCGAGCGCGCTTGGCGAACTTCGCTGCGAGGGAAACGGCGCCATCGTCATCAAGGTTGGCGGCCGCGACTATGCCGTGAATGGCATGGCGGGCTCGCGCTATCCGCCGCTCCAAAGCGTCTGGAACGAGGGCTCTCAGCCCGGAATCGACATCGATCGCTTGATCGTTCAGGGCATCACGCTTTGCAATTGGTAGGCCGGGCAGATTCGTCCGCGCGCCAGAACCGTACCTTTTAGAGCGTGATGCCAAACCGGCCGAGAGCCCACGCCATCACGGCGAAGAGTGTCGCCGTGAGCAGGCAACACAGCGCCAAAGCCGCGACAAAGCCCACGCCATTCCGGAGCAGCGCCGGCAGCACGAGGAACATCGGCAGCGTCGGCAATATGAACCAGAAGGTCGATTGCGACAGCGCGGCAATCCGCTCGGGATCGGCGTCCTCTCGCCAAAGCCAGATGAAGGCGAGAATGGAGACGAGGGGGAGCGACAGGATCAGCGCGCCGAGCGCCGGACTTCTCTTGCCGATCTCCGAGACGGCGGCGACGATGAGACCCGAGAGCAGCGCCTTGGCAGCGAGATAGAGCATGTCTCCCTCCCTTGATGCGACCGAGATCCGCCCCGTAGCGCTTCTATCCCTTATTGAACATCACCCAGGCCGCATAGCATAGCATCGCAGCGAGGATCGGCCGGAGCACCCGCTCCGGGACGATTCCCGCGAGTCGCGCGCCGAGCAGGATGCCCGGGATCGAGCCGACGAGTAGGAGGAGCAGAAGTCCGGCATTGACATTGCCGAGACCGAAATGGCCGAGCCCTCCGACGAGCGTGAGCGGCACGGCATGGGCGATATCGGAGCCGACCAGGCGCTTGGCCGGAAGCATGGGATAGAGCGCGGCAAGCACGGTGACGCCGATCGCGCCGGCCCCGACCGAGGTGAGCGTCACCAAGAGGCCCAAAAGCACGCCGAACAAGACGGTGGGAAGCGTGCGCGGCGGCACATCGCCCGTGTCGTTATTCGGCGCGGTGCGGGAGAACAAGGGGTAGAGCACGATGGCAAGCCCGCTCAAGGGCAGCGCGACCACGAGCCCCATCCTGATCCAATGGGCGAGCGCAATGGTGCTGTTTTCCGGAAGCGAGGCGATCACCGCAAGCAGCAGCGCAGCGGCGGGGAGGCTGCCCGAGGCCAGTTTCAATACGATCGGCCAATCGACATGGTCGGCCAGGTGGTGCCGCCACCCGCCGGCGGTCTTTGTGATCGAGGCGTAGAGCAGATCGGTTCCGACGGCGACTTGCGGGCTCAAGCCGAAGGTCGAGATCAGCAAGGGCGTCATCAGCGCGCCGCCGCCGACGCCGGTCAGTCCGACGAGGAGGCCGACGCCGAACCCGGCCGCGACCAGCGGCAGCACTTGGCCTAACCAGCCCAGATCGCTCATGACGCGGAAGTCCCCCTGCCCCTGGCTCCCTCGGCCGCGCCCTAGATCTCGACCAGAACCGGAACCCCGGCCGATCGCATGACAACCGCGAGTTCCTGCGCGCGCCGGCTGAACTCGGCCTGATCGTGCGGCGAGTCGCCGAGATCGGCGCACAGCCCGCGCGCGAGCAGCGCCCGGTCGATGACGAAGACATTGTCGCCGACCGTCGGCGCCCCCGCCTGGGCCCAGGTGATGACGCCGCCCGCGACCGTTGCGCCGTCAATGGCGCTGACAAGGACAAAGTTCCCGGTGAGCGGCAGATCGCGGAAGAGATCGATCGACGCGGTGCGGCCGAGCAAGATGCGGCAATCGGCGATGTCGTTGACGCCGCAGCCATGGGCGGGTTGCGCTTGAAGCGTCTCGAAATCGACCAGCGCCGAAACGCTCATGCTCGTGACCGGGGTGAGATCGGTCGCCGTGCGCAGCAGATAGCCCGCTTCCGGATCGAACGGCGTCTCCGAAAGCCACACAAGCCGCGTCTCGATCACGTCGGCATTGATCGGCCGGCGCGGAACCTCCGACACGACGGCCCCGCGGGAAATATCGAGATCGGTGTCGAGGACGAGCGTCACGGCGTCGCCCTTGACGGCGGCGGAACGATCGCCGTCCATGGTCGCGATGCGCCGCAGCGTGGCGCCCAGGCCCGATCGCGCATCGACGATGCGCTCGCCGACGCCAATCCGGCCCGAGGTGACCGTGCCGGAATAGCCGCGGAAGTCTCCGCTTGCGCGCAGCACGAGTTGCACCGGCATGCGAAACGGCGCATCGACGGGCTCGGTCTCGGGATCGACCGACTCGAGATAATCGAGCAGCGTCGGACCGGAATACCAGGGCATGGTCGTCGAGCGGTAGGCGACATTGTCGCCGGTCAGGGCGGCGACCGGAATGATGGTTGTCTCCGCGAACGAGAAGCTCCCGGCCATGGCGTGGAACTCGGCTTCGATCTGCCGGTAGCGCGCCTCCGACCAGTCGACTTCGTCCATCTTGTTGACCGCGAGCACCACGCGCTTGATGCCGACGAGATCGCAGATCGCGGCGTGGCGGCGGGTTTGGCGCTTGGCGCCGTGGCGGGCATCGACGAGCAGGATGGCGATATCGGCGTGGGACGCGCCGGTCGCCATGTTGCGCGTGTATTGCTCGTGTCCCGGCGAGTCGATGATGATGAAGCGGCGCCCCGGCGTCTCGAAATAGCGCCAAGCGATGTCGATGGTGATGCCCTGCTCGCGCTCGGCCTGGAGCCCGTCGAGCAGGAGGCTGAAATCGATGCGCTCGCCGTTGACGCTGCGGTTATGCGAGGCAAGCGTTACGGCCGCGCGCTGGTCCTCGGTGACCCCGGCGGCGTCCCACAACAGCCGGCCGATCAGCGTCGATTTTCCGTCATCGACCGAGCCGCAAGTAAGCAGCTTGAGCAGCGGGGCCCCCTGCGGGGCCTCGGCCGCGGCTCGGCTCGGAGCGACGCTGCTCGCTTGGACCGTCTGTTTCAGTTGCGCTACGGTCATGGACCAAGCCCCCTAGAAGTACCCTTCACGTTTCTTCATTTCCATCGCGCCCGCCTGATCGTGGTCGATCAACCGGCCGGCCCGTTCGGAATATTTGGCCGCGAGCGTTTCCTCCACGATCGCGTCGAGATCGTCGGCGTCGGACTCGATTGCGGCGGTGAGCGGCCAGCAGCCGAGGGTGCGGAAACGCACTTTGCGCATCTCCGGCTTCTCGCCCGGCTCGAACCGCATGCGCGCATCATCAACCACGATCAGCTGATTGTTGCGCGTAACCACCGGGCGGTGCGCCGCGAAATAGAGCGGGACCACTTCGAGCTTTTCGAGCGCGATATAGCGCCACACATCGCCTTCGGTCCAGTTCGACAGCGGAAAGACGCGCACCGTCTCGCCTTTGCCGAGACGGCCGTTGAGCAGTTGCCACATTTCGGGACGCTGGCGGCGCGGCTCCCAGCGATGGCCCGCGGCGCGGAATGAAAACACGCGCTCCTTGGCCCGCGAAGCCTCTTCGTCGCGGCGCGCGCCGCCGAAAGCGGCGTCGAAGCCGCCCGCGTCGAGCGCCTGGCGAAGCGCCGCCGTCTTCATCACGTCGGTGTAGACCGAAGGCGGATGGTCGAACGGATTGATGTTGCGAGCGAGCCCGTCATGGTTGGTATGGACGATGAGGTCGAGCCCGAACTCGCGTGCGGTGCTGTCGCGGAAGGCGATCATCTCGCGGAATTTCCACGTGGTGTCGACATGGAGCAGGGGGAACGGAGGTTTGGCCGGCCAGAAGGCTTTGCGCGCGATATGGAGCAGGACCGTCGAATCCTTGCCGATCGAATAGAGCAGCACGGGCGCGCGGAATTGCGCCGCCGCCTCGCGGAAGATGTGGATGCTCTCGGCTTCGAGCAGCTTGAGATGCGAGGTGAGCGCGGTCATGCGGCCCTCCCTTCCCGGTTCGGATTGAGATGGAGCCCGCATTCCTTCTTTTCTTCGTGCTCCCACCACCAGCGGCCGGCCCGCGGATTCTCGCCCGGTTGCACGGCGCGGGTGCAAGGCGCGCAGCCGATCGACACGAACCCGCGCGCATGCAGCGGATTGACGGGAATGTTGTTGTCGGCGATGTAGGCGGTGAGGTCCGCCGTGGTCCAATCGGCGACCGGGTTGACCTTGACGAGCGCGTGTCCTTCGTCCCACTCGGCCAAAGGCACGTTCGCGCGCTCCTCGGAGTGTTCGCGCCTAAGTCCGCTGATCCAGCCTTGCGCGCCGGAAAGCTCGCGGTTGAGCGGCCGCACTTTGCGGATCTCGCAGCAGGTTTTGCGGTTCTCGACCGAATGGCGGAAGCCGAACACCCCGTCGCGGGCGACGAGTTCCTCGATCTCTTGCGCGTCGGGCGCGACCAGCCGAATGCGGATGCGGTAGCGCAACTCCGACAGCTCGACCGTCTCGAGCACTTCGGGGAACAAGCGCCCGGTATCGAGGGTGAAGACGTCGATCTCGGCGCCGGACTCGGCGACGGCGTGAAGGATCGCCTGATCTTCGAGCCCGAGATTGGTCGAGAAGACGATACGGCCATCGACCCGCCGCCGCATCTCCCTGATGCGGTCGGTCAAACTCTTGACCCTGGTCAGGCGCTGATCGAGCGCCTCGGCTTCTTTCCGCGCGGCGTCACGGCGGAGCGGTAGAGGGTTGCGGAACCCCCGCTGGTAGTTGTGCTTGATCCGCTCGACGCACGCTTTCCACACCGGCGCTTGCTCCGGATCGGTGATCTCGGCGGTATCGAAGCCCGAGCGGAGCAGGAACTGGGCGAGGTCGGGAATGAGGTGGCCGGTCGCCCTGATCTCGCCCTTGAAGCCATGACGCTCGCGGAGCAGCACGGCAAGGCTGATGCCGCGCCCGTCGTTGAACACGGGAAACTTGATCGCGATCGGTCCGGCATTGCCGCCGGCTGCGGCGGCGAGCGCGGTGCCATCGGCATTCGGCTCGAGCTGGGTCGCGGCTTCGGTCGGATCGGCGACGAGCGTTCCCGAGGCGAGATCAAGCAGAGCCATAGAGAGCCTCTTTGAAAGGCTGGGCGCCGACGCGCCGCCAGGTGTCGAGGAAAGTCTCTCCGTCGCTGCGCTCCGTAAGATACGTCTCGATGATGGTGTCGATCGCCTGCGGCACGGCTTCGGCGCGGAAGCCAGGGCCGATGATGGTGCCGATCGAAGCATCGTCCTTGGGGTTGCCGCCGAGCGAAATCTGATAGAGCTCGGTGCCTTTCTTGTCGACGCCGAGGATGCCGATATTGCCGGAGTGGTGATGGCCGCAGGCATTGATGCAGCCCGACATATTGAGGCGCAGCGGGCCGATCAGCTCCTGGCGCTTCGGGTCCTCGAAGCGCTTGGCGATCTCCTTGGCGATCGGGATCGAGCGGGCATTGGCGAGATTGCAATAGTCGAGCCCGGGGCAGCAGATCATGTCGCCGAGCAAATCGTGATTGCCGGTGGCAAGCCCGTTCGCGGCGAGGATGTCGTAGACCGCGACCACGTCGGACGCCGCGACATGGGGCAGCATCAGATTCTGCGTGTAGTTGACGCGCGCTTCGCTGCGGCTGAAGCGCTCGGCGAGATCGGCGACAAGCTCCATCGCCTCTGAGCTTGCATCGCCCGGCGTCCGGCCCGGCTCCTTGAGCGAGACGACGACCGTCGAGTAGCCCGGAACGCGATGCGGCCGCACATTGTGCTTGAGCCAGTTGGCGAAGACCGGATCGGTCGTGCGGCGCCGGTCGAGCGCCTCGTCGCGGATCGGCCGCTCGGGAAGCGCGGGCGGCGCAAAATAGGACATGATGCGCTTGCGCTCGGCCTCAGGGAGATCGATCGCGTCCCGATGCGTCGCCTCCCAATCCGCCTCGACGTCCTCGCGGAATTTGTCGATGCCGAGCTGATTGACGAGAATCTTGATCCGGGCCTTGTGGATGTTGTCGCGGCGTCCATGCAGATTGTACACGCGCAAGATCGACTCGATGTAGGACAGCAAGTGCTGCTTCGGCAGGCACGCCCTGATCTCCTGCCCGACGTAAGGCGTGCGGCCCATGCCGCCGCCGACGAGGACGCGGAAGCCGTTCTCGCCATTCGGCCCCCGCACGATTTTCAAGCCGATATCGTGGAAGCCTATGGCCGCGCGGTCCTCGGCCGCCCCCGAGATTGCGATCTTGAACTTGCGCGGTAGCCAGCTGAATTCGGGATGCAGCGTCGACCACTGGCGCAGGATCTCGCACCACGGCCGCGGGTCCTCGAGCTCGTCATTGGCGGCGCCGGCGAAGGGGTCGGCGGTGACGTTGCGCACGCAGTTGCCGCTCGTCTGGATGCAGTGCATCTCGACATCGGCCAGCGCCGACAGCACGTCGGGAATATCGACCAGCTTCACCCAGTTGAACTGCAGGTTCTGCCGCGTGGTGAAATGGCCGTAGCCGCGATCCCACCGCCGCCCGATCATGGCGAGCTGGCGAAGTTGCTGCGGCGACAGCACGCCATAGGGGATGGCGATGCGGAGCATGTAGGCGTGGAGCTGGAGGTAAAGCCCGTTGCGAAGGCGCAACGGCCTGAACTCCTCCTCGGTCAGCTGGCCCGCCAGCCTCCGCTCGACCTGGTCCTTGAACTCCGCCACGCGTTCGCGCACGAAAGCGTGGTCGAACTCGTCATAGCGGTACATCGTACCAATCCTTGGTCAGCGTGGTGCGGTGCGCGGCGCGAATGCGTTCGCGCACGGAAAGTGGATCGACGGTACCGTCGCTGACGGCGACGTCCATGGGGTAGACCGCCACGACCTTGCGCGCGGCGACGTCCTTGGCGGCCTCGGCTTCGAGTGCCTTGACCTCGTCCTCGGTCTCGGCCACTCGCGCGCGGCAGATCTCCTCGGTCCAGCCGCCGTCGCTCGCGAGATAGACGACGATGCCGTCGATGAGACGATTGGCTGTGACGACACTAGGCATAGAGGCGCTTGACCTCCTCTAGGCTGAGGATCGTTTCGACAATGCCCGAGGCGGGGAGCCCCGCGACCTCGCCGAAGATCAAGACCGCCGGACTCTTGAGCCCGAGCCGCGCGGGGTTATCGGCAAGCTCGGCAACGGTTGCGCGCACGCGGCGCTCATCGTCGCGGCTCGCATTCTCGACGGCAATCACCGGGAGTTCTGGCCTGAACCCCGCCTCGATCAACCGCTTGGCAATGATCCCCGCCGTGGTCACGCCCATATAGACGAGGAGCGTGTTGTTGCCGGAGGCAAGCGCCTTGAGATCGAGATGCTCGAACGACGGTTCGGCCCCGCCTGCTTCGTGTCCCGATACGAACGTAACCGTGTGCGACACGTCGCGATGGGTGAGCGGGATCTGCAAGCTCGCGGCGGCGGCGATACCGGCGGTGACGCCGGGCACGATCTCGATCGCGATGCCGGCCTCGCGGAGCGCATCGAGTTCCTCGCCGCCTCGGCCGAAGATGAAGGGATCGCCGCCCTTCAAGCGAACCACGGTCTCGCCGGCAAGCGCTCGCTGGATGAGAAGCGCGTTGATTTCTTCTTGCGGAACGGAGTGCGCGCCTTTGGCCTTGCCGACGGCAATCAGCTCGGCCTCGCGGCGGGCGTGGTCGAGCACGCCGTCGCCGACCAGCCGGTCGTAAAAAATCACGTCGGCGGCTTTGAGCGCGCGCACCGCCTTCATGGTGAGGAGCTCGGGATCGCCGGGGCCGGCGCCGACCAGAAGCACGCGGCCGCCTTGTCGCGGCGCCTGGGCGGCCTTGGCGATCGCCGCCTCGATCAAATCGCGGGCCTTGTTCTCATCGCCCTCAAGCATGGCTTCGGCAGCGGCGCCCTCGAACACCGCCTCCCAGAATTTCCGACGCGGCTGACCCGAGGGCAGAGCCTCCGCCACCGCGCCGCGGAACTCGGCCGCGAGCTTGGCGAGCGCATCGAGTCGTGGATGCAATTCCTGTTCGAGCCAGGCGCGCAGGCGCTGCGCGAGAACGGGCGATGCGCCCGAAGTGCCGATCGCGACCGTCACCTCGCCGCGATCGACGATGGCGGGAAGCGCGAAGGTGCAGAGCTCGGGCCGATCGGGAACGTTCACCGGTACGCCAAGCGCGCGCGCAATCGCCGAGACGCGAGCGTCTTCCTCGTCGTCCTCGGTCGCGGCAATGACGAGCGGGCGTCCGCGCAACTGATCGATGCCGGGCCTCGCCGCGATCAGCGCCGCGCTGCCCGCTTCGATCAGCGCGGCAAGCTCGGGCGTGACTTCGTCGGCGGCGACATCGACGAGGGGCGCGCGCTTCAAGAGCAGCCGCGTCTTGACCGCGGCAAGCTCACCGCCTCCGGTCACGAGCGGCGGTTTGCCGTCGAAGCTCACCAGGATTGGAAAGGTCCGCAAGCGTCTATCCTCCGACCGCCACGCGCTCCGCCGGCTCATCGGCGAGGCTCTCCGGCGCAAGCTCGACTTCGAGCCCGTCGAGGTCTTTCGACATGATGATTTGGCAGCAAAGCCGCGAGCGCTCATCGACGTTGAAGGCGCCGTCGAGCATCTCGAGCTCTTCACTGCTCGCGGGGTTGAGTTTCGCCACCCAATCCTTGCCCACCCACACATGGCAGGTGGCGCAGGCGCACGCGCCGCCGCACTCGGCCTTGATCGGCAGGCCCCAATCGCGGATCACCTCCATGACGCGCCAACCCTCGAGCGCTTCTAGGCGATGAGTCGTGCCATCGGGCAAACGCAAGTTGAGGAACATGTGAGGCCGCCCTGTGCCAAACTGTTGAAACCCGCGAATTCCCCTGAATATAGCGAAAAATCATTCTCCCAAACAGGCTCTGACTCCAAAAAGACGCAAAATCGTTTCTTCTCAGCCTTCTTGGTAGTATTTTTTTGCGCTTGTGGCCTTGAGCGCAACGTTCCCATCGCGGCCATGCCCCAGCACGAAAAATCCTTGTCGTGCCTTAAGTTCCGCGCGGCGGGGTTTGCGGCCGTTTTGCCGGGGGATCGCCCTTGACCAGCGCGTCGCGGATCTCCTTGAGGAGCTTCACTTCCTCCGAGGGCGACGCGGGCGCCTCTTCCTGCTTGCGGCGCAGATAATTCATCCCCTTGATCACCATGAACAGCGCGAAAGCCACGATCAGAAAGGCGATCACATTATTGATGAACAGGCCGAAATTGATCGTCGGCGCGCCCGCTTGCCGCGCTTGCGCGAGAGAAGCGTAATCTTCGCCGTTGAGCGCGATGAACATGTTGGAAAAATCGACTCCACCGGTGGCAAGCCCTAAAGGCGGCATCAGGATGTCGTCGACGAGCGATTTGACGATGGTCCCGAACGCTGCGCCGATAATGATGCCGACCGTCATATCGACGACATTGCCCTTGAGGGCGAATTCCTTGAATTCCTTAAGCATTCACCCTCCTTCCGCGCTTGCCATCGACCCGCATAGTCACCACCCTGCCACGATTGAACGCCAATGGTGCCGCGCTGATTTGCCAGGTCGGTTCGGGTGGTAGCGTCTTTGCCGGTCTTGAGCCAGGGGGATTGAAATGGCGGTAGAACGTCCCGTGAGCGAGGATCCCGCGCGCGTCCGCCACCAGATTCAGACGCTGATCCTCGCCGTCGGCATTTTGTCCATCGTGCTCTTTGCCGTCGTCGCCGCCGTCGCCGCTCTCTCCTGGTTCAATCGCTTCGGCTTCCTGCATTTCCCTCTCGGTTTCTATCTGCTGGCGCAGGGGCTTCTCGTCCTCATCGTCGTGATGGCGTTCTGGTTCATCCGCATCCAGGAGCGCATCGACCAGGCGCGGGCCGAGAGCGAGGAATGGATCGGCCAATGAGCGTTCCATCGCGGTACCGCAGTTCCAATCCGCATCTTGGCGCCTATTACGGCATTGTCACCGCGACGCTTGTCTCTCTCGTCATCGTGCTCGCCATGTTCGAGCAGCTCGGCTGGAGCCAAGCGGGGCTCGGCCAGACCATGATGCTCGTGCCGCTTGCGCTTTATCTTTTCATCGCTGTCGGCGCCCGCACCGGTCAGACCGAGGATTTCTTCGCCTCGGGACGGCGCGTGCCTCCCGTCTATAACGGCTTCATGCTGGCGGCGATCGCCGTCGGCGGCGTGGGCTTCCTTGCCTATACCGGCACCGCGTTCTTTCTCGGCTTCGATGCCATGGCAATCGGGCTCGGGCTGACCTTCGGCATGCTCGCCGCCGCCATCCTCTTCGTGCCGTATCTGCGTAAAGCCGGCTCCTACACGCTGCCGAGCTTCTTCGGCCACCGCTTCCGCTCGCGGCTCTTGCGCGCGGCTGCGAGCATCGCGCAACTTCCGCCTCTGACGCTGCTCCTTGCCGCCGAAATCAAGATCGCCGCGCTCCTCGCATCGCTCTTTCTGCCGCTCTCCTTCGCCGCCGCCGTAATCGTGATGTCGGCGCTGATCGCGGCGATCGCCATTCTTGGCGGCATGCGCTCGATCACCTGGGCGGGAAGTGCCGAGTTCCTCGTCGGCGCGGTCGGGCTTGCGGCGGTCGTGACCGTTGTTTCGATTCTCCTCACCAACCTGCCCGCGCCGCAACTCACCTATGGCGAGCTGTTCGCGGATTTGCAGCAGGCCGAGACGGAAGCGGGAGCGCGGCCGCTTTCGCCCGATGCGACCGCGGCAGCTTTGCCGGGCGTTCAGCCGAGGCCGGCGGTCAAGCCGTTCTTGCAGCCTTTCGGCGCGCAGGGACCGGTGGCGTTCGTGACGCTTTTCCTGTCGCTCGCTCTCGGAACCGCGGCACTGCCAACGCTCCTTGCCAGAAGCGGCGTCACGGCCACCGTCGCCGAGCAACGCCGCGCGGCGGCCTGGGGCGTGCTGTTCGTTGCTGCTTTCGCAATGACGGTCCCCGCCATGGCCGCCTTCGCCAAGTTCGCCATCTTCCGCGAGATCGCCGAGGCCAAGGCTTCCGCGCTGCCCGCCTGGCTCACGGCGCTGAGCGACATGCAGCTTGCCCGCGCAAGCGACGGCAATGGCGACGGGGCGATCGGCGCGGCCGAGTTTCTGATCGGACGTGACGGGATCGCGCTCGCGCTGCCTTCGGCCGCGGGCCTCCCTTACGTGCTCACGGCCCTGATGGCGACGGCGGCGCTGGCGATAGCGCTTGCCGCTTCGGCGTCGCATCTCTTCTCGCTCGCCGCGAGCCTCGCCGAAGATCTTTACCGCACCTTCGATCGGCGCCAGGCCCTGCCGCGGATCGTCGCCGCCTGGGCCGCCATCGCCGCGACCGCGCTCGCCGCCGCCGTCTTCCTCGTCATCGCCGATGTCGACCCGCTCAAGGCGTCGCTGATGGGTTTGGCCTTCGCCGCCTCGTCGTTCTTCCCGGTGCTCCTTCTCGCCATCTGGTGGCCGCGCTGCACCAAATGGGGGGCGATGGCGGCGATGGCGACCGGTTTTGCCGTCATAGCCGGCGATGCAATTTTAGGCGGCGCGCTCGGTATTTTCGGGGCGCAGCTCAGCGCGCCGCTGGCGAGCCTGATCGGCGTCGTCCTTGCGCTGATCGCCGGCATTGCCGCAAGTTATGTGCAAGCCGCTCCTTCGCGGGCCGAAGCGGATTATCGTCTGGCGATGCGCAATCCCGATGGCGAGTCCATCTATGATCGCGCCCAGGCGCGCGCCGCGGCTGCCGCCGCCTCGTCGGCGGCTGCGAGGGCCGAGCAGAACGAGGCAACGGAAGCCATACGATGAACGATGCTCCATCGTCCAAGGACAAGCGGCTCACGCTCTATCCCGAGCTTGTCCCCCACCGCACGGGCCGGCTGAAAGTCTCCGACCTGCACGAGCTCTATTTCGAGGAATGCGGCTCCCCTGCGGGAAAGTCCGCGCTTCTTCTCCATGGTGGGCCAGGCGGCGGCATCAACACAGTGATGCGGCGCTACCACAACCCGCGCGCCTATCGCATCGTCCTCTACGATCAGCGCGGATGCGGGCGCTCGACGCCGCACGCCTCGCTCGAGGAGAACACGACGTGGCATCTCGTTGACGATATCGAGCGCTTACGCGAGCATCTCGGCATCGAGCGCTGGCAGGTGTTCGGCGGCTCGTGGGGTTCGACGCTCGCGCTCGCTTACGCCGAGACCTACCCCGAGCGCGTGACCGAGCTTGTGCTGCGCGGCATCTTCACCTTGCGCCGCGCCGAGCTCGAATGGTTCTACCAGGAAGGCTGTAGCTGGATCTTCCCCGAGGCCTTCGCCGACTACGCCCGCGTGATCCCTGAGAGCGAGCGGGGCGACATGATCGCGGCCTATTACCGGCGATTGACCGACGACGACCCTGAAACTCAGCTCGAAGCCGCCCGCGCCTGGAGCGCCTGGGAGGGCAAGACGCTTTCGCTGCTGCCCGATGCCGACCGGGTGCGCCGCTTCTCCGAGGACCACTATGCGCTCGCCTTCGCCCGCATCGAGTGCCACTACTTCATCAATGGCGGCTTCTTCCATGTCGACGACCAGCTGATCGCCGATGCCCAGCGTTTGCGGGCGATCCCGGGCGCGATCGTGCATGGCCGTTACGACGTTGTCACCCCGGTCAAGATTGCCTACGACCTCTCTCGCGCCTGGCCTGAAGCCGATTTGCGCATCGTCACCGATGCGGGTCATGCCATGACCGAGGCCGGCGTCGTGCATGAGCTGGTCGCGGCCACGGACCGCTTCGCCGCAGAGAACGCGCCCTAGCTCCGCGCTTCGCCGATGAATGAGAGCACGACCGTGCGCCGGTGCGGGCTCGCGCGATGCTCGATGAGATAGACGCCCTGCCAGGTGCCGAGCGTCATCTTGCCATCGACCACCGGGATGCCGAGGCTGACTGACGTCAGCATCGCCTTGATGTGGCTCGGCATGTCGTCGGGGCCCTCCTCTTGATGGGCGTAATCGGCACCTTCGGGCGCAAAGGCTTCGAGCGCGTCGAGGAGATCGCGCTGCACGTTCGGATCGGCGTTCTCCTGGATCGTGAGCGAGGCCGAGGTGTGGCGCACGAACACGGTGAGGAGCCCGTTGGTGCCGCCGATCTCCGTGAGCCAGCTTGCGAGCGCGCCGGTAATCTCGCTGAAGCCCTTCCCTTGCGTTGCCACGGTGAGGCTGTGGCTCGCCTGTCGGATCGCCGTCACAGTCTGGGTTTGCCTCCGCGCGAGCTCGTTCGCCGCCATCGTCGCGCGCATGCGACGGCTTGACAAGGCCGCGTACGGCGCGCCGGGAAAGCGCCGGTTCGGCGGGGCGCCGCATCTCACCGTCCCACTCTAGGGCGGCACTTAACCCAAAATTTACTTGAGCTTGTCACCGTGGCTCGGACCGCTTTTTCGCGCATCCGCTTCGGTCGCAAGACCCTCCACCCATTCGGGCGCCCCTGCCCAAGGTGAACGAGCATCATGTCTTCACAAGCAAGTTGGCAGACCGGCGCTTCTGGCCAGGGTGGGGCCGACTGGAGCGAGGACTTCCCGGATCAGCAATCGGTCGAAGGGCTGCTTCGCCGCCTCGTGCAGCAGGTCGAGGACACCGAGCGCCGCTATGGCGAGGCGCTCAACGACCTGCAGGGGCGGCTTGACCAATTGGCGCTTACGACCGGTGCCGCCCGCGCGTCCGTCGCGTCGAACGATAGCGCGACCCTTGATCGCCTCCACGACCAGGTGAGCGGGCTCGCGCGGCGCTTCGAGCGCGAAGCCGCGACCTCTCTCGACGATTTCGAGCGCCTCGGCCAGGCAGTCTTGGGCGGCCTCGATCGCGGCGCAAGCGGTCTTGCCTTCGGCAGTTCGACCGCGCCGTTCACGTTCGCTCCGCACGAGCCGACTTTCCCGCCCCCGCCTTTGCCCGACGCCGACCACGATCTCAGCAAGCGTCTGGTCGAGATGGCGGAACGGCTCGAGCATTCCGTCGATTCGGCGATGGCGCCGAAGACGCTCCACGATTTGACCGCGCGGGTCGAGGTGATGGGACGGCAGATCGCCGAGGCCCTCGCCGCTTTGCCTCGCCCCGTGTCGCTAGTGCCGATAGAGCGGCAAATCGCAGATATCAGCCACAAGCTCGATCATGCCGAGGGCGAGCTTGCCAGGATCGGCGCCATCGAGACGGCGCTCTATCGCCTGATCGAGCGCGTGGACGGGCAAGCGGGTCAGCTCAGCGACATAGCAGCCAAGGCCGCGACCGAGGCCGCCCGTCTCGTCTCGGGCGATGCGAAGTTCGATGCGGCGACCGCTGAACGTCTCGACGTCATGCATCGTGACCTCAAGGCGATGAATGAACGCTCGACCGCCGCGGGCGATCGCCTCGCCGGTATCGTCGAGGCGGTTCATGATTCGCTGAAGCAACTCGTGCAGCAGGCGGAGCGGAGCGCCGCGCGGGCGACGGAACTCAAGCCCCACGCGCCCTTCGTGCAGGATGCGCCGGCGCAATCCCACGACAAGAATGAGAGCGAACCGGCAAGGAGCACGGAGTCGCGGACTGTCGAGCCGAGATCGACATTCGGACGCGCCACGCAGGCCGGATCCGGCGACAAGCCTGCCGATCTTGGCGTCGAGAGACCCGCCGGCCGCGACGCGCCGCGCTCCGTCCGCATCCTCGCCAAGAGACCCACGCGGACCGAGACGGAGATGGAAGAGGACCTCGTTGCGGCAGCGCGCCGCGCGGCGCAAGCCGCGGCGCGACGAGCCGCGGAGCGGCCGGGCGGAGCCGCGGGCACGTGGACGCCATCAGGCGCGCAAGCGTCGTCTCGCGCCGAGCCATCCCGCCCG
>Ga0075421_100005647_pt1 | contig 15153 bp, 10 predicted proteins | sample SoiMetdeltSBSDD5_FD_75292 | JGI IMG/M metagenome (GOLD analysis project Ga0075421, IMG submission 75292) | Bulk soil microbial communities from a Populus tree surrounding site in Tennessee, USA - Soil MetaG P. deltoides SBSDD5 | ecosystem: Environmental > Terrestrial > Soil > Tree plantation...
GGCGGACTCATGATTTCTTGCAGCACGCCGTCGATGCGAAACCGGACCCGAAAGATTTTTTCGTAGGGCTCGATATGAATATCGCTGCAGCGGCGTTTGGCCGCATCGGCAAGAATTGCGTTGACCAGCGTCACCACGGGCGCGTCCATGGTAGCTTGTTGCAACTCCTGGAGGTTTACATCGTCACTCTCATGGACGACCTCCATCTCGCCGTCACCGAACTTTTTCAGCACATCGTCATAACTCACCCCGCCAAAGCGGTGATCCAGCATCTTTTTGATATTCGATGGAGTCACCAGGACGACGCGCACGCCGTAACCGGTCACGAATTTAACTTCGTTGATCGCGACCAGATCCGTCGGGTCGGACATGGCGACGGTAAGAGTCGAGCCGAAAAGTTTATAAGGGACCAACTGATGCTTCTGAATGATCTGCGGCGGGACTAAGGCAAATACCGCGTCTTCAATTTCGCCAGGAACGAGTTCCGCGGTTTCAATGCCAAATTGTTTGGCGAGAAATGCGCTTAAGGTTTCTTCGCTCGAATACCCCAGCCGAACGACTTCTTTAATGAGACTGGAAGCGTTCTCTCTTTCTTTTTTTTGCGCTTCCGTGAGCTGCTCGCGGGTTACTACGCCTCCCTTTACCAATAATTCCGCAAAACGTGGTTCCATAGGTTCCTACGATAAGTGACAAATTATCGTAGATCACCAAGATTCTGTCAATAAAATCTAGCTTGTGACAAATAAGGGAATGGGGTTTTATTTCCATATGTAATTCAATTAACTATCTGGACTAATTAAATTTTTTTTCGTAACGCAGCTTGCGCGGCAGCTAATCGAGCAATCGCAACCCGGTAAGGTGAGCAACTGACGTAATCAAGGCCGATGTCGTGGCAATAAGCCACCGATTTCGGATCACCGCCGTGTTCACCGCAGATGCCGATCTCGAGTTTTTTGCGGGTTTTTCGGCCTTTTGTTATGGCGATTCGCATGAGCGCGCCGACCCCGTCTCGGTCGATGCTGACGAACGGATCTTCCGGCAAGATGCCGTTCAAAACATAGCTGGGCAGGAATTTTCCCGCATCATCTCGCGATAAGCCCAGGCAAGTCTGCGTAAGATCATTAGTGCCAAAAGAGAAAAACTCCGCTTCTTCGGCAATTTCGTCAGCGACCATGCAAGCCCTAGGCAACTCGATCATCGTGCCGATTAGGTAGCGCACTTTGACGCCATAGGACTTCTGGGTCGCGTGCGCAATCCGCTCTACGATCGCCTTTTGCTCGTGCAGCTCAGGTAGAGAGCCGACCAGAGGGATCATGACCTCGGGAAATGGGTTCTTCCCTTCGCGCCGGAGTTCGCAAGCAGCTTCGAAAATCGCCTGTGCTTGCATTTCGGTTATCTCGGGAAAAGAAATTCCCAAGCGGCAGCCGCGATGACCCAACATCGGATTGAATTCGTGCAAAACGTTTACCTTATCGCGCAGAACTTCGACCGCGACTCCCATGACCTGCGCGAGCTCGACGATCTCGCTGTCATGCTTCGGCAGGAATTCGTGCAATGGTGGGTCAAGCGTCCGAATGGTTACAGGTAAGCTTCCCATGATTTCAAGAATGCCCTTGAAATCTTCTTTCTGCATCGGCAAGAGCTTTGCCAACGCGCGGCGTCGTCCGACCTCGTCGTCGGCAAGGATCATTTCTCGCACCGCCTGGATGCGCTCGCCCTGAAAAAACATGTGCTCGGTGCGGCAAAGACCGATGCCCTCGCTGCCGAATGCCTTACCGATCGCCGCTTGATCGGGTTGATCGGCGTTGGTGCGCACCCCAAGCGTGCGCACTTCGTCCGCCCAAGTCATGAGCTTGGCGAACTGTCGATAAATGCGTGACTCTTTTGGATTTAACGAGCGCGTCAACAGAACTCGCAAAACCTCCGACGGCAAAGTTTGGATCTCGCCCTGAAAAACTTCGCCCGTGCTACCGTCAATCGAAATCCATTCACCCTCTTTGAGCTGGGCTTGATCGACTCGCAACGTACGAGAGGCGTAGTCGACGTGCAAACCCTCACAACCAGCGACACACACCTTGCCCATTTGCCTCGCTACCAGTGCCGCGTGGGAGGTCATGCCGCCGCGGGCGGTCAATATTCCCTGCGCCGCGTCCATGCCACGGATATCGTCGGGACTGGTTTCAATGCGACAGAGCACGACTCGCTCGCCGCGCTTTTTCCACTCGACGGCATCCTCGGCATCAAAAACCACCCGGCCGCTGGCCGCACCGGGACCAGCGGGCAAGCCTTTGCCCAAAAGATGGGCTTTTTCTTTCCCTTTCTGATCGAAAACCGGTCGTAGCAATTGGTTGAGTTGATCTGGCTCGATGCGCAACAAAGCTTCTTTTTTATTGATAATGCGTTCTTCGACCATGTCGACGGCAATACGTACGGCGGCAAACCCAGTGCGCTTGGCGGCGCGTGTTTGCAGCATCCAGAGCTTGCCCTTTTCAATCGTGAATTCGATGTCCTGCATTTCTCGATAATGCTTTTCGAGGACCTTGCAAACCTTTTGTAGGTCACTTGCCGCCTTGGGCAGCGTTTGGCAGAGCTCTGCAATGGGTCTGGGCGTGCGAATACCGGCGACCACATCCTCGCCCTGGGCATTGACGAGAAACTCGCCATAAAAGCGCTTATGGCCGGTGGCTGGGTCGCGTGTGAAAGCGACTCCGGTCGCGCAATCATCGCCGAGATTACCAAAGACCATCGCTTGGACGTTCACCGCCGTGCCCCAATTGTGGGGAATTTGGTAAAGCTCGCGATAGGCGATCGCGCGATCGTTGTTCCATGAGCCAAATACGGCGCCAATCGCCCGCCACAATTGATCCATGGGATCTTCGGGAAAATCTTGCCCTAATGTTTTCTTGATCTCGGCTTTATACTCGCCAACCAGGTCTTCTAAGTCCGCGGCGTCGAGATCGGTGTCAAAACGCGCTCCGCGGGCGTTTTTTTTGCGCTCGAGGATAGCAGCCAGAGGATCGCCGTTAGTTTTACTCGCCGACTTGATGCCGAGAACCACGTCAGCGTACATGTGGATGAATCGCCGGTAAGAGTCGAAGGCGAATCTCGGGTTCTTGGTTCGCTGAATCAAACCTTGCACGGTTCGATCGTTAAGACCCAAGTTCAAAACCGTGTCCATCATCCCTGGCATGGATTCGCGCGCGCCGGAGCGAACCGAGACAAGCAAGGGGTTGTCGGCGGCGCCGAAACGCCGATCGAGGATTTTTTCCACCCGCGCGAGGGCTTGTGCGACTTCCCCCTCGATACCTTTAGAATAATGATGGCTGTGCGAATCGTAGTAGCCGCATACGGCGGTACTGATCGTAAATCCAGGCGGGACCGGGATCCCAATCCGGGTCATTTCATGCAAGCCTGCGCCTTTGCCGCCAAGCAGATCGCGCATACTAGCATTGCCTTCGGCTTTCCCGTTTCCAAAAAAGAAAATATTCCTTTTCTTGTTCGGCATAATTTTGCGTCCTCGTCGAGGTTATTTAACTTTGCCGTAGGTTTGCTCGAGTTGGTGAGTCTAAGTCGTGTCGGATTCCGCGGCAGAAAAGGCGGATAAAAAAGCTGCTGATTTGATTTCTCGATCCATATGAAACTGTATGAAACCCAGCAGCGCCGCGCGAATTTCCTGTATGACCGACCGCGGCAGCGATATGCGGGAAAGTTCAGTTTCCATCTGTAATGCGGTTAGCACTCCTACCGCCGTCGCCCCAAGCGGCAGAATCTGTTTGCGTGAACGCGCGCAGAAGTCACAGAGTATGCCGCCATCGATCGGACTAAAATGCCATCGGGATCTGGCCTCGTCGAGGACACTACGACATCCTTTGCAGTTGTCCAAGAATGGCTGGTACCCGACTAAGCGCAAAAGTTTTAACTCGAAGGCCGTGAGAAATCGAAGCGACGTTTCATTTTGTTCGAGAAAACTCAATCCATCCCTTAAGTGACGATAAATCTCGCCGTTTTCTTCCCGTTCGCCGACCAACCCATCGGTAATTTCAACCAAGTACGAGGCGTAAGAAATTCGTTCCAGGCTAGTGAGCAGCTTGCTAAAACTCGTAACCAGTTCCGCTGCTAGAATAAACGCCAAGCTACTGTGCGGACGGTCGTGAAAGCGAAGGTTCACTAAGGCAAACGGTTCTAAAGAATTTACGAACCGCTTGCGCGACCGCATTGCTCCTTTGGCAATGCCGGTAAGTTTGCCAAAGTCCTCCGTAAAAAATGAAATTATTTTATCCGACTCCCCAAAAGGCCGATGACGCAGTACAATTGCGGCGGTGGCATGACTCGGTCGCATAAGCGGATCATTGCGGAACTGACTCTGGGCACGGTAACATTTTTTTGGAGACCAGACAACTAATGAAAATAAAAGGAGAATTTAGAATAGCACGCCTTGACAGTAATGGCCTTCGTGATTAGCTTTTAAACGATCAAACAGAGCGGGAGAATTGCCATAAGATGAGCGAGGAATTTAAAAAAGACGCCGACGAATCAGCTGCGGATCAGTCCAACGAGGCTCCACCGCAAGAAATCGATTCGAACTCAGTAGAAGCGGAGTTCCTATCTCTTCGACAACAGCTCGAAAGCAAGGAGACCGAAGCAAAAAACTATTACGAACGCTTTTTGCGCCAGGCCGCGGAGCTGGAAAATTATAAAAAACGTAGCGCGCGGGAGCGTGATGATGCGATTCGCTACGCCAACGAAAGCTTGCTGAAGGATCTTCTGCCGGTGGTCGATAATCTCGAACGCGCGATCGCCCATGCGTCGGGCGGCGGCAATGGCAAGCCGCTTGTCGAAGGCGTGGAGATGGTGCTTCGGGGTCTTGCCGACGTTTTGACAAAACACGGCGCCATGCCCATTTTGGCCCAGGGCCAACCGTTTGATCCGACAAAACACGAAGCAATGACCCAAGTGGAAACCGATGATCATGAACCGAACTCGGTGGTGGAAGAGCTTCACAAGGGCTATATGCTGCGCGATCGACTGCTGCGGCCGGCCTTGGTTAGCGTGGCTAAAGCAGTAAAAACACGAGAGAAAAAAAACCCCGAAAGCAAGGTTGAAAACGGGCAGAGCGATGATTAAATAACTTGCTACAAAAGTTTTTAGGAGTCATTAAATGGCAAAAGTAATCGGGATCGATTTAGGAACCACCAATTCTTGCGTGGCGATTATGGAGAGTGGCGACCCCAACGTCCTTGCCAATGCGGAAGGCAGCCGGACAACCCCGTCTGTAGTGGCTTTTACAGACAGCGGTGAACGTTTGGTTGGGCAGATCGCCCGCCGGCAGGCGATCACCAATCCGGAAAATACTATTTCCGCGGTTAAGCGATTAATCGGAAGACGAAGCGACGACCCGATGGTGCAGAAAGCGTCGAGTCTTCTTCCCTACAAAATTGTTCGCAACGACAACGGCGATGCGTGGGTCGAGATCCGCGGCAAAGGATATAGTCCAGCGGAGATTTCTGCTTTTATCTTGCAAAAGATGAAACAGACCGCTGAAGATTATCTCGGTGAGAAAGTCACTGAAGCGGTGATCACCGTGCCGGCCTATTTCAATGATAGTCAACGGCAGGCGACCAAGGATGCCGGACGAATCGCAGGCCTGAACGTTTTGCGAATCATCAATGAGCCAACAGCCGCTTCGCTCGCTTATGGCCTGGACAAAAAGAAAGACGAAAAAATCGTGGTCTTCGACCTTGGCGGCGGGACCTTCGACGTTTCTATCTTAGAACTGGGCGACGGGGTCTTCGAAGTCAAGGCCACCAACGGCGATACCTTTCTCGGCGGCGAAGATTTCGACCAGCGGGTCATCGATTATTTAGCCGACGAATTTAAGAAGGATCAGGGCATCGATCTGCGCAAAGATCGCATGGCGCTGCAGCGACTCAAGGAGGCGGCAGAAAAAGCCAAGTGCGAGCTTTCCTCGTCGATGGAAACCGATATCAATCTCCCCTTCATCACCGCCGATCAGCAAGGGCCAAAGCATCTGAACATGAAATTGACCCGGTCGAAGCTCGAAGCGTTGTGCGCCGACTTGATCGATCGGATGGAAGGGCCGTGCCGTCAGGCGCTGAAGGATGCGGGACTCAGCGCCAGTGATATTCACGAAGTCATCTTGGTTGGCGGTATGACCCGTATGCCGGCTGTCCAAGAGCGGGTCAAAAAGATTTTCGGCAAGGAACCCCACAAAGGCGTCAATCCCGACGAGGTCGTTGCGGTCGGCGCGGCGATCCAAGCGGCGGTGCTCAAAGGCGAAGTGAAGGACGTTTTACTTCTCGACGTGACGCCTCTGTCGCTCGGTATCGAGACCCTAGGCGGAGTGTTTACCAAACTCATCGAACGCAACACGACGATTCCGACCAAGAAGAGTCAAGTTTTTTCCACCGCCCAAGACAATCAATCGGCGGTTTCAATCCGGGTGTTTCAAGGCGAACGAGAGATGGCTGTGGACAATAAGCTGCTGGGTCAATTTGATCTCGTTGGCATTCCGGTGGCGCCGCGCGGCGTGCCGCAGATCGAAGTGACCTTCGACATCGATGCCAACGGCATCGTTCACGTTGCGGCGAAAGATCTCGGCACCGGCAAGGAGCAATCGATAAAAATCACGGCGTCAAGCGGTCTTAGCGAAGAAGAAATCAAGCAGATGGTGCGCGACGCCGAATCGCACGCGGCGGATGATAAAAAACGCAAGGAGACCGTCGAGGCGCGCAATCAACTGGATTCGCTCATTTACTCGACTGAAAAATCGCTCAAGGAATACGCCGGTGACCTTGATGCCGGCATAAAAGAAAACATCGAGACAGAACTTAAAAAGGCGAAGGAAGTCGTCGACGGCCAAGACGCCGAAGCGATGCGCAAGACGGCGGAGCAATTAAGCCAGTCGGCGCATAAGCTCGCCGAAGCGATGTACGCCAAGGCTTCGAAACAACAAGAGGCGCAGGAAAAAAGTTCAAACGACCAAGGCGAGCCAAACGGCAGTGCTGACGGCGGCAAGAAGAAAGATGACGTGGTGGACGCCGATTTTACCGAGGTGAAGGAATAATCGCGGCGAGACCCTAGATTTCTCACCCAAGCCCCTACTCCTAAGCTATTAGCGGATAGGGGCTTTCTTGCTTGTACCGAGTCTAACATTTCATCACGTAGAGGATCGCGCTTGAACGGCAAGAAAGACTACTATGAATTGCTCGGCGTAAATCGCAACGCCGGCGAAGACGAGATTAAGAAAGCCTATCGGAAGCTGGCCCTACAACATCATCCCGATCGAAATCCGGGCGATAAGCAGGCGGAAGAAAAGTTCAAGGAAGTTTCTGAGGCGTACTCGGTCCTGTCGGACGCGCAGAAGCGATCCCAATACGACCAGTTCGGTCATGCGGCGTTCGGCGAGGGCGGTCCTTTCTCAGGCGGTTTCGATTTTTCTGGCGGTTTTGAAGACGTATTCGGCGATATCTTCGGCGAGTTTTTCGGCGGTGGTGGAAACCGACGCCGCGGCCGAGGGCGCGGCGAAGATCTGCGCTATAATTTGACATTGAAGTTCGAAGACGCCGCCTTTGGCGTCGAGAAAAAAATCAAAATTCCGCGGCACGGACCTTGTGAAACTTGTCGCGGCACCGGCGCCAAAGCCGGCACCGCGCCGCAGACTTGTCCCAGTTGTCACGGCCGCGGTCAGGTTAGTTTCCAACAAGGGTTTTTCAGCGTCTCCCGAACCTGCAGCCAATGTCACGGCCAAGGCACGATCGTCAAAGAGCCTTGCACGAGCTGCGGCGGCGCCGGTCGCGTGCGGACGATGCACACACTGAGCGTAAAAATTCCCGCCGGCGTCGACACCGGCTCGCGTTTGAAATTAAGAGGCGAAGGTGAAACGGGTCCGGTCGGTGGAGTGCCGGGCGATCTATATGTCGTGATCCAAGTGGAATCCCACCCGATTTTCGTGCGTGATAACCTCGACATCATTTGCGATGTGCCAATCAGTTTCGTGCAGGCCGCCTTGGGGACGGAAATCGACGTGCCGACGCTCGATGGCAAAGTCAAAATGAAAATTCCTTCCGGAACCCAGTCCGGTAAAGTCTTTCGCATGAAGGGCAAGGGCATCAAGGACGTCCAGGGAGTGCAACAGGGAGACCAACATGTCCGTGTGAACGTCGAGACACCGACACGCCTGACGGCCAAGCAAAAAGAGCTGCTCAAAGACTTCGCCGAGCTTGGTGGCGAAGAAGTGAATCCGCTTTCGAAAGGCTTCTTCGACAAGGTGAAAGAACTATTTGGATAAGATCATTCCTTTAATCGCTTAAACGGATTAACATCCCATCCCCGTTGGCCTTTCGGGCCGCATCGCATTTTCTAAAGAAATCGCTTTAACGGTGATATTATAGTTGACCTGGGGTGCCACTCTGATTAAGTTGGCCAAGGATTGGAGTCATCATGAGCGAAGCTGAATGGAAAGCCGAAAGTCCGGACAAGACTTCTCAGGTGGAGATTCCGGATGTCCTGCCGCTTTTGCCGATTCGCGACATCGTCATTTACCCTTATATGATGCTGCCGTTGTTTGTCGGGCGCGACATTTCGATCCGCGCGGTGGAGGAAGCGCTTTCCCGCGATCGTTTGATTTTCCTCGTCTCGCAGATGAATTCCGCCGAGGAAAATCCTGCTCCGGTGGACATTCATCGAGTCGGCACAATCGCGTCGATCATGCGCATGCTCAAATTGGCCGACGGCCGGGTCAAAATCCTTGTCCAGGGTCTGGCCAAAGGCGAGGTCGACACTTACCTGAAGGAGCGTCCATTTTTCGAAGTCAAGATTCGCAAAGTCATCGAGCCAACCTTGGCCGAGGTGCCTATCGAAGTCGAGGCTTTGATGCGCACGGCCAAGGAAAAGATCGAGCAGATCTTAAATCTCAAAAATTTGCCGCCCGAGATCGTCATGGTCACCGACAACATCAGTGATCCGGGTGTATTGGCCGACCTGGTCGCTTCGAATTTGCGGCTCAAAATCGACGAGAGCCAAACGGTCCTCGAAATTTTCGATCCGATCGAACGTTTAAAGAAAGTAAACGAACTGTTGACCCGCGAGCTCGAGCTGTCAACGATGCAGGCGCGCATCCAAAACCAGGCCAAGGAAGAGATGAGCAAGACGCAGCGGGATTACTACCTGCGCGAGCAGCTCAAACAAATCCAGCAAGAACTGGGCGAGGGCGACGAACGCGCTGAAGAGATCAACGAGGTCAAAAAACAAATCGCCAAGGCCAAGATGCCCACCGAGGTGAAGCGCGAAGCCGACAAACAGTTGCGCCGTCTGGAACAGATGCACCCGGAATCTTCAGAGGCTTCGCTCGTACGGACCTATCTCGATTGGCTCGTCGACTTACCCTGGAGCAAAAAAACCCAGGACAATCTCAACATCAAAAAAGCCAAGCAAGTGCTCGACGAGGATCACTATAACTTAGAAAAAATAAAAGAGCGCATTCTTGAATACCTCGCGGTCAACAAGTTGCGACGCAAACTCAAAGGACCAATTCTTTGTTTCGTCGGCCCTCCGGGAGTCGGCAAAACTTCCTTGGGACGATCCATCGCCCGTTCGCTTGGGCGTAATTTTGTTCGTGTGTCCCTCGGTGGAGTACGCGACGAAGCGGAAATCCGCGGCCACCGGCGCACCTATGTCGGCGCTCTGCCCGGTCGAATTGTCCAAGGCATCAAACAGGCGGCGTCGAACAATCCGGTTTTCATGCTCGATGAAATCGACAAAGTGGGCGCCGACTTTCGCGGCGATCCGTCCGCCGCCTTATTGGAGGTCTTGGATCCGGAGCAGAATCACGCCTTCAGCGATCACTATTTGAATCTGCCGTTCGATCTTTCCAACGTGCTCTTTATCTGCACCGCAAACCTGCTCGATCCCATACCGGCTGCGTTGGCGGATCGCATGGAAGTTATTCAGCTTTCCGGTTACACCAACGAGGAAAAACTGGCGATCGCCCGCAAGTATTTAATTCCACGCCAATTCAATGACAACGGTATCTCGACCAAGCACCTGGAAATCTCCGACGACGCCGTTCTGCGCGTCATCGCGGAATATACCAAGGAAGCCGGGCTACGAAATTTAGAGCGCGAGATCGCTTCGATCTGCCGTAAAGTGGCGCGTAAAGTGGCCGAAGGTAAGAATGAGCTCACTCGCGTCACGCGCGCGAATATCCATGCTTTTCTCGGCGCCCCGAAGTTTCTGCCCGAACCCGAACAGGAGCATCATGAAATTGGCGTCGCTACCGGCTTGGCCTGGACCAGCACCGGCGGCGAGATTCTTTACGTCGAGGCTTCGCTGTCGCGCGGCCGTGGCAATTTAACTCTTACCGGACAGCTCGGTGACGTGATGAAAGAGTCGGCTCAAGCAGCGGTAAGTTACGCCCGTGCTCATGCCAAGACGCTGGGCATCGAAGCCGACTTCTATCAGAAGCTCGATATCCACATTCACGTCCCGGCGGGAGCGATCCCGAAAGATGGTCCGTCGGCGGGTATCACCATGGCGACTGCACTGATTTCCGCTTTGACGAAACGGCCGGTCAGCCGCGATGTCGCCATGACGGGCGAGATCACATTGCGCGGCCGCGTGTTGCCCATCGGCGGGCTCAAAGAAAAATCGCTGGCGGCGTTTCGCGCCGGTATGAAGACGATCGTTATTCCCGATCGCAATGAAAAGGATTTGGATGAGATTCCCAAACCGCTGCGGCGAAAACTTAATTGGGTCGTGGCAAAAAACATGTCGGATGTTTTATCCGTCGCCTTGATGGACCGGCGCAAAACGACCGCTCTGGGCAACGTCGAGCACGGGAAAAAGCTAGTTTCAAACCGGCGGCGATTGCTCGCGAAGAGAAACGCGCGGCTATATCGAAAAGGTCAGCGGGAAAGGTCCATTCCCGTCCGGCCCTAAAGCCAATCTTGAGCGTCCCGTCTTTGCACCGAGAGGCCTCAGAGAGAGGCTGCCCGACCTGACAAAACTAGCTTCGGTGCGATGAAACTCAATCGTCTTGGAGAATTCGGTCTGATCGAAAACATTCGGCGTCGCACGCCCGTTGGGCGCGACGTCCGGATCGGCATTGGCGATGATGCCGCCTCGGTAAAAAATCGCGGCGACTCATCTCTGATCACAGCCGATCTTTTAATCGAGGGCAGCCACTTTGATCTGCGTTGGACTTCCCTGCGCGATCTTGGCCATAAGGCCCTCGCGGTTAATTTAAGCGATATTGCCGCGATGGGAGGAATCCCCGATTACGTGATTTTATCGCTCGGCATTCCGGCTCATTTTGACAGCGAGGATATCGACGCCTTTTACCGCGGCTTCGAAGAACTCGCCGCAGAATGCTGCGTGGCGCTGGTAGGCGGTGACACCAACGCTGCCGAGAAACTGATCATCTCCGTCTGCGTGATCGGTCATTCGTCGGCTAAACCCGTACAGCGGCGCGGCGCCAAAGCGGGCGATGATATTTATGTGACCGGAACACTGGGCGATTCCGCCCTCGGCCTGAAACTTTTACGTCGCGACCGGCGAAATAGCACGCGAAAAGGACACCCGGCCGTAACACTGCTCGCGCGCCACCATCGGCCCACGCCGCGACTGGCCGCCGGCGCGCAGCTCGCTAAAAAAAAACTAGCAACGGCGATGATCGATGTCAGCGACGGCTTATTACAAGACTTGGGACATATTTGCCGGGCCAGCGCGATCGGCGCACTTATTGAAGCTGCACGGTTGCCGCTCTCGCCGGCCTACCGCGCGCTTGCCGGCAAAGAGGGATGCGGCGACGCCTTGAGTGGCGGCGAGGATTATGAGCTTTTGTTCTGCGCCCGGCGACAAAACCGCACGCAAATCGAAAAATTGTCGATTCGCGCGCAGGTGGCGATCACCAGGATCGGCGCTTGCGTTCCGGCCGATCGGGGAATAGTCGTTCTTGACCCTTCCGGCAAAGCTGTTCCAATGCGTATCCAGGGGCACGATCACTTTAAAAAAGCTCGCTTGTCCGTTTAAGGCCGAAATATGCTTTCGAGCAAGGGCGAGCCTTGTCAATGGGTAAACGATGGACTCTGAGCGTCTGGTAGAATTACTCGAGCAAGTGCGGCAAAAACAGGCGAGTGTCACCCAGGCGGTTTTGCGCCTGCGTCACTTGCCCTACGAAGACCTTGGCTTCGCCAAGATCGATCATCACCGCGCGCTGCGCCAAGGCTTTCCTGAAGTGATCATGGGCCAGGGCAAACAAGCCAAGGAGATCGCCGCGATCGTCCGCGCCATGCGTCGGCGCCATGCCAATATTTTAGTTACTCGCGTTGACGCTATGCAGATGGCGCAGTTGAAGCGATTGCGCACGGGCTTAAAGTTTCATAGCTCGGCGCGCGCGGCCACTTGGAGCGGCAGAGCGATAAAGATCGTCGGCAAAGGCACGGTTCTGGTTGTGTGCGCGGGGACATCCGATATCCCGGTGGCGGAAGAAGCGATTCTCACGGCGCAGATGATGGGTAATCGGGTCGACCGGCTTTATGACGTCGGCGTGGCGGGCATTCATCGATTGCTGGACAACCGCCATCGGCTCGACACCGCTGCAGTGCTCGTCGTCGTGGCAGGCATGGAGGGGGCGCTACCGAGCGTGGTCGGCGGTTTAGTCGATAAACCGGTCATTGCCGTGCCGACCAGCGTCGGCTATGGAGCGAGCTTTCACGGTTTGGCCGCGCTCTTGGGCATGCTCAACTCTTGCGCCGCCGGCGTAACGGTGGTGAATATCGATAACGGCTTCGGCGCCGGGTTTGCGGCGAGCCTCATAAACCGGGTATAAATACAGAAGGAATGCTCCAGTGTTATCACTGCGGCAGAGAGGTTTTTGGGACGACCCATACGCAGAAGAGTTACCGAGTTGACTTTTATCTGCTTCACACAGGCCACACCGAATGGGAGTATTTAGTCAATACTAAAGAGAATTTGTCGCCTTTTCGATACCGCAAATTAACCCAGCCGATCGACATTCTGTCATGTGTTGAATGTTATGCTCGCCCGGAAATCCGGCAACTTTTGGACGATGATTTCACCGGCCGTCACGAACTCACTCAAGTGCGACCAAAGGCAGATCATGAATAGTCTGTAATCCGGAAGGTCGACGAATCATGGAGAACCAAAAGAAATACCGTATCACCAAACATCAATCGGAATTGGCCGTGAAAGTCGTCGGTGCTTCTCAGGCCGACCTTTTCGCGAACTCGGCGTACACGCTTTTTGACGTCATGGTAGCGGACCTGGACAAGGTCGACTGCAAAGACCATATCCCCTTGGAGATCGAGGGTACGGATCGCGACGATTTGATGGTCAATTGGATGCGCGAGTTGCTTTATTTATACCAAGGAAGCGGCTACCTCCTGAAGGACTTTCAAATTCGCGAAGTTAAAGACACGATCGTCAAAGCGGAAGTCGCCGGCGAAAAAATCGATCCTGACCGCCACGAGATCAAGCAGGAAATCGCCGCCATAGCCTTTCATAAGAGCCGCATGGATAAGACCGGCAATCAGTGGACGGCACAGGTGATTTTCGAAGTCTAACAAGAGTGTGCCAAGATTGGAGAAATTCTCAGCACCCGTGCGAATGGCGCTTTACCCCGCGTAAAGGCAACCGATGGTTCTAGTAAGCGATAACGAATACGAAGGCACGGCGCTGATCGCCGACCCGATCCATCGTTATATTCAGTTTACGGTGCCGCAGAAAAAAGGCGAGGTCACTGAGAAAGCTTTGATCGATTCGCCCTGGGTGCAGCGGCTCCGCTATATTTATCAGTTGCAGAGCGCGCGCTGGGTCTATCCGTCCGCCGAGCACAGCCGTTTTCAGCATTCCCTCGGTGCCATGCACCTCGCCGGAGAATTTGCCAAGCATCTCTACCCGTCCCTCAGAAAAGTTCTGGGCGACGAGTGTCCGTCGGCGCCGTTCATCGAGGAATACATGCGCGTCACCGGGCTGTTGCACGATATCGGCCACGGCCCGTTCGGCCACTTCTTCGATGATAATTTTCTCGCCAATTACGATCTCACGCACGAAGATCTCGGTCAGACGATCATTCAAAACCATCTGGGCGACATCATTCGCCAATTACGCCGCAGTCCAAGCGGACCTTTCGCCGCTGGCGAGGAGTTGCGCCCCGAAGACGTCGCTTTTCCGATCAAAAAGAATGGCAAAGAAGACAATCGCAAGCCCAAGTGGGTGCGCTTTCTTCAGCCTTTGACCGGTGGCATTTTTACTTTCGATAACCTCGACTACGTCTCGCGCGATTCGTACATGTGTGGCGTTCACCCCGGTCCCATCGACCGTGAGCGGCTGATTCATTACACCTTTTTCACGCCGAAGGGCCTGACCGTTCACAAAGCGGGCAACGGCGCGTTGACGACCTTTCTGAACGCCCGGCTCTATCTTTACACCAACGTTTATTATCACCGCACGACCCGGGCCATCGACTTGCATCTTAGAGAAATTTTTCCGGAAACCATGAAAGTTTTGTTTCCGGGCAATCCTCTCGACCACATGGAGAATTATCTATACTTAACCGATTGGTCGTTGCTCGAGGATGTGTCGCGCTGGCGCCGACAAAACGGCGACCGCGAAGCGCTCGCCAAGGAATGGGAAACGGTGCTGCACCGGGAGGTCAAATGGAAAATGGCGTACGACCGGACGCTTTCGTTGAACGAGCTTCGTTACGGCGTGGCGCTGATTCAGGACACCGACTGGGAAAAACGCATTCGCGGCGCGCTGCCGGCACCGTCGCGGGATTTGATTTTTCGCGTCGACATGGCGACCCAGGATCCGCGCCCGGAAAATCCCTTTGCCATGGGCAAAAAACAAATCCATATCTTCGATCCCTCCAGCGGCGAGATTACCAAAGAGTCCTTGACCGAGCTATTTGAGTTTATTCCCTCCAAAGTTGTCCAGTTTCGCGTCTTCGCTCTCGACCACGACCATGATCAGTTGCTCGCCGAGGTGGCGGAGAACGCTTTGAAAGGCCAGTCTCCGGCGGTCAAAACCAGTGTCTAGCCCCGCGCCGCACAAAATCCCGATCGTCGACCTGCGCGCTCAGTACCGCCAAATTCGCGATGAGGTGCGCCAAGC
>Ga0075421_100005648_pt1 | contig 15151 bp, 12 predicted proteins | sample SoiMetdeltSBSDD5_FD_75292 | JGI IMG/M metagenome (GOLD analysis project Ga0075421, IMG submission 75292) | Bulk soil microbial communities from a Populus tree surrounding site in Tennessee, USA - Soil MetaG P. deltoides SBSDD5 | ecosystem: Environmental > Terrestrial > Soil > Tree plantation...
CGCTCCTGAACGGTGCGCCAGCCATCCGACAGCCATAGCTCGGGTCGGTCGTAGCCGCCATCGGCGATGAAGTCGGAATACTCGCGGTTGGTGACAAGGCGGGACCCCAGCTCGTAGGGGCCGAGGAGCACGCGGTGCCGGGGGCGCTCGTTGTCGAAGCAGAAGGCCTCGCCGTCGGCTCCGACCTCCACGATCCCGCCTGGGAACGCCACGCGCTCGAGTGACGGCACGGCGGCGCGCTCGCCGACGGTCGCGGCCGTGCCGTATGCGGGACGGAGCGGGTTCACCGAGAGGTTGTACTTCACATCGGTCACCAGCAGCTCCTGGTGCTGCTGCTCGTGATTGAGTCCGAGCTCGACGACGGCGCCGTCGATGCGTTCCGGCTCGTGCTCGAGCAGCGTGAGCATGGTCTTGTCGACGTGCGCGCGGTACGCGTACACCTCGTCCACGGTCGGGCGCGAAAGGTGACCGCGCGCGGGCCGGGAGAACTGTGGGCCGACGCCGTTGTAGTACGAGTTGAAGAGGACCGTGTAGCGCTCGTCGAGCGGACGGTACCGCGGGAGGGTCGGTCGGAGGACGAACGTCTCGAAGAACCACGAGACGTGAGCGAGATGCCACTTGGCGGGACTCGCGTCGGGCATGGCCTGGACGACGTAGTCCTCGGTGGCGAGCGGCTCGCACAGACGCTCGGTGGCGCGGCGTACGCCGGCATAGTGCGCGAGCAGCTGCTCGGCCGTCATCAGAATTCGTTTGCAAGTGCAAGGGGCGAGCCAGCGAGACGCGGAGCGCGTGCTATCATCGCCCGCGCGTTCCGCCGCCGCGGATCGCCAAGGGGGGCACGCAGTGCCGCACGCGATCGAGTTCGAGCGCATCGTCGATTCGGAGCGCACGGTGTGGAGCGTCGAGACGGCGGGCGCCGGGCCGTCGGGGCGGCTGCCGTTGACGGCCGAGATGCTGCTCGAGCGCCCCAGCGGCGACGTCTTCGGGCTCACCCAGAACGCCGGCATGGGGTGGGAGCCGAGCGAGCTGGGGCGGCCACAGTTCTTGATGCTGGGAACCAATGGTGGCATCCGCGCCCCCGACGGCCGGCCGATCGCGCTCGGATATCACACGGGGCACTGGGAGATCGGGCTTCTCATGCAGGCGGCCGCCGAGGAGCTGCGCGGCCTCGAGGCCTTGCCCTTCGCCGCGTACTGCTCGGACCCCTGCGACGGGCGGACGCAGGGCACGATCGGCATGATGGACAGCCTCGCCTATCGCAACGACGCCGCCCAGGTCTTCCGCCGTCTGATCCGCTCGCTGCCCACGCGGCGCGGTGTGCTCGGCGTGGCGACGTGCGACAAGGGCCTGCCCGCGATGATGCTGGCGCTGGTGGCCATGCGTGATCTGCCGTGCGTCCTCGTGCCGGGCGGCGTCACGCTGCCGCCGAAGGACGGCGAGGACGCGGGCAAGATCCAGTCGATCGGGGCGCGCTTCGCCCACGGTGAGCTCACGCTCGACCAGGCAGCCGAGCTCGGCTGCCGCGCCTGCGGCTCGCCGGGCGGCGGCTGCCAGTTCCTCGGCACGGCGGCGACCTCGCAGGTGATCGGCGAGGCGCTCGGACTCTCGTTGCCGCATTCGGCGCTGGCGCCGTCGGGTCAGCCGATCTGGACGGACATGGCCCGTCGCTCCGCGCGCGCCCTGGTCAGCCTCAGCCGGCGCGGCCTCACCGTCCGCGACATCGTCACCGATGCGGCCGTTCGCAACGCGATGGTCGTCCACGCCGCCGTCGGCGGCTCGACGAACCTCTTGCTGCATCTCCCTGCCATCGCGCACGCCGCCGGCTTGCGCCGGCCCCGCGTCGAGGACTGGACGGCGGTGAACCGACAGGTGCCGCGGCTGGCCGACACGCTGCCGAACGGGCCGCATCCGACCGTTCGCGCGTTTCTCGCCGGCGGCGTCCCGGAGGTGATGCTGCATCTGCGGCGCCTCGGCCTCCTCGACGAGACCGTCCTCACGGTGTCGGGCGACACGCTCGCGCGCGTCCTGGACTGGTGGGAGCGCTCGGACCGGCGGCGCGCGCTCCGCGAGCGGCTCCGGAGCGCCGACGGCGTCGATCCCGACGACGTCATCATGGACGCCGACCGGGCGCGCGCGCGCGGCCTCACCAGCACGGTCACGTTCCCGCGCGGCAACCTGGCGCCGGAGGGCTCGGTGATCAAGTCGACGGCCATCGATCGCTCGGTGGTCGATGCCGACGGCGTCTACCGCAAGACGGGGCCGGCGCGTGTGTTCGTGCGTGAGAAGGACGCCATCGCCGCTATCAAGAATCGCGGCGCCGACGGGCTCAAGGCGGGCGACGTGCTCGTCCTGATCTGCCGGGGACCGATGGGCGCGGGCATGGAGGAGATCTACCAGATCACGGCGGCCCTGAAGCATCTCTCGTGGGGCAAGCACGTCGCCGTCATCACCGACGCGCGCTTCTCCGGCGTCTCGACCGGCGCCTGCATCGGCCATGTCGGACCCGAGGCGCTGGCCGGCGGTCCCATCGGCAAGGTACGTGACGGGGACATCATCCGTATCGTGGTGGATCGCAACCGGCTGGAAGGCTCGGTCGACCTCGTGGGAGAGAACGGACGCGAGGTCAGCGTCGCCGAGGGCACGCGGCTACTGGGCGCGCGGTCGCCGCGGCCCGATCTGTCGCCCGATCCCGATCTGCCGGCCGACACGCGGTTGTGGGCCGCGCTGCAGCAGGCGGCCGGCGGCACGTGGGGCGGGTGCGTGTACGATGTCGACGCGATCGTGGCCGCACTGACGCGCTAGTCGAGCGGCAGACGCCGCAGCGCACGCGGCACGAGCACGCGATCGAGGGCCTCGAAGGCGCCGTGGATGGCGAGCGCCATGAGCGCGGACGGGATGGCGCCGGCAAGGATCGTCGCCACGTCGTTCAGCGCGAGGCCGGTGACGATGAGGGTGCCGTAGCCCCCGCCGCCGATGAAGGCGGCCAGCGTGGCGGTGCCGACGGTGAGCACGGCCGACGTCTTGATCCCGGCCAGGATCGTGATCGACGCCATCGGCAGCTCGATCCACGCCAGCCGGCGCCAGCCCTGGATCCCGAGAACCGCGGTCATCTCCAGGAGCCGCGGGTCGAGACTGCCGAGACCGGCGACGGTGTTGCGCACGATCGGGAGCAGCGCATACAGCGATAGCGCGACGAGCGCAGGCAGCTTGCCGATGCCGAAGAGCGGAATCATGAATGCGAGCAGCGCCAGCCCCGGAATCGTCTGCAGCACGCTCACGCCCATCAGCTCGAGCTGAGCGAGCCGGCGGCGGCGCGCGGCCAGGATGCCGAGGGGCAGCCCCACCAGCACCGCCACCGTCAGGGCGACCGTTACGAGCCCCAGGTGCTCCAGCGTCAGGCGCACGAGCTGACGATCGGCGCCGCGCGCGGGGCCCGCTCGCTGCAGGAAGGCGGCCGCGACGTCCGCGAACGACCGGCGCTCCAGATCGACCAGCGCGTTGAGACGTGACATCGCCGCGGTGTCCAGGCGTCCGGCCAGCCGCTGCTCGAGCGCCGCCCACGTGCGCGGATGGCGCGCCGGCATCGACTGACGGGCGAGGAGCACTGCCTTGTAGTCGGGGAAGAATCGCCGGTCGTCGACGAGGAGCGTCAGATCCAGCCGCTCCAGCTGACCGTCGGTGGAGAACACGTCGATCAGGTCGACGCGACCGCTGGCCAGCGCCGCGTACGTCAGCGCGTGCTCCATGATGCGCACGTCGGCGAGGCGCAGGCCGTAATGACGCCGGAGTCCGGGCCATCCGTCCTCGCGCTCGAGGAATCCCGGATCGAAGGCGGCGGTGAGGGCCGGATGCCGCGCGAGGTCGCTGATGGTCCGCACGGCGAGGTGCTGCGCGCGGTCGCGCCGCAGCGCGAGCGCATAGGTGTTGTCGAAGCCGAGCGCGGTGCCGAGCGTGAGGCCGAGCGGCTTCAGCCGGTCGCGAAGTACCTCGACCGACGTCGCCGACGGGTCCTTGAGGATCGCCTGCCCGATGGTGCCCGTGTACTCGGGATAGACGTCGATGTCGCCGGCGGCGAGCGCCGTGTAGAGGATGCCGGTGCCCCCGAGTCCCAGGCGCCGTTCGGCGTGCGCCTCGCCCGTCTCGTCGATGATCTGGGCGACGATCTCGGCCACGATGTAGCTCTCCGTGAACGACTTCGAGCCGACGCGGATGATCGGCAAGTCCGGCCGCCACTCACCGCATGCGGACACGGCGAGCAGGACGCCGACGATGGCGACGACGCTGCGCCGGGACACGTCAGAGGTACTGCGTCATGGCGGGCGGCGGGGCCTGGGCCCTCAGGAATTCCGCCACGAAGGGCTCGGCCGGCCGGCGCGCGAGCTCCTCGAACGTTCCCTGCTGGACGACGCGGCCGCGATTCAGCAGGGTGATGGTGGCGCCGAAGACGAAGGCCTCGCGAACGTCGTGGGTCACGACCACCACCGTCTTGCCGAGCTCGCCGATGACGGCCACCAGGTGCTCCTGCAGCTCGGCGCGCGCGATCGGGTCCAGCGAGCCCAGCGGCTCGTCGAGGAGCAGCAGCGGGGGATCGAGGATCAGCGCGCGCAGCAGCCCGGCACGCTGACGCTGGCCGCTGCTCAGCTGGTGCGGAAAGCGGTCGAGCAGCGCCGGCTCGAGCGCGACGACCTTCGTGAGCGCATCGAGGCGCGACGCCTGGGCGTCCGCGCTCCAGCCGGCCGCCCGCGCCGGCAGCGTGGCGTTGCGCGCGACGGTGAGATGCGGAAAGAGCGCGCCGTCCTGCACGACGTAGCCGATGCGCGCGGCCGGCTCCACGTGCACCTCGCCCGCGTCCGGGCGCACGAGACCGAGAACGAGCTTCAAGATCGTCGATTTGCCGGAGCCGGTGGAGCCCAGGAGCACGTGCGTGGTGCCGGTGGCGACGCGGAGTGACACGTCGTCGAGAGCGCGGCGCCCCTCGAACGTCTTCGAGACATGGCGCAGCGCGATCACGGCGCGTCAGCGGCCGATCCCGCGCGCCATGAGCACGGCCATCAGCGGCATGAGCGCGAGCAAGGCGAGCTCGAGATGCAACAGACGCCGCACGCGCGATACGGTCTCCGCGTCGGGCGGCGGGCCGCCCGCGTCGAGGGCGCGGCGCCAGCCGATGAACCGCCGCGTGGGCACGATGGAGATGGCCGCGATGGCGACGTAGAGCGCCATCTTCGCGATGAAGGCGACATTCGGCAGGTAGAACGCCACGCCCTTGGCGTAGAAGAACAGGCGCAGCAGACCGGTGGCGAGGGCGAGCATGGCCGCCGCGAAGAACACGATATCGAGCCGCGGGAGCTGCCGCACCTGCGCCGGCGCCAGCGGCGGGCGACAGACGACCAGCTCCGCGGTCAGAAAGGCGCCGAGCACGATGATCGAAAGGTAATGAAGGTAGGCGAGCAGCGGCTCCATGCCGTCTCGATCGTACCGCGACTCACCCCGCGCGGGACGTCGACTGTACGGTTCCCGGGGCGTGTAGTACCATCCCCGCACCCAGCCGAGGAGGAGCCCAATGGCGATCACGGCCAAGCTGCTGCACGTCGATCTGACGAATCGCGAGACGCGGACGGAAGAGGTCCCCGAGACGCTGCTGCGAAAGTATCTGGGCGGCGGTGCGCTGGCCGCGCACATCCTCCTGCGGGACCTGCCACCGAACGCCGACCCCCTCGGCCCCGAGAACGTCCTCGTCTTCACGACCAGCGTCATCAATGGTCTGTCGCTCTCCGGCACCAACCGCTACACGGCCGCCGCCAAATCGCCGCTGACCGGTGGCTACGGTGAGTCGGAGGCGGGCGGGTGGTGGGCCCCGGAGCTGCGGGCCGCCGGCTGGGACGGCGTCGTCGTCCACGGCGCCTCCGCGACGCCGGTCTATCTGTGGATCAAGGATGACAAGGTCGAGTTCCGCGACGCCACGCCGTACTGGGGCAAGCTCAGCGGCGAGGTCCAGGACGGGATCGAGGCGGAGCTCGGTGATCGCCGCGTGCGGACGCTCCAGTGCGGCGTGTCCGGCGAGCGCGGCGTACGCTTCGCGGCCATCGTGAATCAGCTGAAGCACTTCCACGGGCGCGGCGGTCTCGGCGCCGTGATGGGCAGCAAGAAGCTGAAGGCCATCGTCGTGCGTGGCAGCAAGCCGCCGGCGGCGGCGGACAAGGACGGCGCCAAGAAGCAGCTCGTGTTCTTCAAGGATCACTACGATCGCGCCACCGATCGCTTCCACCAGCTCGGCTCCTCCAGCGGCGTGCTCGCGCTGGAGGCGGGCGGCATCCTGCCGACGCGCAACTTCCGCGACGGCTCCTTCGAGGGCGCCAAGGACATCAGCGGTCAGAAGATGCGGGACACGATCCTCGTCAATCGCGGGACGTGTTACGCGTGCGCGGTGGCGTGCAAGCGCGAGGTGGAGGTCAAGGAGCTCGGCGTGACGCCGAAGTTCGGCGGGCCCGAGTACGAGACCCTGGCCGCCTCCGGCTCGCTCCTCGGCGTCCGCGACCTCAACAAGCTGGCGCTCATCAATCAGCTGCACGCGCAGTACGTGCTCGACTCGATCTCGTGCGGCGCCGTCATCGCGTTCGCGATGGAATGCTACGAGCACGGCATCATCACCCCGGAGATGGCGGGCGGCCTCGATCTCACGTGGGGGAACGCCGACGCCGTGGTCGAGCTCGTCCACCAGATCGGCAAGCGCGAAGGCTTCCTGGGCCGGCTGCTCGGCGAGGGCGTCAAGCGCGCGGCCAAGGAGCTCGGCAAGGGCTCCGAGCGCTTCGCCTTGCATGTCAAAGGGCAGGAGCTGCCGATGCACGATCCACGCGGCAAGAAAGGGTTGTCGCTGGCGTACGCGCTGTCGCCGACCGGCGCCGATCACATGGAGGCGCCACACGACCCTCTCTATGCGGGATTCCATCCGCAGGGACACCCGCTCGGCGTGCTCGGACTGATCGAGCCCCTCGATCCGCTCACGCTCGACGCCAGGAAGGTGCGCGCCTTCTACGTGACCCAGCAGGTGTGGAGCGCGTACAACTCGGTCGGGATGTGCGACTTCGTCGGCGCGCCGCTCAACGCCATGCAGCTGCAGCCGATGATCGACTACGTCAACTCGGTCACGGGCTGGAACATGAGCCTGTACGAGCTGATGAAGGTCGGCGAGCGCAACAACACCCTTGCCCGGATGTTCAATGTCAGGGAAGGATTTACACCCGAGGACGACGTCCTCCCCCAGCGCCTCCACGAGGGCATCGGCAACGGCGCCCTCAAAGGCGAAAAGGTCGACCCCGACCAGTTCTTCACCGCCCGCCGGACCTATTACGAAATGGCCGGCTGGGACCCGCAAACCGGCCGTCCGAATGCTTCGAAGCTCGCCGAGCTGGGGATTAGCTAGGTCGGGCGCGCCTCAACGCCAACCGAAGTGAGGCGTCAGAGGAGCGGCCCGGGTTCGCCGGGCCGCTCCGAACGTTTGGGGGGCTTGGGGGGCCCTTCGAGGCCCCCCAAACCAACGGGCGGGGCGTCCGCCCCTCGACGCTTCGGAGCTTTCGCTCCGGGAGTCGAGTGGGCTGAGGCCCCGCCCGCTGTAACGGCGTTTCGTTCCGTCAGCCGTCTATCCGTGGAAGGTTGAGTTCCTCCGAAGCGACGGTACCCACGTTCCTCACGCCGTCGCTTCTACCGGGATGCATGTGCTATGCCACCCAGTCAGGCTTTGTGAAAGCGCTCCACACCGTCGGCGGCGAGCGCTCTCACCGCGCGCCCCTCGGCCTCGAGGAAGTTGAGGTGGGCGAGGGTCTCTCCGATGGCGAACCCGAGCTGGTGCGTATCGAGCTCGCGCCGGAACAGCACCGGGATCAGCTCGGCGCCGCTTTTCGGCTCGATGAGGGCGTCCGCCGCCTCCGCCAGCCGGGCGTCGTGATGCTGGACCAGCGTGGACAGCCGGTGGTGCAGCCCGCGGAACGGCAGGCCGTGCGACGGTAACACGAGCGTGTCCGCCGGGAGCGTGAGGAACCGCGCAAGCGAGTCGAGGTAGTAGCGCAGCGGGTTCTCGTGCGGTCGCTCGGGCCAGACGCTCACGTTGGTGGTGATCTTCGGCAGTACCTGATCGCCGGCGATCAGCACGCGCGCCTCGTCCGAGAACAGGCACGCGTGCTCGGGCGAATGGCCACGGGCGGTGATCACGCGCCAGCGGCGGCCCCCGATGGTCACGGTCTCGCCGTCGGCGATGGGCATGAAGTGAAAGGGCAGCCCCGCCACCAGGCCCGGATAGTGGTTGCCGCGTGCGCGGATCTTCACCAGATGGTGCTCGGCGATGCCGTGCTTGCGGTAGTGCATGACCCGACGATCGAGATCGGCATCGTCGCGGCTGCGCAGCGCGTACTCGGCCGCCAGCCACTCCGTCTGCGTACACCAGAGGGGCGCTGACCACCGTTCGGTGAGCCAGGCGGCGTTTCCGATGTGATCGGGATGGAAATGGGTGACGAGCACGCGGCGGATCGGCTTGTCCTCGAGACGGTGAGCGAACAGCTGCTCCCAGCGCTCGCGCGTCGGCGGCAGTGCCACGCCCGTGTCGACGGCGGTCCAGCCGTCACCGTCGGCCACCAGCCACAGGTTGATGTGGTCCAGCTGGAATGGCAGCGGCATGCGCAGCCAGTGTATGCCCGTCGCCACCTCGATTGTCTCGGCCGCGTCCGGCGGCGTGGTCCACGGATGCTCGAGGGCCATGCGGCGCCGCTCAGCCGCGCAAGCCGGGCATGTCGAATGAGCGCTCGGTGAGATCGCGGACGAGCGCGCTCGATTGCTCGGGCGTGAGCGCCACCAGCGGCGGCCGGACGGTCGCCCACTCGGCGATGCCGGACCAGTGGGCCACCGCCGCCTTGAGGGCGGGGATCATCGGATACTTCGCGAAGGTCCCGCGGATCTCGTCGAGCCGCTTCTGCTGAGCGTCGGCGTCGGCGGCGCGCCAGCTGTCGTAGAGCCGCGCGATGGCGGCCGGGTTCACGTTCGCGGTGGCGCTGATGCACCCCGCACCGCCATGCCGCAAGCCGGCCAGCAGGAACGTCTCGGCGCCGGGGAACACGTCGAAGCCCGCGGCGGCGAACCGATCCAGCATCGCCTTCGTGTTGTTCCAGTCGCCGGAGGAGTCCTTGGCGCCCGCGATGACGCCGGGGTACGCCTTCAGCAGCCGCTCGATGAGCGTGAGCGTGATCGGCACGTTGGACACGGGCGGAATGTGATAGAGGTAAACGCGCAGCGCCGACTCGCCGACGCGCTCGACGACCTCGGCAAAGCTCCGGAACAGCCCGTCGTCGCTCACGCCCTTGTAATAGAACGGCGGCAGCATCAGCACGCCGCCGCAGCCGAGCTTCACCGCGTGCCGGGTGAGCCGCACGGAATCTGTGAGCGCGCAGCAGCCGGTGCCCGGCATCATGCGAGCAGGATCGACGCCGGCGGCCGCGAGCCGGTCGAGGAGGTCGATCTTCTCCTCGGTGCTGAGGGAGTTCGCCTCGGAGTTCGTCCCGAACACGGCGAGCCCCACGTTCTGCGACAGCAGCCAGCGGCACTGCCGGACGAACTGCTCGGGGTTCGGGGAGAGATCGGCCTTGAACGGGGTGACCACGGGCGAGAGCACGCCGGTGATGCGCTTGGTTGTCACGCTGAGCGCTCCTTTTTGAGGAAGTCGAAGTCGCAGCCATCCTCGGCCTGCGTCACCGTCTCCATGTAGAGTTTCCGATAGCCACGCGTTGGCGGCGCCACCGGCGGCGTCCACGCCGCGCGCCGCCGCGCGAGCTCGCCGTCGTCCACGAGGAGGTCGAGCCGCCGCTGCGCCACGCTGAGCCGGATGCGATCGCCGTTCCGCACGAGCGCCAGCGGGCCGCCGATGGCGGCTTCCGGCGAGACGTGCAGCACGATGGTGCCGTACGCGGTCCCGCTCATGCGCGCGTCGGAGATTCGCACCATGTCCTTGACGCCGGCGCGCGCGAGCTTGGCGGGAATCGGCAGATATCCGGCCTCGGGCATCGCGTAGCCGCTGCGCGGCCCCGCATTCTGGAGCACCATGAAATCCTCGGGCGTCACGTCGAGACCGGCGCCATCGACGCGGGCGGCGAGATCCTCGAGCGAGGTGAACACGACGGCGCGGCCCTCGCGCTCGAACAGTGCAGGATCGGCGGCCGAGCGCTTGATGATGGCGCCGTTCGGGGCCAGCGTGCCGAACAGCGCCGCCAGCCCGCCCTGCTTCTGATACGGATCAGCGAGCGGGCGAACGACGGCGCGGTCGACCCAGACCGGCTCGGCGGCGAGTCGCTCGCCGAGCGGCTGACCGGTAACGGTGAGGCAGTCGAGGTGGAGCAGCGGCCTCAGCTCGCGCAGCACGGCGCCGACACCGCCGGCCGCATGGAGGTCCGACATGTAGTGGTGTCCGGTCGGCTTCAGGTCGACCAGGACGGGCGTCGTGTCGCTGAGCTCGTTCAGCCGCGTGAGCGTGACCGGCACGCCCACCCGGCCGGCCACGGCCGTGAGATGGATGATGGCGTTGGTCGAGCCCCCGATGGCGAGGAGCACGCGCAGCGCGTTCTCGACCGACCTCGCCGTGATGATCTGCGTGGGCCGCAGGCCCGAGGCCGCCAGCGCGACCGCCTGGCGCCCGGTGGCCTCCGCCGCCCGCAGCCGGTCGGCGTGCACGGCCGGAATGGCGGCGGTGCCGGGCAGCGTCATGCCGAGCGCTTCGGCGATCGATGCCATGGTGGAGGCCGTGCCCATGACCGCACAGGTGCCCGCGGTCGTCGCCAGATTGCCTTCGATGTTCTCGATCTGCTCGGCGGTGAGCCCGCCCGCGCGATATTTTGCCCAGAACCGCCGGCAGTCGGTGCAGGCGCCGAGGCGCTCGCCCTCGTACGGCATCGGTAGCATCGGTCCAGCGAGCAGCTGGATGGCCGGCACGTCGGCCGACGCGGCGCCCATCAGCTGTGCCGGTACCGTCTTGTCGCAGCCGCCGACGAGCACCACCGCGTCCATCGGCTGCGCGCGGATCATCTCCTCCACGTCGATGGACATCAGGTTGCGGAACATCATGCTCGTCGGATTGAGGAAGACTTCGCCGAGGGAGATGGTCGGAAAGTCGATGGGCAGCCCGCCGGCGGCCACCACGCCGCGCTTCACGGCCTCCACCAGCTCGGGGAAATGACGGTGGCAGTTGTTGAACCCCGATGCCGACTGCGCGATGCCGACCACCGGCCGGGCCAGCATCTCCTTCGAATATCCCATCGACTTCGCAAACGACCGCCGCAGGTAGAGCGAGAAGTCCGCGTCCCCGTAGTTGGTCAGTCCCCGTGCCAGGCCGTGCGGCGCGCTCATGACGGACGATTGTACCTGCCCCGGGGCGCCCGCCGGGTGCTCAGCGAAGCGTACGGAGGAAGGCCGCCACGGCCGTGTTGTACGGCTCGGAGTTGATGACCGGCGCATAGTGGCCGCCCGTCTCGAGAACGATCAGCTTGGCGCCGGGAATCCGCGAGGCGAGCTCATCGGAGTAAAAGCGCGGCGTGATCATGTCGTCCTGCGCGACGATGACCAGCGTCGGCACGCGGATCTCGAGCAGCCGGAGACGACGGTCGTGGCGCAGGATGGCGTCGATGCGGCTGACGAGCACCTCCACGGGTGCCGAGGCGGCCGCGGTGACGCGGTGCAGGTCGGTGATGAACTCATCGTTGTGGCTGACCCACCACGGCGTCGCCTGGAAGAGCACGGACGCGCGCAGGTACGCTTCGATGCCGGAGTCGATCAGCGTCTGCCGCCGGCTTTCGAAGAGACGGCGGAAGAACGGGTCCGGGCCCGCCCACGTCGCGCTCAGCACGAGGCTGCGCAGTCGATCGGGATGGTCGAGCGCGATGACCTGGCCGATGGCCCCTCCCGTCGAGTGGCCCACGAAGTGTGCGGACTCGATCTGCAGGCGGTCCATCAGACGGAGCACGTCGTCCGCCATCTGCTCGACGGAGTACGTGATGCGCGAGTGCGTGCTGCGCCCGGTGCCGCGATGGTCGTGCACGATGGTGCGAAACTCGCGCGAGAACGCCGGCACCTGGGAGATCCAGAACGAGCCCTGGCCGCCGAGGCCGGGCACGAGCATGAGCGGCGGCCCCTGCCCGGCCTCCTCGTAATGGAGGTCGGCGTCGCCGATCGACGTTGTCGGCACGGCTCAGGCCCGGGTGTCGTTCATGCCGAGCGAGCGCTCGAGGGCGACGACGTCGGTCGGTCGCGCGAAGGGTTCGGGTGCCGCGTCGCCGGTCCGGCGCGGCCGGCCGATCGACTTGAAGAACTCCTCGAGCCCGTGCGGGGTGATCACCCACATCATCACGAGGTCGTCGGCGCCGTCGTTGACGATCTCGTGCTTGACGTCGTAGCCGAGGAAGCACGCGGTCCCCGGCACGAGCGCGTGCCGCTGGCCGTCGACGAGCACGTGGCCGCGCCCGCGAAAGCAGATCTGCAGCTCGACCTGGTCGCCATGCGAGTGCTCGCGCACCCGTCCCCCCGGCGCGATCGTCTGGTAGCCCATGGAGAGCGGCGGAAAGCCCGTCCGGTCGGGCGTCAGCTTCGGATCGGCATGGCCGTTGGCGGGCACCGGCTGCCAGTACGACGGCCCTTCGTCGGGCTGCACGACCACGGCGCGACGGCGCGCGGACTCGAGCGTGCTCATCACTAGTATCCTTCCTGGCCCAGCAGCGGGAACGCGCTGAACACGTGCGGCGACGTGACCACCGGCGCGCCGAGGTGGACGTGCGCCGGCGTGAGCTCGGTGTAACGGGTGACGCCCAGGAGCCCCAGGCAGATGCGAATCTCCTCCTCGACCAGCTCCATGGCGCGCACGGCGCCGGGGGCGGCGGCAGCCGCCAGGCCCAGGCACGGCAGCCGACCCATCCCGACGAGGTCGGCGCCGAGCGCGATGGCCTTCACGACGTCGCTGCCGCGCTGGAAGGCGCCGTCGACGATGATCTTCGCGCGCCCGGCCACCGCCTTCACCACCTCCGGCAGGACGTCCGTCGAGCCACGGCCGTGGTCGAGCTGCCGGCCTCCGTGATTCGAGACATAGACGACGTCGACGCCGTGCTCGCAGGCGAGGGCAGCATCCTCGCCCGTCGCGATGCCTTTCAGGATCAGCGGTACCGCGTGCCGGTCCTTGAAGCGCTTGACGTGGTCCCACGAGAGCGCGGCCTGATAGTCGTGACCCGTCGCGCGCAGGCGCCACGGCTTGACGAAGCGCCGCGCGAGGTCACGCTCGCGCCGGCTGTACCAGGCCGTGTCGACGGTCAGGCAAAAGGCGGCGTAGCCGTGCTCGAGGGCGCGCCGGACGTGATCGTCGACGAAGGCGTCGTCGCCGCGGACGTAGAGCTGGAAGATGCGGAAGTTGTCGGCGGCCTTGGCGACCGCCTCCAGTCCCGGGTTGCAGACGTTCGACAGCATCTGCGGGACGCCGAACTCGGCCGAGGCCTGGGCGGCGGTGGCGCCGCCGCCGGGCGTGAAGGACTCGATGGAGCCGATGGGCGCGAACATCACCGGGATGCGCATGGTCCGGCCGAGAAAAGTCGACGTCGAATCGACCTTGGAGACGTCCCGCAGCACTCGCGGCCGGAAGGCGATGGCGTCCAGGGCCAGGCGATTGCGGCGCAGCGTGGTCTCCGTCTCCGTTCCCCCGGTGAGGTAGTCCCACTCGCCCGCGGGCAGGCGCTGCCTCGCCGCGCGCACGATCTCGTGCAGGGTCTGGAAGCGCTCCTCGAGGCCCGAGCTCATGGCGCAGAGGATAGCAGAAGCAAGCCCGTGCTAGGCTCTAGCGCCATGGATCCCGCCCGCCCGTTTGCCGGCGTCGAGGTCGTGGAGTTCGGGCAGTTCATCGCCGTCCCGTTCTGCGCCCAGCTGCTGGCCGACGGCGGCGCCCACGTCATCAAGATCGAGTCGCTCGAGGGCGACCCGGTCCGGCAACTGTCGCCGCTCGCGCCCGGCGAGACGCGCCACTTCATCTCCCGCAATCGCGGCAAGCATTCGCTGCCGCTCGACCTGCGCCATCCGCGGGCCGGCGAGGTCATCGATCGCCTGCTCGCACGCGCCGACGTCGTGCTGACGAACTTCCGGCCGGGACTGGCCGAGGAGATGGGACTGGACGCCGCCGCCCTCGCGCCGCGGTTTCCGCGGCTCATCGTCGGCAACGTCAGCGCGTTCGGACGCCACGGACCCGACGCGGAGCTGGCCGGCATGGACCTCGTGGTGCAGGCGCGCAGCGGCCTGATGGCCTCGCTCGGGAAGATCCGCGACGGCGTGCCGGCCACGGGGGAGGCGCCGGTGGCCGATTACATCTGTGCGCTGTCGCTGGCCTTCGGCGTCGCGGCGGCGCTGCTGCGGCGCGAGCGCACCGGCCGCGGCGGTGAGGTGGAGGTGGCGCTGTTCATGGCCGCGCTGCTCGCGCAGAACAATTCTCTCGTCCGTGTCACCGAGGTCGACGGTCCGGTCCAGGCGGAGGCGCTGGCGCGCCTGCGCAGCCTGCGCGCGGCCGGCGCCTCCTTCGCCGAGCAGAGCGCGACGATTCCTTCCGCACGCACGGCCGGGATGCTGAACGTGTACTTCCGCACGTACCCGACCAAGGACGACGTGATCGGCATCGCGTGCGTCAGCCCCGGGCTGCAGCGCACGCTGATGCAGACGCTCGGGCTCCACGACGACGCGCACGGGGGCACCATCAAGGATCGCGACGCGCTCGAGCGACACTACACGGCTCTTGGCAAGCGCGTCGAGGCGCAGATCGCCTCGCGCACGACCGCCGACTGGAAGCGCCTGTTCGACGCGCGCGGCCTGCCGGCGGCCGCCGTGCGGTTCGCCGTCGAGATGTTCGACGACGAGCAGACGCGCGCCAATGGCTTTCTCTACGATCTTCCGCACCCCAGCCTGGGTCCGGTGCGAGTGCTGGCGCCTCCGGTGAAGCTCGACGGCGACGGCTTCCAGCCCGGCGCCGCCACCCCGCCCTTCGGCAGCGAGACGCGGGCACTCCTGAAGCGAACTGGCTTCGGCGACGCGGACATCGACGCGCTGGTCGCGGCGAAGGTGACCAGGACGGGATTCGGAGTATAGAGAAGCGGGACGAGCG
>Ga0075421_100005649_pt1 | contig 15151 bp, 11 predicted proteins | sample SoiMetdeltSBSDD5_FD_75292 | JGI IMG/M metagenome (GOLD analysis project Ga0075421, IMG submission 75292) | Bulk soil microbial communities from a Populus tree surrounding site in Tennessee, USA - Soil MetaG P. deltoides SBSDD5 | ecosystem: Environmental > Terrestrial > Soil > Tree plantation...
ATATGGCGCCCGAAGAATTCAAAAAGCTTTGCGATGCCAGAGGCATAAGTATACCCTCGTCAGGCGCCGGCTTCGAGCAATTGCAAAAATCTCCTGACTCAGTTGCGATGCGTGCAAAGGCTTATGGATCACAATATGTGATGTGCGCCTGGGTACCACATCAAAAAGGCGCCTTTAATATCAACGATGCAAAGAAGGCAGTTGAAGTATTCAACAGTGCAGGTAAAGTTTTAAAAGAGCATGGACTAACTCTTTGTTATCATGCGCATGGATATGAATTTCAACCTTACAATAATGGAACGCTGCTCGATTACATCATAGAGAACACAAATCCGGAATACGTTTCTTTCGAAATGGATATCATGTGGATTCATTTCGGTGGCGGCGACCCCGCAGGCTTGCTGAAAAAATATGGCAACCGCTGGAAATTGATGCACCTGAAAGATCTTAGAAAAGGAACTGCGAAAGACCTTACCGGTGGTACAGCGGAAGAAAATGATGTGCCACTTGGTACCGGCGAATTAAATATTCCGGAAATTCTCAAAGCGGCGAAGAAAGCAGGTGTTCAACATTATTTTATTGAAGATGAGAGTCCCAACGTGATGCAGCAGATACCGCAGAGCATCAAATACCTTAAGAGCCTTAAGGAATAGGATTTATTATTTTTTCTCTTTCACAAGCCTGAATTCCTTACCATCAGACTGCTTTAAAACAAGCTCTTTATTCCGGAAATGAAAAGTCATTCTTTCGTTAACGGGAGTAAAAAATTCATCGTTACCCATCGGCAGTAATTCGTCAGGAATGCCATTCGGATTGTTCCAGCTGATGTACAGCTTGCCGGAATTATTCAGGATTTTTACTTCCGCCTCTTTTTTACCATTTTCAAAGTAAGTGTAGTTGCCAACATAATTCTTATACATTCCGGGTGAAATGGCCACAGCCTTATGCTTTACACAATAGCCGAATGCAATTGCATTCTGCATAACGCCACCAAGCGCTGCACCATGTCCCGCATCCGGCGTTATCGCAGACATGATCTCAAAATCTGGAAGTTTTTTAGCTTTTAAAAATGTCGTAAATGAATCAATATTTCTCACAACTTCCTTTTCAAAACTACCTACGCCGATGAACACTTTACTTTTGAGATCGTTATGTGTTTTAAAATATTCACGCGCCGCCGGCATTAATAAACGCCCATTGTTTCCCGGCGCACCTATATATATTTTTTGAAAAAGATCAGCACGGTTAAATAACACATAAGTGGTGAACATACCACCCATCGAATAACCATAAATGGCGCGTTCACTATTCGTGCGGTATTTACTGTCGATAAAAGGCATCACCTCTTTCTCGAGAAACTCTAAAAATTTGGGTCCGCCACCATTGGGATCCAGGTCACGCACTCTTTTGTTTTCATTTTTTCCATAACCGATTCCTACCACCAATGGTTCGTGGGTCTCGTAATCCTGCCGCAACATCCTGAAGCAATTCATTGCGACAGTCATGTTCCAGTCGCCATCGGTCATGTAAAGGACAGGAAGTTTGTTGGTTGTGGTATCGTAATTATCGGTTTTAAGAACATAGACCGTATAATCCTCGCCGATAACCGAAGAATGCAGATTATATGTTTCGATGTTGTCGAGAACAAGAAGTTTGCGGGTGGAATCTGAAAGTTGAGCCTGCGGTTTCATCATAAATGATAATGAAACCGCAAGCATCAGAACAACGCGCTGTGCACGCATATTTGAGTTTTAGAAACTGCTTAAATTCAATCTGCCTCCTGTAACACATTTGCCAGTAAGAGATGCTGTGGCGGTAGCGCTATTAAGTATCGCAGCCTTAATGGTAGCGGCATTTGCGCTGGTATGCGTGGCGGCATACAAAGCTGCTCCTCCTGTTACATGAGGTGTGGCCATCGATGTGCCGCTGTACGATGCATAGGCAGACGTAAGACTCCTGCTCGGTACGGTTGAAATGATTCCTGATCCGGGTGCACCAATGTCAACACTTGTCGATCCATAGTTTGAGAAGCTGGATAAATTACCACTTGATGTGATGGATGCGACTGCAATAATATTAGTGTTGCTGTAACTTGAAGGATAATGCGGGCTGGTATTGTTATTATCGCCAACTCCATCGTTGCCGCCATTTCCTGCGGCGGCAATAAATAGAATATTCGCCTGGTTTGCCCGTTCAATCGCATCTTTTAATGACTGCGAAAATCCTCCGCCACCCCACGAATTGTTTGTTGCTGGCAGTAATAAATTCTTTCTTGTTTTAAGATCAGTTATATAATCAACTGCTTTTATGGCGTTGGCAGTGGTGCCTCCTCTTTTGCCAAGAAATTTTGCGGTGATAATCCTAATGTTCCAGTTAATGCCGGCAACACCAACACCGTTGCCGCCCTTTGCGCCGATCGTGCCGCTCACGTGAGTACCATGATCGTCGCCGCTGCCATCGAATGTTGTATTATCATTCCGGTCGAAGTCCCATCCATGAATGTCATCTATATAGCCATTGCCATCGTTATCAATGCCGTCAACAGGATCGTCAGGATTGATCCATATTTGCCCCGCAAGATCGGTATGACTAAACATTGCACCTTCATCTATCACACCTATGTGCACCGCAGATGAGCCTACGTGATTATTTGCCCATGCTTCATTTGCCTGGCTGCCGTATTGATTTTTAGGATTGATCACATCTCCTAACAATCCCCACATAGAACCGTTTGCATAATATGTGTCATTTGACGCGGCATCGTGCTTATAGATAAAATTGGGTTCAGCGTATTCTACTTCTACTCCTTTCATCTTGTTCTTCGCTTCAAGAACTGCGAGCGGAGTATGAACAAGGAGTACGCCCTCCTTATCATTAAAACGCTGCATCGATTTGGTTAAAATTTTTTCAGCCACTTTTCCGCTGATGCGTAAAAGCGCTTTGTCTTTTGACGCTTGTGAAGTTCCTGGTTTGAATTTTACAAGCAATTCGTTCGGAACAAACTCCTGGTCGTTTTTGTTAACTGCAGCCTCATTTGATAAGGGTTCAGCGGTTACAGATGAAGTGTCGATTTCTTTTGAGCACGAGATAAGCAACGTGGTAACGGAAGCACTCACCATCACAAATCTGAGCATTACATTTTCTATGATAAGCATACTAAAAAATATTTATGTATTCTGAAAATACATTTTTTTATTAATATGATGAAAGATTATGGGTGCGTTGACAGATAGGGAAAACCGTTATTTATACGGGCGTGAATCAGTATTGATTATTTCTTTAGGATCTTAAAAGATGTCCTGATGCCGTTGCCAGTATACATGGTAATGATGTATTTGCCTGTAGAGAGCATTTCCAGGTCGATATTGTTGAGTCCTGGTGTGATTACCATCGATAGAATGCTGTTACCGGTTTCGGAGAATACAATAGCAGTAGCCTTCCTTCCTGCATTGCGGATATACAAATTACCATTTACCGGGTTGGGCCATATAGTAAAACTACGTGCGATGCTGATTTCAATTGTACGAACAACGGAGAAAGTCGTTTGATTACCTGCATCAACAATTTTAATCCGGTAGAAATTTTTTCCTTCAAGCGGCGAAGCATCAGTAAAAGAAATTTTGTTTACTGCGAAGTTAAAGTCGCTTTCGTTTGCAATTGTCGTCCAGTTCGTGTTGTTTTTACTTCGTTCAAGCAAATATCTAACTGAACTTTGTTGAGAAGGCTTCCATGTTAACTTCACCTGGCCATTAATGTTATACGCTGTAAAATTGTAATCTCTCGCCGCGAGGATTGCCAATGGAAAATTACATGAAGTAAGGTCAGCCATATTTGTACTAAGGGTCGACATTAATGTAAGACTCAGATCATCTTCCAGCCTGTATAAACTGCCCGACGACGTACACATAAAGATCTGTCCTGTGCTGTTGAACGATATTCCTACAAAGGTCGAGGTAGTCGCAGTCATAGGTACCACCTGTTGTACTGTAATGCTGGCGACTGTTGTGGTTGGCAGTGGCGCATTTAACGTGAACAATCCATATTTACTGTTACCCGAAGGCAATATCCACAGGTTACCATCACCATCAATTGCGCCGTCACCTGAATAGTGGAGCCGGATAATGGAGTCGACATCTTTTCCGAACTGGTCCTTTATATTCGATGTGATAGTTGTCCATGTGTTATTGGAAATATTGTAGTAGAAAAGTGTTCCTTGTGTGTCCCAGCAATAATAACCGGTTCCATCGTTCGTGATTGAACCCGAATATACAGAGTTGGTTGTGGAGGGGTTCGACAGAATGCTGTAGCTGTTGGTAGCTGGATCAAAAGAAACAAATTCAATAATTGTAGAGGAAGGAATTCTCTTGAAGTAATAAAATTTGCCGTTAACGGCGTTGTACGCAAGCCCATTCGACTGGTCGGGACCGTTACCAGGGTAAGCCGGATTGATTGCAGCGCCGGCAACACCGGTATTAACATCAATCGCGTGAACAGTTCCGGCATTCGTTAATCCGTAAATAACATTTACAGGGTCACTACACACCTGTGCCCGGACGTACACAGACACAAAAAGCAGTTGCAGGTATATCATTACACGGAGAACCCTGGCAACTGATATGTTGTTTACTGGTATCATAGGGATTGGATCAGGGCGCAAAATAAATCGACGCCGAATGCCGTTATCAAAGTGACCTGTATTCCACTAACGGGAAATACTTGTAATTATTGCGGTTTTTTACTATCCTTACCCCAAATCCCATACCCTGTGAGAAAAGCACTGATTTTTCCATTCTGCTTTTTATGTTTTCATTTCTCTTTTTCGCAATATTCCGCAGATACCGGTAAGCTGGTTGAGAAAACGGAAAAGATTATCAATACCTCAACAATCATAAAGATTGAAAACCTGGGATTGACTGTTAATTCAGACCTCCCTGAATTGCGTCCAACTGTTTCGGCCGATGGCAACCTGCTGTTTTTCATCTGCGAAAATCATCCTGCAAATACGAAATATAATTCAGTACCTAATTCGCAGGACATCTGGTTTTCTGAACGTGATTCAAATGGCAAATGGAGTAACGCAGTTCATCTTTCATATCCGCTGAATACTATGCAGTATAATGCTGTGTATTGGATCTCGCCCGACAACAACAAGATTCTGATTCGTGGAGCATTTAATCATGGTGCATTCATGGGTAAAGGTGTAAGCTTATGCAGGCTTGAAAGCAATGGTAACTGGAGCGAACCCGAAATGCTTGTTATAAAAAACTATCAGAAATACGATCGCGGTCGCCAGTCCGGCGCAACAATGGTTCATGATGGAAGAGCATTGTTACTTTACATGACGCCCGAACCAGGTGGTACAAACAACGACATATTTGTTTCTTTTATCACTGCCGATGGCACGTGGACTGAACCGAAAAGTCTTGGTAAAACAATTAATCTGCCCGATTACGATGAGATGACGCCATATATGGCTGCCGACGGTGAATCGCTTTATTTCAGCAGTAACCGTGCGGGTGGGTTGGGCGACAACGACATTTACATAACGAAACGCCTCGACAATACATGGCAGAAATGGAGCGATCCCGTAAACCTGGGAGCACCGATCAATACCGACCAGTGGGATGCGTTTTTTACACTTGATGCAGGTGGTGAATATGCATATCTTACGAATAGCGTTGATTCATATGGTGAAAGCGACATTGTTCGTGTGAAGCTGCTTGAAAGAGAAAAACCAAACCCTGTTGTGCTGGTTGATGGTAACGTTTATAATTTGAAAACGAAAGAACCGCTTGGTGCCTCGCTTGTTTATGAAACATTACCCGATGGCACGATTGCCGGTAATGGAGAGTCGAGCGCTATTGACGGATCGTTCAAGATCGTTCTTCCTTACGATAAAAATTACAGCATTCGTGCATCTGCGGATCATTTCTTCGCGATATCCGAAAATCTGAATCTCGATTCGCTTGTGAAAGCAGGATATAAAGTGATCCATAAAGATTTGTATCTCGCACCAATTGAAATAGGGCAGATCGTACGGCTGAACAATGTATTCTTTGATTTTGATAAATGGGATCTGCGGCCCGAGTCATACGTCGAACTTAACAGGGTTGTTGAGCTGATGACGAATAATCCTTCAATAGAAATTGAAATGAGTGCGCATACGGATAGTTACGGCTCCGATGAATACAACTTCAGGTTAAGTGATGACAGAGCACGGTCTGTTCGTGAATATATTTTATCAAAAGGGATAGATCCCAAAAGGATAATTTCTCAAGGGTACGGCGAAACAAAACCTGTGGTGCCGAACGATAATGATGAAAACAGACAGTTGAACAGGAGGGTGGAGTTTAAAATTTTGAAAGATTAGCGATGTAGCTTATCATTAAAATTTCTAATATGACGATCAAATACGTTATATTTAAAGTAACAGCTACTCTGGCTGTCTATTATGACTAACAATAACAGCGTGCTCGTTGTTGGTGCTACAGGTAACCTTGGCACTGAAATATGCCGACAACTCGTAGCCGCCCAAAAACACGTTAAAGGACTGGCACGCAAAACTTCTGATGCCGGAAAAATAAAGACGTTAAAAGAGCTCGGTGTTGAAATCGTTATAGGGGACATTAAAGAACCGGACACGTTGAAAAACGCATTTGATGGAGTAAGAGCGGTGATTTCAACTACATCTTCCACTGTGTCGCGAAGCGAAGGTGATAATATAGAATCAGTGGACAGGGCCGGCCAGTTGAATGTTGTGCACGCGGCCAAGGCGGCGGGAGTAGAGCAATTTATTTATATCTCATTCCTGGCATCTGATGAGTCATTCCCTTTGCAGGATGCAAAAAGGGAAGTGGAGAGAGCAATTGCCGGAAGCGGAATGAGGTACACCATTCTGCGTCCTACATTTTTTATGGAAATATGGCTGGGTCCTCATCTCGGATTTGATCCGCTAAATGGCAAAGCCACGATTTATGGAGATGGTAACAACAGCGTTTCATGGATAGCCATGAAAGATGTCGCTTCATTTGCGGTAGCTTCATTGGATAATGCGGCGGCAGATAACAATGTTATTGACCTCGGCGGGCCGGAAGCGCTTTCTCCACGCGAAGTGGTCAAAATATTTGAAGAACGGCTTGAAAAAAATATTGAATTGCAACTTGTTCCTGCTACTGCCATCCAGATGCAGATGGAAGGTACAGATGATCCGTTACAAAAATCATTTGCCGGACTTATGCTTACATACGCAAGCGGCGCCAGGGTGCCAATGGATGAAACGCTCAAAAAAATTCCGGTAAAGCTTACGTCGATCAAAGATTATTGCATCAGGTTAACCGGTGCCGAGATGGTAGGATCTGAATGATTCTAAGTGATCATGGTGTTGCGCCGAAGGTGTAAATAATTTTCCAGCTAAACTCTTTTCCGGGTTCCACTTTCACATGAACAGAAGGCTCGGGACAAACGGTTTTTACTGTGGCCCAGAAGGCAAGCCGGGAAAAAGGCTTATCCGCTTTAATATTTACCCAAGCGCCTGTCTTCTTATTTCTAAGGGTAATGTTGTAGTCATCGTCAGTATCTGAATACCCGGTAATCGGACCCAGATAAAAGTCCTTGCCCGTGGGATCGCCATCTTCAAGTACTATCCGTTTTCCCTGAATACTCGCAGCTTTTGGATCATTCGTTTGCGAAACCAAAGCCTCAAATGGTAAATCAACCTCAAAGTCGGATGAAGTAACCTGATTGTCGATCATGAAAAAATTATGGTTCATCACATTTGTTTCGATTATCTTTTTTCCGGTATTTTTCAGAGTGTGATACAAAACAAGTTCGGGCCTGCCTTTGGTAAGCTGGACTGTTTTCGCATACACATATGAGATAGTAGTATCATTCAATGTATGTGTGAATTTTATTTTATCTGAAGCTTTTTTCGTCTCCCATTTTCCTGGATTGATAAGCTTGTAGCTGTTCGCAAAGAAGTAGTTTTTTTCTTCAGGCTTTTCCAGGGCGCCTATGCCGATCTTCACGAACCGCCCACCAACAGGGGCGTCATCGTAACCTATTGGATCGAAGGATTCAACGGGACCCATAATAGCATCGTGCAGGTAAGGATCATACTTATCAAACCATAATCCGAAAAACGAATGGCCTTTATAGTCAAGTGCAGTTATTTGTCCTGCCCAATCGAATCGTGTGCCGCGGTAATAACCGTTATCAACGTCGGGCAGGTATAACGAGGCGTTAATAATTCCATTCGAAATCTCTGCCTTTGGGTTATTGTAATTGATGTAAGAAAATGCTGATGCAATGCAAATCGCAAGAAATATCTTTTTCACGGTTGGCAATTGGTTTATTGTTCAAGGTATGATATTCCTGTTAATGGTATTGCACCAATTGCCTGAGATGATGTTCCAGATGCACCACATAATCGGTGATAATGTACTTCAGCGTATGCTCGCTGTTGCCTGTTCTGCATTTTCGCATAAGGTCGTCCGTTGGGATATGCCTGATAATATGCGCTATAAAATCGTTGTAATGCTGCCAGAGGCGAATTAAGACGGCAGTGTCCATTTCATTATAATGGGTGAGCCTGTTCCATTCGTCCTGGTTGTAAAATATGTTTGGCGTGTCTTCAATTCGTGCGGCAATGAAGCGGCGGTGATTGTTTGCGGCGCTGTCTACCAAATGCCCAATGATCTCCTTCCTGCTCCATTTTTCAGGAGCTGGTTTTGCGGAGATTTCGTCATCCGGTATTTTCAACAGCAGCGGTGTGATTACGCCCGTGAGATAGGTGATGCGGTCTGCGGCATTTTTTATTTCGTCCATAAATTTTTAATAAGTAAATGTAAAAAATAGTCTTTTTCTTTACTTCATGCTGATCACATTAGTTTTTATTATCGGCTATCTGGCCATTGTGTTCGAGCATCCGCTGAAAGTAAATAAAACAGCTACAGCACTCATCACAGGTGTGTTATGCTGGGTATTGTATGGAATTTCTGAAGGCGACAGTGAGCTTGTATCATCACAGCTAGTTCATTTCCTTGGAGAGATTTCGGGCATATTGTTTTTTTTGCTCGGTGCGATGGCTATTGTTGAATTGATTGATGCTCATGATGGCTTTGATATTATTACAGCAAAGATTAAAACGACCAGCGAAAGAAAGCTGTTGTGGACCGTTAGCCTGCTCACCTTTTTTATGTCGGCCTTGCTCGACAATCTCACTACGACTATCATCATGATCTCGCTGTTGAGAAAGCTGGTGCCCACTCCGCGGAGAAGGATGTTATTTGCCGGAACCGTGATCATTGCCGCTAACGCAGGTGGCGCATGGTCGCCGATAGGAGATGTAACCACAACGATGCTTTGGATCGGTGGACAGATCACCGCGCTGAATATTGTGCTGAAATTATTCTTGCCCAGTATTGTTTGTATGCTTATACCCGTGGCATTTCTTTCGTTCAAAATGAAGGGGAGAATAGACCGTGCTGACACGATACCGGCTCCCGAAAAAATATCTGCCAGTCCGTTCGAACAAAACCTCATACTTGGTTTAGGAATAGCGGCAATGCTTTTTGTTCCGGTTTTTAAAATGTTAACCGGGCTTCCCCCTTTCATGGGAATTTTGTTTTCTCTTGGGTTCTTGTGGCTGGTAACAGAGATAATACACAAGGAAAAAGGAGAAAAAGAGAAAGACATGTATTCTGCAGCGAGAGCGCTTAGCAGGATTGATGTTCCCAGCGTTTTGTTCTTTCTTGGAATTCTTGTTGCGATCTCGGCACTCGAATCTACTGGTAAGCTATCGGCGCTTGCGTCTTTTATGAATGATAAAATAGGCAACATAAGCGTTATCGCCATCGTAATAGGTTTGCTATCGGCGGTCGTAGATAACGTACCGCTGGTTGCGGCAACTATGGGGATGTACGATCTGAGCATTTTTCCTACCGACCATTACTTCTGGGAGTTCATTGCATATACGTCGGGAACCGGCGGCAGCTGTCTGGTGCTGGGCTCCGCAGCTGGTGTTACGGCAATGGGAATGGAGAAGATGGATTTTATCTGGTACCTGAAGAGATTTTCGTTGCTGGCGCTGGCAGGATACTTTGCAGGGGCACTTGTATATATGGCGCAACATTCACTCCTGGGCTGATGGGGAAATTCGTAATGAGATCCCTCTCCCGGCGTTGCAGCGGGAGAGGGATGATCCGGTAAACCTGTCACATTACGGGAACGCTACTTTCCTGCGCGTTGTAAGTTTTAAGAACAGGTTTGCTGGTAAATTTTTCCTTAAACTTGTCTACCAACCGGCGATACGTACCGCTGTTTTCATACTCGTCGGCTTCAGCTTTGCTTTTCCATGTAGTAAGAGAAATCAATTGGCCGTTTGAATCGGTAGGTTCAAGCAGCAATACATCCTTTACTCCTTTGAATTCCCTTACAGCGGGTACAATTTCGGTGTTGTACATTTTGCTGACATCTTTTGTGTCTTTCGGATCAATTTCGATGAAAGTTAAACGTGCGTACATAAAAACCTCCTTTTTTTGAAAAATGAAGAAATGTAAATCTTCAAAGGATGGGGAGAGAGGAGGTTAAGGTATGAAAAGTTTTAACTACGCGAATCGCATGGGTCAGAAATTTTCACCATAACAGGGAATGTGTATTTGTTGTACAACTTTTAATGTGCTGCCGGCTCTTGATCACATCTTTTGTATTACCTTACAGCTATAACTAAACGTGCAAAACTCAGGTGATCCGCTATCGGAATTCACGTTGAGATAAAGAACTTAGCAAATTAAACCTTTTCCCTTAGGATGGCTGAGATCTGAGATAGTGACGCACTTCGCTATTTCACGGGCTAAAAAGATTTCGAGCCATCGGATCATTGATCTCGTTGGCGAGCCATGCCCCCGCAGTTACACCAGATTTGAGAACATGCAGGCTTTGCTCGCCAAATTTTTTTTATCAGTAGGTCTCTTATACTACACAAATAAGAAGTTGTTGAACTAATTTGCTATTACAAACTTGCTGATGAAAAATTTATTGTGTGCCGCAGCCGTACTCCTTTTAGGCGGATTGATTGCATGTAAAACTGAAGACAAAAAATTGTCGTACGGTTCCCGCGAGTGGAAAGAATACCTTGGCGGACCTGAACGCAATCACTACTCCCCGCTCGACCAGATCACTAAAGAAAATGTATCTCAATTAAAAGTTGCCTGGGAATATCATACGCATGATTCCGGACAAATACAATGTAACCCAATAATTGTCGACGGCGTGCTGTATGGCATAACGGCAACAACACGTCCCTTCGCTCTCGACGCGGCAACCGGCAAAGAAATATGGAGAGTGGCAAAAGACACCGTTGACAGCTACAGTACCAGCAGGGGAGTTGCATACTGGCAGGACGGCGATGATAAAAGGATTCTCTATACTAAAGGTGCCTGGCTATATGCAATCGACGCGCGCACAGGAAAGCCAATAACTAACTTCGGTGAAAACGGAAAAACTAGCATGCGGGCCGGACTGGGTGAATCCAGTAAGGACAAGATGGTAACGTCGAATACCCCGGGAACCATATTTGAAGACCTTATCGTAATGCCCATGAGGCTTTCGGAAGGTCCCGACGCTGCGCCCGGATATATACAGGCGTTTAACGTAAAGACAGGCGCCCTTGCCTGGGTGTTCAAAACCATTCCTCATCCGGGAGAATTTGGTTACGACACTTGGCCAAAAGACGCATATAAGAATACGAACGTCGGGGCCGCCAATAACTGGTCTGGAATGTCTGTAGACAGAGCAAGAGGGATGATTTTTGTGCCTACCGGATCAGCAGGCGACGATTTTTATGGGGCCCACCGTATTGGCTCAAACCTATTTGCCAACACATTGCTTGCATTGGACGCAAGAACAGGCAAGCGCATCTGGCACTTTCAGTTGGTTCATCACGACATCCTCGACCGCGATGCTCCCGCGCCGCCAAATCTTATTACGATCACAAGAAATGGAAAACAGATCGACGCTGTGTCGCAAACCACAAAGCAGGGATTTGTATTTGTGTTCAACCGTGAAACCGGAGAACCATTGTTTCCTATCACCGAGAGGCCGGTGCCTGCTTCCGATGTTCCCGGTGAAGTTGCATGGCCCACACAACCAATTCCGGATAAACCTGCTCCCTATGCACGTCAGCAATTCAGAAGAGAAGACATTAATCCATACGCTGAAAACAGAGAGGAGCTGATGAGGCAGTTTGACTCCTGCCGGTTTGAAGGTCCTTTTACGCCTCTCACAGAAAAAGGATCCATCGTTTATCCCGGCCTTGACGGAGGTGCCGAATGGGGTGGCGCAGCTGCTGATCCGGATGGCATTTTGTACGTCAACAGCAACGAAATGGCGTGGCGTATAAAACTAATGAAGCCCGAACAAAAAGAGAATATCAGCAAAAATTCGGGACAGAGTCTTTACGCTACAAATTGTGCTGTGTGTCACGGTAATGAACGCAGGGGTAGCCCGGCGAGCGGATATCCATCGTTACTGGACGTTGGCGGCAGGCGCACAAGAGATTTTGTAAAAAATATCATTTCCAATGGAAAAGGAATGATGCCTGCTTTTCCAAAGTTTAATGAAGAGCAGACAAAGGCAATCGTTGGATTTTTATTTGGAGATGAAAAACAGGAACCGGGACTTGCTAAAGAGCCACCTTCTAAAAAGCAACCTAAAGATTCTGCAAGCGATTATGTTATTTCAGGATACACAAAATTTCTGGACAGGAACGGCTACCCTGCGATGACACCGCCTTGGGGAACACTAAACGCGATTGATCTGAACACAGGAGAATATTTGTGGACCGTACCCTACGGCGAATATCCCGAGCTGCAGGCAAAAGGTATCCCCCAAACAGGATCAGAAAGCTATGGAGGTCCTGTTGTTACAGCAAGTGATTTGTTGCTCATCTCAGGTACAAAAGACCAGTTTTTCAGGGCCTATGATAAAAGAAACGGAAAGCTGCTCTGGAAAACCAAACTTCCTGCAGCGAACTTTGCCACGCCAAGCACGTACGAGGTAAATAGTAAACAGTATGTAGTACTGGCATGTGGTGGTACCAAACTCGGTGCAAAAGGTGGTGACAGTTATGTTGCATTCGCTTTGCCTTAGTCAACTAAAAAAAGGAACTTCAAATAAAATTCTTAGCTGGTGAATACATTCGACGCGATCGTTATCGGCTCGGGTATGAGCGGCGGCTGGGCCGCAAAGGAGCTTTGCGAGCATGGCCTCAAAACATTGGTGCTGGAACGCGGCAGAAATGTTGAGCATATTAAAGATTACATAACTGCTACGATGAAGCCGTGGGAGTTCAAACACGGCGGCGCATTACCCGAGGCATTTAAAAAAGAAAATCCCATCATAAGCAGGTGTTACGCCTTCGATGAAACGACCCAACATTTTTTTGTGAAGGATAATGAACATCCGTACATCCAAACAAAACCATTTGACTGGATCCGCGGCTACCAGGTGGGGGGTAAGTCGCTGCTATGGGCGCGATGGGTGCAGCGATGGAGCGACCTTGATTTTGAGGCCAACGCAAAGGAAGGTATTGCAATAGACTGGCCCATTCGCTATAAGGATATAGCACCGTGGTATTCTTATGTAGAAAAATTCGCAGGCATCAGCGGTAACCGCGACGGCATTCCTCATCTTCCCGATGGTGAGTTTCAGCCTCCAATGGAAATGAACTGCATCGAAAAGCACATGAAGCAGAGCATTGAATCGAATTATCCGGACAGGCATCTGATCATTTCACGTACCGCAAACCTCTCAAGAGGACTGAAGGACCGGGGTCCATGCCAGTACCGAAATCTGTGCAGCAGGGGTTGTCCGTATGGAGGATATTTTAGCAGCAACTCTGCAACACTACCCGCCGCGCGTGCAACCGGCAATCTAACGTTAATGCCTTTTTCTGTGGTGCATTCAATAATATTTGACGAAGAAAAGCAGCGCGCGAAAGGAGTAAGAGTTATCAATGCCGAAACAGGCGAGGCAACAGAATATTTTGCAAAGATCATTTTTGTGAATGGCGGCACCATCAACAGCACAATGATCCTGCTGAACTCTACTTCACGCCGCTTCCCTAACGGCATGGGCAACGACAGCGGTGTGCTGGGCCATTACCTGATGGACCATAACTACCGGGGACGATTAAACGCTGAATACGAAGGCTACCAGGACCAATATTACTTTGGAAGGCGTCCGAATGGAGTTTACCTGCCACGTTTCAGGAATGTGGGAAAGGATAAACAGACCGCATTTTTAAGGGGGTATGCATACGCGGCAGGAGGATCGAGGCAGACAGGCAATGTTCATGATGAAACAATTGGCGCCGGACTGAAAAAGGCAATGAGTGAGGCAGGGGCTTGGAGTATGTGGATGACGGGTATGGGCGAACATTTGCCGAATTATGAGAACAAGATCAGTTTATCGAAGACAGAGAAAGACAAATGGGGAGTACCGTTGGTTGAGATTGATTGTGAGTACAGGGAAAATGAGATTAAGATGACTGAAGATATTTTGAATAGCGGCGCCGAAATGTTCGAGAAGGCAGGGTTTAAGAATATACAGATACATAATTCAATGCAGGCACCCGGTTTGGCAATTCATGAAATGGGTACAGCGCGTATGGGCCGTGATCAGAAAACTTCGGTATTGAATGCGCACAACCAGGTATGGGGCGCTCCGAATGTTTTTGTTAGTGATGGTGCATGTATGACTTCCAATGCCTGCCAGAACCCTTCGCTTACGTATATGGCTATGACGGCCCGTGCGGCGAACTACGCTGTGGAAGAATTGAAGAAGAGGAACCTCTAGGCGAAGAATCTGCTCAATCAGCGATTTAATAAAACTATAAAATGAAACCAATCTTATCCATTCTCCTGTTTGCAGCAATAACCGCATCCGCCCAGGACGACGTCACTACCCTGAAACTAAAGGACTACCGGCCGGAATCAGTTTATAAAATACCCATCACAAAGATTGAAAAAGCAAAATATCCCGCGATCGACGTGCACTCGCACGATTTTGCAAAAACAGACGAAGATGTGGATCGATGGGTACGCACAATGGACTCGTGCGGCATTGAAAAATCGATAATACTCAGCGGAGCGAC
>Ga0075421_100005650_pt1 | contig 15150 bp, 13 predicted proteins | sample SoiMetdeltSBSDD5_FD_75292 | JGI IMG/M metagenome (GOLD analysis project Ga0075421, IMG submission 75292) | Bulk soil microbial communities from a Populus tree surrounding site in Tennessee, USA - Soil MetaG P. deltoides SBSDD5 | ecosystem: Environmental > Terrestrial > Soil > Tree plantation...
ACGTTGTTTGCGAAATAGAGCTCCGGCTTGACGGTCGATTCGCCGACTGCGATATATGCCGCGAAGTGAATCACGGCGTCGATCGATTTTTCCGTCATCAGGCGCGTAAGTCCTTCGGTATCGGAAGTATTCATCACGCGCAGACGCTCTGGGTCGACATTGTGGCGAAACCCGCGCGAAAGATCGTCCACAACGGTGACCTCATAGCCGCGCTTGAGCAGGACTTGCGTGGTCTGTGAACCGATGTATCCAGCGCCGCCAGTAACCAGGATATTTTTGGGGGAAGAAGGGGAGGCCACAATCCGATTGTAGTAGGATGGCAGATTCATGCCAACTGGAGCAGAACTATTTGTCCGATCGATTCGCGAGCTCGGGATTTCCCGAATTTATACATTAGTCGGCGATCATTTGAACGAAGTGTTGGCGGTAGCGGCGCGGGAAGGCGTGAGCATCGTCGATATGCGCCACGAGTCCGGCGTGACGCACGCTGCCGACGCCGAGGCAAGAATCACTCGCAAGCCAGCGCTATCGCTCGTTACAGGCGGACCCGGACATACAAATTCCCTGACCGGTATCGCGACGGCGAATTTGGCGGCCAGCCCTCTCATCGCAGTTAGCGGAAGTGTCGCAACTCATGTGCTCGATCGAGGCGCGTTCCAGGACATCGATCAGATTGGGATGGCCAAGCCGGTGGCTAAATGGTGCGCCCAGCCGCCCAGCGCGGCGCAAATTCCGTTCTATTTGGGGCGCGCTTATCAGGAGGCGAACAGTGGCCGTAAAGGCGCGGCCCACTTGACGATTCCGGTGGATTTGTTCGCGGCGCAGACGGACGCTCCCGCCCGACTGCCGATCCCGGTCGAAGACTTCCCGCAGCCGAGCGTATCCGACGTGCGGGAAGTGATTAAGCTACTGCAGTCGGCGAGCAAGCCAATCGTGATCGCCGGTAGCGGCGTTTGGTGGGCGGACGCTGCTTCCGAACTGCGCGAATTTATCGAGCGGACATCGCTGCCGCTGTACACAATCACGATGGCCAAGGGCGCGGTCGCCGACGACCATCCGTTGTGCATGGGATATGCTGATCCGGCGCTCAATCAGGCGGTCCACACGGCTTTTAAAGAGGCGGACCTGTTCCTCGTGCTTGGCAAGCGGATCGACTATCGTCTCGCACTGGGGGGACCACGACTCTTCTCCCCCAACGCCAGATTCATTCAAGTCGATATCCACCCGCCCGAATTGGGCATGAATAGGAAATTAGAACTGGGCATTTGCGCCGACGTCCGAGCCACTCTGAATGCTTTGAAGGCAGAGATTGGCGAGAAGAGGTGGCAGCCTCTGCCGTGGCTCGATCACGTGCGACAACTTCGTCTCGATTGGGAGGCGAAGCTTGCCGAGGCCGCGACCGATCGCTCCTCGCCGATGCACCCGGCGGCTTTCTTCGCCGAGCTAAAAAAATGCTTGCCTCCCGATGTCTTCTACGCCTGGGATGGCGGCGACGTCGTCCACTGGGGTCGCGCGACACTGCCCGCTCTGCATCCGGGCCGATGGCTGCGGCTGGGCCCGCTGGGTACGATCGGCTCGGCGCTTCCTAACAGCATCGCCCTGCAAATCGCCAATCCAGGCAAGCCGGTGGTTCTCATCACAGGAGATGGATCGCTAGGCTTTTACATCGCCGAGATGGACACCGCAGTCCGGCATGGACTGCCAATCGTGATGATTGTCGGCAACGACGGCGGCTGGGGACTCGAGCGCGAATTGCAGGGCGCGTCCTACGGCTCGACAGTCGCCTGCGAACTGCGGCGCACGCAGTACGATCAGGTGATGAAGGGCTTCGGTGGCGGCGGTGAGACCGTCGACACTTTGGACCAGGTCGGCCCGGCCGTCGAGCGTGCGTTCCGGTCCGGAGCGCCATATTGCCTGAATGTGAATGTACGCGGGGTCCGGTCACCCTTTACGCAATGGCAGATCAGCGGGAAGAAATAACGGGCACTAGACTCTTCAGATCGACGGCATTCGCGGGAGTCGCCTTGGCCAACGGGAGCGAAACGGACAGGTCGACATTCTTGCAGATCGATTCGGTGCAGGCCTGTGCTCGGACAGCGATTTGCGCAGGGCCCGCTCCCGACTTCCGTACTTTGGTGACGAAAAGCGCCGGCTGATCGAAGCCCCAACTAAACCAGCGTAGTTCCGGCTTGGAAAAATCTTTCGGCGAAGACTGATACCACGGCGCGATGGCCTCCAGGCCACCGCTCAGAGTAAAACTGGTTGGAAGATCGTTGCTGATAGCTTTCTTGCCGGCCAGTTTCGCTTCAGCTCGCTGTTTGTTATCCATGCTAAAGGTGTGCCAACCCGGTTGGACGTTCGTCCGGATAAGCAGGAATTCACCGTCCAGTTTGGCCTGATAAGACAGACACAGCGTCTCGTCGTGACGCACTTCGACCGGCGCGGTCCAGTCCGCCGCTTTCGCGGCCGTAATGCAGATAGTTAAAATTGCGATGAATTTCATTTTCTGAATCCCAACCTAAACGTCTTGAGCGGCATTCGCATTCGTTTACCATCGCGAATGATTTCCAGCATAACGGACTCCTCTGGCTTCTTAGTCAGCTTGATATAGAAATCCGCCGTAATGGCTATTTCGTGCCGTTCCACGCCGTCGACGCTGACTATGATGTCGCCGATTCGCAAATCATGAGACTTCATCAGCTTGGCGAAATCACCGACGTACTTCACCTCGCTCGCGAATCCATCCGGTTTTAGCCCCAGGATGCGCTTTTGTTCATCAGTGATGGGACGATCCTCAAAATAGGTGCGCGGGTCGACGCTCGATTGCCGATATCGAATATCGCTCATCCACCAGCGCGGCGGCAACTGAACCTGAAGCCTCACCACTTCTCCAGCCCGATCGACCGTGAGCGCCATCTTCTCCGCCTTGCGGTTCACCCGATCGTAGTGATACTGAAGATCGCCGAACGTCCATACCGGGGTCCCGTTTAACGCCGAAATGCGGTCGCCAGGCTTCATACCAGCAGCCTGAACGGCGCCACGGACCTCCTTCAGAACCAGCCCCTTCGGTACATCCAGGTAAATGCCGATGGTCTTGAGTTCCGGCGACCGGAACAGGTGAGCCATCTTGTCGAGAGTACCGTCCTGCTCGCGCTGGAGATTTTGAAAGTCCCCAACGAGATGACACTCGACACATGCATTCCGCGCGAAGGTTCGCTCGGCCAGCAGCGGCATTTGCCGCGGAAACACAGGCTTGGGGCGCTCAACCTTCTGCAGCTTCCCTTGCTGATACTGTCGATGCAGTTCCAGCCCCTGCTGGGCTGCTAGTTCGAGACTACTCATATTGAGGTAAGAGTCCTGCGACAGCGCGTCCCGGCCGCCGTATCTCATGTAAATCTGCTCATCGGCGTTCGTGATGAAGAAGTACAGAGTGTTATACCAGTCACGATCAAATAGCGCGACGTCGACATCATCCATCCGGACGATGCGGACGCACACGTATTGCGTCAGCAGCTTACCGAGCGGAGAATCGGGCGATGACAGCACAACCTGTGCGTCAAAAACACGTCCGGCTATTCAAGCCTCGCAGCGAAATTCGATGAAAAGCGGCTTGCCTGTTTCCTTGGCCTGCTGGAGCGCTTTGGCATAGTCGCCGTACCAATAGATCCCGTCTTCTTGAGGTTGAGCCAGCCCGTTGAGAGATATCAGCAAGAATGTTATAACTAGATAAAAAGTTCTCATAAATTTGATTCTACTAGGGTTAAGGCGAATTTGAGACGCCCTGGGTTACCGTTTTGCGATTACGCTACCTTCTTGACTCGCAGGTCCACACGCAAACCCGCGGCCGCAAGCAGCTTGACTAAGTTGTCGATCGAAAACAAATGAATCTTGCCGCACGTGAGATCAGAGATCCGCGGTTGTGTGACACCCAACAGCTTCGCTGCGCGTGCCTGAGTCAGCTTGTTCGCTCTGATGAATTGGATCAGGGCGCGCATCATCGCCGAGCGGATTCTGAGATTCTCCGCCTCGTCAGGAGCGAAGCCAATATCCGAGAAAACATCTAAGCCGGTCATCTTACGTTGCGTCATTTGTCAGACCTTCTTCCTAATCACTTCCTGATAGCGCGCACGGGCGATATCGATAGCGGCTGCCGGGGTCTTTTGCGTTTTCTTAGCGAACGCATGCAGCACGTACACGGCATCATGAAACTTCGAAACATAAAGGATCCGGTACTCTCCCTCTACATGAATTCTTATTTCGCGAGTTCCAGGCCCAACGATGGACATCGACTTCCAGTCGGTTGGCTCAGCGCCATGCTGCACCATCTCAAGTTCGAACCCAATCTGCTGCCGAACTAGCTTTGAGAAGGACCTGACCCGCTTTAAACTGTCGCCCATCCAAGTGATCGGCCTCAAAAGCCTCTCAATTGATTATATAAGATTGTGTATATAGCAAGTTAGTTGGCGCGCGCGAATAGGTTCTTGCCTTTCCGCATCACCAACTCGATCAGGTTCAGCAGCACCGCGAGAGCCAGCAGCCCGGGCCACAGCTCCATCACTGATGGAATGCTCCGCCCTCCCGGATCGAATACATCCTTTGGATTCGGATTGAACCTTCCGCCCGTCGACGCCGAAATTTGGCGCAGGACGAAATCGTTCGAACCATAGTCGGTCATCTCGTCCTCCTGCCGGTATAGTCCGATCTCGGGGAATGCGCGCGACTCAACCAGCGGTCTCACGCGAAATAGTCCCTGCCGCCGCCCGATGCCGAGTTGCACACGGAAACTGCCGGCCGCGAGCTTGCTCGCCTTCACGGGACGCTGGAACCCATCCGGCCCGAAAACATAGATATCAGGGATGACAGCCGGCTCTTCGACGTGCCGGCCAAGGCGATAATTTACCACCAGCTCGTCATTGGCGCTGTCGTACTCGGCGGTCGCCTCGGTCGCGGCGGCGTGTGGAAGGAGGTCGCGGAAGACGTTCGTCCAGAACCTGTCATAGCCAGGCCACGTGATCCAGTTGGTCGCCCAGCGACTCTTGGCGTCGGAGGTGAAAACGGCTGCCCGGCCGAGCTCGTACTGCCAACGGACCAGCAGCGGATCCTTCTCGGTGTCGACGGTCAGGATCGTCTCGGCTGTCGGCTTGGAGATGAATCGCACATAGCCGCGCAGCGTTGGAGCGGTTTCCATGCCCACTCCGGACAAGATCTCGGCATGCCTGGCGACGATCGGCGCAACCAGCTTCTCCACGGCGGTCGATCCGGTGTGCTCCATCACATCCTTGAGAAGGATTTGCTCGAGGCCCGACGGGTCGATCAGGAAGTGCGATTTGCCGTTCGAAAGCGTAGCAATCTTTTCGAGATACGCGCGGTTCACATCCTGGCCGAGGCCGACCGTCGAGATGGTCACTCGACTTTGCGCCGCCTCGCGCGCAAGCGCCAGGCTGTCGCCTTCCTCCGATATTCCGTCAGTCAGCAGCACGATGTGCTTGTAAATAGCATTGACAGGCACGATTCGGCGGAAAGCCTCGGCGACGGCTGGAGCGATCTGCGTTCCTCCGTCCGGCATGATACCGGCGACGAGACGCTTGATCGTTTCGCGGTCGACGGCTCTACGGATCGGCACGGTCCATGAGAAGGAGTTGTCGAAGATTAGGACGCCGACCAGGTCGATAGGCCGTAGATTCTCAATCACGCCCATCGAGGCGATGCGCGCCAGCTCCATCTTCTTGCCTTCCATCGAGGACGACTTGTCCACGATGAGCACGACGCAAGTGCCCTCCGGGGTGCGCGGCGGCGCAAGCTTGGCGGGCAGCGCGCGCTCGACAGGGTCCTCGGTCTTGTTCTCGACGTAGACGTTTCGGTCACCGCCGATCCAGAGAAGCCCGCCGCCCTGCTTCACGAATTCCTCGACCGCAACCTTCTGCTGCGCCGACAGCGCATCGACGTTCCAATTGTTGAAGACCATTAATTGGATATCGCTAAGATCGTCGGGCGGCCCATTCGGAGCCCGCCGGATCTGAAACTGATTCGCTTCGAGTGTTTTCGTGAGGTGAGTTTCGGTGCCCGGCGGGTCCTGTGTGATCAGCATGACTTGCGGCTTGCGCAGAGTGACGGCCTGCTCGAAACGAGCGTCGCCTAGATCGGGAGCGGAGATCTTTCCGGCGAGGTCAACTGCGCCGGATGTGCTGACACTGGCGTGCACGCGAAAGTGATTGATCCCGGGCTCGATCTCAACTTGATTGGAGCCCAGAGTCTTGCCCTCCGCGGAAATTTCCACGGTCGCCTTGGCGCGGCGCGGAGAGCTCAGAGAAATATCGATCGGAAAACGCTCACCGCTAAAAACCTGCGATGGAAGGCTGGTGGATTCGAGTCGCAGATTCGGCTTGGGACGACCGGCAAGCGGAAAGGTGTCGACGGGAATACCGAGTTCCCTCGCCTGCCAGGCGCCGCGGACGATGCTGCCCAGATTCTCGTTGCCGTCAGAGATGAGCACGAGTCGCGGCACCAGGCCGGCAGGCAGCGACGCGGCTCCATCGCGTAGCGCGGCTTCGAGGTTGGTGGCGCGGCCGGCGTCACCAGCAGTATGCTGCAGTTTCCAGGATCCGCCGTGTTCGGAAGCGCCTACTGTCCGGGCTGCCCGCGCGAAAGGAATCACGCGTGACCAGCGGCTGCCGCGTGCGGATTCGATCTGCGCGGAAATCTCCGAGGCGCGAGCGAGGTCCTGCGGAGTCAAGCTCGCCGAAGTATCCACGAGGATTCCGGCTGCAACCTTGTTTTCGTATGTCTCAAGACGCGGTTCGGCAAGCGCCATCAGGACTGCAGCGAGTCCGGCTGCTTTCAGGCAAAGCGCCACGCGGCGGGCCGAACAGCTCCACTCGCGCAGCACCCACAGGATCGGAAACAGGAGGATCAGCAGCACCCAAGGATGCTCGTAGCTCATGAGCGGCTCCTTGCGGCGAAGCTAAACTTGCGACGCGTGCGTCCGACGAAACCAGCCGCAAAGTTCGGGCGGATGGAAATCGGCCGCGCTGCCGTGCGACCGAGACGGCCGTAAAATATCCAGTCAATCAGCAGTCCCAGCGCGCCAAGGCAGGCGAGCATCTGCCAGAGGTCGATCGCCGTAGCGGAGCTTGGCCGAGTCGGCGGGATGCCGCGCTTTGCGCCCGCCGGCGGCTCCCACCGGGACTCGGCAACTTCGGGCAATACCAGCGAATACACCAGCTCCCGGTCAGCAGCCGTGACACGCACCACGCCGGGAGCGCCGGAGAAGAAGTGCAGCGTGCGGTTCCGCAGTGTAAATGGCAGCGCTCTTCCGTCCTGCTGCTGGACACGTATGTCGGAGGGCTTCAACTCCGATTCCAGCGTCGCGTTGACGGTCCCGACTGCGCCGCCGATCAATTCCCGGCGCAGGAAAATATCCGGAGCCATCCATCTCAGCGTGTTCGCGAACAAGAGCGGTGTCGACAGCTCGTAGCGCATGCTGGACCGGCCCGGGTGGAAACCGATCACCACCATCTTGGGTTTGCCGGGCCGGGCGACGATCACCGGGCCCGCCTCGACTTCGGCGATTTTGATATCGCTGGGCGCGGCCTCGAGCACAGTTGCGGACTCCAGGCTGATATCTTTGCTGCGCAGTCCCTCGCCAAGCGAATTCTCCGAATGCCAGCGCGCCAATCGCACGTTGTTAACCTGCTTGCGAATCGGGATAGGCGAGCCGCCAGCGGGAGGATCGATCCAGATCGAGTCGACGACCGGAGGCGAGGGCGGACGGAACTGATCGAGAATCACAAGACCCGCGTCCTGCTTCGCGGTGTACTCGCTCGGGGCGCGAAAAACGGCGCGCACGTGCGGATTGGCTTCGAGCATCGGACGCAGCAACTGGGGGTCGCTCGAATAGACCACGACCGGAAGCGTCTTCTGCTCGGGCAGCTCAATCACGGCGCGGTCATCGATCGAATACGCGTCGCGAGTGAGCAGGCGGGCTTCCAGAGGACCGGCTACTCGGGTTCGATGCTGGAACGTCGCCTCCTGCTCCGATCCGGCGGGGAGAGCAAGCGCCTGCGTCCCGACCGGCGCGCCGCCAAAGAGCAATGCCAGATTGACGGTCCGCGGCTTCAATCCGTAATTTCGAACCGAAACGAAAATCTCCCATACGTCAGGGGCGGTCGTCGATCGTCGCAGGCCGATCTTCCGCAGCCCGGTGTTTTCCGCTGTGTCGGCGATGGGCACGGCTCGCAGGTTGGACATCGCCAGGCCGGCCAGAGCCGTATTCTCGCGCTCCGAAACACGGCCCGAGCCGACAAATACAATCTCACCGGCTCGACGCGCGCTGAGCTGTTGAATCTGGCGCCCAAATTCCAAAGCCAGCTCCAGATTCAAGGCGGTCGCGCCTGGCGACGATCCCTCGATAGCGTCCTCGACTTTGTCCCGGTTCGATTCGAAGACGGTGGCCGGCGTAGCCAGCCCATCCGCCCGCACGAGCATGACTCGATCCCCATTCGGAAGCGATTTCATGAACGCCCGCGCGCGAGCCTGAGCCTCGGCCATCAATGTCTGCGTAGGTCTGGCGGCCGATCTCGCGCCCATCCAGGCCGATGTTTCCAGAATGAGAACGTGATCGAAAGGCGTGGCGCTCTGCGATCCGAGCCGCAATTGGGCGATGGCCAGCAACAGCAGGCAGATACTGACGAGCTGTAGTAGAAGTGAAAGCGGCTGCTGGATCTTCTTCCGCGGCGACACAACAGTCGGCTGTTCGGCCGTGACCCAGAAGCGCAACGTGGCGACTGTCTGCTTGCGCCGCGAGCGGTCGAGAAGGTAGAGCGCTACCACGACCGTGGAAACCGAGCCAAGCAGCGCCGCGAACTGGACAAACGTCAGGTTGAAAAAGAACACGGGCTGCTCAGACGACTCCTCTCGCGCGCACCAGCGAGCCGAAAATCACGTCTTCGAGAGCCATTGTAGTCGAGACGCCGACGTACCGCCCGCCGTTACTCACCGCTATCTTTTCCAACGCCGCGGCATACCGGTCGAACGCGGCTGTGTACTTTTCGCGGGCGACATCGTCGATCTGCAGTTTGACCTGGCTCCCGGATTCGGCGTCACGCAGCTCCAGCTCTCCAGTCCAAGGCGGCAGGCGATCCTCTTCGGACCAGATCTGAATCAACAGCAGCTCGTGACCGAAGTCGGCCAAATACTGCAGCGCTTTTTCGCATCCCTCGTCGTCGAGGAAGTCCGAGATCACCACGAGCAAGCCTCGCTGAGCGTAATTCGAGATGAAATCGCGGACGGTTTGGTAGAAGCTGGTGCGGCCCCTCGTCTCGAGCCGCCCGAAGTAATCCATCACAGGTGAAAAGCGGTGCCGGCCGCCGCCGCAGATAAACCGGTCGCCAAGTCCTTCGCCGAACGGCTGGATCGAAATCGAATCGTGCCGGACCAGCGCGACATAGCAAAGCGAGGCAGCCAGCTTGCGGGCGTATTCGAATTTCTGGTCCGAGGTGGCGGACATGGAAGCGCTCGTATCGATGAGCATCCGCACGGGAACTCGCGGCTCGATCTGGAACATCTTGAGGAAGAGCTTTTCCAGCCGCATGTAAGCCCGCCAGTTGATGGCACGGAGATCGTCGCCGTGATGAAAGTGGCGATGATCGAGGAACTCCTGGCCGCCGCCGGCGAATCGCGAGCTATTATGGCCGCCCACCAGTCCTGAGAACGACTTCTCCCAGTGGATGGTCAGACGCTCCAGCTTTTCCAGAAATTGACGATCGAGAAGCGGGGCCGGGGCCATACAGGGTCTATGCGGCCGAGGCTTGTTGAGTTACACCTTTTATGATGGCGCTCAATATCGAATCCGGGGTCTGGCCGTCGGCATGCGCATCGAAATTGAGAATGATCCGATGACGCAGGACAGAAGCGGCAATGGTTTGAATATCGTCGATGCTCAGGTGGTAGCGACCGCGCATGAGCGCCAGGACGCGCCCGCACTCAACCAGAGCCTGGGCGCCCCGTGGCGAGCTGCCGTAGCGGATATATTTCTTCGCCAGCTCGTGCGCCTCTTTCTGCTCCGGCTGTGTGGCCATCACCAAGCCGATCGCCATTTCCTGCACGTGCGGAGCAACCAGAACCTGCCGGCATACCGAGCGGACCTGGTGAATCGCCTCGCGATCGAGAACGGGTTGGACCTGCGGCTCCTCCTGCTGAATCGTTCTGTCGACGATGCGGTTCAATTCCTCCCGGTTCGGGTAAGCGACCAGAATCTTCATCAGGAAACGATCCAGTTGCGCTTCCGGCAACGGGTAGGTCCCCTCCATCTCGATGGGATTCTGGGTGGCCATCACAAGGAAAGGAAGCTCGAGCTCGTGCGTGGTTGTGCCGCTCGTAACCGTTCGCTCCTGCATGGCTTCGAGCAGCGCCGACTGCGTTTTGGGGGTGGCCCGATTGATTTCGTCGGCCAGAACCAGGTTCGCGAAGATCGGGCCCGGTTGGAACCGAAGCGCTTTCGATCCGCGATCATCGGTCTCGATGATCATGCTTCCGACGATGTCGGCCGGCATAAGATCCGGCGTAAATTGGATGCGCGAATACCTGAGGTGGAGCGCGCGCGCCAGCGTCCGTAGCAAGGTTGTTTTGCCTAGGCCGGGCACGCCTTCAAGCAGGACATGGCCGGACGCCAGCAGGCAAATGAGCACACCATCCACTACATCCTGCTGTCCGACAATGATCTTGGCGATCTCCTGCCGTACCTGGTCGAGTCTGTTAACTGCTAATTCGAGAGAGGGTTCGGGTCCCACTCTCACATTGTAGGCTAATCGGAGAGGTTACGCGTTGGAGTGCTGAGTGGCGTTTCGGCCGACCGAGTGGGCGAAATAGCTCACGATATTCGACATCTCTTCGATCGCATTGCGAGCTTGGGGAGGAGCGAATCGCCGCGCAACGCTGTACCAGGTCTGCATAATCCAATAATCGAGCATCAACATGCGGCGCTCGATCGGGTCGACTCCGGTGTCAGGGGAACAGCGGAGCAGGAAGCAGAGGATGCGGTAGTCGTTACTCAGATCGTTGCGTAATTGGTCCAGGATCGCCACGCCGCGCTCCCCATCTTTCAGCCGTTGTTGGACCGCAGGAAAACTTAAGCCCGCCCCGGAGTTGAGAGGTGCAGCATAAACTCCTCGATCCTGCAGGATTAGGAGACACGAGTAGCGGAACCAGTATACGAATAATACGACCGAGAAAAAGATGATGACCGTAATCGACAGCATAGCTGGTTGCAGAGCTACCGGACTAGGAAGTATAAACCTTGCCTTAAGAAAGTCCTAGGACGAGAATAACACCGCACTTTTGCCGCTGCAAGACGTTTTCGGGATTCTAAGTAATCATGCTTAGGAAACACAGGGTTTATGCTGGGGCGTTGGCTATTGATTTAATTGCAGATACAGGCACATGTCAGGTTGCTGCGCCAACCCCCCATCGGTACTAGTCAGTGGCAGGGATTTGCCTTAGCTGTCGCGTTTCACGTCCATTTTCGCGTAGGGTAACTGTCTCGGCGGACCTTTCGAGCGGCTTGATAAAATCGGGGTCGAGATAGGCTCCAGATTCGATATCCTCGAAGGCGTATAAACTGTAGGTTCCCGGGGCAATGCCCTGAATGGAATAGCGGCCTGCATCGTCGGTCCGGACAGCTTTGAACAAAGAGCTTCGCGATTGCCGGCCAACGTCCGGAATCAGCGCCACGAGTGTACCTTTGGCGGGCTGTTGTTTGGCGTCGAGCACGACCCCTTCCACCTGGGCCGCCGACGGGCTGACGAGTAAGTCGAGCTTACCAGCGCCGTCAAAATTGAGACCGGAATCGACAACCTCTTCACTGCCGAACCGCGCCGATTTCAAATAGAAGCCGGGCGGCAAGCCTGAAACAGCGAGGTCGTAACGACCGGGCATCAGGCCTACAATGTTGAACGCGCCGTCGGGCTTAATCTGGCCGGGAACTGCGCCCGAAGGCGATTCAGACGACCGCAGCGTCACAGTCACCCCTGCAAAACTGATTTGAGCCTGACCTTCTACGCGAACATCGCCCACGAGATCGGCTGGAGAGGGGATCGTGACCGTTAGGTTATCGATTCCTGAAGGACCCACGTCGAGCGCCTGGCGGTAGGTGTACTGCCGGCGCTGCGCCGCCGTGCTGATCACTAACGTGTATGAGCCGGGAATTACACCGCGTATTTCGAATGTGTCTGTCGGGCCACCGGGCGGGGTAAACTGTCCCGCCGACACCATAAGACCAGACCCACGACTGACAAGCCGGATGGACGAGCCCCGCGCCGGCCCAATCGGGTTTACGATCCTACCGCGCACCACGACGCTTGGACCCCGCCGCAGTGTCAGGTCGATGCCCTGTAGCTGGGCGCCGGCCGGCACGACAAGCAGCGTCGCTGTCGAGGGATCGGTTGATCCAGGATAATAGGCCGGCAGATATCGTTCTTTGGCCGTTGTCGTCTGGGGGCCGCTCCGGAAAACAGCGCTCACATAGTACTTGCCTCCGGGGAGGTCATACAGGCGATACTCTCCCAGATCGTTGGTTTGGGTGTTGCCGACGGAGACAAGCTGCCGGCGCCCGTCGTTATAGCCGGATCGCATCGCTTGAACGTTGACGTTCCGGACCGCGTCGCCATCCTCATCAAGAATCCGTCCGGTGATCACGGCTTGTGGCGAGAGCCTTAGGACAACGCTGGTTAAGCGCTGGCCTTTTTCTACTGTCAAGCTTGTACCCGGGCGTTCAGGCCCGCGCGCGCCGTGCTCCTGGCGCACGAATCCGTTGCGATCGGCGAATAAACGGTAGCGGCCAGGCTCTACACCGGCTATGGAGAATTGTCCGCTCGCGTCTGCCACGGTTGCCAGCGGCTGCCCGCGGCTGTCTAGTCGGCGAAGTGACACAGCGGCCTTTTTCAAGGGCTCTCCGGTGGCGGCATTGAATATCTGGCCTGAAATGGAGCCGAGATCCTCCGGTTTGACCGGCGCCGGCTGGTTTTGTGGAGCGTTCTGCTGCCCGTTTCCGCGGCCGGGGCCGGTTCTGACCCCGGGCGGTCCTGGTTGCGCTACCGCCAATCCGGCGGCGAGCCAGAAGGCGACTACATTGTTCCTATAAGACATGACAGCGGACCCTCAAGCCCGCATGCTGTTAGACGCGCGGTTAGCGCGCACGTCGCTGCAAATCGCTTTCGACCTTCTTGAACCCGGCAGGGACCGCAAATTTGGACGGATCGACGGCGGCCGAAGAGAAGTTGCTCGTCTCGGTGGTCATTTCGATCAAGGTCCCGGAAGTGTCCGCGGCGGCTGCCGATTCCGAACTCGCCGGCGCGGTCTCCTCCTTAGTCTCTTGCTGTTTCTTCTTGCGGCCAAAACCCCCAAAACCGCCAAGGCCACCCAGTGCTCCGCTGATCGACGGCCGCTCGGCGGGCTTGGACTGCTGCGACGTTGTTTGAGCGCCCGAGCCCGATGACGCGGTCACGGGCTGGCCATCCGCGCTGGGCTGCATCTTCATGACCTGAAGCAACTGCATGCCGTCCAGCTTGGCGGCTTCCTTCATGACTTCGGCCATCCCTTTCGCGAGATCCGGACGCGCAGCCGCCATCCCCGTGCCACCCGGTGTCCACGCCATTTTTTCGCCCATTTTCTTATAGAAGTCGCGGACCTCGTCATAGCCGGCTATCTTAGGCGCAATCCAGATGCTGCTATTGATCAGCATGCCACCCTTCTGCCCGGACTTCTGGTCGGTACCCTCCATCGTCATCGTCATGAGCAGTTCTTTTGCGGTGTAAGCGCCGATCTGCTTGGTCGCGCCTGTGGATTTAACCGAAACTTTGAAGTCCGCCTTCGCCTCATTCTCTTTGTCTTTGCCTTTCATCTGCTGCATCGCGTCATCAATGGCTTTGGTCATCTCGGCGAAGGTCATGACCGAATAGGTTTTCTTTTGGAAATCGATGGCCGTGATCGTTTCGCTGTCAAGGTCGATGATTTGGGCATGGTCCTTGGAGCCATAGACCATCTTGTTCCCTTTGAGCGCGACCTCGGACACGACCGGCTCCCGCAGCGTCTTGGAAAACGCGCCGGCGACGCGCATCATGCCCATCATCGCTCCACCGGTCATTTTGGTGGTTTGAGTGTAGCTGAAGTCCGCCAGCAGGGATCCCGGCAAACAGAGGGCAATGAGTAGAATTGATAGTTTCTGCGCCATAGCTAATATCCTACACCCGCGCGGTACAATGAGCCGATCGGAGCGCAGCCATGGAAGAACTCGTCATTCGTCCCAGCATGAAGTTCATCAAGCTCGGGTACCTGATTGTTTTCGCGCTGATCGTGGCCGCTTTCGTACTGCAAAATCAGTTTCCGGACGCGTTTCCGCAAGAGACGCCGCCGTGGCTGATACCGGCGATCCTGGCGCTGCTCCTGCTGTGGCCGATTTCGCGCCACGTCCGCCAGCGATTCACCAAAATGACGATGATCGGCGACAAGCTCCGCTACGAGACGGGCATGCTTTCGAAATCCACGCGCACAATTCAGCTCTCGAAAGTGCAGGACGTGACGGTGAGGCAGTCGGTTGGCCAGCGCATCACCGGAATAGGCGACCTGTCGATCGAGACAGCCGGAGAAACCAGCCGGCTCACCTTCTCGAATATCGACGGGCCACAATCGATCGCCGACCGCATCATCGATGCATCGCATCGCCTGGGACCACGAGGAACATTGGATGGCGGAGAAGAAACTCAGCGGTAAGGTAGCCCTGATCACGGGCGCAAGCCGCGGTTTGGGTAAGGCGATGGCGTTGGCCCTGGCCCAAGCGGGCGCGAAACTGGCGCTTGTCTCCCGCAATCGGGAGCGATTGGACGCCGTCGCAAAAGAGGTCGAAGCAGCTGGGGGCGAAGGCAAGGTGTTCATCGCCGATGTAACCCGCGAGGACCAGGTCGCCAGCCTCGAGCGCGAGGTTACAGCCGCTCATGGCGGTATCCAAATCCTGATCAACAACGCCGGGATCAACGTTCGAAAGGCGCTGACCGATTTCACCCTCGAGGAGTGGAATAGCGTCATCCATACAAACCTGACCGCTGCGTTCCTGCTCTGCCGCGCCTTCGTTCCGCAGATGAAAGGTAGAGGATACGGCCG
>Ga0075421_100005652_pt1 | contig 15149 bp, 15 predicted proteins | sample SoiMetdeltSBSDD5_FD_75292 | JGI IMG/M metagenome (GOLD analysis project Ga0075421, IMG submission 75292) | Bulk soil microbial communities from a Populus tree surrounding site in Tennessee, USA - Soil MetaG P. deltoides SBSDD5 | ecosystem: Environmental > Terrestrial > Soil > Tree plantation...
ATGTGGAGTGATGACGCCAGGGAGATCATAATTTGTAAATGCTTTAGCTCTATCAATTACTTGTGAGGTTTTGTCGCAGTGCAGAATTTCGACTTGAAAAATTTTCGTTGCACTGCCACATAGAAGCTGCGTGCTGGGGACTCGTCTCTATCACGTATGCCCTATTGGGCGTTTCCTCCCTAGACTTGGGCCGTTCCCTAACCCGGAACGGCCTCTTTTCATTCGGCCGCTGCCTGGAGCGGCGAGATGAGGTCGCGAACCTCGGGCAGAATGGTCCGCAGCACGTCGACATTCACCTGTTTGAGGGTTGAAAACCCCGAGTGCCTGACCAGGGTTCGCTCGTTCATGTAAATGGCCCGGTTGATCTCGATCTGCACAGCGTGAAATCCCTTGGCGGGACGGCCGTAGCATTCGGTGATGAAGCCGCCGGCATAGGGCCGGTTGCGCTGAACCTTTAGGCCGTGCCTTCGGAACAAATGCTCGAGGCGCTCGACAAGGGCGACGGTGGTCGTGCTCCCGTGACGATCGCCAATCACGATATCGGGCAGAGGCGCATTCGGGGAGGAGGATGCTGCGGTCGACGGCATGGAGTGGCAGTCGATGAGCAGAGCCGCCCCGAAACCTGCGCGCGCCTTCGCCATGAGCTCGCCAAGCGCGCGGTGATAGGGCTCGTAAAGCTGAGCAATACGCGCCAAGGCCTCGCTCAAGGGAATCTTGCGGCGATAGATTTCCTCACCCTCGCTCACCACGCGGGGGATGGTGCCAAGACCCCCGACGACGCGAACCGAGGAGGCGTTTGCCGAACGCGGCAGCGGGCCTTCGATCAAATGCGGGTCGAGCTCATTGGGTTCGCGGTTGAGGTCGAGATAGGCGCGGGGGAAATTCGCCTTGAGCAGCGGCGCTCCTGCCTCGGGCGCGACGGCGAAAAGCTCATCAACATAGCAGTCCTCGGAGCGCCGCAAGGCAGTTGCCTGCAATCGCGTGCTGCCCAGGAAAGCCTGAGGATAGTGCGAGCCGCTATGGGGGGAGTTCAGAACGGCTGCCGCGCTGTGACGCTCGGGCCTCAGGATGGTGAAGGGCGGATCGAAAAGATCGGCGGGATTGTGCATCAGACACTGGGCATAATTGGTTAAAGCGTGATTTTCCAGTCAGTTCACCAGAGGCACGCGCCCGGGTCAATCAGTGTTGACCGCTAAGCGTAAACGTAAGAGGGTAGGCCCCGCGCGGTCTCCGGCAGGTCTTTCGAGGTTGAGGAAAGCGGTGGCGAAGATACTCCTGGCAGAGGATGATGACGACATGCGGCGCTTTCTGGTGCGAGCGCTGGAAAGGGCGGGGCACGACGTAACGTCATTTGCCGAGGGAGCAAGCGCCTATGAGGAGGTGAAGCAGGCAAGCTTCGATCTGCTGCTCACCGATATCGTCATGCCGGAAATGGATGGCATCGAGCTTGCCCGGCGGGCAGCCGAGCTCGATCCGTCTCTCAAAATCATGTTCATCACCGGCTTCGCGGCCGTGGCCCTCAATCCCGACAGCCGGGCCCCGAAAGACGCCAAGGTGCTCTCGAAGCCCTTTCATCTGAAGGATCTCGTCTCCGAAGTGGAACGGATGGTGGCGGCCTAAGGTCAGCTTGGGAAACCCTCATGAAGAAAACATTTCATGGCAGCTGTCATTGCGGCGCCGTTCAGTTCTCATGCAAGATCGATCTGGCTCAAGGCACGAGCAAGTGCAATTGCTCGATCTGCAGCAAGAGCCGGTTCTGGAAGGCCATCGTCAAACCAGATGCATTCCGGCTGATTAAGGGACAAGGCGAGCTGACGGACTATCAGTTCGGGAGCGAACGCATTCATCATCATTTCTGCAGGTATTGCGGGGTGAAGACATTCGGCCATGCAAATATCGAAGGCTTGGGCGAGTTCTACGCCATCAATCTCGCTTGCATCGACGATGTCGCGGCTGGGGAACTGGCGGAAGCGCCGGTGAGATTCGAGGATGGCCGGCATGACCGGTGGGAAGCGGCACCCACCGAGACGCGGCACCTGTAGAAGGAGTTGTCCCGCTTTGGCCGGTGTGATAGGACCAGCGCCGAATTCAATCTTCCTTCCGGCGGGCGGTTAGCTCAGCGGTAGAGCACTACGTTGACATCGTAGGGGTCACATGTTCGATCCATGTACCGCCCACCACTTCATTTCTGAATCAATTCAATAGCCTCCGCTCAAATTTTGAGACGAAGATTCACAGCTGGGAAATGCGGATGCCCAAGATATGCCCAAGATTAGAAGGGATGTTTTGTTCAGGTAAGGTTGTGTCGCACAGAAAGTGAATTGCAGATGTAATGGCCGACTGTTGGCGAGAAGCGCATAGTTGGTTGCATCAGCTAAAGTCTTTGTAATGATGAGCACCGTAGAAGCCCCAGATTGGTCTATGATACCCGCACCTATTGACGATGGTGCCACCCGCCATCTGGTGGGCGCTCGCCTGGTGTCAGTCCCGCTTCAGGCAACCGATGGTGAGACCGTTAATCTGTCTTCTCTGCGAGGTCGGACTATCGTTTACGCCTACCCTCGGACGGGAAGACCCGGTGCAGAGAACCCCGAAGGTTGGGACATGATCCCGGGTGCACGCGGATGCACTCCGCAAACTTGCTCGTTCCGGGACCATTTCGCTGAATTGAAAGCGCTTGGTGTGCACCATTTGTTCGGCCTCTCCACCCAAAGCCCAGACTATCAACGTGAGGCAGCTGACCGCCTCCATCTGCCGTTTGCGATCCTGTCTGACGAGCACCTATCTCTGACGAGAGCAATGAACCTGCCGAGCTTTGAGACGAATGGCATGACTCTCCTGAAGCGTTTCACGCTCGTTATAGACAATGGCAAAGTTGAACACGTTTTTTATCCTGTGTTCCCGCCTGACCGCAGCGCAACCAACGTGATCGAGTGGCTCAAGAAAGACTGACCATCAGAATAGTCTTGAACCTGTGATCGGTGCTTTTCGGCCATCTCTTACCTAAAACGATGCCCATTCACAGCACGTTATTACAGCAAGGTCCGGACCATCCGCCTGTTTGAAAGCTTAATCCCAGCGATTGGCCTCTTTTGCGAAGGTAGATCCCTGGGGGCGCACAACGCAGAAGCGATGGCCTGTTGGTGCTTCCATTACCCACCAAGTGCGAATCTGTTTGAGACGTTTGGCACCAAGTGCTTCGAGCCGGCGCACCTCAGCGTCAATATCGTCCGTCTCAATATCGAGATGGACCCGACTAGGATGATCAACCCGCTGCACTTCAATATCCAGGCCCATGGAGTCGGACTGAAGTTTTATGTAAGTGGGGTCTTGCGGATCTTGGTGTTTGCGGCGCGGCAGGCCTAAGGCCTTGCTCCAAAAGTCCGCTGCGGCCTCGAGATTGGCCGTTTGGCAATCAATGATAAAACCGGCCAACCGACTACGATGCATGGCTCGCTCCTTACTTCGCTGATCCTGTCATCACTGTGGGCTTCATAGCCTGAGCGAGTGATCAATCCATTTTCTTGGTAAATGAGTTGATTCTTTTTTTGACGCTGAAGATGCCGGAGCGTATCCGGTTCAAAGAGTTGTCGTTTTCTGAACACTTCTCCAGATCATCCAGACCCAACAAGCGATGAACTATACGGCGGCATGTTCTTTTTTAAACTCCGCAAGCGAGCATGAACTTTTTGGCAATAGTTCGAGTTCAATTTTACTCATCGCGGGATGGTTAGGTGGAGTTCTCACATGTTGAACGCAAAGGTCGCGGCAACTCTCGCCGCAATATTGGTCATGTCTTCGGTTTCTGCCCATGCAATGGATTTTGCGGACCGTCCTGGCATGACGGTAATCAGCTCAATGCCAGCACTTCAGGTTACGTCGGTCGGGGACCTGGCGCGCCGGCAGATAGATCAACCCAAATCTCTGTTGGGAACCGATGAGCGGACGATGGCCATCTTGAACTCGATTCTCGCACTGTTGGCTGAACCTAAGGGGTCTGGCCGGTTATCTGCGGAGTTCAGTCCAGTTGTGGGTGATTCTGGCAACTTCGAACATCGGCCAATCATGATCGGCAGCAGAATGAAGGATGGTATCGTTCGTGCTGCGATGAGATTTGAGGACCGGCCCGGTCTTGCTACAGTTCGCTTGACCACCAAAGTTGTGGACCAGATCGTCACGTCAAGCGTAAAAAAGCCCAAAGCGCCATTTGGACTCCATAGCCGACCAAGCCCTGCCGAGTATTTGCACCTTGTGGTCCGCTAAGTTTTGCGAAGCAGGACTTTTGAAGGCAAGGGGAGGCCCGCAGGGCTCCTATAGGATTGCAACAAGCCATTGAGTGGGGCAGAGTCTATCGCTAGTCAACCTAGCGAGGCTCTGTCATTCCCTCGATTTTTGCCCGGTTCCTCTTTCTCCGCAAGGTGGCAGGCCGCCTAGATGCAATGGGCTGGCGGGGAAAGGATATGCCGACGAAAGTCATGTTCCGAGATTTATGCGGGGCGCTTCGTGCCAGTGGTTATGACGCTGACGCGGCTGCCAATCTTTGGGACAAGTGTTTGCGATATGAGCCGGAAGCAATTGAACAGCTCAGGCGAGATACCGGCTTATATGGAGTTCTTCACCTTAGCCAATTCTTTGAACCGCTTGTAGATCAAGCCGAACGCGGCGGAGAAAAGCCATCGAGGAAGCGCAAGATGGCCACGAAATCGAAGAAGCCGATCAGTAAAAATTAGTTTCGCAGAGCAGCGAAGGTTGGAGCCTTTTTTGATAGAGACCCCTAGGCGGCGTAAGGGCGACACAAGACGGTGCTCCTGCAATGTATGCCTGCCCCTGCCGAGTACTGCCATCGAGCGTTAGCACCTTGTGAGCGGCGAAGTTGCCATCGCTGGTGCCCCCGGTTGTGCTGTCTTCCAGGTCGAGGAAGCCGATTGCGCCCGATGGAATCTTGCCGCGCCCCAAGCTAATCTCCAACCAGTGAGGGACTCAAATGGAACGCCGTCTGGCTGCGATCCTCGCCGCTGATGTGGTCGGTTACTCGGCTCTTATGGAGCAGGACGAGGCGGGGACTTTCGCGCGGCTGATCAAGGGGCGAAAGGAGCTGTTTGAGCCTGAGATTGCCCGCCACCATGGCCGTATATTTAAATTGATGGGCGACGGGCTGCTCGCCGAGTTCGGAAGCGTAGTTGATGCTGTTGAATGCGCGGTCTCGCTACAGCGGGGCGTTGCCGAGCGCAATGCCGCGGTGGCCGATGCGGAACAAGTTCACATACGCATTGGTGTAAATCTCGGCGAGGTGATCGTTGAGGGAGACGACCGCTATGGGGAAGGGGTCAATGTGGCGACACGGCTTGAACAGCTGGCGAAGGCTGGTGAAGTCTATGTGTCAGGCAAGGTTGCCAGGGAGGTAGCGAAGAAGCTTGCATTTGGCTTTGAGTCGTTAGGCGAGAAGAAAGTAAAGAACCTCGCTGAACCTGTGCCCGTCTATCGAGTGAAACTGGATAGCGGCACAGCTCCGTTGTTCAGGAAGCCGTCGCTGCGCTCGACTGGTTCGTGGGTCATCGCTGTCGCTGTCCTTCTAATTGGAATAATTGGAGCCATTTATGGGCTAATGTACCGAGGGCACGAGGCAAGTGGCCCGGCGCTTCCCGAAAAGGGTTCAATTGCCATCCTTGCTTTCACCAATTTGAGCGATGATCCCCAACAGACTTATTTCGCTGATGGAATTGCCGAAGATTTGATGACGGACCTCTCGAGGCTTTCCGGTTTATTCGTGGTTTCACGCAACTCGGCCTTTGCCTACAGGGGCAAGAACATAGATGCGCGCCAGATCGGGCGCGAGCTTGGGGTGCGGAATGTTCTGGAAGGCAGCGTAAGACGTGCGGGTGACCAAGTGCGGATCAACGTCCAGCCTGGTCGATGCGACGACGGGCGGCCATAAATGGGCCGAGCGCTACGAGGGGCCGCAAGCCGACATATTTGCGCTTCAAGACAAGGTAACCAAGGCGGTGGTAGCGGCACTCGCCTTACAGCTGAGTGCCGGTGACCAGCAAGCCATAGGCCAGCCCGGCACTACCGTGCCGGAAGCCTATGACGCATTTCTGCAGGGGTGGCAGCACTATCAGCGCACGACGCCTCAGGATTATGTCAAGGCCATTCCCTATTTCGAGCGGGCGATAGAGCTTGACCCGAACTATGCCCGGGCTTATGCGGCCTTGGCGATGGTCTATTTCCGGAGTTTCGATCAGCGTTGGGCCGGCAATCTTGGCATGTCACTGGATTCTGCATTCAGGAAGGCGCGCGACTACCTTGAGATCGCCAAGAAGAACCCGACCGCGCTTTCGCATCAGGTTGAGGGCAATATCTCGCGGCAACGTGGTTGGTATGGGGATGCCATCAAGGAATTTGAGGCAGCGACCGCCCTCGATCCTAGCGACTCGTGGAACTACGCCGATCTGGCCTATGTTTCGATCTTGGCGGGAAGACCGGCTGAGGCTGAGCCGCACATCGAAAAGGCACTGCGACTCGATCCGCATTATCCGCCCGTTTTTGTGTTCTACCGGGGCCTCGCCCAGTTTGCTCAGGACCGATTTGCTGAAGCGGCAAAAACATTTGAGGAAGCCGTTCGGCTGAACCCTGAAATGCTCTTGCCCCGGCTGTTCCTTGCTTCTGCCTATGGCAACAGCAATCGGCTTGAGGATTCTGTGACCGCGATTGCGGATTACAGCGCCTCCCGCATCAGGCAGGGCGGCTTACCCTTCGTCATGATAGAAGTGCAGGATGATCCAAACGTCCTAGAGAAAACTCGACTGATTAAGGGTCTTCTTCCGTTGAAAATTCCATACAATTACGATGCCAAGGACTTTGTTAAGCAGCGCTTAACTGGCAGCGAGATCGACGCATTACTCTTTGGGCACCGAGTCCATGGCAGAAATCCTGCGAACGGCCTCGACTATGGGATGCTTGTCTCGCCAGATGGCACATCTGCAATGAGTTTTGGTTATTGGGGCAATGGCAGCGGAAGGGCACGCGTCGACAAGGATCGCCTGTGCTTCATCAAATCGACGACGGAATGGTGCGCCATGATCTTCCGAAATCCCGGCGGGACACGAGCAATGGAGAACGAGTATTTTGCCTATACCGGCTGGGTCTACCCGTTTTCGCAAGTTCAGTAATGCCCGCTTTGATGAGCTTGACTTAGTTTGTCCTCATAATCATCCGACTGGCCCCAGTAGGAAAACCTCTCCAAACTTCGTCGAACAACGCGAATGTTCGTCAGCAATAAGCGTAGCCCGAGTTGATCATGACGCACGCCTTAAGCTGCTCGCAACAATTGATACACTTCGCCCGCCTCTCTGACGTCAGCGCGATACCTTGACCACTTAATCTCTGGTCTTGACGGCACCTGCCGACAACCAAGACCAAGGGAGAGAATCACATGACGACTGGTCACTCCGCATTGCACTCGCGATGTTTCACGGCCGCGCATCTTCGGACCGCTACCGCCGTGGTGCTGCTCATGGGCATGACCATGCCGGCGATTGCCGATGAGCCCTGCCAATCACCCTATATGGCCAAGATCACCGGAGAAGAGGAATTCGTCTATGTCTGGACTCTGGGTGTGAAAGGCTTGGGCGACGGCTCTGACAAGCTGGTCACCATTGACGTGCGGAAGAATTCATCGACCTTTGGCAGGGTAGTCAATACCGATTCGGTAGGAGGCCAGCACGAAGCGCATCACGGCGGCTTCACCGATGACCGGCGCCAGTACTGGCTAGCCGGTCTCGACACCAGTAAGATCTTCATCTTCGACGTTGCGACGGATCCTGGAAATCCGCGTCTGATCAAGACCATCGATGACTTCGTGGAGAAATCCGGCGGCGTCGTGGGGCCGCACGGCGCCTATGCCCTGCCCGGGCGAATGCTGATCTCCGGTCTTTCCAACAAGGACAAGTCAGGACGCACGGCGCTCGTGGAATACACCAATGACGGCGACTATGTCGCCACTCACTGGATGCCGACCAAGGATGACCCACAGGGCGCGGAAAACGGCGAAAAAGCCGACGGCTACGGGTATGACGCTAGGGTGCTACCCCGGCGTAATGTTATGCTGTCGTCCTCCTTTACCGGCTGGAACAATTACATGCGTCCGATCGGTGAGTTAGTAAACGATGCCGACGCGATGAAGGCCTTCGGCAGCACCATGGTGCTGTGGGACTTCCATGCCCGTAGGCCGCGCCAGGTTTTTGAAGTGCCGGGCGCTCCGCTCGAAGTACGCTGGGCCTGGGGCGAGAATCATAATTACGCCTTCACCACCACCGCGCTCACATCAAAGATCTGGTTGGTCAGCGAAGACACCGCGGGCAAGTGGACTGCAAGGCCGGTCGGCGATGTAGGCGACCCCACTAAGCTCCCACTCCCCGTCGACTTAAGCCTCAGCGCTGACGATAGCACGCTGTTCGTGGACAGTTTCATGGATGGCATGACGCGCATCTATGACGTCTCCAATCCTCAGAAACCGCGGCAGATATACGAGAAGAAGATCGGAGGTCAGCTCAACATGGTCTCCCAGAGTTGGGACGGCAAGCGGCTCTATTACACGAGCTCGCTGCTGGCGAATTGGGACAAAACGGGAGAATCCAGTGAGCAGTTCCTAAAAGCCTATAGCTGGGACGGCAAGCAATTGTCGGAGCGTTTCAGCATCGACTTCACGAAGGAAGGTCTCGGCAGGCCACATATCATGAACTTTGGCTCAAGCGCGCTCTACGCCAACTGACCGTCTGCACCAAAGCGAGGAGAGGCGAAACGGCCTCTTCTCTTCCTACAAGGAGCGATCCCATGACCTTCGCAAAACTTTTGGTCACTGCAGTCTTTTTATCGGCCATGACAATCCCGGGACTCACGCACGGGGGTGCCCGTCACGGTAACTCTAACGAAGTGTCCGGCCCGGCCGACAGCTATGTCTATCGGCTCGCTGAGCCCGGTACGTATCAGCTGCCGGCGATCAAACCGGCAGCGGGCGGAATGGTGCTGGACGAGCGCAGCAGGCCGCGTGAGCTGAAGTACTTGTTTCGCGGACATCTCACCATACTTGCCTTTATCTACACCCGCTGCGGTGATCTCTGCCCGCTCGCAACTATGCGGATGGCGCAACTGAAGGACCAGGCTGTGCGATCGGCGGTGAGGGATCTGCGCTTGATCACCATGAGCTTCGATCCAGATTATGACACGCCCGAACGCATGGCGGAGTTTGCTGAAACATGGCGCGGAGCGGAAGCGGGCCCAGGCAGTTCCTGGTTATTCCTCACCGCGCCCAACCGCCAAGCTGTTGAGCCACTGCTGTCCGCCTATGGTCAGCCGCTCGCGCCCCGCGCGGACCAAGATGGCTCGGGGTCGATCAGCCATTTAATGCGCGTGTTCTTGATCGATGATCACGGTCTCGTTCGCAACATATACAGCCCGGATTTTCTCGACCCACGCCTTCTGCTCAACGATCTGCTGACGCTCGAGTTGGAACGCAGCAAGTCGGGGAGCTGAACCATCGGTGTTAGACACTTCAGTTATTACATCTAGAGAGCTATGTTCGGATCTTCGACACCTGAGCAATGAACGGTGGCGGTGTCTAGATGCCCATTGGCTTACCCCCAGCGAGATCGGCGGAACGATCTTTGAATGCCGCACTTTGGGGAACTATGCCATGGTCGAACCGTTCTCTTTGTCGAGGTCTGACCGGCCACACGACCTCAGCCCCCCAGCCTTGATTGTGTGAGCCTGAACGACCTTGGAGGGCATTAGCCTTCCGTGAAGGCCCCGCTTGCCCGAGCCAGGGGCCTTCACATTTTTAGGCCCTTCAAGCTTATCGAACTCTCGTTACGGCATACTTCCCGTTCTTTTTACAAACTCGTGGAATGAGAGGTCTTATGAGACTCGGTCCTAAACCAGATACAGTGATTGAGTGGCTTATTCTGAAGCTCAACCTCGCTCCAAAGCCACTGGCCGACACTCAACTAGCCTTCCAGTTGGCACGGATAATCATGGCAGCGACCAAGGTCCGATTGTTTGACGCATTGCGGCAAGGTGGCCGCACAGCCGAGGAAGTTGCGATCGATCGAGGCACTAACCAGACAGCAACTGCAAAGATACTGGATGCTTTACTGGCCCACGGTTATGTCGGCTTTCGTAACGGGCGTTACGAGCTTAACAAGCTATCTCGCAAATGGCTGCTGGATGGCAGCCCCAACACTTTAGTCCACAAGCTCGATTTCCAGGAGATTGAGTGGCACTGGACCGAGAACTTTGACAAGTGGCTAAAGGATGGTGCCATACTGGATTTGCACCACTCGCTCAGTGCTGAAGAGTGGGGCCGTTACCAATGGGCTATGCGTGACGTGGCGACTGCTCCGGCGAAGGAGGTAGCCTGGCGTGCGCCACTGCCCAAGAATGCCACAACACTCCTCGATATCGGAGGCTCGCACGGTCTCTACTCAGTTGAGCTCTGCCGTCGTTATTCAGCTCTTCAGGCGACCATTCTCGAGTTACCTGATGCTATCCCGACTGCGGCACAGATCCTGGCGCGTGAGGGCATGGGATCACGTGTTTGCCATGCACCTGGTGATGCCCTCGATCACGATCTCGGCGAGAGAGCTTACGACGCTGTTCTCGTGTCACTCCTGGTCCATCATTTCACCGACGATGAAAACCGAGAACTTGCGATGAGAGTGGCGCGTGCGCTCAAGCCTAACGGAGTGTTCATGATCATGGACGCAGCCCGTATCGAGTCCCCAGATGATGCACGTCGGCCGAACCGACGTCTTGGCGCGGTGCTCGATGTGTATTTCGCTCTGACCAGCAACTCCGGCACTTGGTCCCTCGATCAGATGCAGAGTTGGCAGCAAGGCGCAGGATTGCGACCGCATCGCGCGATTTGGTTAAGGACCATGCCCGGTACCGTTCTACTTGCGGCCGGCCGGTCCTCTTAAGCCGGCTGTTTTCCAGCGGCCAGCCCGGTCAGCAATGGCCGGGCCTTTTTGTATGGAGCTGTAAAGATGCGCTTGGCCTCGCTACGAATTACGTGGCCATGACTTGTCGCTCCGCACCAACGCCACAGCTGCTGAATGGTCCCGGTATGCGCCAGCCATCGTGGGAACGTCAGACCCCGCTGATGCAATTGAAACAAAGAGCTTACGCGAACGACGTATGATTGAAACGCTAACTCCCTAATAGAGCGGGCCTGATGTGAGGTGGAGGTAGAAGCCTATGACACACACTGAAGCTCGTCTTGTGGCGGAACTCGCTGTACGCTCGACTCGCTCGATCTTTCATCGTTTGTTGCTCAACTGGCATTCTAGACGCCGCCTCGCAAATCTCAGGAAAATGAACGACCGGCTACTTCAGGACATCGGCCTTAGGCGGAAAGACTTAGATAGGGTGCTGGGCCGTCGTCTCACTAGCGATGGATGCGATGAGCTTAGACGGATTTTGCTTCGCCGGACGGACTGAGCAATCACCGCGACCCTCAAGACAGATGTTGTCAGGACACGAGAACCAATGAATGAGCTCAGACCGACGGTTATCGCTCTTCCATGCTCCGGAAGTAGTGGAAGCCAATGGCAGAGTTTAACGGTAGCGTTGAATGGTCGTTGCAGGGTACATGCACCCAACCTACTAGATTACGCCGCCGCGGTGGCTATCTCTCCTAACCGAGACTTCACAATGCTCGACGAGGCCCGCTCCGTCTTGGAGATAATCGACCGGGCGGTCTCTCCCATTCATCTCGTGGGTCATTCCTACGGTGGGGCAATTGCTCTGCGTGCAGCCGTGGCACGTCCACACAGGATTAGCAGCATTACGCTGTTTGAACCCACTCTGTTTCACCTGCTTGAGCAAACTTGTCCTAAGGATTTTCAGGCGTTAGGGGAAATCCAACAGCTCGCAAGGGGAGTCGCCAGATTTAATGGCTTGGGCAAGCCCGCCGCTGCTGCACGCCTCTTCGTTGACTATTGGGCAGGCGGTAGCATTTGGGCCAAGCTCCGACCTGCAAGCACAGAAGCCCTCGTCCAATACGCTCCCAAAGCACCGCTCGAATTCAGTGCGCTTTTTAATGAGCCGATGCGACTTCAGGACTATGCCAAGTTGCTAGTTCCAATATTCATTATGAAAGGCGAATTTGCTCCAGCGCCGACCGATCGTATTGCGCGACGGCTTGCTGACAACTTGCCGATTTCAGTCCACGCCACCATTCCCGGGATGGGTCATATGGCGCCAGTAACGAATGGCGAACTCATTGCCGCAGAAATTGCAAACTTCGTTACGCATACTGATCTGGCAAGCGTCGGAAGACCCGTAGCAGCTTGAGCTACCCTATGCTGCAATCAAGGCAGCGCTAGTCAACTATACAATGGGACAGGGGCTGGCGCTTGCTTCAAAGCCAGTAATGCGTCCCTACGTCCGATTTTGATCCGAAGCAGACATTGCTGGCCTGGCTCTGTTGGACAGAACGACAGGTTCGGCATATACCGTTGGGGCAAGCCAGATCCGCGTGATGGCTTGGCAAATTTTGACCCTAGGCTTGAGCTGCTGAATCTGGCCCTTCCACAGGTCTGGTCCCAATGGCACGGAAGCTCACCACCATCCTGGCTGCCGACGTGGCGGGCTACAGCCGGCTTATGGAACGCGACGAGCAAGCAACGCTTAGCGCTCTGAAAAGGGTGCGCGAGATCATCGCAAAGAACATAGCTGCCCATCATGGACGCATTTTTGGTGGCGCTGGCGACAGCGTGGTCGCAGAATTTGGGAGCGCCGTGGAAGCCACAGAAGCGGCGATTGCCATCCAAAGGGAGCTCGCCTCTCAAGACAAGGGAGGTAATGGCACAACTGATCTCCAGCTTCGTATCGGACTCAACATCGGCGATGTCGTCGTCGAGGGCGAGGACCTCCTTGGAGACGGCGTGAATGTTGCCGCCCGCCTCGAAGCCTTGGCCGAACCCGGTGGTATCTGCTTGTCGCGTGCAGTTTTCGAACAGGTCCGTGGCAAGATCGACGCTCGCTTTGAGCCGCTCGGCCCGCATACGGTAAAGAACATCACCAAGACCATCTCCGTTTATCGGCTTGCGCTCGACGGCAAGACGCAATCAGCGCCCCTGAGATGGCTCAATAGGATTCGCAGGCAACGCCACGCTGTACCCGCCATGGCAGGCCTGGTGCTGCTGTTTGGCGCATTCCTTCTCTGGTACCTCTTGCAGGAACCGTTGCCGGCTCACAGCAAGCTCTCGGTCGCTGTGTTGCCGCTTTCAACTATCGGCACCGATGAGCCGACGCAACGTCTTGCCGACGGCCTTACCGAGGACATCATTACCGACCTGTCGCGCTTTGCCGATCTCGAGGTGGTCGCCAGCAACACGACGGCGGCTTATAAGGCCAAATCGAATGGCGCAGGTGACATCGGCAAGGAACTTGGCGTCTCATATGTGTTGGAAGGTACGATCCAGCGGGAGGCCGAAAGGCTGCGCATCTCTGCACAACTGCTTGATGTCTCCACCGGCACGCACTTGTGGACGCAGCGCTGGGATCGTCCCACGCAGGAGGCATTTGTAGTACAAAGCGAACTAGCCGAGCAAATTGCGGCATCCCTCGCTAGCGCAGAGACCTCTGCAGCATTGACGGCGGGCGAAATTCGTAAAGTGAAGCGGCGCCCGCCGGCGAGCCTGCAAGCCTATGACCTCTACCTGCTGGCCATGGAAGGAAACAGCAAGTTCACCAAGGAGACGGTGTTCTCTGGTCTTGAGCTTGCCACTAAGGCTATCGCGCTCGACCCCAATTTCGCGCGGGCTTATGGCATTCGGGCACGGTTACATTTCAATTCTACGCATTTTGGTGCGGATTATAAGCAAGCCATGGCGGCCATGGAGGCAGATGCCCGTAAAGCTGTCGAACTCGATCCCTCCGGGGCCGAACCACGCAACGCGCTTGCCTGGTATTACTTCGTTAGCGGCCGCAACAAGGATTCCGAAGTGCAGCTTAGAGCTGCGCTGAGGTTTAATCCGGCCAATATCACGCTGATCAAGAGCGCAGCAGCGGTCTACGCATTAAGTGGCCATCCCGAGGAAGGCGCAGAACTCGCCGACAAAGTGTTGCGGCTCGATCCACTTGCCACCTCCAACACGCTCAACACGATCAAGGATGCCTATTTCTTCGCGCGTCGTTTTGAGGACGCTGTTGCTGTTATATCACGCATACCACCCGAGTCCCGGTCGAAGGGCTCGCGGCTGTTCCTGACCTTCAGCCTCGCGCTTCTTGGGCGCAAGAATGATGCGGAAAGGGCACGTGCTGAACTTCTGGAAGCGTACCCCAATATCTCAGCCGAGCTTCTTTTGAACCAAGGCTGGGCTTTTGAACGGGAGGAAGACACAAAGCTATTTCTCGATGGCTTTGCAGCAGCCAATGTTCCCATTTGTGCTTCGGCTGCTGATCTCGTCAAGATCGAGAAGCCAGTACGCCTTCCCGGATGTGTTCCATCCTGACCGAATACGTGCCCAAAAGTTTGGCGGGGTACTCAATCACATTGTCAACTTCTAGCACGAAGCACTGACTTCGCCGGCAAACGTCCGCTTAGTGGGGTAAAGCAGACCCGCTTGGATTCAGGCGGGCAAGCACGCTAGACTTGATGGTTCAGGAGATGGCGATGGAACGCCGCCTCGCCGCAATTTTGGCTGCCGATGTCGTTGGATATTCGCGGCTTATGGCCGTCGATGAAGCTGCAACCTTGGCGCGGTTTCAGTGGCTTCGAGCCGAGGTGATCGAACCCAAGCTCGGCCAGTTTCATGGACGCATCGTCGGTTCGGCCGGAGACAGTCTGCTCGTGGAGTTCACCAGTGCGGTTAATGCCGTTGAGTGCGCTGTCCAGATGCAGGCGAGTTTGGCCGAGCAAAACGACACAGTACCCGATGATCGTCGGATGCAATTCCGCATGGGCGTCAACCTGGGCGATGTCATCGCCGAAGGCGGGACAATTTACGGCGATGGCGTCAATATCGCCGCACGGCTGGAAAAGCTGGCCGAGCCTGGCGGCCTCTGCATCGGGCGTAGCGTCTATGATCAGGTGAAGGGCAAGCTAACTTTCACCTATACCGACTTGGGGGCCCAGCGAGTTCACAACA
>Ga0075421_100005656_pt1 | contig 15145 bp, 8 predicted proteins | sample SoiMetdeltSBSDD5_FD_75292 | JGI IMG/M metagenome (GOLD analysis project Ga0075421, IMG submission 75292) | Bulk soil microbial communities from a Populus tree surrounding site in Tennessee, USA - Soil MetaG P. deltoides SBSDD5 | ecosystem: Environmental > Terrestrial > Soil > Tree plantation...
ACGTAAGCACCTGCTCCTTGTTGAACAGGTTGTAGATATCGACACCGACGTTGAGACGCTTGCTGGCGAACCGGATGTTCTTCCCAAGCTTCAGATCGAAGATGGTGTATCCCGGGCCGTACAGCTCACCCGGATTGAGCAGGTTGGCCGTATAGCTCGTTGCCGTAATGGTGGTGCCCACCGGCGTGAAGCATCCGACCTGGCCAGCCGTCGGTCCGGCCGGACACGGCTGCGTCGCGCGAGCGGCGCTGCTCGCTTCCCACGTCACCTGTTCCTTGGTGAAGGCGTGGTTCGCGTTCCGCTCGGGGCCGTTTCGCCGCTGGAACACCGTGCTCACGAGAATGTCGCCCCACTGACGTCCAGGCAGAACCGTGTAGGTGGCGGTGCCCCTGACGCTCGTTTCCCATCGCGTATACGGATTGCAGGCGGGCGTCGTGCCGTCGTGCTGCTGGACGTTCGGGCCGTCGATCAAGGTCATACCGACCATGTACGTCGGGGAGGCGCACTGGTCACGCACGGCACGACCCGTGGTAGTGCCACCGTTGATGCGCAGGCCACGCAGGCCCCACTTGTCGGTGCCGCGCCACACGAAGTTCGTGTCAAAGAAGTTCGCCGTGTACGAGAGTTCCTCCATGATCGTCACCGCGGTCGGCCGCCCAACTGGCAGCGTCGCATTCGGGTTGGCGAGCCCGCGAATCTCGTATCCCCCGCCGCCCGGCAGGCCGGGGTTTCTTGGCGCAACGGCTCTGAAGAACCCGAAGTCCGGCGACGTGAAGTTCAGATAGCCGTCCTGGCACGTCTGCAGGTCCTGACGGCCGTTGAAGCGATCGCAACCGATCCCGAGCTGATCCGACGTTGTCAGGTTCGCGTAGTCCTTGCGGTTGTAGGTGAACTCGGCAGAGACGCGCGGCAGGACTTCGTGCTGGATGCCGAGACCGAACTGCCACTCGGAGCGACGCTTGCCCCACCCGTCGAGCAGGCTGTCACCGTAGACGTCGCAGTACGCCTGCACGTCCGCCGGGATGCCGGCCTCTCGTCGCCCGCACTGCGTCGTCGCCAGCCCAATTGGCGTACCGGCAGCGTCGAGACTCAGCGGGTCACGTCCATACCGCGTGCTGTCCTGGTTGGTGACCGAGGTTGGCCCGCCGCAGATGTCCCCGCCCGGGACGTTCTGCTCGTCGAAGTTCAGCAGGTCGCAGTCCACCCTGCGGTTGCCGTTCACGTCGGTCCAGGTACGTGTGTACATGTTGACCGTTCGCTGGGCCGGGTTGGCGTCGGCATAGATACCGGCGATCCCGGCACCTGACAGATACTTGCCCATGTTCCACTTGACCGACGTCTTGCCGGTGCCGAACACGTCCCACGCCACGGCCCACCGCGGCGAGATGTTGTGGTAGGAGACGCCCTCCGAGGCAGTGGTGCACCACGTGCGCTGCCCCGCAAACGACCCGCCAACCTGCACGGGAACATAGGGTTCATTCCCGCTGGCGACAAGTCTGTTGCCGTCGGCGCCAATGCACGTTTCCGGATATTCGCTGGTCGCGTGGTCGTAACGGAGGCCGCCGCTCAGCGTCAAGCGCTTCACTGTCCACTGATCCTGCGCGTAGAAACCGCTGTAGGCTACCCGGTTATCGATCGTGGACGGGCCCGTATTGATTTTGACTCGCGAGGGCACCGGCCGCATCGCCTGGTTGAACGGATCGTTCGGGTAATACAAGGTCGTGTTGCCGCACGTGGACTCCGCCGGATTCGCGGTGTTGTAGCAGCCCGCCGTCGGCGTGTCGTAGCGGTACTCCAGGCGCACGCTGTTGGTTCTGTTGGACCGGGTCTGCGCGAAGTAGCCACCGTCGTACCCGAACTTGGCGGCGTGCGTCCCGGTCACGTACGAGAACGAGGCGCGCGGCCGCCAGTCGTTGAGCTGTCGTTGCTCCGCCAAGCCGCCGATCTGATCGGACCATGGTCCCGATGGCACGCCGTTCATGGTGAAGTTCGTGCCGTTGAGGATGGGAAAGTCGGGAGTCGCACCAACGGTTGTCCCGAATTCGACGACGCGAGGTATGTCGGGATTGGGCGTGTAGTAGCGATGCTGTGAGAAGTCATAGAGCTGCCGGTTCGCCGTCATCCCTGCTTCGAGCAGGATGACGTCGGTCAGCGGATTGGTCCACCCCACCTGGACCAGCCGGGCAGGATGCACCTGGCCCGACCACCAGCCGTCTCGCGCAGTCCACGGCGCGACGGAGCCGTCACACGGATCCTGGCAGGTGTATCCCTCGTCCCAGAAGAAGTTGACTTTGTTTTTCTGCGACGCCTGAGCCGTGATGCGGGCGTTGGCGTTGCGCGTCCAGTTGATCAGCTGCAGCGGCGCCGTCGATCGATCCGGCTGGTAGTTCTGGCCCCAGATGCCGGCGTTCGCATTGTCCCAGATGCGGTCTTGCTGCCGGCTCCACGCGTCCTTCTGCCAGGCGCGCCCCGCCGAGAAGAACCACAGGCGGTCGCGCTTGATCGGTCCGCCGAACGCGACCGATGTGTCGTAGTCGCGGATGAGCGGATACCCGTTACTGATTTCCGGATGATCGCCGTTGTTCTGCGAGAACCACGAGCCGCTGAACCACCCGCCACCACGCAGGTCGCCATTCGTGTCGTAGTCCCCCTGCGTGTAGGTCCCGAAGTAGTTGCCGCTGTATCGATTGCCCCCGGTGCGCGGAATGATGTTGATCGTCGCGCCGCCGGTTTCCGATTCGCCCAGCGCCCCGGAAATCTGCACGTTGACTTCCTGGGCGTTCGCGACGTCGGCGACATAGCCACCAGTCATCCCCATGATGCCGGCGCCGCCACCGGTGTTGATGATCGTCCCGTCCACCATGACGCGCCCCTGAAGGCCGCCTTCGGTGTCGTTGGTCGCCGTATGCGCGCTCAGGTTGTAAATGTTGTTGTTGCACCACACGCCGACGCCGCCCACGCAATCGGCACCAAGGCCGGTGTTGGTCAGGCCAGGAGTGAGCGTCAACATGCTGCGGATGTTCCGCGTCGTCGGCAGTTCACGAATGACCTCGCCCCCGAACGCCACCACCTGACGCGCGTTCTGGATGTCTACGACGGGCGACTCCGCAGTCACCGAGACCGTTTCGGCCAGGGCGCCGACGCTCATCGTCGCGTTGACGGCCGCCGTAAACCCGGTTGTCAGGATGACGTTGTCACGCTGCTGACGCGTGAACCCCGCCAGCGTGAACGTCACGGAGTAGGTGCCAACAGGCAGACTCGTGATGCGATACTGGCCGTTGCCGTCAGTCGTGGCCGCCCTGACTTTCTCGATCAGCGCCGGGCTCGTCGCTTCAACGAGCACTCCGGGCATGACCGCGCCAGAGCTATCGCGAACAACCCCGGCGATCTGGCCTTCTTGCGCGATAGCCGTCCCTGACAGCATCAGCAGGGCGGCAGACACAAAGATCCCGTTGACCACTCGTTTCATCGCATTCCTCCAGTTCCCGTGGTGTCAGCCCCGCAGGTAACCGTCCCAAACAAATGAATGCGTGCCGATGTCCGAACGCCGAGACTGGCGGGAGTTTACGCTCCCTGTTGCACAGGTCAAGAGCCGATTTCGTTCGGATTTGGGTTGTCAGGGAATCTCAGTCGAGGTGTGCGTGCTCGGAGTCGCCCATCGCGATGTTGCCGGCTGGAAAGTACTGACTCCACCGCTTCGTGACCAGCGCGGCAATGTCCTCGCGGCACGAGAGCTCTTTCGGATACCACGGCTTCATGCGCGCGTCGATGACGATCGGACCGGTATACGCGATGTGATTGCGGACGATGCGGCGATCGGCGGCGTGGATGTCGGCCGCCGGCTCGAACCGCGTGAACGTGGTCCACAGGAAATTCATGTCGCTCCTCGTCGCCCGAGCGGCCTCATCCGAGAGGACGACGAGCGGCCAACCCGCAAACGCGCCGGACGCGGCGATCCGCGCTGCCGCATCTGGTTCAGACGAGTACGCGGGCGCAGTGACGACGAGACATCCGCCGCAGTACACGCGAACGTCGGACACGCCTGATGGCGCAGTACCGCTGAACTGGCGCGGCAGTTCCCGCACCGGATCACCGAGACCGAGCCAGACACCCTTCGAGCCCTCGTTCACCGTCGGGCCGGTGTAGTCGAGCGTGTCCATCGAGAGATTCGAGAAGACGTACAGATCCGTCTCGACGTGCGTGCGCGCCAGGATGTGCTCGAACGTCGCGCGGAAGTTCTTCACATCCACGTACCGATCGGTCACGAGCAGGAACTTGGTGAGCGACAACTGCCCTTCACCGAGCACCCGGAACGCGCTGGCCATCGCTTCGCGCTTATAGCGCTGCTTGACGACGGCCGCGGCGAGCGAGTGATAGCCGGTCTCGCCGTACGACCAGAGCTTCTCGACGGCCGGCATGACGAGCGGGAACAGCGGCGACAACAGTTCCTGCAGCAGATCGCCGATGAAGAAATCTTCCTGCCGCGGTTTGCCGACGACGGTCGCCGGGAAGATCGCGTCGTGGCGATGCGCCATTCGCTGCACCTCGAACACGGGATAGTCGTGCTGCAGCGAGTAGTAGCCGTAGTGATCGCCGAACGGGCCTTCAGGACGACGCAGCCGCGGCGGCACTTCGCCAGCCAGTGCAAACTCCGCGTCGGCGATGAGCGGGTGCGGACCGCTGCCGTGCATTTGCGGCAGCCGCCGGCCGGCGATGAGCGACGCGAGCATCAGCTCGGGCACGTTCTCGGGCAGTGGCGCGATCGCGGAGAGGATCAGCGCCGGCGGTCCACCCAGAAACACCGTTGCCGGAAGGCTCTGTCCACGGCCTTCGGCGACGGCGTAGTGATAGCCGCCGCCCTTGCCAATCTGCCAATGCATCCCGGTGCTGCGCGCGTCATAGATCTGCATCCGGTACATGCCGAGGTTGTGTCCTGGCCGATCGGGATGCGTCGTGTAGACGAGTGGCAGGGTGATGAAGGGACCGCCATCTTCCGGCCAGCAGGTCAGCGCGGGAAGACGATCGAGACGAACATCGCTCGTCACACGATCGACCACGGGCCCGCTCTGCACACGCCGCGTGCCGACCTTGAAGAGCTCGCCGCCGACATCACGCGCATCCCACAGCTTGCCAGGCGTCGGCGGCAGGATCGTCTCGGCAAGATGCACGAGACGGCGAATCAACCGCAGCGGCCGCTCGCCAAACGCCATCTCCGCACGGCGAGCAGTGCCAAAGAGATTCGTGACCAGCCTGAAGCCGGAACCCTTGACGTTGGTGAACAGCAGCGCGGGACCACCGGCGGCGATCACGCGCCGGTGAATTTCCGCCGCTTCGAGATGCGAATCGACCTGCGCTTCTACCGTGACAAGGTCGTTGTCACGGCGAAGCTGGTCGAGGAATGCGCGAAGGTCGGGAAACGACAGCTGGTTAGCCTTCTTCTTTGGCGTCGGCGCTCGGGCCGTAGATGTTCGGGACCTTCGAGCCCATGGCGCGGAGGTAGGCGGCGAGCTGACCGCGGTGATGGATGCTGTGGTTATTGGCAAAGCCGACGAACTGCGCCCGTGTCATCTTCATCGCGCCGAAGAAATCCATCGTCTCCGCCAGCTGGTCGCCCGACAGGCCGCGGAGTGCCTGCAGGCTCGCCGGGAACGCTTTCTTGTAGTACTCGACGACCTGGTTGACGCTGGTAAAGCCGTCTTCGGCCTTCTTCACAGCATCCTGGTTCCACTCGAACTTCCCCGCCACGATGCTGTCGATGAACCAGACGTCCGCCATCGCAAGGTGCATCGCCAGCTGCCACGCGGTGCGGGACTTCGGGTCCGGCTTGTAATCGCGCTTGTCGTCCTTCACCGCTGCGAGTACCTGTGAGGTCGCCGGGAATTCCCCTTCCCAGAGCGCGGCCATGGCCGCCCCGGCCGCCTTTGCTTCCTGTGCGTTCATGGAAACCTCCTCCTATCGCGTGAGCTTTCTATACTTGATGCGATGCGGCGTGTCGGCCTCGGCGCCAAGACGACGCTTGCGATCGGCTTCATAGTCCTGATAGTTGCCCTCGAACCAGACCACGCCGCTGTCGCCTTCGAATGCCAGCATGTGCGTCGCGATGCGATCGAGGAACCAGCGATCGTGGCTGATCACCACGGCGCAGCCGGCGTAGTTCAGCAGCGCTTCCTCGAGCGCACGCAGCGTGTCCACGTCGAGATCGTTGGTCGGCTCGTCGAGCAGCAGCAGGTTCGATCCGCGCTGCAACAGCTTGGCGAGATGCACGCGATTTCGTTCACCACCGGAGAGCGTCCCGACCTTGCGCTGCTGCTGCGCGCCCTTGAAGTTGAACCAGGACACGAAGGCGCGCGACGGGACGGCGCGTTTGCCGACCATCAACTCGTCTTCGCCGCCGGAGATTTCTTCCCACACGCTCTTGTTCGCAGCCAGCGCGTCGCGGCTCTGATCGACGTAGCCCAGTTGCACCGTCTCGCCCAGCCGCAGCGTGCCGGCATCCGGCGCTTCCTGACCGGTGATCATGCGGAACAGCGTGGTCTTTCCGGCGCCATTCGGGCCGATCACGCCGACGATGCCGCCGCGCGGCAGCGTGAACGACAGGTCGTCCATCAGCAGCAGATCGCCGTACGCCTTCCGCACGCCGCGGGCCTCGACGACGAGGTCGCCGAGACGCGGGCCGGGCGGAATATAGATCTCGACCTGCTCGATCTTCTGCGCGGTATCTTCGTTGAGCAGCTGCTCGTAGGCGTTGAGACGCGCCTTGCCCTTCGACTGCCGGGCACGCGGTGACATCCGGATCCATTCGAGCTCGCGCTGCAGCGTCTTCTGACGCTTGGTCTCCGACTTCTCCTCGAGCGCCAGCCGCTGCTGCTTCTGATCGAGCCACGACGAGTAGTTGCCCTTCCACGGGATGCCGGAGCCGCGATCGAGCTCGAGGATCCACTCGGCCGCGTTGTCGAGGAAGTAGCGGTCGTGCGTGACCGCGACCACCGTGCCTTTGTACTCCTTGAGAAAGCGTTCGAGCCAGGCGACCGATTCGGCGTCGAGGTGGTTGGTCGGCTCGTCGAGCAGCAGCAGGTCGGGCGACGTCAGGAGGAGCCGGCACAGCGCCACGCGCCGCCGTTCGCCGCCGGACAGCTTGTTGACGTCAGCATCCGCCGGCGGGCAGCGAAGCGCATCCATCGCCAGCTCGAGCTGCGAGTCGATCTCCCACGCGTTGACGGCGTCGATCTTGTCCTGCAGCCGGCCTTGCTCCTCGAGCACCTTGTCCATCTGCTCGGGAGTCAGGTCCTCGCCGAGCTTCATATTCAGCTCGTCGTAGCGATCGAGGAGTGCCTTGGTGGCGGCGACGCCTTCCTCGACGTTGCCCTTCACGTCCTTGTTCGGGTTGAGCCGCGGCTCCTGCGGGAGGAATCCAACCGTGATGCCGTCTGCCGGAAACGCTTCACCGATGAACTCGGTGTCTTCGCCAGCCATGATCTTCAGCAGCGAGCTCTTGCCGGCGCCGTTGAGACCGAGCACGCCGATCTTCGCGCCAGGCAGGAACGAGAGCCAGATGTCCTTGAGGACAACACTGTCGGGAGGATGAACCTTCCCGAGGCCTTTCATCGTGTAGATGTATTGCATGTTGTTTGAGGTCCGGCTCAAGCCGGACACTGCGACTGCATGCGTACGTAGGGGCCGCCTTCAGGCGGCCAGTAACGTAGCGGCCGCCTTCAGGCGGCCAGTAACGTAGGGGCCGCCTTCAGGCGGCCCATCCAATCCCTGAGTATATCTGAGGGCTCAGTGCACGCGGCTGCTGCCGCTGCCGCCGGTCGAGATGTCGCGAACGGGTGAAGTGACGATGCGCCGGCCATCGACCAGGATTTCCATCCGCAGGCCGATGCCAATCCAGCCGACTTTGAGGAAGCTGCCTCCGACGCTGGCCCCGCTGAAGTGCGCCGGCGTGAGACTCGGGAAGAACTCGCCGCCCTCGACGAGCACGGCGTCGCCGGCGGACACGATGATGCGGTAGAGCGAATTGCGAGTGTGGACGTGCAGGGTCGTCATCGGCGCGAGATCCCTGAGGTGCACGCCATGCGTCGTCGCAACGGCTGCGGTGAATCCGGCCAGTGTCGCCGTGCGCGAAATCGAGGTCGGCTCGTCCATCGACGCAGGTGCCCCGGGGCTCATTCTACGCTCGTTTGGCGCCCGGTCTTACACAGGATATTCCTGAGATTCGCCTCTACCTTACACTTTGCACTTTGTACTTTTCACTTTGTACTCTGAACTTCCGGCATCAGCGTGACTATCGTGTGACGCTGCAACGGGAAATACTTCTTCAGCGCATCGTGGATGTTCTGCTGCGAGAGCGACTCGGTCCGCTCGATGCGCAGCGGGATGCGGCGCGGATCCCGTCCGAGGAGATGAACGGTCTGCAGCGAGTTCAGCCAATAGCCGTTCTGCAGCAGCGCATCCTGCAAGCCGTTCTTCTCCTGTTCCTTGACGGCTTGCACGTCCGCGGCTGACGGCCCTTCCTTCTGCAGCCGCTCGATCTCGCTCATGACGGCCGCCGTCAGGCTCTCCACGTTTTCGGGCGCGCTGCCGAACTGGACGCTGGTCGCCCCATAGCCCGGCTGCGGCGAAGTGTTCGTATAGCCGACGCTCACCGAATACGTGCCGCCGAGTTTCTCGCGCAGGATGTCGCGAAGGCGAATCTCGAGCACCGAGGTCGCCGCCTGCACGCGATGGGTCTCGAACTCGTCGAGCCCGGTGTCGGCGAAGAACGACATCACGGTCTGACTGCGGGGTTCCTGCCCCTTCGTCACCTTCTCCCGCACGATGCTGGCCGGAAACTGGAGGCGCATGTCGCCAAAGCTGGCGCTTCGAGTACCGCGTGACGGCAACGAGCCAAGATACGTCGTGAGCAGCGGCGTGACCTCGTCCACCTTGAAGGCGCCGACGAAGAAGAACGTGAAGTCCGCGGCGTTGGCGAAGCGCTGCTTGTAGAACTCCAGCATCTTATTGGCATCGAGACCGGGCACATCTTCGAGCTTCAGCGCCCGCGACGTGTAGTGGTCCACCGTGTTGATGCGTCTGACGCGCTCGGAAAACACCGCGCCCGGGCTTTGCGCCTGGTTGGCGAGATTCGCCTCGAGGCGCTGCTTGAGCAGCGCGAAGGCGGCCGGGTCCTGGTTCGGCGCGGTGAACTCGAGATAGACCAGCTGCAGCGCCGTCTCGAGATCCTTCGGCGTACTCGATCCGCTGACCCCCTGCGTCGTGCTCGACAGCGACGGCGACGCGTTGGCAATCTTCCCGGCCAGCAGCTTGCCCAGGTCGGTTGGCGAGAATCCGCCGACACCGCCCAGACTGACGAGTGACGAGGCCAGCGACGCGTTGTTGTAGTCGGCGGGCGATGCCAGCGACAGCCCGCCGCGTGAATACGACGTGAAGATGATCTGGTCGTTTCGGAAGTCGGTCGGCTTGAGCCAGACCTCGACGCCGTTCGAGAGGGTCAGCACGGTCACGCCGATTTCGGGAATCTCGCGGCGCGAACTGACTGTTCCGGGCGCCGGCGCCTTGGCCAGCAGGGCGCGCCCGGCCATCTCGTCACGCCACGGCGTGACGGTCGCCGTCGTGCCGGCGCCGAGCGCATCGCGCAACATCGGCTCGGTGACGGCGGCCAGCCCGGGCTTCTCCGGCGATGAGGCAATGACGACGCGGTTGTTGTCCGGAACCATCTCGCGCGCGAGTCCGGCCAGCTCCGCGGCGGTGAACGTGGACAGGAACTTTCTCGCCAGCTCCACTTCGAACACGATTCCGGGCGCCGCTTCGTCGTTGAGGAAATGCCGGACCAACTCGGCCGCCAGCGGCGAGCTCTGCGACTTGTCGCGTTCGTTGTAGGCCCGCTCGTAGCCGGCGAGCGTGCTCCGCTTGGCGCGATCGAGCTCGGCCTCGCCGAACCCATGCTGCCGGACACGCGCCATCTCCTGCGTGATTGCGGTGAGACCGCGGGTAATGGCGCCGTCCCTGACGCGCGCCGACACGGCAAACGCTTCGATGGTGCGTCCCAGCGTGTCATCGCCGGCCGATGCACTGAGGAACGGCGCATCGGGCTGCCGCGCGATCTCGCTGAACCGCGAATTGATCATCTGGAACACCAGCCCTTCGGCGAGTGAGCGGCGATAGTCGGCCATGGTCCGCAGGTCGGTGAGCGGACGCTTGTACATCACCGTCACCGATGAGGCCTGCGCCTCCTTGTCCGAGGTGGAGACGTAGCGCGTCTCCTGGTGCGAGGGAATCTCATAGACCGGACGCGCTGCCGGCGGACGCGCCGGCAGGCTGGAGAAATTCTTGCGGACCAGCTCCTCGGCAGCCGCCACTTCGATGTCGCCGACGACGATCACGGCCATCCGATCCGGCCGGTATTGCGCTTGATAGAAATCGCGCAGACGCTGCGCCGGGAAACTCTTGAGGATCTCCGGTGTGCCGATGGGCAGCCGGTTGATGTAGCGCGAGGTGCCGAAGAGCGCCTTCATCTGCGGCTCCTGCATGCGCGTGCCGGCACCAAGACGTCCGCGCCATTCTTCGATGACGACGCCGCGCTCGCGATCGATTTCGACCGGATCGAGACTCAGCCCGCCGGCAAAGTCGCTGAGTGCCTCGAAGCCGCGCTCGAGGACCCCTGGCTTCTCATTCGGGACATCGAGCATGTACACCGTCTCGTCGAAGCTCGTGTAGGCATTGACGTGCGCCCCGAACTGCGCGCCGATCGATTCCAGATACGACACCAGTTCGCCCGGCTTGAAGTGCGCCGTGCCGTTGAACGCCATGTGCTCGAGCACGTGCGCCAGCCCGCGCTGATCGTCGTCTTCGTCCACCGAGCCGGCTTTGACGGCCAGCCGCAGCATCACGCGATCGTTCGGGAGCGAGTTGTTCCGGATGAAAAACGTCAGACCGTTGGGCAGCGTGCCGGTGCGGATCGCGAGATCGAGTGGAAGCGGGGCCGCAAGGTCCTGCGCGGCGGAGTTGCCGCCAGGCAGCAGCAACGCGATGACAGCAAGGAACGCCGCGAAGGCGTTCCGGTAGACGGGGTATGCTGCCCGGATGCGGCTCAAGATCAGACGGCTCGATTCCACAGTGTCCCTCCCCAGTTACGGTACCAGCGAAGCGGCCGGTTTCGACCTGGCGGCGGCTCACGACCTCGTCATGGCGCCGCGGCAGATTGCGCTCGTCCGCACCGGCCTCGTCATCGAGGTGCCGACCGGCTATTTCCTTGGAATTTTCGCCCGAAGCAGCACGCCACTCAAGCGCGGACTCATCGTCTCGAACGGCGTCGGCGTGATCGACCCGGATTATTCAGGCCCGAATGACGAAGTGATGATTCAGGTGATGAATGTCACGGATTCGGACGTGAAAATCAGCCGCGGCGACCGGCTGGCCCAGGGCATCGTCCTCCCGGCGCCTCGGGTCACGTGGGAAGAGGTAACCGAGATTCGTGAGCTCACGCGCGGAGGTTTTGGCAGCACCGGCACCAGGTAGAGCAACGTTTCGCCGCCGGCCGCCGTCCATCGTTCCCGACGCGAGACCACCATGCTTCAAGAAATCCGCTACGCGATTCGGACGCTGAGGAACAACACGTCTTTCACCGCCATCGCGCTGGTGACGCTGGCCCTTGGCGTCGGCGCGAATACCGCGATGTTCAGCGTCGTGGACGGAGTGCTGCTGCGGCCGCTCGGCTATCCACATGCCGATCGCATTCTCCAATTGAACACTGTCCAGTTGAATACCTCGCGCGGGGGACGAACGATCCCGCGCCTCACGGGACCAGACGTGGCCGACATCGCGGCTGGCGCATCGACGCTCGAGCAGGTGACCTTCTACTTCGGCGGCGAGGTGGGCGTGCAGATGCCGCGTCATGCCGACTTCGTCCCCACCTACTTCGTCGCGACGAATTTCTTCTCGGTGTTCGGCGTCGAACCGGCGCTCGGCCGCGCGCTGACGTCCGGCGATGCACAACGCGCGGCAGTGATCGGTGCGTCGCTTGCGGAGCGCAGTTTCGGTTCGACGGCCAGCGCGCTCGGCCAGACGCTGCGCGTGGAAGGCGTGGTCTACGAGATCGTCGGCGTCATGCCGGACCGCTTCCGGTTTCCATCCGAGGCGCAACTCTGGCTGGCGATCGACCCTCGCCCCGGCCCGCCATGGGGCGTCAGCCGAACCGCCTACAACTACCGCGCGGTGGCGCTCATGAGACCGGGCGTCACGCTGAGCGGCTCGGCCGCAGACCTCGACGCGATTGCCGCGCGCCTGCAAGCCACGTATCCAGACACCAACGCCGGCAAGACGTTCAAGGCCGTGCCACTTCAGGAACAACTCGTCGGTCCTGTGCGCACGACTCTCTATTTCCTGATGGGCGCTGTCTCGTTGGTTCTGGCGATTGCCTGCGCCAACATCGCGAACCTGCTCCTGGCTCGCGCCGCCGCACGTCAGCGCGAGATCGCCGTTCGCGCCGCGCTCGGCGCCAGTCGCATGCGGATCGTCCGGCAGCTGCTCGTCGAAAGCGGCGTCATTGCGATCGTGGGTGGCGCGCTGGGATGGGCGCTGGCGTTCGCAGGCACTCGTGTGCTGACACGAACGACCGCGCAGCAAGCCGGGTTGCCGCGCCTCGCCGACATCGAGGTCAACTGGCTGTTGTTCGCGGTCGCGCTCGGCACATCGCTTGGGGCGAGCGTGCTGTTCACGCTGATGCCCGCATGGCACGCGGTGCGGATCGATTCGACCGATGCGCTGAAGTCCGCCGGACGCGGTCTGACGGGATCCTCCGGCCGACTGCGCAACGCGCTGGTGGTGGTGCAGGTCGCGCTCTCGCTGGCACTGGCCATCGGCGCCGGTCTGCTCTTTCGCAGCTTCGTCGGACTGACGCAGGTCGATCTCGGTTTTCGCACCGAACAAAGGCTCGTGATGTACGCGCATCGTCCGGCTCGAACGCTCCCCGAATATCTTCAGGCCGGACGCTTCCTCGAAACCGCCGTCGAGCGCGTGAAGCAGATCACCGGAGTGACATCCGCGGCTGCGGCAATGGGCGTCCCTACCGGTCAATACGGATCGAACGGCGGATATGCAGTGGACGGGCAGGACTTTCGTCCGGGCAGCCCGATGCCGCAGGCGATATTCAGCCTGTCTGGTCCGGGGTACTTCTCGACGATGGGGATTCCCTTGCGGCGAGGCCGCGACTTCACGGCGGGCGACGGCTACGACCGGCCGTTTGTGGCCATCATCAGCGAGTCGCTGGCGCGCCAGAGTTTCCCCGGCCAGGATCCGATCGGCCACACGATCCTGTGCGGGCTCGATGGATCACCGCGCTGGATGACGATCGTCGGCGTTGCGGCCGACACGCGTCAGGACTCGCCGGCCTCGCCGCTCGCCGCGACGCTGTACATGCCGCTGCTTCAGCATCCGTTTCACGGCAACGAAGTACAGATCGTGATGCGAACGGCGGCGTCTCCTTCGTCGCTGATCGAACCGGTGCGCCTCGCCATGCGGTCGCTCGATGCGGAGACGGCCACCAAGTTCACAACGCTGGAAGTCATGGTGTCGACCTCCATTGCCACGCCGCGCCTGCGAACGATGCTCATCGCGCTCTTCGCCGGATTGGCACTGGTGCTGGCAATGGCGGGCATGTACGGCGTGATGAGCTACGTCACGATCGAACGCGTCCCGGAGTTCGCGGTGCGCATCGCGCTCGGGGCATCGCCGGGTGGCGTGCTCGCGCTCGTGCTGAGCCGCGCGGCCTGGCTGTCGGCGATCGGGATTGCCTGCGGCGTCGCGCTGGCTTATGCCTCGGCGCGCGTGATGAACACGATGCTGTTCGGGCTCAGGGCGACCGACGCCACGACCTATGCCTGGGTGCTGGCCGCGGTGACGCTCCTCGTCATGCTCGCGGCGGCGATTCCGGCGTGGCGTGCCTCACGCGCCGATCCGTTGGCGGCGTTGCGCGCGGATTAATCGAATGGCAAGCGCGGCGGTCGCGCGCGCGTGCGGTCAGGAACGGTGACCGGCGTCTCGCTCAGGTTGTGCACGCTGACCCCAAGCAGGCGAATAGGCCGCCGGCCCGCTTCAGTCCTCTCGAGCAGCGCCACGGCGCGCCGGACGATCGCCTCCTCATCGCGGCAGGCGGGCTCCGTATGACTGCGCGTGATCGTCGTGAAGTCGTCGTAGCGGACCTTGATCGTGACGGTCCTGGCGTAGAGATCGCGCTTGGCCAGCCAGCGCGCCGTGCCACGCGCCATTTCGACGATCTCCTCCCGAATCTCGGCCAGGTCCGTCAGGTCGGTCGTGAACGTGTTCTCGCTGCCCGATGATTTGGGTTCGTAGTCGGCAACGACTGGACGATCGTCGATCCCCTGCGCCAACTGCTTCAGCCACTCCGCCAGCGAGCCGACGATCGCGCGCAAACCGTCGAGATCAGCGGTGCGAACGTCCACGAGCTTGCCGATGCCGTGCGCGCGAAGCTTGCGCGCCGTCACCGGCCCGACGCCCCAGAGTGCGTCGACGGGCAATCCCTGCAGAAAGTGCTCGACCCGCTCGGGCGCGACCACCGTCAGGCCATCGGGCTTCTGCCAACCCGAGGCAATCTTCGCGAGGAACTTGTTGGGCGCGACGCCGGCCGACGCGGTGAGCCCCGTCGCCGCGCGGATCTCGCTCTTGATCCGCTTGGCGACGTTCATCCCCAGCGTTTCTCCCCAGCTGTTTTCGGTGACGTCCAGATACGCCTCGTCCAGCGAGAGCGGCTCGACGAGGGACGTGACGCTGCGATAGATGGCGAAGACCTGCTGCGAGACCGTCCGGTACTTCTGAAAATCCGGATGCACGATGACCAGCGACGGGCACAGGCGGACGGCGCGCGACATCGGAATCGCGGAGCGGACGCCAAACGTGCGGGCCTCGTAGCTGGCCGCCGCGACGACCCCGCGCTTGTCGGGATCACCGCCAACCGCGACAGGCTTCCCGCGCAGCGAGGGATTGTCACGCTGTTCGACGGACGCATAGAACGCGTCCATGTCAACGTGCAGAATCCTTCGCAGCATGCGTGTCCGCGGAGCGAAAGCCTCCGCTCTACTCTACGTGAGCCGCTGAATACCCGTCACGACGCCAACCAGGAAGTCGAGCC
>Ga0075421_100005657_pt1 | contig 15144 bp, 14 predicted proteins | sample SoiMetdeltSBSDD5_FD_75292 | JGI IMG/M metagenome (GOLD analysis project Ga0075421, IMG submission 75292) | Bulk soil microbial communities from a Populus tree surrounding site in Tennessee, USA - Soil MetaG P. deltoides SBSDD5 | ecosystem: Environmental > Terrestrial > Soil > Tree plantation...
ACCCCCATGCGCTTCAGCGAACCCGACGCGGCCAAACTCGCCAAGGGCATCCCCGACATCAAACGCCTCGTCCCGGATACCCGGCCCTAGCACGCCACGACTCCCTGCACAGAACTGCGACCGTAAGGGAGGAGGAACCTTCAACCCGGATATGACAGCAGATGCGTTCGCTGGGGTGATCCGGCGAATAGTCCGGTTCTTTCGTGCGTCTGGAGGCTGGAAGTAGGCTAGCGTTGTCGAACGACTGGACGTTGAGATCAGGTGGGCAGCGTTTGGGCATTTCGCTTCCAAGTTGACGCTTGTGGGCTTCTCGGCCTGTCGGCTCACTTCTTATCTGCGTCCATCTGCGGCTAAAGCTAAGGCGCTAAGATCCCCCCATTAATCTCAATCGTCTGTCCGTGAATGTATGCCGCTGCCGGAGAACATAGGAACAAAATCAAGTCGGCCATCTCCTCATTCGTCCCCAACCGGCCGGCGGGTGTCATCTTCACCACACCGTCCAAAATCTCTTTCGTCGAAAAGACCTCGTGGAAGTAGTTGTCGACCGTCCCGGGACTAATCGCATTCACGCGAATCCCCTGCGGCGCCAGTTCTTTCGCCAGGCCCTTCGTGATCGCCGTTACCGCCGCCTTCGCGGCTGCATAAATCGTTGCGCCAGGTCCGCCGCCATTGCGGCCCGCAATCGAACTCAAGTTCACTACAACGCCCTCGCCCTTTCGGATCATCGCCGGAGCCAGCGCCTGCGTCACAAACCACACGCTCTTCGTGTTCAGCGTCATCACGGCGTCGTAAGTCGCCTCGGTCATCTCTGCCAACTTGGCCCGCTTCAACAACGACCCCGCGTTGTTGATCAGCACATCCACGTCCTGACTCGTCGCTTCCAGAGCCTTCAGAAATCCCAACACGCCATCCATGCTCGTGAAGTCCGCTTGAATCGCCGATCCCGTCGCGCCCGCCTTGGCAATCTCCTTCAGCACCTGTTCGGCGCCCTCGCCGTACGAGTTGTACTGGATAATCACATTCGCGCAGCCCGCTTGCGCCAGCTTGATCGCGGTCGCCGCGCCGATTCCGCGGCTAGCGCCCGTGACGAGCGCCGTTTTTCCTTGCAAGGTCATGCAGGTGATTATGTCACCGCATAGTCCATCGCCCAAGCCGCGCTCTGATAAAATTCGACCAGCTTCCCATATGACGCGCCTGTTGTCTTTGTTCGTGACCGCCGCGTGCCTGCTTCAGGCGCAGGACCCCGCCGCCGAATTCTTCGAGATGAAGGTGCGCCCGCTTCTCGCCAAGAACTGCTTCGCCTGTCATACGCAATCGAAAATGGGCGGCCTCTCTCTCTCACCTCGCGTGAGGAAGTCCTCAAAGGCGGCAACTCCGGCCCCGCCATCAAAGCGGGTGATCCCGATCAAAGCCTCCTCATTCAAGCCATCCGCCAAACGCACGAGAAGCTGAAGATGCCGCCGGCAGGCAAGCTGGCCGACGCCGAAATCGAACTCCTCGCCAAGTGGGTGAAGGATGGCGCCGCGTGGCCCGAACACAAAGCCGCGCCCAAGGCCGAGGGCTATAAGATTACCGCCGAGCAGCGAGCGTGGTGGAGCTTCCAGCCGGTGCGCAAGCCCGCGCCGCCCGCCGTCAAGGACACAGCCTGGCCAAAAACTGACATCGACCGTTTCCTCCTCGCCGCTATGGAGAGCAAGGGCGTCAAGCCGGTCGCCCCTGCCGACCGCCGCACTCTTCTTCGCCGCGTCAGCTACGATCTCACTGGCCTCCCGCCCACACAGGACGAAGTCCGCGACTTCATCGCCGACAAGTCGCCTGACGCCTATGCGAAGGTCGTCGATCGGCTCCTCGTCTCCAAACGCTACGGCGAACGCTGGGGCCGCCACTGGCTCGATGTCGCCCGCTACGCCGACGAAAAATACAGCTCCACCGAAGATGCTCCCTATCCCAACGCATGGCGCTATCGCGACTGGGTCATTCAAGCCTTCAATGAGGACATGCCCTACGATAAGTTCCTCAAGGCGCAGATCGCAGGCGATGCGTTCGACCCGGCTCACAAGGACCGCTATGTTGCCGGTCTCGGCTTCTTCTCTCTCAGCCCCGAACAGCAGGATGACCGCGTCGACGCTCTTAGCCGCGGTCTCTTGGGCCTTACCGTCGCCTGTGCCCAATGCCACGACCACAAGTTCGATCCCATCCCGACCAAGGACTACTACTCCCTCCTGAGCATCTTCCGTAACACGAAGCTTGACTCCTACCCGCTCGTTCCGCCCGCTACTGTGGAGGACTACAACAAGCGCAAGGAGGCTGCCGACGCGCAGAAGAAGAAGCTCGACGAATATCTCGATCAACAGGCCTCACAACTCGCCGAGATCCTCGCCGCGCAATCGTCGCGCTATCTCGCCGCCCTTCGCGACAACAGAACCGATCCCGCGCTCGACACGGAAACTCTCGAGCGCCTGAAGACCTACCTCGCGCAGGAAAAACTCGAACACCCTTTCCTCAAGGATTGGAAGAACCCGTCGTTCGATCTCATCGCCTTCCAGTCCAAGCTCGTCGCCGTCTATGCGGACAAGAAACGGATCGATCGCGAGAACATGATCGCCCTCGGAGGCAAAACCGACGACCGCAGCGTCCGTGTGGTCGAAGTGAAGTCCCTCCCCCGTGACGACTACTTCCTTTGGCGAGACTTCTACCAATCCACCAAAGTGGGTAAAGCCGACTCCGGAGTCTTCTATTACAAAGACGCCAAACTCGACCGCTGGCTCTCGCCCGCCTTCCTCGCCCACGCCAATGATCTCCGCGCCGAACAGGATCGCCTGAGGAAGGCCGTGCCGGAGATGTATCCGTTCCTGCAAATCGTCAGCGACGCCGGCAAGCTCCAAACCCACCGCGTCGAGATCAAAGGCAACCGCGAGAATCTCGGCGAAGAAGCCCCGCGCCGGTTTCTCGAAGTCCTTTGCGACGGCGAGCGCAAACCATTCACCAAAGGCAGCGGACGACTCGAACTCGCCGAAGCTGTCGCCGACGAGAAGAACCCCCTCACCGCCCGTGTTATGGTCAATCGCGTATGGATGGCGCACTTCGGGCGTGGCCTCGTCCTCAGCGCCAGCAACTTCGGCCAGTTGGGCGAGAAGCCCACCAATCCCGCCCTTCTCGACTACCTCGCCGCTCGCTTCATGGAGCAAGGTTGGTCGCTCAAATCGCTGCACCGCGAAATTGTTTCCAGCGCCGCATACCAGCTCAGCGCTCGCACCGCCGAGCCCAACATGACGAAGGACCCCGACAACACCCTCGTCTGGCATTGGGCCCGCCGCCGTCTCGATGTCGAGCCTCTGCGCGATACGCTGCTCCACCTGAGCGGCGAACTCGACGAAACCATCGGCGGTAAACCCGAAAAGATCTCCGAGGCCGCCAGCCGCCGCCGCACCATTTATGGTTCGGTCAGCCGCCGCAAACTCGACGGCACGCTCGCGCTCTTCGATTTTCCCAATCCAGTCGCCACCACCGAGCAGCGAATCCAAACCGCCACGCCGCTGCAGCAGCTCTATTTCCTGAATAGCGAGTTCATTCAGTCGCGCGCCAAGGCGCTCTCGGCTCGCGTCGCTCCGCTTGGCGATGACGATGCTGCCCGCATTCGCGCCGCATACCGCATCCTCTTCCAGCGCGAAGCGGCCAAAGAGGAAATCAAACTCGGACTCGATTATCTGAAATCCCCGGGCGCCACCTGGCCCCGTTATGCTCAGGCCCTGCTCGGCTCCAATGAGCTTTTGTTTGTGAATTAGGAGAAACGATGATCACCAACCGCAGACAGTTGCTCCGGACGATGGGCGCCGGCTTCGGTGCGCTCTCCCTGAACGCGCTTCTTGCCGAGCCCGCCACTTCCGGCGGCGCCGACGGCCTCCTCGCCCCCCGCGCCCCGCACTTCCCGGCAAAGGCCAAACACGTCATCTTTCTTTTCCTGAACGGCGGGCCTTCGCAGGTCGACACCTTCGACCCCAAGCCGATGCTCACCAAGTTCCACGGCACGCTCGCCCCCTCGGGCAATCTCAAGACCGAGCGCAAGACTGGAACGCTTCTGAAGTCTCCGTTCGAGTTCAAACGCTGCGGGACTTCCGGCCTGGAAATCAGCGAGATCTTTTCCAAGCTCGGCGAACACGCCGACGACCTCTGCGTCATCCGTTCGATGCATGTCGAGCGCCCTAACCACGAACCCTCTCTGCTGCGCTTGAACACGGGCCATTCCATCGCCGGCCACCCGTCCATGGGCGCGTGGCTCACCTACGGTCTCGGTACGCTCAACCAAAACCTTCCCGGATATGTAGTGCTCTGCCCCGGCCTGCCCGTCATAGGGCCGCAGCTTTGGTCCAATGGCTACCTTCCCGGCATCCATCAGGGAGTTCACCTTCCGAACAACGAGAGCGTCCCCGAGAAGCTGATCCAGCACTTGCGCAACAAGGAACTCTCAAGCGGCGAGCAGCGCCGCCAACTCGACCTGATGCACGCACTGAACAAGCACAACCTCGCCCAGGAAGGCGCCGACCCGCAGCTCGAAGCCCGTATTTCCACGATGGAAGTCGCCTATCGCATGCAGGCCGAAGCCACCGACGCCTTCGACCTCACCAAGGAAACCGAAGCGACGCGCGAGCGCTACGGTAAAGGCGACTTCGCCCGCGGCTGCTTGATCGCCCGCCGCCTCGTCGAGCGCGGCGTTCGCATGGTCCAGGTCTACTTTGGCAACCAACAGCCCTGGGATTCGCACGACGACATCCTCAACCATGCCAAACTTGCCGGCGAAAGCGACGCGCCCATGGCCGCGCTGCTGCAAGATCTGAAAACCACCGGCCTGCTCAAGGAAACTGTCGTCATCATCAGCGGCGAGTTTGGTCGCACTCCCAGCGTGGAAGTCTCGGCCGTCGCCCGCATCCACAACGGCCGTGACCACAACAACCACGGCTTCTCCAGCGTCGTCGCCGGCGGCGGCTTCAAAGGCGGCATGGCCTATGGCGCAACGGACGAGTTCGGCTTCAAGGCCGTCGACAAGCCAGTCCACCCGCACGACCTGCAGGCCACAGTCCTTAACCAACTGGGCCTCGATCACACCAAGCTCACTTACCGCCACTCCGGCCGCGACTTCCGCCTCACCGACGTCGACGGCAACGTAATCCGCGACATCGTCTCCTAGTTAAAAATCGACGATTACTTCGAACCCGCCGTAGGCCATCTTTTTGACGTCAAACGGCGAGTTCTTGGGGTCCATCATGGCCTGCAGCCGCGGGTCGGACATCACCTTCTTATTCACCTTGTCGCGATGCGCGCGAGACTTGTACACGATCCAGGAAAATACCACCGTCTCGCCCGCCTTAGCCTTGGCCATCTTGGGAAACGGCAGCATCCCTTTCTGATCCAGGTCCTCGCCCACGCACTCGCGATACTCCAGCGCGCCATGCTCCTTCCAAACCTTGCCCGCCTTCGTGGACATCTTGCGATAGGCGGGCAGGTTTTTGACCGGTACGGGAATGACGAATCCGTCTACGTATTTCATACGGCCATTGTCTTTCGCCCTCTACTTCCCTGGCAACTTGTAGTCCACCACCGGCCGCACTTCGATCGTCACCCTGCCATCCATCGGCGTGCCGGTGAAGAAGCCGCCGGCGATGTCGATCGCCTCTTGGCGACTGTCGGCTTCAAGCAATGTGTAGCCGCCGATCTGTTCGCGCAACTCGGCGAAAGGCCCATCGGTCACCAACCGCTTCCCGCCGCGATACTGCACCGTTGCCGCCGTCGAGGTCGGCTCGAGCGGCGCGCCGTCAAGCATCTTTCCGCTCGACATCAGCCGCTTCACGTGCGGCTCGCAGGCCTCCATCTCGGCCTTCTGGGCCTCCGGGCTCAAAGCGTGCCATTCATTCTCGTTCAGATAAGTCAACAGTAGGTATTTCATGGTCATCTCCTATTTCTTTATTGAGCAATCTCCGCCAGCGGCCGCACTTCAATCGACGTCACCGTCGTACTGTGCATCCGCTTGGCTACTTCCAATGCCTCATCGAGATTCTTCACGTCGATCAGACAATAGCCGCCCAACTGCTCGCGCGTCTCCGCGAACGGGCCATCAGTCAGCACCTTCTTGCCGTCTTTCTCGCGGACGGTTGTCGCTGTGGCCACGGGTGCCAGCGGCGCGGCGCTCGGGAACTGGCCCTTTGCCCGCAAGGCTGGACTCAGGCCTTCCCATTCCTTTTCATTTAGATAAATCAGCAGTATGTATTTCACGTTCAACTGCCTCCACCCCCGAATCGAATGACATCCGCCCAAATCGACACCTCGGCCAAACTTTTTTATCATCAGGCATGATTCATGGATTCACACGCCGCCGTTGAAGCCCTCCATCGCGCCGAGTGGGGCCGCATCGTCGCCACCCTGATTCGCATCACCGGCGATTTCGACCTCGCCGAAGAAGCGGCGCAGGAGGCATTTACCGCGGCCCTCACCCAGTGGCGGGCCGAAGGCGTCCCCGAGTTCCCCCGCGCCTGGATCATTCAAACCGCCCGCAATAAGGCCATCGACTGCATCCGGCGCCGCACCCGCTTCGAAGAGTCGCTCGATCCTCAGGCCGAGCCCGCGTCGCCACCGGCCGAACTTCTGAGCGGCGACGCCGATGTTCCCGACGACCGTCTCCGTCTCATCTTCACCTGCTGTCACCCGGCACTTGCACTCGAAGCGCAGGTCGCCCTCACCCTACGCACGCTCGGCGGACTCGACACCGACGAGATCGCCCGCGCCTTTCTGGTGCCGCCCGCAACCATGGCGCAGCGCCTCGTCCGTGCCAAGCGTAAGATCCGCGATGCGCGCATTCCATACGCCGAACCGGGCCCTGCCGATCTGCCAGAGCGCCTCGATGCCGTTCTCGCGGTTCTCTACCTTGTCTTCAACGAAGGCTACGCTGCCACGCGAGGCGAACCGCTGGTGCGGACCGACCTCTGCGCCGAAGCTATCCGCCTGGCGCGGCTCATGCGCACTCTATTCGCATCCGATCCACCGCGGGAAGCCACCGCCCTGCTGGCTCTCATGCTGCTCCACGACGCACGCCGCGAGGCGCGGCTCGACGCATTCGGCGACCTCATCCTGCTGGAAGACCAGGACCGTTCCCAATGGAACTGCGCCCAAATCGCCGAAGCGCTGCCGCTGGTGGAAGAGGCCATCCGCGGTATCCCAGGCCCGTATGCTGTCCAGGCCGCCATCGCCGCGCTGCACTGCGAAGCCTCGCGCGCCGAAGAGACGGACTGGCGGCAAATCGTGGGTCTCTACAATCTTCTCGAACGGCTCCAGCCTTCGCCGGTCGTCTCACTCAACCGGGCCGCCGCGGTGGCCATGGTTGAAGGACCGCGGGCCGGCCTCGCCCTCATGGATACCTTGGCTTCCACGGGCGATCTCGACGGCTATCATCTCTTCCACGCCGCTCGCGCCGATCTCCTTCGCCGCCTCGGGGAGCGTCAGCAAGCCCTTCTCAGCTACGAACGTGCCCTCAGCTTGGCCGGAAACGAAAGCGAACGGCGCTTTCTCGCCAAGCGTTTGGGCGAAATCCGACTGTCTGAAACCTGACGTTTAAGTGTAGAAAGAAAATTTAATCTACCTCTTGCGCTGGGTCGTTTCCACGCATACAATAACCTCACTCAGTTTTACTTGGGCAGTCGGTTCGGTTGGACAAATCGGGTGGTTCGCACTCGGGGGTGCGGCTGTTGAGGGAATAATATGAACGGTCACGACGCGGCACTACAGCCCGCGCAAAGGTTTCCATACGGGCTAACCGTATTTTTTCCTGCTTATAACGACGCTCCGTCATTACCGGCCTTAATCGCCAAGACTTTTGACGTTTTGCGCGAGCATGCCAGCGATTTTGAAGTCGTAGTCGTCAATGACGGCAGCGACGACGACACCGCTCAGGTGCTCGAATCGCTCCGCGTCCAGTATCAACCCAATCTTCGCGTGGTAACACATGATGTGAATAGGGGATATGGCGGAGCGCTTCGCTCCGGCTTTGCTTCGGCCACCCGCGACTTCATTTTTTATACCGACGGGGATGGCCAGTACGATGTCTCGGAGCTGCCCAACCTCATGGCCCTTGTTGGGGAAGACGTTGGCCTCGTAAATGGGTTCAAATTGGAGCGCAATGATCCCTGGCACCGGGTCTGGCTCGGCGAAATTTACAACCGCTTTGCGCGCTTCCTGTTCGGTGTCAAACTCTCCGATATCGATTGTGACTTCCGCCTCATCCGCCGTAAGGTGATGGACGATATCGAACTCGTTTCCACCTCCGGCACCATTTGCGTCGAACTCGTCCGCAAGATCGAGATGAGTCCCTATGCGGTGCGCGAAACCGGCGTCCACCATTTTCCGCGGCTGCACGGGACGTCCCAGTTCTTCCGCCTGAAGAGCCTCTTCACCACGCTCTTTCAACTGCTTCGGCTCTACGTGCGAGTGGTTCTGCTAGGACACTGGCGCAGCGTGCGGAAACGCGAGGCCCCGCAAGCACATACTGTTCCCGATTGTTGACGAAGTTGGGAACCCGCTCTGGCGCGAAGTTTCGTAGGCTATCCTAGTTAGTCTCCCTGACATGGCCATCCCCGCAGTGAATCTAAAACCGTGCCTGGAGGCGACGGAAGCGGCTTGGCGTGCTCGCTTGGACGAATTGTTCACGCGCATGCACTTCATCCTGGGCGAACAAGTGGCCGCATTCGAGCGCGAGTTCGCCCATGCGTTCCGCGCCACTCACGCGATCACGGTCGGCAACGGCACGGCGGCGATCGAGCTCTGTCTGCGCGACGCGGGCATTACAAAGCCTTCGCAGGAAGTACTCACAACCGCCCTAACCGCACCCTTCACTGGCGTTGGCGTCACTAGTCCCGGTTGCCGCATCCGCTTCGCCGATGTCGATCCGGACACGCTTTTGCTCGACGCCGTTGACACCGCTAACCGCGCGACCAAACGCACTGCCGCTATCGTGCCCGTTCATCTGTATGGGCAGCCTGTTCAGCTAGCGCCGTTCCGCGCGCTGGCGCGTACACTGGGAGCGGTCCTCATCCAGGACGCGTGCCAAGCCCACGGCGCCACCCACAACGGAAAGCCGCTGACCGCTTACAGTCCTTATGTCTGCTACAGCTTTTATCCGACGAAAAATCTCGGCTGCCTTGGCGACGGTGGCGCGATCGCGACCAACTCCGGCGCCATCGCCCGGCGCCTTCTCTCGCGGCGGGATGGAGGCCGGCGCGGCGGTCAGATCGCCTACCTTCCCGGCATCAATTCGCGGCTCGATGAGATGCAGGCCTGCTATTTGAGGGCCTTCCTGCCGATGCTCGACGAGTGGAACGGCATGCGCCGCCACGTCGCGCGCCTTTATGAAGACGGGCTTCGCGACTGTCCCGGCGTAACCTTGCCGCGCACGAGCAACGAGAGCGTCCGCCACCTCTTCGTCATCCGCGCACAACGCCGCGATCGTCTGCGTGCGTGGCTGGCTTCCAAAGGTATCGGCACCGGGATTCACTATCCCGCGCCGCTCCATCTCATGCCTGCCTTCGTGGACGCTGGTCTGAGGAAAGGCAGCCTCCCCCACGCGGAACGCGCCGTCAAGGAAATTCTCTCGCTGCCGATCTACCCTTACTTCGCCGATTCAGCGGTGGAAGAAGTCATCGAACGGGTGCGGGAGTTCTATAAACGCTAACGCACCCGCACCAACGCTTCTGTCCATTGGCGCAGCGTCTTGCCGCCACAAGAAACATCCGCTGTTACGACGTGCAGGCCAGGCGCGCCCGTGCGCATGCGCGCTTTCACCGAGCCTTCTTTCCGCCCGTCGATCGCGACCGATTCCTGCGCGTCGAGGAGCGTCCAACCAGCCGGCACATTCCACTTCACGCGATGAGTCGCGCGTTCAGCGCCATGATTCAGAATGCGTAACTGCAATTCTACTGTCGCACCCGCGCCTGCTTCGGAACCGTAAGGATGAATGCGCGCCCACGATTCGTCCACCATATAGTTGATGTCCGGCCATGGCGACAGTCCCTTGAGAGTCGCCGAACGTTTCGCCAGTTCCTGCCGCATGCGCGCAATTTGCGCTTCGGTATACCGGAACATCGGATTCACGTGCTGGTTGAGCACCCACGCCCCCTTGGGCAAACTGGCGATCTTTCGCAGACAGGACTCATAACCTTCGCCTTCACGCAAGATGTCGCGATTCTGCATGCAGTAGTCGTCCATGCCCGACGGCGTGAAGGAATCGCCTGCGAACAGATAGGTGTTGCCACCGTCCTGCTTCGCCACCAAACCGCCGTGATACATCGTCTGGCCGGGGAAGTACCAAAACGCGAACTGCCACTCGTGCCAGCGCAGCGTCTCGCCGTTACGCTTGGCATTTTGGATGGGAACGGGCCGCGTCGTGAGGCATGGCAAACGAAACGCGCCTGGTTTTTCCATCACCTCCGCCATGCGATCCGTGAAATAGACAGGCGAGCCGAACTCCGCCATGACATCGTTGATGTAGTCGGTGTGGTCGTCGTGATAGTGCGTGATCCAGATGCCGTCAATGCTTTTGATCTTTCCCTCCGCACGCAGTGTTTTCAGCGCTTCCAGCAGTTTTCCGTATCCAGCGTCGACCAGAAACGCAGCGCCCGTGCGCGAAATAATCAGGCGGGAATTGCCGATGGCGACGATCGAACCAGGCAATGCGGCCTGCTCCGCCATGGGCATGATCTCCATCGGCCGCTCTACCGCGCGCGACCGGATTCGATGATTGTCATCGCCCCAATACCAACGTAGCGCGTCGACTTCGTAGTGACTGGCAAGGAATGCTTGCAACCGCGAAATGAGCTTGTTGATCGATGCGCCCGGGTCGGCGATGGCCGGTCCTCGCGCGGGTAGGATCACCTCGGGACGCTCGGCCTGGATCTTACGCAGGCTCCGAATCAGTTCCTCGGCACGGGCGGCGTAGCCGTGATAGCCGCGCGCCTTGGCCTCAGGCACGGCATCCTGCAGACTATACAGGTCGAAGAGTTGGCCGTCGCCGTAGATCAAATCGCCCGTGCAGGCGATCCGCTTCCCGCCCGCCTCGATCAGGTACGACACTCCCCCCCGCGTATACCCTGGCGTGCCGATGACGCGGATGCGGAAGTTCCCCTCATCCAAGCGATCGCCATCCGACACGGCGCGAGCCACCGTGACCGGCGCTATTGGAACCTTTGTGCTTGCCTGCGCGTAGTCGTGGAATCGGCCCGTCTCAAGAGCCGTCCAGAAGCGCGATGGATTCTCGAATAGCTCGCGCTCAGACGCAGGAACGACGAAGGCGATTCGCTCTGGCCCGCCCCCGGCATAAATGTCGCGCCGGGCATGAGTGAGCAAAACGCGGTTCACGCGCGCCGCACCAGACGGGATGCCGTAAATCGCGGTACTCGCGCCGATCGTCACGGTATTAGTCGCGCCTTGGCGGAACACGATGCCGTTGGGCAACGCGGCGGCGCCCATCAACACGGGCACGATCAACATCACTGGAAGAGGCTTCCACATGGCGTTATCTTATCCCCGCTGGTCTTTGATACATTGAACGGCATGAATCGCCGTCAGTTCACGCAATCCGCCGCGGCCGCGGTTTCCGCACTGAGCGTTGGTGCGCAGGCGCCCGCGTCGAACATGTGGGGTGGGCCCATCGTTGATTGCCATCACCACCTGAGGCGAAGCGCGGAGGCTAGCCTGGCTCACCTCGATGGCTGCGGCGTATCGAACGCGGTTTTCCTCGCCAGGGAAAGCGCCGCGGAGGAGATTCAGAAGATGCAAACCGCGCACCGGGGAAGATTTCTGGGTTGGTTCGCCAGCGCCGATATCACGAAGCCGGAAGCCGAGCAACTTCTTACCAACGCCGTCAAGAAGGGCGCCATCGGTTTTGGGGAAATCAAGTTCCATGTCGAGGCCGCCGGCCCGGAGCTGCGCCGCATGTATGCGCTCGCCGCCGAGTTAGGTGTGCCCATTCTGGTTCACTTCCAGGAGGTGCCACATACGCCCACCGAGGGTGTCTTCAGCACCGGCTTCAAGAACTTCGCAGCGATGCTAAAGGCCTATCCGAAAACGAAATTTATCGGACACGCCGACGCGTTCTGGGCCAATATTAGCGCCGGCTACGCCAACGAATCCGCCTACCCGAGCGGCAAGATCAAGCCGGGAGGCATTACCGACAAGCTACTCTCCGACTACGACAACCTCTACGGCGACCTTTCGGCGAACTCTGGTAACAACGCCCTCTCGCGCGATCCCGAGTTCACCGTTGGCTTCCTGAAGCGCCATCGGGCAAAGCTCATCTTCGGCAGCGATTGCTCATGCAGCGATGGCAACGGCGCCTCGCAGCGGCCGAATCCCGCCACCAACCGGCTTGAAGGCAAGTGCGTCGCGCGCGAAACTCTCGCAGTGCTTAAGAAAGCTGCATCGCCTGACGCGTTTCGCGCGATGACCTGGGAGAACGCGCACCGGGTATACAAAATCAAGATGTAGCGGAGACCAACTACGCCTTCCGCCAATCCTTCGCAATCTGCTCGCCCACGCGAAAGCCCAGGGCCATGATCGTCAACGATGGATTGAATCCGCCGTTGGTCACGTGCAGGCTTCCATCGGCGACGTAGACGTTGTCGACGCTGTGCAGCCGCCCGTAGGCATCGGTGGCCGAGGTCTTCGCATCCTTACCCATCCGGCACGTTCCCGCCTGATGTTGTCCTCCAGTGCCGTTCAGTCCGGCCACCTGCAGCCAAGTTTCGGTCGCACCCGCGGCCTTCAACCACTCGGCCGCGCGCTCGGCGATGAACTTGCCGGTCAGTGCGTCCTGCCCATGCCGCCGTGTCGTGATGGCCGCTACGGGAATGCCCCAATGGTCCTTCGCAGTTGCGTGCACTTCCACACGGTTTTCCCACAGAGGCATCTCCTGCGCGGGACCTTTGACGCCCACTGTGCGCTTATAGTAAGTCCGCACGTACTTCTTGAATTCAGGCCCATATCGCGGAACACGGGGCGGCCGCACGTTTCGCGCAAACAGGTACGGCAACCGGATGAATTCGTTGGCGAGCATGGCGCCGCCCACGACACCTTCGCTTCCGTGATTGAAATCGCACATGGCCACGCGTGCCGCGGGACCGGTGCCATCGAAGACTTCTTCCTCGAAAAGACCATACGCTCCGGAATAGGCGTGACCCTGCAGATTCCTGCCCACCCAGTCGTTGTGGTTGCCGAGCCCGTTCGGATGCAGCTTCGACTTCGAGTTCAACAGCAGTCGTGGCGTCTCGGTTGCCGAGCAAGCGACGACGACCACGCGCGCCGGCTGCTCCTGCAATTCGCCCTTGTGGAAATATGCGACGCCTGTTGCTTTGCCGCTGGCGCCGGTTAGGATCTCTTTGGCAACGGCCTCGGTCACCAGGGAGCAATTGCCTGTCTGAATGGCGCGCGGAATCACCGTATTTTGCGTACCGTTCTTCGCGTTCACTTCGCAGCCGAAGCCTACGCAATGCGGGCAGGCGATGCACCCTGGACGGCCGTCGCGGGCCACGGAATTGATGGCCATTGGAATGGGAAATGGATGCCAACCTTTTTTTGCCGCGGCTGCCGCCAGGATCGTTGCCTCTTTGTTGAAGGGCAGCGGCGGCATCGGATAGCCTTTTTTCCGCGGGCCTTCAAATGGGTTCGATCCCGCTTTCCCGGAGACGCCGATCTCTTGCTCGGCCTTCTCGTAGTAAGGCTCCAAATCCTCATACGTGATGGGCCAATCTTCCAATGTCGACCCGGCGACGAGGCCGTAAGCCGACAGCATTTTGAAATCCTTGGGATGAAACCTCCAGGCCATGGCGCCGTAACTTGCCGTGCCTCCACCTACGCAGGCAGCTACGTTGTTATAGCCCCCTTCGCTCGGAAGCGTCTTGACGTATCGGCCCGTGAAGGGGCTGCGAATCATGCGCGAATGGTTCTCGTCATCGGGCCCGAACGCATTGCCAAGTACTGTTGTCCGCTGGCTGCGCAACTCGTCGTGGCCGCTTTCCGCAAACGGAATTTCGCGGCCCCGTTCGAGGAGCACCACGCGAAAACCAGCCTTCGCCAGGATAAACGCCACGACACCGCCGCCGGCGCCCGCTCCCACGACTACTGCGTCAACGGGGTCGAGTTTCATCGCTCACCCGCCTTCGGCGCCGCGTGGTTACTATGGTTGACGCCGCCCATCACGTCTTCAACGCGCAGCATCTTCCACGAAGCCTGTTGCAAGTTCCCGCCATGCTCAGATGAACCGAAATAGCCTTGCAACGTGAGGTCATAGATCAAATCGAAAATCGGCCGCAACGCCGGCACTCCTCCCGCCGCGATGCGGTCGATGAATTTCTTTTGTTCCTCAGGCGTCAACAAAAGGAAACTGCGCCCTTCGAAGTGATGCTTGGCTACGGAACTGAAGGTGAACAGGCCGGCGCGCCAAACCTCCAGCTTGTGCTTCAGGGGCCCCTGCATCTGCTTGTCGATGTAAAAAGCTACGCCCGCATCGCCCGCGCCAGGAAACTCGTCCGGGGGAATCAGGATGTTGGCAATGATCTCAATCAGCTTGGCGCCATTCGGCGTAAAGAACCCGAGTTTCGGCGGATCAGCCGGTCCCTGGGCCTCTAGAGGAAGGACAAACGCAGCCATTGCAGCGGCTGCTTCGCGTCTGGTCATAGGCATGAGCTTACGGGTCCCATGCTAACCTGAAATTCTTCCCGCTTTCATGGGCGATTCATCCTCAGCGTCAAATTCTGAGCTGCCAAATCCTAATTTACAGGCGGCGCAAGCCTTCACGCGGCTCGTTGCCATTATGGCCCGCCTGCGTGCCGAGGACGGTTGCCCTTGGGATCTCGAACAGACGTTCGATTCCATCAAGCCTTACACGCTCGAAGAAACCTACGAAGTTCTCGATGCCATCGACCGGAAGGACTACGATGGCCTGCGCGAAGAGCTCGGCGATTTCATCCTCCAAGCTGTGTTCTATGCGCAAATGGCCTCCGAGCAAGGGCTGTTCCGCATTGAAGACTCGCTTGCCGCGATCAACGAAAAATTGGTTCGGCGCCATCCGCACATTTTCGGCGACACCGGTGCCCGGACCTCCGACGACGT
>Ga0075421_100005660_pt1 | contig 15140 bp, 16 predicted proteins | sample SoiMetdeltSBSDD5_FD_75292 | JGI IMG/M metagenome (GOLD analysis project Ga0075421, IMG submission 75292) | Bulk soil microbial communities from a Populus tree surrounding site in Tennessee, USA - Soil MetaG P. deltoides SBSDD5 | ecosystem: Environmental > Terrestrial > Soil > Tree plantation...
CGCCCGCCGGCACGCGCACACGCGCGAGGTGCGACGCGAGCTGCTCGAGCGTCACCGGCGGCAGGGGTGCAAAGACCGGTATCCGGCGGAGCAGCGCGAGCTCGGCTTCGGGCACCGGGGCGGGAGCGTCCACCTTCCGGAGGCGGCTCCAGGCAATCAGCACGACCGCGGAGAGCGCGGCGCCTGCCGCGATCAGGGCGCCACGCGGCCCGAAGGCCGCCGTCAGGCCCGGCGCCACGATCGCCCCGATCCCGATCGTCCCGAGAAACACGCTCTCGAGCACCCCGAAGACCCGGGCGCGGACCGCGTCGGGCGCCGTCCGCTGGACGAGCGTCAGGCCGGCCACATCGACCATCGTGTTGCCGACGCCGATGATCGCTAAGCAGACGAGAGCCAGGGGCACGCTGGGCGCCGCGCCCAGGACGATCAAGGGGATGCCCCAGAAGAGGATTCCGAGCGCGAACGCGCCGGTGAGCGGGCCGGACGAGATGACGCCGAGCAGGGCGAGCACCCCGAGGAGCGCTCCGACACCGATCGCCGAATTGAGGAACCCGACACCGGACGCGCCCAGCCCGAGGATCCGCAGCGCCGTCACGACGAGCAGCACGCGCAGGATCCCGGCGACCAGCGTCTGCGCTCCGTAGAGGCTGACGACGACCCGGAGCCGGCTCTCACGGAGGATGGCGCGGAAGCCGGCGAGCGCCTCCCGCGGGATGCTCTCGAGGTCGATGCGCGCCTCGCCGCGGCTGTCGGTGCGCATGCGGCTCAGCACGAGGGCGGACAGGAGAAACAGCGCCGCCGTCGAGGCGAAGACCCAGCCGACGCTTGCGAACGCGAGCAACACACCGCCGAGCGCGGGCCCGGCGAAGACGGCCACGCTTTCGATCGTCGTCGTGGTCGCGTTCGCTGCGGTCAGCTCCTCAGGGGAGCGCGCCAGGGCCGGGAGCAGTGCGGCCTGCGCCGGCGGGAACGCGGTGCCGGCCAGCGCGGTGGCGACGGCGAGCGCGTAGACGACCTCCGCGGGAGCTCCGGCGAAGAACGCGGCCGCGGCGCCAGCCATCGAGCACACCCGGACCAAATCGGCACAGACCATGATTCGCCTGCGCCGGAAGCGGTCGCCGAGGAGCGCGGCGAAGGGCGCGACGATCGCAGCGGGCAACAGCCGGATCAGGGCGACGACTCCAACCGCAGCGGCGCCGCCCGCACGGTACGCAAAGACCGCCAGCGCGACCTCGTACCCCCACTGGCCGAGTACAGAAGCGCTCCACGCGAGCTCGAGCCTGCGCAGATCCTCGTTGGCGAAGACCGCCGCAAACGCGCGGAGCGACTCGCGTAGTCGCCGGCCCAGGGAGGTCCGCACGGCCGGAGGATGGCAGTCGCGCTTGAGTTTTTGAAGCAGCCGACGGAAGATCGGCCTGGCGGCGGCCGTCTAGCAGGTGAGTTCTCAGTTTCGAATCAGGAGGTCAACCATGGCTGAAGACCGCGACAGGTTCGCCAACGACCCCGACCAGGGGGAAGACGTCGAAGGGCACCGGTTCAGCCCGGACGACGACAAGCTCGACAAGCTCGCCGACTCGTCGGATAGCGACGAGGACGACGAGGTCGAGGCGCACAAGTTCTAGGGGCGTAAATAGGCCCGCCTGCGGCGGTCAGGCCGAAAGCATTCGCTCGGCCTGATCGGGCTGCGCTCAGGCAGCGAGCTGTCGAGCTCAGACAAAATTGCGTCCGTGGAGGCGGCGGACGTGGTCCTGCAGGTCGATGGGGAGGGGCTCCGCCTCGTCCGCTTCCTCTGGTGCGGCAACGACGGCACGGTGCGCGCGAAGGCGAGTGCTGCACGCGGGCTCGAGGGGCGGCTCCGCACGGGAATCGGCCTCACCGTCGGCATGCAGGCGATGAACTCGCTCGATCAGCTTCAGCCGGTCGAGGGGATGGGGCCGGTCGGCGAGGTCCGGCTCGTGCCGGACCTGGAGACGTTCCGTGTGCTGCCCTACGCGCCGCACACGGGCGCGCTCATCTGTGACCACATGCGGCTCGACGGCGAGCCTGCGCCCGTGTGCCAGCGCTCCTTCCTGAAGCGCATGGAGGCGCGGCTCGCCGAGCGCGGCGCCTCGCTCGAGGTCGCGTTCGAAAACGAGTTCTCGCTCGCACGCGAGGTCGACGGCGCCTTCGAGCCCATCGACTCCGGTCTCTGCTTCTCGACGATCAGCACGACCGCGGCGCAGGACGTGGTCGACGACCTCGCCGCTTCGCTCGAGGCACAGGGGATCGGGCTCGAGCAGTACTACGCCGAGCTCGGACACGGGCAGCACGAGATCTCGACGGAGCACCAGCCGGCGCTGCGCGCCGCGGACGAGCAGCTGCTTGTCCGCGAGACGATCCGCGGTGTCGCCGCTCGGCACGGCCTCGTCGCCTCGCTTGCGCCGAAGCCGTGGCCTGACGGGGCCGGCAACGGCTGCCACATCCACTTCTCGCTGTGGGACGCGAAGGACTGGGGCAACCGCTTCCACGACCCGGCGGCGCCCGACGGGCTCTCGGCCGAGGCGCGCTCCTTCGTCGCCGGCGTTCTCGAACACCTGCCCGGCCTCTGCGGGCTGACGGCGCCGAGCTTCAATTCCTATCGCCGCATCGTCCCTCAGTACTGGGCCGGCGCCTTCGTCTGCTGGGGGCACGACAACCGCGAGGCGCCCGTCCGCGTCCCGTCGCTCTTCCGGGGCCTCGAGGAGGCCTCGACAAATGTGGAGCTGAAGGCCGCGGACGCGAGCTCCAACCCGTACCTCGCGCTCGGCGGCCTGATCGCGGCCGGCCTCGACGGGCTGGAGCGTGGGCTCGACCCGCCGGACCCCGTCGAGGTCGATCCGGCAACGATCGACGAGGCCGAGCGCGAAGCGCGCGGGATCGTCCCACTACCCGCGACACAGGAGAAGGCGCTCGACGCGCTCGCCGCCGACGGGGTCCTGACCGCCGCGCTCGGGCCGGTGCTGGCGGATTCGTATCGCGCGGTCCGCCGCTCCGAGTGGGACGCCTACTCGCAGGGAGACGAGACATTCGAGCAGCAGGGCCACTTCTCCAAGTACTGAACGAGGTCGCGCTCGTCGACCAGCACGCGCACGGGCTCCTGCGCGGCCGGCCGACGCTCGACGAGTTCCGCGGACTCTTCTCCGAGAGCCCCGATCCGAAGCAATGGCCGCACGTCGCGACCGGCGTCACCTACAGGCGCGCGATCCGCGAGCTGGCGGAGTTTCTCGGCTGCGAGCCGGTCGAGGAGGCGGTGCTCGAGCGGAGGAACCGCACCGATTTCGACGAGTACGCGGCCGCGTTGCTGCGCGCGACGAACACCGAAGCGATCTACGTCGACGACGGGTACCCGACCGGCGACGCCGTCGACTGGCCGGAGTTGGGCGAGCTCGCGGGTTGCGAGTCGCGGCCGGTGCTCCGGCTCGACGATCGCGGCGAGCGCGCCGCCCAGGAGACCGCCGCCGCCCGGGAGGGCGGCTACGTCGCGCTGAAGACGATCGCCGCCTACCGCGGCGGGCTCGACCGCGTCTCAGAGCACCTCGTCGCGGCGCTCGAAGCGAACGAGGCGACCGGTGAGCCGCTGCCGTTGCAGGTGCACTGCGGCTTCGGCGACTCCGACCTCCACCTCTGGCGCGCCGACCCGAGTTTCCTCAAGCCCCTGATCGAGCGCTTCCGCGCGACGCCGTTCGTTCTGCTCCACTGCTACCCGTTCGTCCGCGAGGCCGGGTGGCTTGCCCACGTCTACGGCCACGTCCACTTCGAGCTCTCGCTGACGATCCCGCACGTGTGGCGCGGGGCCGAGATGCTGCGCGAGGCGCTCGAGCTCGCGCCCGCTTCCAAGCTGCTCTACGCCTCCGACGCGTCGAGGGCGCCCGAGCTCTACTACCTCGCCGCGAAATGGTGGCGCGAGGCGCTCGCCGAGGTGCTGCCGGAGCTGTTCGAGGACGACGCTGAGGCGGCCGGGCGGCGGATCCTGCGCGAGAACGCGCTCGAGCTCTACGGCTCGTCGTCGCAGGCGACGTTGACGTAGCCGGAGCGGAACGGCCTCGCCTCCCCCGAGTCGGGGTCGTACGCATGGCGCCAGACGCAGCCGGTGTCGTTCGTGAGCAGGTGGATCGAGACGGAGGTTTCGGCGGAGGTGGTGCGGACGCGATGGATGTCGTCGCGAGGCGGCAGCAGGACGTAGAAATCGCCGGGTGCGAGCTCGCGCCGCTCGACGAGCTCGAGGGCGTCCTCTCGCCGCGCGTAGATCTCCTCGTCCTGGGTGCCGCGATAGAGGCCGACCAGTCCCCAGGCAAGGTGGTCGTGCACGGGCGTCTCCGAGCCGGCCGGCACTACGAGTGAGAAGAGGGAGAGCGTTCCGTCCTCGGCGCGGCAGAGCAGCCACTGGCCGATCCCGTGGCCCATGCCGCTCTCGGGCGCGTCGGCCTGATATTCGAGCGGGAGCCAGTCCGGGTCGGCGAGCAGCTCCGCGAACCGCGGCCTGATCCGCGCGCACGCCTCGGCCGGGGAGGACGCGGCCGCGATCTCGGCCCGAACCCCGTCGACGAACCCTCGGACGACCGGCGTGTCGAGGACGAGCTCCAGCGCCACTTCAGATCGCGATGCCCGAGACCGTGTGGGGGACGTACGGCTCCTCGAGCCTCGCGATCTCGTCCTCGCTCAGCGCCAGCTGCTCCGCGGCTAGCGCGTCTTCGAGGTGCTCGGCCTTCGTGGCGCCCACGATCGGCGCGGTGACCGCCGGCTTGTGCAGCAGCCACGCGAGCGCGACCTGCGCGGGCGAAACGCCGCGTTCACGCGCTACGTCCGCGACACGCTCGACGACGCCGAAGTCGACCTCGGGCGTGTACAGGGAGTCGCCGAACGGGTCGGACCGCGCCCGGGTCGTCAGGCGCTCGCCCTCCCGCGTGCGGGTTCCCGCGAGCAGCCCTCGCGCGAGCGGGCTCCACGGCAGCACGCCGACGCCCTGGTCGATGCACTGCGGGATCATCTCGCGCTCCTCCTCGCGGTAGACGAGGTTGTAGTGGTTCTGCATCGAGACGAAGGGCGTCTCGGCCACGTACTGCGCTTTCGCGAACTGCCACGCGAACATGCTGCTCGCGCCGATGTAGCGGGCCTTGCCCGACTTCACGACATCGTGCAGGACGTCCATGGTCTCCTCGATCGGCGTGACCGGATCCCAGCGGTGGATCTGGTAGAGGTCGACGTAGTCGAGGCCGAGCCGCCCCAGCGACAAGTCGATCGAGGCGAGAACGTGCTTGCGGGAGAGCCCGCGGCCGTTCTCGCCGGGCATCGTCCTGCCGTTCACCTTCGTCGCGACCACGTACTCCTCGCGCATCCCGAAGAGCTTGTCGAGCAGTCGCCCGGTGACGACCTCGCTCTGGCCGCCGTTGTAGACGTCGGCGGTGTCGAAGAAGGTGATGCCTCCCTCGACGGCGCGGCGGACGATCGGCTCCGCGTCGGACTCGTCGAGCGCCCATTCGCGGCTCTCGTGCTTGCCGTAGCTCATCATCCCGAGGCAGACGCGCGAGACGCGCAGGCCGGTCTCGCCGAGGTTGACGTAGTCCACGTGCTGGAGTATGCGTGCGATGCACGAATCGGCTGCCGACCTTCGGCACATCCAGGATCTCCTCGACCGCAGCTACGCGTCGGCGGGCGCACATCTGCTCCGCATTCACACGCCCGAGCGGCGGGCGACCGCCGAAGAAGTCGCAGGCCGGCTGACCGGGATGTGCCTCCTCGTAGTCACGACGGTCACGGCGGACTGCCGTCCCATCGGCGGTCCCGTCGACGGGATCTTCTACCGCGGGGCCTTTCACTTCGGCTCCAGCCCGGACTCACTCCGGTTTCGTCACACCCGGTCCAGGCCGCAGGTGACCGCCACGCACGTCCCCGCGGAAGAGTTCGCGGTGACCGTCCACGGACGCGCGGTCGCGATCGACGTCCATGCGGGCGAAAACGCCGGCTTCCGGCAGACGTTGCTCGACATCTACGTACCGCGGTACGGGCCGGAGTGGGAGCAGTTCCTGGACTCCGGTCCGGTCTTCGCGAGGATCGAGGCCGACCGGATGTTCGCGTTCTCGATGCCGCCGGAGGATCCGGCGCGATGATTTCTGAGCAGTCGCATCGTCTCTACGGGCGGAGGTGAGAACGTGGGAGCAATAAACGTGCACGAGTTCATGACCCTCGACGGTGTGATCGACGCGCCGACGTGGACGTTCGAGCACGGTTTCGACCCTGAGATGGGAGCGGCCATCGAGGCGGTCACGGAGCGCTCACGAGGCATCCTGCTCGGGCGCACTACGTACGACATGTTCGAGCCCGTCTGGTCGAAGCGGACTGCGGAGGACGACCCTGGTGCGCCGTTCTTCAACGACACGATGAAGTACATCGTCTCCGGGTCGCTGACGAGTGCGACTTGGAGGAACTCGCAGCTCATCGGGCCGTACGACGCGGAGGCGATCCGCGGACTGAAGCAAAAGGTCGACGGCGACCTCTATGTCAGCGGCAGCGGGTCACTCGTCCGGGCGCTGCTCGAGGACGGCCTCGTCGACGAGTTGCACCTGTTCGTCTATCCGTTGACCCGCGGATCCGGGCCGCGGCTCTTTGCGGACGGGGCCGCGCCGCTCAATCTGTCCCTCTCGGCGTCTGAGTCCTACGAGAACGGCGTGGTCTACCTGAGCTACCGACTGGCGGCGTGATGCCGGCTTAGTTCAAGTCAGGTCGCGCGGTGGAGAAGGGGACGGCGACCGAATAGCCTCGAGGTCTGAAGGCTGAAGAACGTCGAAGCCGCAGCGACGCCGACGCGCGAGGCGGCGCCTGATGGCCTCGGCGACGGCGGCCTGGGTGCGGAGACGGCTCGCCGCGTCGGGCGAGGCGTTTTCGGCGACGGCGCGGAACCCCGGCCTGCTGCGCGCGCAGCTGTCGTTCGGCGCCGCCTGGACTGCCGAGGCGGCTTTTACCGTGGCGCTCGGCGTGGTTGCCTTCGTCGACGGAGGCGCCGAGGCTGTCGGCCTCGTCGCGTTCGCGCGCATGGTTCCGGCCGCGCTGTTCACGCCGGTCGGGACGGCGTTCGCGGACCGCTTCCCGCGCGACCGAGTCTTGGTCTGGTCATGCCTCACGCGCGCTGCGGCGACCGGCGCGGCCGCGGCGGTACTTCTGGCCGGCCCGTCGGTAGTCGTCTACCCGCTGGCGGTCGTCTCCACCTGCGCGTTCAGGCTGTTCCGGCCGGCCCATTCGGCGTTGCTGCCCGGGCTCTGCAAAACGCCGCGCGAGCCCCGCAACCTCTCTCGCTTGCGCATCGCAGTCGACGCACTAGCCTAGGTACCTATGGGGAATGAGGTTCCCCTCTACGCCTCGGCCTATGCCGGCCTCGACGTGCGGGAGCGTGTTCGCCGCGAGACCTATGGCGAGGACCTCGGCCAGTCCAGCTGGATGACGGTGGACGAGCTCGACCGCTTCGGCCAATGGCTCGAGCTCCGTGCCGGGTCGCGCCTCCTCGACGTGGGATGTGGGTCCGGCGGCCCGGCCCTCCACCTAGCGGAAACGACTCACGCGACAGTCGTCGGCGTCGACGTGCTCGCGGAAGGGATCGCTGCTGCGAGCGCTCAGGCTCAGGCACGCGGGCTCACGGAGACGGCCGATTTCGTCAGGGCCGACGCCGGCGAACGCCTGCCGTTCGAGGACGAGAGCTTCGACGCCGTCCTGTCGATCGATGCGATGTGCCACCTCCCCAACCGGCTCGGCGTTCTGGAGGAGTGGCGCCGCGTGACCAGACCCGGCGGGCGAATCCTCTTCACGGACCCGACGATCGTCACAGGGCCGGTGACCGGAGCTGAGATCGCCGACCGAAGCGCGATCGGGGTCTACGTCTTCTCGATCGCCTCGATGAACGAGGAGCTGCTCGGCGAGGCGGGCTTCGACCTGCTTCGCCGCGAAGACCTGACCGAGAACATGGCCAGGGTCGCGGGGCGCTGGCGAGATGCTCGGCAGCACCTCTCCGACGAGCTCGTGGCAGACGAGGGCGCCGCGACGTTCGAGGGCGTCCAGAGGTTTTTGGGTGCGGCCCATGTGCTCGCGCGGGAGCGGCGCCTGTCGAGATACGCCTATCTCGGTCGCCGCCTCTAGCAGCGGCTGCGCACCTTTCGTGGGAGGCGCACGCCGGTGCGAGACTGACGCTGAGGATGAGTCTGCTGCCAAGTCGAGGAGGACAGGTCATGACGAGAATGGCGTACAGAATTCGGGCTGGAGTCGCTCTTGCAGTGCTTGCGCTGGTGCTGCCGTCTGGTGTCTCGGCTGTCAACGCAGGGCGGCCGGCGCCGCGTCTTGCCAATCCAGCCCGCGCTGCCGGACAGCTTGTCAATCGTTTCTTCGTGCTCCTCGCTCACAAGGATCGTGCAGGGCTGCAGACCTTTTTGTCCTCCGGGTTCCAGGTCCAGCGAGCCGACGGCAGCGGTGGTGGCAAGAAGCCGTACCTTGCGAACCTCGCGACCATCGAGGGATTCCACATCACGGAGCTCCGGGCGACGCAGGCCGGGGGGACGCTTGTCGCGCGTTACCTCGCCGACGTCCAGGGTGTGGTGAACGGCAAGCCCTACTCACCGGGACCCGCGCCGCGACTCTCCGTCTTCGCCTGGAACGGTCAACGCTGGCAACTTGCGGCGCACGCCAATTTCAATCCTCTCAGGGGTTGAGGGTCGGAGGCCGGGAGGTGTCGATATGACGCGGTTGTACGCGGCCACCGGCGACGGGATCGCCCGGCTCGAGGAGTCGGCCGGGAGCTGGACGGTCGAGTTGCGGCTGGCCGGGAGCGGCGCGCAGTGCCTGGCCGTCGATCCCAACGATCCCGACATCGTCTACGCCGGCTTCCGCGAGCGTGGCGTCCGGCGCACGGTCGACGCCGGGGCGAGCTGGATCGATTGCACGGTGCCGGAGCCCGGCGTCTTCTCCCTCGCGGTCAGCGCGGCCGATGGGGCCGTGTATGCGGGCACCGAGCCGAGCCGCCTCTTCCGAAGCGACGACCAAGGCGAGCACTGGCGCGAGCTGGAGACGCTGCTCGAACTGCCTTCGCGGCCGACCTGGAGCTTCCCGCCGCGGCCTTGGACGTCCCACGTGCGCTGGATCGCGCCCAGCCCGCACGATGCGGACCTGCTCCTGGTTGGAATCGAGCTCGGAGGCCTGATGCGCTCGAGCGACGGCGGCGAGAGCTGGCAGGACCACCGCCCGGGAGCCCAGCGGGATGTGCATTCGCTCGCCTGGCACCCGCAGGTGCCCAAGCGCGCCTACGAGGCTGGGGGTGGCGGGACGGCCTTCAGCACCGACGCGGGCGAGACCTGGCAGCCGGCCGACGAGGGCCGGGACCGGCACTACACATGGTCGGTGGCAGTCGATCCGGACGACCCCGACTGCTGGTACGTCTCGGCCAGCACCGGCCCGTACGCCGCACATGGCGGTGGCGACCCTCAGGCACGCATCTACCGCCGGCAGGGCGCCGAACCGTGGCGGGCGCTTGCGGACGGGCTGCCCGAGCCGCTTCCGGCGATGCCGTACGCGCTCCTCGCGACCGACGGGCGCGTGTTCGCAGGCCTCGCCGACGGTCGGCTGTGGGAGAGCGGTGACCGCGGCGACACGTGGAGCGCTCTGCGTCTCGAAGGCGATCCGCTCGGCGGCCTCTCCGCACTGGTGGGCGCTCCATGAACATGCGTCAGCTTTCGCTCAGCGGCTCGGTGGGCGTGGTGGCGATGTCCGCACTCGCGATTGTCGCCACGGCGAGCCCCCGAAGTGTGTCCGCCCCGAGCTCTGGGTCGGTGGCGACAGCCGACGCTCTCAACGGATTCGTTGTTCGCGTCACGTTTTCGAGCATGCCAACGGGAGTCGTAGGTTGCGGCGACAGCCGGGCGAGTGCGCCACAGGGATCGTCAGTTCAAGTCGAGCAGCTCGCGCCTTCGGCCGGCGGGTGGGTCGTGTCGCAGTCCGCGCAGGTCGCCGGTGGACAGACATCCGCCCATGTAAGCCTCGTTGGGGGCTCGATCGTCGGGGCGGGAGCGACATTTCCGATCGCCAACGCGACGGGGCAGGTGGGACGCCTCGGATTCAGCAACCTGGACAAGGTGTGCAAGTCGCGGCCGCTCTTCCGCGCGCACGGCAATGTCTCCCTTGGCACGACCACGCCGGCGTCGGGATGCGCCGTTCTGTCGGCGCAGCGGCTCGACCCCGTTCGGTTTTCGATCACGGTCTCGTTCTTCAACTGCCGTCGGCGAACCTACGTAGCCCTCGGAGACTCGTACTCATCCGGCGAGGGGAGCCCGCCCTTCGATCCGTCGGCGGGCGCGTGCGACCGCAGTAGCACAGCCTGGCCGAGCATCTTCGCGCGAAAGGCCCCGGTTGCCCAACTGGCGAATCTGGCGTGCTCCGGCGCAACGACCGCTGCACTGTCGAGGCCGTTCAAGGAGCCGGTCTCCCAACTGGCCTCGCTCTATGCATTCGACCCGCGTTTCGCCACGATCACGATTGGCGGCACCGACCTCGGATTCTCCGGCGTCTTGTTCGACTGTTTCACTGCTAATTGCGTCCAAGACGGCCTGCTCAACAGGAGCGGTCGCAGATTGGACACGTTTGCCCCGGCTCTCTGGCACACGTACAGGAAGCTTGTCGGCGACGCGTCCTCTGTGATCGTCGTGGGCTATCCCAGCCTCTTCCCGCCGACTCAGGCGAAGACCGTCAGCTGCGGATGGCTTCAGCCGGAGGAGCGTCGGCAGCTGAATGCCTTGGCCAGGAAGTTCGACACCGTCACGAAGAACGCCGTCGGAGTGGCGCGCCGGAAATTCGGCCGAAGCCGGGGGTTCCGGATCTCCTATGCGTCGACTCTGCACGCTCTTGCAGGCCACGAGCTCTGCACCCGCGACTCATGGGTGTATCCACTTGGACTGAGCGGCGGCAACAACCGCGGTCATCCCACCGCGAGCGGTCAACGCGCGATAGCTAGAGCTGTCGTTCCCGCGTTGCGCGCCATCCTTTAGCCAGCCATGGTCACTGCCGACGAGGTCCGCGCCGTCGCGCAGACGCTTCCTCGCAGCTACGAGGTGCTCGTGCGCGGCCGGATCAAGTTCCGGGTCGGCCAGATCGTCTGGCTGGCGTTGTCCAAGGACGGCGAGCGGATGGGTTGTGGTTTCCCGAAGGAGATGCGGCAAGCCGCAGTCGAGGCGGAGCCACACAAGTTCGAACTGCCCGGTGAGGGCGACATGCGGTTCAACTGGATCCACGTCCGCCTCGACGCGATCGACATCGACGAGATGCGAGACCTGGTCGAGGAGGCATGGTCGCGCGCGGTGCCGCTCTATGTAGCGCAGGAGTACGGCCGGACACGCGGCTACCGGTAGATCGTCGTCGCCTTGGCCCGTTGGATCGCTTCTGCCCCCGTGACGTCGCGGTAGGCATGGAGCGGGCTGGCAGCATCCCGGGCTGACGTCCGACACTCGAGCAGCCGTTCCGCCGAGTTGCTGGTCCAGCTCGAGTAGAGACGGTTCATTCAGTCAGCGACGGATCGTCGGCGGGTTGCGTCTTTCCCGCAACGCGTGGGAGGCTGGCGCCGATGGCGGTCCGGAAGCGGATCGCCAGGTTCGTGGCGACTGGACTATCGATGGGTGCCCCAGACCACGCGCAGCCCAAGAAGCCAAACGGCGCTGGGAACGGTTTCCCGGACGCCCGGATCTGGCTGGTCTTCTTCGTCCTGCTCGTCTCCGCCGGAGTGGTCGCATACGCGATCACGCGCTCGACGAAGCCGGCGACGCATGCGGCGTCCAGAGCGGCATCGGGGCTGCCCTGGACGCTGCCGAATGGCGACCTTCGAAACACGCGCGTGACGCAACAGACCCCGATCTCGGCGGCCACGGTCTCGAAGCTCGGCGTCGCGTGGACGATGCCGCTGACAGCCAACAGCGACTACGGCAGCTTCGCGGCGAACCCGGTCACGAGCCCGGACGGAACGGTCTACCTGCAGGATCTGAGCTCGAACGTCTCGGCAGTCGACCTGCAAACCGGACGCGTTCTCTGGGAGCACACCTACAACTCGCGGGACATTGGTCCCAACGGCGTCACGTACTCAGGCGGGAAGGTCTACGGCGCCACGGCGAAGTTTGCGTTCGCGCTCGACGCGAAGAGCGGCAAGGAGGTCTGGCGCAACACCAACCTCGTCCCGAAACCTCGACAAAAGGGCGGCGGTGAGGCCGCGAGCGGCTTTGGGATCGACATCCAGCCCCAAGTCGCGAACGGGATCGTTTACCTCTCGTCGGCGGCGCTTCTCGGCGGCGGCTTCGCCTATGCGCTCGACGCCGGCACGGGGAAGACGCGCTGGTCGTTCGATTCGGTGATCGACCCCGTCGGCGGGACGATCATCGGCGGAGGATCGTGGTACCCGCCGGCCGTCGGCCCCGACGGAACCGTCTACTTCGGGTTCGGGAACATGTACCAACCCGCGTCGGTTGCGCTCGAACATCCGGGCCGGCGGCTGTACACCGACAGCACCGTCGCGCTTGACGGCAAGACGGGGAAGCTTCGCTGGTATTACCAGGCAGTGCCGAACGACTTCCACGACTGGGACATGCACCTTTCGCCGATCTACGCTCGCGCAGGCGCCCGGGCCCTGATCGTCGCAGGCGGGAAGATGGGCTACGTCTACGCCATGGACGCGGCGACTGGCAAGCTCGTCTGGAAGACGAAGGTCGGCGTCCACAACGGCCACGATGCCGACGGGACGCTCGCCCTCCACCACAAGCTGAAGCTGCGCTTCCCGCTCACCGTCGAGCCGGGGATCGTCGGGGGCGCCGAGACGCCCATGGCCGTCGCCGACGGGGTCGTCTACGTGCCCGTCGCCAATCTCGCCTCGGAGTGGAAGACGCGCAACACCGGTCTTGGGAGCGCCAACTTCACCCAGGGCAAAGGCGAGATGATGGCGCTCGACCTGGCCAGCGGACGCGTGCTCTGGGACACGAAGCTGCCGCAGATGGCTGACGGAGCCGCGACAGTGGCGAACGACCTCGTCTTCACGACAACGTTCGACGGCTACGTCATCGCGTTCAGGCGCAGAGACGGCTCGATCGTCTGGAAGCAAAAGCAGCCTGCATTCACGAACGCGCCGATCGCGATCGTCGGCAATACGCTGATCACCGCGGCCAGCTACCCGGGCGGCAAGGGGCAGACGACCGAGGTGATCGCATTTCGCCTTGGCGCGCGCGGCAGCATCATCCCAACAACGACAGCGAGCGCGACTACGGGCGGCACGGGCAACGGCGCGATGCTCTTCAGCCAGAACTGCGCCTCCTGCCACACGCTGGCCGCAGCGCACGCCACAGGCAGCGTCGGGCCGAACCTCGACCAGCTCAAGCCGTCCGAAGCAATCGTCGCGAGCAAGGTGACGAACGGCGCCGGCGGCATGCCCGCCTTCGGCGGCAGACTCAGCTCCGCGCAAATCGATGCGATCGCCGCGTACGTCGCACGATCGACCAGGAGGTAGCCCGTACAGACGGTCAGGAGAACCCGCCAGATTCGTCCAGCCCCTCGCCGCAGCCGGGGTCGTGGCGGGTCCTGCAGGTGTATCTGATCGCCGCGCGGATAGTCCGCCTCCGCCCGAGTTCCCTCAGATCGAGCTCAGCAGTCGATGCGGATCGCGAGCACGGTCGTTGCGAACCACCGCCCGCGCGGGCCGATCCCGTGCCGGTGAACTTGGCCGGGGCCCGTGTACCAGGCGGCGAGCGCTTCGCGGGTGTCGCCGAAGGTGCGCAGTAGGTGACGCAGGTAGACGAGCCCCACGCGGACGTTGCCCTCCACGGTTCGCGGATAACGCCGGTCGGCGAGCACGTTCTCCACGAATTGCCACGTGCCCGGAGTGATCTGGAACACGCCCCATGCGCCGACCGGGGAGGTCAGATTCTGCTGGTGCCCGGACTCCATCCATGCGAGGGCGCAAGCAAGGTGCTCGTCGACGCCGTAGTGGCGCGACCAACGGTCGATCTCGGCGCGGACGCTCGCGTGCTCGGCGATGCGGCTGATCCGGCCGCGTCGCCTTCGCAGCACCGCCAGGGTCTGCGGCCCAACGACGCCGTCGGTCGCGAGGCCGGCACCGCGCTGCGATCCGATCACTGCCGCTTGCGTCGCCGGCCCGAAGATCCCGTCGAGCGAGATCGAAATTCCATTTCGGCGGAGCAGGAACTGAAGCTCCGCGACGTCCCAGCCGCGGCTGCCTCGTCGCAGCTCCCGCCCGCCGAGCTCATGGCGGCCCCAGCGGCCGAGCGCGGCGCGGGTCCTGGGACCGGGGATCCCGTCCGGCACGAGGTGGTGCCGGCGCTGGAAGTGCTTCGTCGCGGCGCGCGTCACCGGGCCGGCGATCCCGTCGAAGCCTTCGTGGTAGTAGCCGCGCTGGAACAGCGCCACCTGCAGCGCCGCGACCTTCGGCGAGGCGCCCTGCGCCGACGAGGCGAGGGCCGCCGCGCCGGCGAGCACCACCAGGAGCAGGGAAAGACGCATGGACGGGACCCGTTTTTCATGCCGTCCGGGACTCCTTTGTAATTAGTGCGAAAGTCGCTTCTAAAGGACGTTCGGCGGTCGTGTCGGCGTTTGGGCTGCGCCGTATAGTCGGGCACGATGATCCGTGTGGTCGTCGCGGAGGACGCCACCCTCGTGCGGGAGGGTATTCGGCGCCTGCTCGAAGCCGAGCCGGACATCGAGCTCGTGGCGGCATGCGAGGACCTCCCGTCTCTCCTCGAGGCAATCGAGGTAGAGCGGCCCGATGTCGTGCTGACCGACATCCGCATGCCGCCGACCAGTCAGGACGAAGGGATCCAGGTCGCCGAGCGCCTGCGGAGGACGAGCCCCGAGACGGGCGTCCTCGTGCTGAGCCAGTTCGCCGCGCCCGAGTACGCGTTCGCGCTGCTCGACAGGGCGCCGACCGGCGCGGGTATCTGCTCGAATGAGCTTGGAGGAGGCACGAGATGACCACCACCGCCGTAAAACCAGTCGCGATTCGGAAGCCGCCGACGACCGCTCGGTCCAGGAGGAGGGTCGGCGGGCGCACTCGCGCTTGCGATGGTTGTCGTAACGCTCGCCGCCGTTGGCGCTGGAACGTGGCTGCT
>Ga0075421_100005661_pt1 | contig 15140 bp, 9 predicted proteins | sample SoiMetdeltSBSDD5_FD_75292 | JGI IMG/M metagenome (GOLD analysis project Ga0075421, IMG submission 75292) | Bulk soil microbial communities from a Populus tree surrounding site in Tennessee, USA - Soil MetaG P. deltoides SBSDD5 | ecosystem: Environmental > Terrestrial > Soil > Tree plantation...
TGTAGTCGAGGTCCACGGGGTTCTGCGTGGCCAGCAGGACGCCAAGGCCGAACGCGCGGCCCTGCTTCAAGAGCGTGAGCAGGGGCGGCTTGGACGGCGGGTTGGCGACCGGTGGAAAGTAGCCGAGGATTTCGTCCATGTAGACGATGGCGCGCAAGCTGGTCGTGCCGGTCTGGGCGCGCATCCAGGCCACCACCTGGTTCAGCAGCAGACTCACGAAGAACATCCGTTCGGCATCGCCGAGGTGCGCGATCGAGAACACGGCGACTCGCGGTTTGCCTTGGGGGGTGTACAGCAGCGTCGACGGGTCCAGCGGTGCGCCTTCCAGCCATTGCGCGAACCCAGGCGCGGCAAGCACCCCGTTCAGCCTCATCGCCAACTCGAACCGTTCCTTCGACGGAAAGAACGATTCGAGATCGAGGACGCCAATCTTCTGGAATGGGGGCGACTGAATCTGCTGGATCAGCGACGCGAGATCCAGGCTGGCACCGCCCGACCACGCCGACGTGAACAGCGTGCCGAGCAGCGTGTGCTCGCGGCTGCGCGGCTGCGCGTCGATGCCCGCGAGCGCGAGCACGCTGGTCGCGGTGGCGCTGGCGCGCTCGGCCTGCGCTTCAGTATCGGCGGCCGCGCCACCCGACGGGGCCGCAAACGAGCTCAGAATCGAGACCGGACGCCCGGCGCTGCTGCCCGGCGTGTAGATGGCGAACTCGGCCGCCTTCCGCAGGCGCTCGATACGGCCTTGGTCCTGTCCCCACTCGGACAGCCCCTTCTTCCATCGTTCGGCCTCGGCGGCGGCGAACGCGTCCCCGGTCATGCCGCCGCGGCGGGCTTCGTCTTCATCGATCCACGGCCGGAATTCCCCGGCGGACAGCGTCGGGAACGTCAGCAGGAGATTCCCGAGGTCCCCTTTCGGATCGATGGCAATGACCGGCACGCCGTCAATCGCCGCCTCCTCGATGAGCGACAGGCACAGTCCCGTCTTGCCGCTGCCGGTCATCCCGACACAGACGGCATGGGTCACCAGGTCGCGCGAATCGTAGAGGACGAGGTCGTCGGTGGGCCGATGGGCGTCCATGTCGTACGCCCGTCCCAGGTAGAAGAGTCCCAGCTTCTCGAAATCCTGCATGACCTACCTGTCTTCGCTCCGCCGAATCAGCCAGCGCTCCACCGGCACCGACAGGAGCAGATACTGTTTGCGGAGCGCGATTACGTGATCGGCATACTCCGCTTTCGGAATGCCGCCGCTCAGCAGCGAACGGCGCAACCGGCGGATCTCGTAGCGATACAAATCACTCAGCGCATCCCGCAGCGCCGACGGCGGCGTCGCGTCGCGCGGGACGAGACCGTGACCGGCGAGTGCCTCCAGCACCCAATCGTAATACCGGTACGACTCGCTCACGAATTCACCTCGAACTGGCCCAAGTTCCTTGCACGTTTTCGCCGCGTCTTCTGTTAGTATGCGCGCACGCTTCCGCAGGCTGAGACCGCTGACGCATTGAAACATTCTTCCCGCAACGCGTCGAACGCCGCGAGTACGGGTCCGGGGGGACGGGTCCCCTGGCGGGAACACAAACGAGGGAGCACCTAATGTCCGACGAGCGAACTGAGAGCATGGATGCCGGTGACGGCGCGCTGGAACGGGCCGCCGAGACCGTGGGCGGGGCCCTGGGCACCGCCGCGACGGCGGTGAGCGACACCGCCCAGAGCGCCGCCTCTACGGCCGGAACCGCCGTGACGAAGGCCAAGACGGCCGCGAAGCGAGTGGTGAAGAAGGCCAAGTCGACCGCCAAGCGCGCAGCCAAGGCCGTGGCCAAAGGTCGCAAGTCGGCGAAGGGCAGCAAGAAAGCAGGTCGAGCCAAGGGCGGCAAGGCCAAGGCGGCCAAGGGTAAGGCGAAAGCGTCGAGATCCGCGAAGGGAAGAAAGGGCGCGAAGAAGACCGCCCGAAAACGTCGCTGACCTACCTTTCGGCCCGGGGAAGGCCGAACGGCCTTCCCCGTCCGATTCTGTCGATTCCCCCTCAGCGCGCCCCGCGCACGCTCAAGTAGATTCCGTTGAACAAGAACTTGAACGTCCCGTGCGGCTGCGCCCGGAACGTGATCTCCGGCCCAAAGCCGTAGATCGTGCCTTTTCCGACGTTGGCTTCAATCACGGCCACGCCGTCCTGCAGGTAGCCCTGACCGAATGCCCAGCCGCTCCGCAGCGGCGCCGCGCTGTCGAACCAGGCAATTGGGCGCACGCCTTGAATCGACGCTTCAGGTCCAAGCCTGAAGACCGGGCTGTTGTCGAAGAACACGTCCACCGGATTGGTGATGCCATGCGCGATTGGCGCGGCAGTATCGACGGCGACGCGCAGCACCGAGCCCGGAACGTAGTACTTCTCCGCCGGCAACGGCCGAGCGGTGCCGTCCGGCGATCGTTCCGCGAGATGGTTGTCCACGGGAATCTGCATCAGCTCCATCAGGTTCGACGCCGATCGGCCGACGCCGAGAATGGTGCCGCCGTCCTCGAGGAACTTCTTGAGGTGCGGTCCCGTTTGCGCCGCCGTGTACGCGCCAACCTGGTTCTGGTACTCGGCCGGAACGTTGACCGCGCCGCCGCGACCACCCGCAGCCGCGCCACCACCACCGCCGCCGCGCCCACCGCCGCGCCCACCGGCCGCCGCCGGGCCGACTCCCGACGGAAAGATGATGACGTCGTACTTGCTCGACAAGTTGCCGGCATCGAGCGCCTGGGGATAGACGACCTCGAACGGAAACTCGAACTGCTCGAGCAGAAAGCGCGTCCAGCCCGAGGGCATCGAACCGCCGTATTGATCGGCGAGCGCAATGCGAACCTTGCGCAGCTTGATCGCGTCGCCCGACGGCTTCGACGCCACACCCTCGAAGTTGACCCCGAGATCCGCCGCCAGCTTGCCGACGACCGCCGTCGTCGACGGCTTGGCTGCCACGAAGAACGTGCCGGGCTGCGCACCGCCGGTGAGCCAGAAGACGTCCTCACCGGCGGCCACCAGCCGGTTGACCGCCGTGAACGCATCGTTCGGTGCGTGCGAGAACGTGTACCCGGCGTTCGCGGTCGTCGTCACCTTGCCGGGCGCCGGCTTCTGCAGGCCGCTCACCTTCTCGAACGGTCCCTGGAGGCCACCCTCGAGGACGCGATCGAACTTCACTCCCATCTGATAGGCGAGCGTCCAGCCCGCGTTGTCGTAGGGCCGTGTTGGCGTACCGCCTGGATACGGGATGTCGTCGGGATGGTCTTGCGGCTCGAACATGTCGAGCACGTGCGGCCGGAACGCCTGCGCCGCCTTGACGACGTACGACCCGGCTGGATAGTTCTTGCCGGCAACCGAAAACGACGCGGTGGCGCGATGGACCGTGACGCCGGTCTTGATCAGCGCGTTCACGAACTTGGTCGCGGTGGGGAAATCCGGTTGATCCGCGGGCAGGATGAACCCGCGGGGATCGCGCGTCGCGGGATTGCGAAGCAGCGTTTTGAAGTCGGCCGCGGTTCCACCGCCGCCCCGCCCGCCGCGTCCGCCGGCATCGGGCTCGTCGCCGCCCGGCTCACCTCCGCGGCCGCCGCGTCCGCCGCCGAGCGCGGCCGTCGCCGCGATCACTCGACGCGGCGTGGCGGTCCAGCTGTCGCGATTGCCGCGATCGATCGAGTTCTTCCCCATCTGGTAGATGTTGAAGAGGAAGTTCTCCTTGTTGCGCGACGCGATGTCGAACACGGCATAGTTGGCGGTCACCGAGTAGTCGACCGATTGCCGGAAGTGCCACTCTTGCGGCTCGATCGGAGAGTGCAGGTTCGAATCCGGCAGCTGCTTCGATGGAATGAACGGAATGCTGATTGGCGTCGGATTGCCGATCGTCTCGGTGAGCAATCCAATCATGTTGTGGAAGTAGGCCATGGTCCGCAGGCCGCCGTTCCACCAGGTCGAATAGTTCGAGCCCTTGCGGCTGGTAACCCCTGGCTTCCCCTCGGACGCGAAGCGACTGTGCATGGCGGCGGCAACCAGGTCGAGTTGTGCTGGAATGAGCGGGTCGAAATTGAAGTTGAACGGATCGCGGAATGGCGGCGCGAACATCACCGTTCCGATCGGGCCGGTCTGGTGATGGTTGTACATGATCTGCGGGAACCACTCGAGGTAGAGCACGCGGTTCATGTTCGTGCTTTCGGGCTGACTCGAGAGGTAGAAGTCGCGGTTGTTGTCGTGGCCGATGTACTTCTGATACAGGCGCGGCAGTCCCGCGGTGGTCCGGCGCGCCGGCTCCTTCTCGCGCATGTACCAACTCGATACGAGCTCCATGCCATCGGGGTTGGCATGGACCGCGAGGATGACCAGGTCGTTCAGGAAGCGCAGCGTCTCGGCATCGCTGCGCGACACGAGTTGATACACCGTCTCGATCAACTGGTGGGCGCCGAGGACTTCGGTCGCATGCAGACCGCCGTCGAACCAGACGACGCCCTTCCCTTCCTTGGCGAGGGCGCGAGCCTGATCGGCGGTCAGGCCTTCGGCGAGCGCCAGCTTCGCGGAAATCTCCTTGTAGCGATCGAGCTTCTTGAAGTTCTCGGGGGCGGTAATGATTGCCATCAGCTGCGGCCGGCCCTCGGCGGTCTTGCCGATCTCGACGACCCGCATGCGATCGGATTCCTTGTCGAGCTTCTGCCAGTAGGCGACGAACTGGGTGTAGGTGGCGAGCTGGTAATCGTCGCCGATGGTGAAGCCGAAATGCTGCTTCGGCGAGGTGACAGCACTCTGCGCCGACGCCACGGTCGATGTGGACGCCGTGACAACGACGAACGCCGCTGCAATCGCCACCGCGGTTCGCTTCGAACCCGTGAGCATCGTTCCCTCCCCCTGTAAGACGGGGTTAACGATACAACAACGATTGGGTTCGAAACACGAAAGGCACAAGGGCGAACCCTTGTGCCTTCGGTCGCAACAGCAGCGCTCGGAAACGAATCGTCTACTTGAGGGGCTCGCCTGAGGCCGGCGCGCCAGTCTGCGGCATGATCGACGCAAAGGTCGCACCGTGCTGCCAGAGGGTTCCGTCGGCGTTCGAGCCCAGGAACTTCCACTTGCCACCCGTATCGAGCGGATCCGCAACGATGGCGTAGCCCGATGACATCTGGCCTGGTCCGGCGCCGTTGCACGAACCTGGGGCGCCGCCGAGCGGAATCACTCCCATGCTGAACTGATAGCCACTCTTGATGAAGGTCGGTCCCGACGACAGCTCCGGAGGGAGGAACGCGTCAGCCGAGGCCGGCGGGCGCACACCGAGCGTCTGGAACCCGGGTGCATAGAACCCGAGGCCGCAGGTGATCGCGAAGCTCAATTGCGCGCTGTTGACGACCTTCACGGTGCCGACGGCGGAAGCCGTCTGCGCCGCACCGCGCGCCCGCATCAGGCCGGGAATCGCCAGGGTCGACAGCAGACCGATCACCGCGATCACGAAGAGCAGGTCGATCAGCGTGAAACCCGCCTCACTCCGCTCGCTCCCGAATCTCATGGCTCTCATGGTCGTATCCTTCACGATTGACAATTATTGGCACCCTTGCCATTTTGCGACTGCCGAAGATTGGCCGTTCCGGCGCCGCCCGCGTAGGTTGCCTTGCCGTAAGTGACTGATATTCAGCCAATAGCAGGTCACTGCGTTCTTCGATCCGACGCGCGATGCCTAGCGAAGTGCAAGAAGAGCACCACGCTGATGAGCCCGAATCCAGACAGGTCCGCCCATCGCCCCGGCAGGCACAACAACAGCCCGGCGCTACCCGCAAGTGCACGCTCGAGCGGGGTCGCCGGACCTCGGATCCAACCACCCAGCGATGCCGCGAGGCTGGCGATCCCCGCGGCGGCCGTGAACGAGACGATGAGAATCTGTGCAACGCTGCCTTCCAAGAGGAGGCCGCGGCCCTCTGGCGCGAGCGTGAAAACGAATGGAACCAGAAACGCCGGCATCGTGTATTTCCACGTCAGCATCATGGTCTGGAACGGATTGCCTCCAGTGAGCGCGGCGGCGGCGAACGGGGACAACGCGGTTGGCGGGCTCACCTCCGACAAGACGGCGTAATAGAAAATGAACATGTGGGCCGCCGTTTCCGAAACGCCGGCCTGCACCAGCGCCGGAGCGACCATGACCGCGGCGATGATGTACGAGGCGGTGACCGGCACCGCCAGTCCCAGCATCCATACCGCGATCGCCGAATAGAGCACGGTCAGGAACAACTGGCCGCCGGCGAGCGCGACAATGACGCCCGAGATCTTCAGCCCCAGGCCGGTCAGGGTCACGATTCCGACAATGATGCCGGCGGTCGCGGTAGTGGCGCAGACGCCGAGCACGCCGACGGCGCCGCTCTCGAGCGCGGCGGCGAGCCGCGCCGGCGTGAGCGCCGTCTCGCGGCGAACGAAGCTCAGCACGACCGCGAGCATCGTGGCCCAGAACACGGCGCGAAACGCGGACATCCCAATCAGCATGAAGACGCCAATCGCCGCCAGCGACGTGAAGTGATAGCCGTACTTCTTGAGCAGCGTGGTCGCGGACTCGACGGCAATTTGCGGCACCCGCGCATTGAAACGCCGCGAGTCCGCTTCGATCATCAGCACGATCGACAAGTAGTAGAGCAGCGTCGGGATGGTGGCCATGACGAGAACCTGGAGGTACGAGATCTTCAGGAACTCGGCGATCAGGAAGGCCGCCGCGCCGAGCGTCGGCGGCGAGATCAGCGCGCCGATGCCCGCAGCCGATAACATCGCGCCGGCGACTTCGGGCCGATAGCCCGCACCGCGCAACAGCGGCCACGCCACCGATCCCAGCATGACGGTCGTCGCAACGCCGCTGCCGGACACCGTACCCAGCAGGAATCCGGCCAGCGTGACCGTGCGGCCTGGTGCCGCGGCGGATCGCGATCGGCCCATCGCGGCCATCGACCAGTCGATGAAGAAGCGGCCGGCGCCCGAGTGCTCGAGCACCGCCCCGTAGATCGTGAACAGGATGATGTAGGTGGACGCGACGTCGAGCGGCACGCCGAAGATCCCTTCGAGCGTCACGTAGAGCGTGCCGACCAGGCGGTCCCATTCGTAGCCACGGTGCGCGACCAGCGACAGGCCGATGCGATCGAAGACCGGCCCCGCCCATCCGTAGACGATGAATGCGAGTGCCGTGGCGGGCAGAATCCAGCCGACTGCGCGGCGGGTGGCTTCGATGAGCAGCGCGATCGTCACCAGTCCGAGCGCGACGTCGGCCGGCAACGGGTCGGCGGCGCGGTACACGAACTGGCGGAAGTCGACGATCGGCCAGGACAGCGCGGCGATCGCGGCCGCGATGAGCACCCAGTCGAGCGGCTCGACTCGCTTCGCTGCCGTGCCCTTGCTCCGCGGCACCAGCATGAAGATGAGGACCAGCGCGACCAGCAGAAAGCTGACGCGATAGATCTGGGGCTGGACGATGAACAGGACCCAGTACAGGGAGTAGCACGAGAGGCCGATCGCGAGCAGGCGCGCGACGGCGCGCGGCCAGCCGACGAGGGCGCGCGTGCCGAGCTCGGGTTCAGGCGCGGGCGCGTCCGTTACCACGCTCGCAGGAGACGGCCGGTGGTGAAGACCGCCCCCACAATCAACGTCGCCGCCGCGATCCAGCCGCACGCGTCCAGAGTCGCTTCCCAACCCGCGCGGTGTCGAACGCGCTTGACGAGACACCCGAGGGCGAAGCCTCCAGCCGCACCACCGACGTGAGCCGCGTTGTCGATGAAGAAATACCCTATGATGCCGACCACGGCCGTGCCAAGGAACACCCGTATGAGATGGCGCCGCAGCCACGACGGCGCGCTCGCCGGTCCGGCGCCGACGACGAACAGGTACCCGGCAAGGCCGAGCACGGCGCCTGATGCGCCGACGCTGGTGCTGGCGCTCAAGTACGTGCTCGCGATGCTGCCACTGATGGCGCCGACGAGAAACGCCAGCGCGACCCGCGCGCGCCGATCGTACGCCTCGATCAGCGCACCAAACGTCAAGAGCCCGACGGCATTGGCCTGCCAATGCCAGCTGTTGCCATGGAGATAGACGGCGCTCAACAGCCGCCAGTACTCACCAGCGAACACGGCGGGCTTGACGAGCCCCGCACGCGGGACCGAATTCGCGACCCCGACGACGAACACCTGCACGGTGAGCACGACCACGATGAGGATGAGCAGACCGCCGGTGACCAGCGGCCATAAGGCCGCGAGGCGAGTTTCGTTCTCCGACCGGGCGGCGCTGTCCTCCGCCGCTTCCTGCTGCTCGGCTCGCCAGGCGTCGAGCGGGCTCTGTCGGCGGATCAGCCACCACTCGTAGGTTTCGTGGAAGGCCCACCCGGCAACCGCAAAGGCGATGACACGCGCCAGCAGCGCAATGTCTCGACTCGCGCCGATGGCAACCGGGGCGAGCAGCGTCAAGATGGCGAGCGGCGGAAGCATCCGGCCGCGCGCCAGGCGGAGACCGTCAGCATGTATTGCATCGAGCGTGTCGGCGGAGGGCTCGCTGGCGGTCGAAACGTCGGACCCGCTGCCGGCCGGCCCGGATTCGAGCGATCCAATCAGCACGCTCACGTCGTCACTCCTTGGCGATCGCCCGCTGGTAGTAGCGAAGGGCGCCTTGATGATACTCGGCCGGCGCTCCGGCCGACGCGAGCTGCACGTCGAGCTTCGCGGCCTCTGGATGAATGGCCGCCAGCTCCGCTTTCTTCTCGAACAGCAGCCGGGTGATATCGAACGCGAGCGGTTCCGGCATCGACCTGTTGACGACCAGGACATTCACCACCGCAATGACGGGAACAGCCGCGGCAAGCCCCTTGTACGCTCCGGCCGGAATGTCCATCGACGAGTAGAGGTCGCCGTAGTCACGCCTCAATGCCGGTAGGAGTTCGGCACTCGCGAGCAGCTTGATGGTGACGCCGGGACTGTGGGCAAGATCCTGAATCGCAGCCGTCGGGAGGCCGCCACTCCAGAAGAACGCCGCGACCTTGCCGTCCTTGAGCGCCCCGGCCGATTCCGACACCCCGAGACCCTGGCGGGTCAGGTCCCTGTCTGGATCGATGCCCGCCGCGCGCAGCAGACGTAACGCGATGACCTCCGTGCCGCTGCCAGGCGATCCGGTCGATACGGTCTTGCCACGGAGCCCGGAGATTGACGCAACACCCGACGCGGTCGTCGTCACGATCTGCGTGGCGTTCGAGTAGAGCACGGCCAGGCTAGCCGCCGGCACCGGACGCCCTTCGAATGCCCCCTTGCCGTTGACCGCGTCGGCGAGCGTATCCGCCAGCGTGAACGCGATATCGGCCCGGCCGTCGCGAATGAGCTTGAGATTGTCGACCGACGCCGCGGTTACTTCCGCGGTCGCGCGGACGCCGGCCAGGTTCTCGTTGAGGACTTTGGCGATACCGCCGCCGTAGGGGTAATAGACGCCGCCCGTGCCGCCAGTTGCGATGGAGAGAAACCGAGACCCGTCGCGGCCCTGGCTGCAGCCAGCAGCGATCATCGAGATCGCGACGACAGCCACCCAACGCGCGGCCTTCGTGTGCTTCGTGTCCATCGTGCTCATCGTGATGGCGCGAAGCGCCCGTGACGAGTGAACGCCCTAGCGTGTGAGTTTCCGGTACTTGATCCGATGCGGCTGATCGGCGGCGGCGCCAAGGCGGCGTTTGCGATCGGCCTCGTAATCCTGATAATTGCCCTCGAACCATACCACTTTGCTGTCCCCTTCGAACGCCAGCATGTGCGTGGCGATGCGATCGAGGAACCAGCGATCGTGGCTGATGACCACCGCGCAGCCGGCGAACGAGAGCAGCGCCTCCTCGAGCGCGCGGAGGGTGTCGACGTCGAGATCGTTGGTGGGCTCGTCGAGCAGCAGCAGGTTGGAGCCGCCCTTGAGCAGCTTGGCGAGATGGACGCGATTCCGTTCGCCACCAGACAGCGCACCGACTTTGCGCTGTTGATCGCGCCCCTTGAAGTTGAACCACGACACGTAGGCGCGTGAGGCGACCGCGCGCTTGCCGAGCTGAACCTCGTCGTTGCCGCCGGTGATCTCTTCCCACACGGTCTTGTCGGCGCCCAGCGCGTCTCGCGACTGATCGACGTGGCCGACTTGCACCGTCTCACCCAGCCGCAGCGTCCCGCCATCGGGCTGCTCCTGCCCGGTAATCATCCGGAACAGCGTGGTCTTTCCCGCGCCGTTTGGTCCGATCACGCCGACGATGCCGCCGCGCGGCAGGGTGAACGAGACGTCGTCCATCAGCAGCAGATCGCCGTAGGCTTTCCGCAATCCGCGAGCTTCGACCACGACGTCGCCGAGCCGCGGCCCGGGCGGAATGTAGATCTCGACCTGCTCGATCTTCTGCGCCGTCTCCTCGCGCAGCAGGTCTTCGTAGGCGTTCAACCGCGCCTTGCCCTTGGCCTGCCGGGCCCGCGGTGACAGCCGGATCCAATCGAGCTCGCGTTGCAGCGTCCGTTGGCGGCGCGTCTCCTGCTTCTCCTCGACCTCGAGCCGCTTCTGCTTCTGATCCAGCCACGAGGAATAGTTGCCCTCCCACGGAATCCCCGATCCGCGATCCAGCTCGAGGATCCAGCCGGCGACGTTGTCGAGGAAGTAGCGATCGTGGGTCACGGCGACGACCGTGCCGGCGTAGTCCTTGAGAAATCGCTCGAGCCACGCCACCGACTCGGCGTCGAGGTGGTTGGTGGGCTCGTCGAGCAACAGGAGATCGGGCGATCGCAGCAGCAGCCGGCACAACGCCACGCGGCGCCGTTCACCGCCGGAGAGCATGGTGACGTCGGCATCGGGCGGCGGCAGCCGCAGCGCGTCCATCGCCAGCTCGAGACGCGAATCGAGATCCCACCCGTTCGCCGCCTCGATCTGGTCCTGGACCCGTCCCTGCTCGGCCAGCACCTTGTCCATTTCGTCGGGTGACAGCTCCTCGCCGAACTTCGCGTTGATCGCGTCGTAGCGAGTCAGGAGCGCGCGAATTTCGGACACGCCCTCCTCGACGTTGCCGAGCACGGTCTTGGTGGAATCGAGACGCGGCTCCTGGTGCAGGAATCCGACGCTGATGCCGTCGGCGGGAAACGCCTCGCCGACAATGCTGTGATCCTCCCCCGCCATGATCTTCAACAGGCTGCTCTTTCCGGCGCCGTTCAACCCGAGCACGCCAATCTTGGCCCCGGGCAGGAACGACAACCAGATGTCTTTCAGGACGACATGGTCGGGCTCGTGCACCTTGCCCAACCCTTTCATCGTGTAGATAAACTGCGGCATTTACGCTTTGACCTTCTCGGCCTGGGGGGTTGTGAAATCCTCGCCCGGATTGATGAAGCGATCGGTCTCGAGGTTGTACTGCTTGTCGTAGAGCGTTCGATAGCGTCCGCCAAGTGCGAGCAGCTGCTCGTGCGTGCCGCGCTCGACGATCTCGCCATGCTCGAGCACCACAATCTGGTCGGCGCTGCGGATCGTCGACAACCGGTGCGCGATGACGAACGTCGTGCGTCCCCGGCGCAGCGCGCGCAGGCCATCCTGGATGAGCGCCTCGCTCTCGCTGTCGAGCGATGAGGTCGCCTCGTCCAGCACCAGGATGCGCGGATCGGCGAGGATCGCGCGGGCGATGGCCACGCGCTGGCGCTGACCGCCAGAAAGGCGCACGCCGCGCTCGCCGACAATGGTGTCGTAGCCCTTCTCGAATCCGTCGATGAACTCGTCGGCGTGGGCGATGCGGCTGACCGCGCGAACCTGCTCCCTGGTCGCGTCCGGCCGCCCGTAGCTGATGTTGTCGCCGACCGGACCGTCGAAGAGGAAGTTGTCCTGCAGCACGACGCCGATCTGCGAGCGATAGTCGCGCAGCGGAACCGTCGCGAGATCGCGGCCGTCGACCAGAATCCGACCGGTCTTCGGCCGGTTGAAGGCCATCACCAGGCTGATCAGCGTGCTCTTGCCGGACCCGCTCGAGCCGACCAGCGCGGTGGTCGTCCCCGCCGGCGCGACGAAGCTGACGTCCTTCAGGACCGCAACGCCCTCGTTGTACTCGAAGGCGACGTGCTCGAAGATGACCTCGCCGGCCAATGGACCGAGCGGCGCCTTGGACGCGTCCTCCTGATCCTCGGTGGGCATCTCCATCAGTTCGCGGATGCGATCGAGCCCGGCGAACGCTTCGCTGATCTGGGTGCCAATCGACGCGATCTGCACCACCGGCGCCGCCATCAATCCGGTGAGGACCAGATAGAAGATGAAGTCGCCGATGGTCATGTGGCCAGCCAGGATCGAACGGCCGCCGACGACGATCATGATCACGCCAATCACGCCGACTACGACCGTGGAGAACGCGGTGATCGACGACACCCCGGTGATCGACTGCGCGATGTTGCGGAACAGCCGGTGCACGCCCTTGGTGAAGACCAGCTCCTCGCGCTTCTCCGCCGTATAGGTCTTGACGATGCGGATTCCGCCCAGCGTCTCGTTCAGGCGCCCCGTCACCTCGGCGTTGATCTTGCCGCGCTCGCGGAACAGCGGACGCAGGCGGTTGAACGCCAGGGCCATCGCGCCGCCGAATGCGCCGAGCGCGACCAGCGTCGCCAGCGTCAGGCGCCAGTTCAACCAGAAGAGGATCACGAGGGCGCCGGCGGCGGTTACCACGCTGCCCGTCAACTGCACCAGGCCGTTGCCGACGAGATTTCGAATCCCTTCGGCGTCCGACATGATGCGCGAGATCAGCGCGCCGGCCTGAGTCGAGTCGAAGTAGCGGACCGGCAGCCGCGCGACGTGTGCCTCGACCCGGCGGCGCATGTCGGTGATCGCGCGCTGCGCCGCGACGCCGAGCACCTGAGAGAGGGCGAACGACGTGACCGCCTGAACGATGGTCGCCGCACCGGCGGCGAGCGCCAGCGGCACGAGCAGATCGGCGCGCCGCTTGCCAATCACGTCGTCGATCAGGAATTTCGACGTCGCCGGCAGCACGAAGCCGACCACGCGATTGACCAGCATCAGCGAGAGGCCGAACGCCAGCCGGGCGCGGTGGGCCACGACCAGCAGGCGCGCTTCGCGCCAGACGGCCGCGCCGCTGATCTTCTTCTTCTTCTTGTCGTTCTTGTTGTCGGGCGCCGACGCCGGGGGCGCCGCACGGCCGGCGTGCGAACGCCGGCCGCGTGCGGATTCGGATCGGGGAACGGGAAGGCCGCCTCTGAGGGACATGGGCTCACGTCGGGCCGAGCCCGACCGTGAGCCTGCGCCCCGGACGGAACTCTACCTACGAGGGAAGTTTACCTTGAACTCGGCCACGATCTGTCGCCCGATGATATCGCCGAACACGTGCTGCTGAATCTTCGAGTTCCCGAGGTTGACGATCTTGATCGACGTGGTGACCTTGTCGCGGGCCCAGCGGAACCCGCCGGTCAGGTTGACGATGGTGTAGGCGTCGGTCGTGCCGTGATAGGGATCGCTCAACACATCCTGCCAGAACGCATCATCGGTGTAGCTGACCGAGACGCTGGCCAGATAGCGGTCGTAATTGACGCTGGCGCCGACGTTGAAGCGATTGTTCGGCGGCAGGTTGAGCTCGCTCAGGTCGAAATTCGGATCGGGATCGGACTGGTACGAGTAATTGGCGAACAGGTTGAGGTAGTTGTTGACGATCGTGTTGACGCCGAGCTCCACACCCTGCGTGTTGCTCTCGCCGAAGTTCTGATAGGTGAACCGCCCCGGAAACACGCGTCCCGCGGCGATCAACGCGGCAAACACCTGGGGTGGCAACGGCCAGTTCGACGGCTGACTGGTCGCGGTGTAGCGGCCGGACCGATCCTCGGTGAACAGAATCTCGTTCTTCACCCAGTTGCGATAGAACGCCGCCGACAGAATGGCCCGCCCGTCGAGCACCACGCCGGAATAGCCGATCTCGAACGCATCGAGCGATTGCTCTTTCAGATCCGCGTTGCCGGCAATTCGGACCGGCAGGAGATACGCCGCCGGCCCGCCGATCGGGCTCAGATTGACCGGCTCGGAGATGATCAGGTTGATGTGGTTGTTGATCACCGACGGGGCGCGATACGCGCGGTTGTACGACACGCGGACCGTCTGATTCGCCTGCGGCTTGATCATGAACGTCGTCCGCGGCGAGAAGACGACGTTGTCGATGTAGTCGAAGCGATCGATGCGGGCGCCGACCACCCAGCGGAATTTCTCCGACAGAAAGATTTCGTCCTGAGCGTAGGCGCCGAACTCGGTGCGGTTGTCGGCGTCGGGCGCAATCGAGAGCGACGGCGCGTTGAAGCGCAGGTTGCCGCCGTAGTTCAAGGCGTGGCGCTTGCCGATCGCCTGGGCGTTCGACGCCTCGAAATCGGTCGTCTTGGTGTCGAAGTCGAAGGTGATGGGCGCGCCGTTCAAGCCGCGCGTCAGCAGCTGGTCGGCATCGCCGTTGAGGATGTTGGTGAAGAAGCCGGCGCGGAAACCCGCCTTGGTGTAGCTCGCCTTGGCGTAGCCCATCACCGATCCGCTGCGGATGTCGAACGGTCCGATGCCGGAGTGCATGATGCCGTCGGTCCCGGCAAGGCCGCCGGAGAACGACACCTTGCGCCCGTCCGCGAAGTCGTAGTCGACGCGACCGTCGAACTTGGGCTGGGTCGTGCCCTCGTTGGTGAATGGTGGATACGACGTGGTGGTGACCGTGCAGACCTCCGGACGATCGCACGGGATCTGTCCCGTCGGCCGCGCCAGCGCGTCTTGCGAGAGCCCGCCGCCCGAAATCTTGTACGACCAGCGATCGTTGGGCGCATCGGCCCAGGTCGCGCTCAGCGACCACAACGACCCGGCGTCCTCGCCGGGACGATCGAGCCCGCCGAAGCCGAACGTCGCGCTCGCGCCCTTCAGTTCACGCGGCGTCTTGCTGATCACGTTGACGACGCCGTACATCGCGTTCGCGCCCCACACCGCCGACGCCGGACCACGGATCACTTCGACCTGCTTCACTTCATTGAAGTTCACGGGCAGGAAGTCCCACATCACGAACCCGAAGAAGTCCTGATACAGGCTGCGGCCGTCGAGCAGTGCCAGTTGTCCGGTCGCGAGCGTGCCGGTGGGCGCGCGGCTGGTGATGTTGATGTCGCGTGCCGACACTTGCGTGATGTTG
>Ga0075421_100005662_pt1 | contig 15136 bp, 16 predicted proteins | sample SoiMetdeltSBSDD5_FD_75292 | JGI IMG/M metagenome (GOLD analysis project Ga0075421, IMG submission 75292) | Bulk soil microbial communities from a Populus tree surrounding site in Tennessee, USA - Soil MetaG P. deltoides SBSDD5 | ecosystem: Environmental > Terrestrial > Soil > Tree plantation...
GGCCAGCCCGAAGACGCGCTGCCGCAGCAGATCCCGGAGCGGGTGCGCCACCTTGCCGGCTTGGCGACGATCGCGGATCGCGCTGGCCAGTTGCCACGTCAGCCCGAGCCGATCGTCGACCGCTTTCAGCAGCACGGCGCCGCCGTCGGAACTGGCTTGCGGCTGGTCGAACCGGGCGATGATCGGCCTCGAAATCCCGTGGACCCGGAGAGCGCTGTGCGCTATACAGGCTGTAGCCATCGAGCCTCCGCGTTTGGGTGCCTTGAAGCGTCTCGACACCGCTTTCATAGCACCTACGAGCGGCTCGGTGGCTCTTCTGTTTCATCGTTCGTGAATTTTCCGGGCTAGAGGCGGCGGCCTATTGCGGCATCTGAGCGTGAGATTGTTGCCGGGAGATCTCGCTGCGACGCCAGGTTCTCACGTGGTGGTCGTCTTCGAGTGTCGATGACCTTCTGAAGGTGCAGGCCGGGGATGAATCTCGATTGGCTGTGAACGTCGGAACCGTGGTATGGAGGGCGCAGTCGGGCGCACACTCACGATACGGATTTAGTTGGCACGCTGGGTCAGAGGGTCATAGATCAATCAGTTGCCGATTCCCGAATGACGGTGGGACACTGGCCGTCATGGGTCCCCGTGCGAGGCTCCGTCGAGTCCCATCGTGCCCGTCACGAGCCGCCGAGAGTTTTTCGCACATAGTGCAGCGGCCATCGCCATGGCGGGAGCAGTGAAGGCCCAGCCGAGGTCCGCCGAGTGGGACAAGCGCAGGGAACTGACCTTGACCAACCTCCAGCTCGTTATGGGCCTCCTGCCGACACCCTCGCCGAGAGAGCCACTTAACATCCAGTGGATCGGCGATCGGATCCGGCGCGAACAGCATGTGATCAGAAGGCTGAGTTTTGCCACGGAGCGGACGAAGCAAGGCATCGACCGTGTCGAGGCGTATCTGCTCGAGCCCTCGAAGCGCCAGGCGACCGGGAGGTTGCCCTCGGTCTTGTGTCTGCACGCGACGAACCGCGGGAAGGAAGAGCCTGCGGGGCTTCGTCCACCGAAGCCGCAGGATCCCATCGATCCCGATATGCACTACGCGGTTCACCTGGCTGAACGCGGCTACGCGACGCTCGCTGTCGATCACCCGAACCTGAGCGGAGGCAACTACACGTTTGACACGTATGGCCTGGGATACGCGAGCAATGTGATGAAGGCGGTCTGGAACAACATACGGGCCGTGGACCTTCTTGTCGGGCTGCCTGAGGTCGACTCCTCCCGCATTGGCTGCATCGGCCACTCGCTCGGTGGCAACAATGCGTTGTTCACGACAGTGTTCGAACCGCGCATCAAGGTCGCCGTGTCCAACTGTGGCTTCAGCAGCCTGTCAAAGACCTACCCCCGCACGCCGCGACCACATCACTTCGCCAGCCAGGCTTACATGCCGCGGATCGAATCAGTGTTCGAGTCCAATTTGATAGAGATCCCGTTCGACTTTCACGATGTCATTGCGGCCTGTGCGCCTCGACCGATCCTGATCAGCCATGCGGAGCACGACCCGAACCTACTCGTTGAAGGTGTACCAGCGTCAATCGCTTCCGCCTTGCCGGCATACGATCGACTCGGATTCAGGGATAAGCTACGAGCGAACTACTTCCCTGGCGGCCACGGGTTTCCATCCGAAGCCCGGGCAGTCGCATACGACTGGCTGGATAAGTGGCTCAAAGGGACGCCGTGATGTCAAAGACGCTCAGCGAAACAGCTCGTGCTCGGCGTTCTTGGAGCGGATCGACTGCGCGTCCGAATAACGGCCATCACGCTCTTTGAGGAATCCCCGATCGCAAAGGCTGCCGAGTGTGCCGACGCCACTTCGGCCTTTCGCTGAATCCCGGTGCTCGGGGGCCAAAACGAGATCCCTCTTAATCGTGAGTTAATCGCGAGCTCCGACGACATCGTTCCCGAAGCTATGTCGGCGGCTTGACCGGGTGGCCTGTGACATCCGACAGCGAACCGAAGGCCCCGCGCAACCGGTGAAGCTAATGCTCGTGGGCGTGGCGCCCCCGCACGTGAGTGGGCCCCGGTGGAGCTACGCCGGTCGTCTCCGACAACGGCCTGATCTGTCAGTGTCGGCGCTTCCGCGCGGCGTGTCGGGACTATCGGCTCACGCAGGAGTTCATCACACCGTACACGCCCGAGCAGAACGGGATCATCGAGCACTTCTTCCGCTGCTTGAAGGAGGAATGCGTCTCGGGACGGTCTTGGACGTGATGGAGAGTCGCCCGCGTTGGCTTCTGGGTGGGCGCGGCGGGCTACTCGCGAACCGCCGGTCCGACCTCCGACGCCGACGAGTCGAGGTTGTGAAGGAACCGTACGTTCGGTCGTAGGAGGCAAACCAGCCATCCGTTCGCGAACGGCCAAGCACCCGTGTCAGCCATGGTGTCCGCTTCTCAGTGACCAGCCCCTCGGTCTTCGCGGCCATGATGAAGTCGTTCCGGTGGAGGCCGCGGATCTTGTGGGTCCACGAGGTCACCGTGACGCGCCCCCACTCGGTGAGGAGGGCAGGATGGTGACCCTCCGCCTCGGCGAGGGCGCCGACCCGGTTGGTGAAGGCCAACGCGGCGGCGAAGTTCGGGAAGTGGAAGACTCGCTCGAGCCGGGCAACGCCGTCGCGCTCCAGCAGTTGCCAGCCTGAGACCTCGCGCCTGAGCTCCGCGATCTCCGCCTCGGTCACCCGCGGCGAGTCGCGGTGGCAGGCGACACACCGTTCGGCGGACAGCGTGCTCATCACGCCCACCTCCGCGTTTCTCCCTACGAGCAACCTACCCTCGCCGGATGCGCTCTTCGGGGACCCCCACGCGTTTGACGCCCTTGAAGCTGAAGAGCAGTTCGACGAGCGTAGGCGGTTCGACGGCGACCCGCTGGACGATCGTCCCGAGCGCCTCCTGCACGTTCTGGCTGAAGGCGACGCCCTTGATCGTGAGGCCGCTCAGGTTCACCTTCACGCGCTGGTTCGGCTCCAACACGCTCAAGCCTCCGGAGGACCACCTAGTTGCAGGTCTGCACCGCGAGGGATAAAGCACATCGGAGCCGGAGCCGACAATTCAGCATCAGCGGGATCCCTTCTTCCCGGCGCGGACAAATTCAAAGGGTATGGTAGGCGTTGCGAGCGGCCTCTGCAACGGAGGGATCGAAGCACAGCTAGAATTAGGCGGACCGGCCTCGTACTGCCCATGGGAGCTGATGCTGAGGAGAGCTGATGCACTCGAGCTCGCCCGGTGAGACGACTCGGGTTAGTCCCATACGGCGTGCCCCGGGTGCCCTGCCTCGACCCACAGTGGACTGCCGTTTCGAGATGTCGCTGTAGAGTATGGACCGGGTGAAACCCCGGCCGAGGGCAACAAGCGCGTCACCGACGGAAGGCGGCGTCAGGATCGGAGGGGCGCATCATGAAAGTCGCATCAATCCTGAAGTCCAAGGGATCCAGCGTAGCAACCACGTCGCCCACTTACGACCATCTTCACAGTCGCGTGGGACCTGAAGCTGAAGGGCATTGGCGCCCTCGTCGTTAGCGACGACGGAAACACAGTCCTGGGCTTGATTTCTGAACGGGACATTGTCCGCGGCCTGACGGAGCGTGGACCGAAGCTGCTCGCACTGCCCGTGTCCCAAGCGATGACCTCGTCCGTCATCACCTGTACGCCGGACGACAGCATCACCACGGTGATGGGCCGGATGACGCGTCATCGCATTCGACACATTCCGGTGGTCGACGGTGGGAGGCTCTGCGGTATTGTCAGCATCGGCGACGTGGTCAAGCACCGTCTCGATGAACTCGAGATGGAAGGGAACATCCTCCGTGAGACGCTCTTCATAAGCCACTAGTGGAGCGGCCGGGGCAGGCGCCTGATCTGCCAGAATGTGCCGTATCAGGGCGGCACCGTCCACCTAGGCCATCCGCGCAGGAAGGCGTAGGAGTAGACGACCGCCACGACGACCAACGCGCCGAGCAACCGCGAGGCCGTTTCGATCGCCCCGGGTCTGAAGACTGGCTGCTCCGTGCGAAATCCCCGAAGGTCCCCACAAACGCCGCGCTGAAGACCAGGAGGATCAGCACGAGCCCCTGAAGCCACCGCCTCCACGTTCGCCTGACCCACCCTGCCCTGGTCACGCTCAGCGTGACGCCCAAGGACATCGCCGCCGTGAGAATCGTGCCGATGAACGCCCACCATCGTGCGGTGAAGAGGATCAGATTCCAGTGCATTGCCGCCCCGAAATAGAGGCGAAGGGTTGCCGCCCGGCCCGGAGTGACACTCGTGCTCCGCGCGTAGATTGTCTCCCCTACTGAAGCCGTCAAGAACCGCCTTGACAACCTCTGCGAGGGGAAGCAGAGTCTGCTTACTTTCACCGGGTTCGACCCCTCAGGGGGAGGCTAGGCAATGCCCCTGGATCGGGTCCCTGGAGAGCAGTTCGACATCCTCGTTGACCATGCGGATGGCCCGGCCGGGCATCCCTGTTCGCGCGGCACCACTCCCTTGAGCGTCATCTACAGCAAAGGCCTGAGTTGCAGGTTACCGGATGCGAGGGCCGCCCGCAGGCCCTCCGTCCCCCCATGTCTCTGAGTCAACCAACAGGAGGAACACCATGGGAGCCTATTGTCTTCTAGGATTGATTCCGTCTCACACCGTCGACGTCGGGGAAATCATGGAGGTCCTCTGGTTCGACTGCCACGGCGCCATCATCTTCGGCGATAGGGAGGAGGTCGCCTGTATCCCGCATGCGGGATGTCGGCTGGAGATCGTGGCGACACCCTCGAGTTCTCACCGCAAGGTCAATCTTCTCTTGCCGGGGCAGGTCATCCGATATATGCACTCGTTCTTCCTCGGCGATCGGTTCGAGCTGCCGGGCGGGACCAAAGTGAGCCTCCGGTACCTTGTGGGGTTCAAGCTGCAGCTCGCGTCACGCGTAGCCCTTCCACCGCTGGAGGACGCCGTGGTCCAGAGGCGGCCGGTGGAGCATGCCGGAACGCGTGCCCCTGGACTAACCTTGGGAGTCCCCGTGGCTGCGGCGCGAACACCGAGAGATTTCTAGATCTCCGCCGCCACCGAGCTCGATCATCTCGGCGCTCGTGGCGGTTCTCGGCCGCGCCGCTGGCACTTGGAAGGAGCATCCGATGACGAGCCTCAACGCAGGGGATCTCGTCGAACTCCACCCCGGCACCGGGTGGCTTGGGACGGTCTTGGACGTGGTAGAGAGTCGCCCGCGCTGGCTTCTGGTTTACTGGCACACGCCGCCGAACATCTGCATCAATCCCCTGCTCGAGAACGAGGAATTCCTCACGTTAGGGTAGAAGACGCAAGGAGAGATGCAGATGCCCGAGCAGTTCCTGGGAGAGGTGTCCCATGAGGACTGATCTCGCCGACCATCACTACCCACTGCTCGACGGAAGCCCTCAGATGCGGGCGATCCGGACAGTCATCGCGAACATCGCCGACACTGACGCGACAGTCTTGATCCGGGGGGAAAGCGGCGTGGGGAAAGACCTGGTCGCTCGGGCCATCCATGCCGCGTCGGGGCGCCGAGACGGTTCCTTCGTCAAGATCAACTGTGCCGCGATTCCTCCCGAGCTGCTGGAATCCGAGCTCTTCGGCCACGAGAAGGGAGCCTTCACGGGCGCGCACCGGCGGCAGGTGGGGCAATTCGAGTACGCGAACAAGGGCACGATCTACCTCGACGAGATCGCGGAGCTGCCGGTTGCTCTCCAGCCCAAACTCCTCCACGTGCTCCAGGACTTGCGGTTCGCTCGGGTGGGCGGCCACCAGCTGATTGATGTCGACACGCGCGTGATCGCCGCCACGAATCGGGGCCTGGAGCACGCGATCGCCTGCGGTGAGTTTCGACAGGACGTCTACTATCGCCTCGCCGTCGTGGAGATCCGTATTCCTCCGCTCCGGGAGCGGCGTGACGAGATTCCGCTCCTCGCGGCGCGTTTCCTCAGCCGGTTCAACGAGCAGTACCGGCGCAATAAACAGCTCTCGCCCGAGACGAGCGCCCGCCTCATGGAGTATGCTTGGCCGGGCAATGTCCGAGAGTTGGAGAACATCATTCGTCGCATGGTGGTGCTGGCGGATGGTGAGCACGCGTTCGAGGCCCTGGTCGCGCGCTGCCGGAACGAGCACGTCGCGGCCCCTCGGCCAACGGCCATCGTCACCGAGAGCTTGAGGGAGATCGCGCGCCGCGGCGCGCGAGAAGCCGAGCGGCAAGCCCTCGTGGACGTACTCGAACGGGCGCACTGGAATCGAGCCGAGGTGGCGCGGATTCTCAAGGTCAGCTACAAGACGCTGCTCAGCAAGATCGCCGAGTGCGGACTGACGCGGCCGTGGCGCCGATAATTGTAGCCACGCGCGGAGGAGGCGACAATGTCGTCGCATCAAGCTACGGATTACCAGGATCCCCGTGGCAGAATCGGAGGAGGCCGCCCGGAAGAAGAGCCACACATTCACGTAAAGGAAGTTGGTGGCCAGCTAGTCTGGAGCGGTACGCGCACGTATGCCGTAGGTCGACGGATCTTAAAAGCCGGAGGCACGGTCGACGACGGTGCGTTCGCCGGATGGTCGTGGGATGGTACGTGCCTGCGCGCCTACAATGACCGGTACGGCATACGTCCTTTGTACTATTTCTGTCGCGGAGAGGAGATTGCAATCTCCACGTCTATCCTTAGGCTTATTGCCGAAGGCGTTCCGGCGCAACTCAACTACGGCGGGCTTGCTGTGTTCTTTCGACTCGGGTCTTTCCTTGGCGAGGATACCCCATTTCGCGACATTCACGCGCTTCCCCCCAACGCATTCTTCGAGTGGAAGAATGGGATCTTGAGCGTTACCGGAGGTATATCGCGTGCGAAGCCGCAGGCTTTGAGCAGGACGGCCGCGCTGGATGCGTATATCTCTCTTTTCAGAGAGGCGATCCGCCGCCGACTGCCGACGGCAGAAAACTTTGTCGTTCCGCTCAGCGGCGGTCGTGATTCGCGACACATTCTCCTCGAGTTGTGTAAAGCTGGGTACCGCCCAAAATTTTGCGTCACCGCGCGCTATTTCCCGCCGGGCGACACGGCCGCCGGGGAGATCGAGATCGCGCGCGAGGTGGCGGCTGCGCTTGACGTCCAGCACGTAGTGGTCGACCAGGTGTCTTCGAGATTTGCCGCCGAATGGCGGAGTAACGTTGAGACAGAGTTTTGTTCCGTCGACGCGCAATGGTCGCTCGCGGTGGCGGATTTCCTGAAGGGGCAGGTCCACGATATCTACGACGGAATCGGCGGCGATGTGCTGTCGGCAGGATTGTTCCTTACTCGCGAGGGTCTCGAGCTATTTGAGGCGGGCCGATTGCATGAACTCGCACAACAGTTACTCGGGGCCGAGTGGAGCAGTCGGGCCTTCACAACTGCCGCGAGGCATCACCTCGACCGGAAGGTTGCGGTTAGTCGCGTGGCTGAGGAGCTGCGAAGGCACTCGGATGCAGTTAACCCCATCGGTTCGTTCTTCTTCTGGAATCGTACTCGGCGGAAGATTGCGATGACCCCGTATCGGATCCTCGCGCGCGTCGGCGAAGTCTGGTCTCCATACCTCGACCACGAAGTCTTCGATTTGTTGAGTGGGCTTCCCGCAGAAGTGTTTCTCGACCACACATTCCATACCGAGGCCATTCATCGTGCCTATCCCGAGCACGCCGCGATTCCCTTCGCGATCAAAAGGGAACAGACGACGTCAGATCGCGCTCCACTACGGATCTTCGCTCGGGCCGTCCTTTTACAAAGTCTTCGGCATGGCCGATCCGCGCTGTACCGCCGCTCATACTTCATACCGCGCCTGTTGCGATGCTTGGTGGATCCTAGCTACAGCGACGCGATCAATTGGCTCGGGCCACAGATACTCTACGCGCTTCAGTTGGAGGAGAAAAGCGGGCGGTGAGTAGAGTCTTCTCGCGCCGCTTGATTTGGCAGCGGGCGCCGGTGGCAAGGCCCTTTCCATGGCGCTCCCTGTGAGCATCTGCGCCCTGTCCCCGGCCATCACCGCGATGTGCGCAGGCCTTTCCCTGACATCCCGGGGACTGGAAATCCCACCGCCGCAAAGCTATGTGGAGCGTTTGGCGGGCGGCCCAGTCTTCGAGGTAATGAGTAAGAGAACGCGAAAGTGAAAGAGCGCCTGGCCAAATCCATCTTCTGGATAACCTGGTCTCGGGGAGTGGGGCAGCTTGTCTCGTTCCTGTCGTCATTGGCGGTCGCTCGGTGGCTCAGCCCCGCTGACTATGGCCTCATGGCGGTGGCGGGTATCTGGACAGGCATAATGCTGCTCATGAGCGAGATGGGACTGGGAGCCGCAATCGTTCAGTTCCAGGAACTCACCGCGGACGAACTCAATTCCTGCTTCTGGTTGATCATGTCCTTGGCGACCGTCGGATACTTGGCGCTGTATCTGTCGGCTCCGTTGCTCGAGATGTGGTTTTCCACCCCAATGCTCGGGGATGTTTTGCGAGTCGTCGGCTTGGGGTTGCCGCTCTTAGCGATCCGAGTCGTCCCGGACGGTCTGCTACGAAAACAATTGGCATTCGACCGGCTTTCTCAGGCAGACATTTTCTCAACCATGGTGACCGTCCCCGTCGTGCTGGGGATCGCCTGGGTCGGCGGCGGAGTGTGGGCGCTCGTCGCCGGCGCGCTGGTTGCGCCTGCCGTTCAGGACATCGCCATCTTTTGGTTCACGAAATGGCTGCCTGGGATTCGAATGGGCAGCAAGCGGTTCGGACCCCTGATGCGCTACAGCTTGGCCGCGCTTGTCTCGAGAGTCAGTTGGGCCACGTATCAACAGGCGGATATCTTCGTGCTTGGGAAGGTTTCTGGAGATGTCACGCTGGGCTTCTACTCGATGGCCAAGGAGCTCGCGGCGTTACCCGTTACCCGGATCTCGGCGGTGGTAAATCAGCTCGCGTCTCCCGTGATGGCAGAGCTGCAGGTTAGTCCAGAAGCTTTACGCGCCACGCTTCTGCGGGCGCTTCGCCTGGTGGCGGCCGCCTCCCTTCCGTTGTGCACCGGCCTCATCCTTGTTGCAGAGGATTTTGTCCGAGTAGTCCTCACCGAGAAATGGACTCCCGCCGTATCGATCCTCAAAATCCTGTGCGTGTACTCGATGCTATCGTCGGTCGCGGTCCTACTCGTTCCTCCGTTGATGGCACGTTTTCGTGTCGGTTTTGTGTTCCGATATACGCTCCTGCAGCTTCTTGTGATGCCGATCGCCTTTTGGGTAGGGGCGGCATGGTCGGGCGCAGTTGGTGTGGCGCTGGCGTGGGCGGCCATCTATCCGCTCGGGTTTGCTTGGCTAGTCCGCGAAGTGGTCCGGGAGTTGGGTATTCCCTGGGCAGTCTTCCTCATTCAGTTTCGACCGGCCGTCGTCGCCACTGTCATCATGACGGTAGTGGTCCTGCTGGTCCAGGTCGGGTGGGGCAGCCTCGTATCGGCCCAGATCGCCTCAAGGCTTGCCGGAAGCGTACTCGCCGGAGCGCTTGGGTACGGCACTGCACTGTGGTTCTTTGGTGATCCCGTGCGCCGCGAGATTCTCGAGGTTGCCGGCTGGGTGTTGCAGGGAGGACGAGCGTTCGGGATGGGACGTGCCAATTGATCGACCGGCGGTTAGAGGTAACTACCTTCGGGTGGTTGTGGGTCTTCCCGAGAAGCGGAAGCCGGGATTTCCGCGGCACTTCACTTGCGGAACCTGTGGCATTCAGTCACACTGATAGGCCAACGAGGCGAAGGCGACGAGTCGATGACAGCAGCGGTCTCGGAGCCAACACAGGTCGGCGTTCGACCACACTGAGCGTGATTCACCGTGGCCCTCGACACCTTCCTAGTCAAGGCTGCTGAACTCCTTCTGGAGCCCTTTCGCTCGTGGGAACGCCTTCTCTCTGCGCTATCAGGAATCCCGCACGCGCTTACCGATTTCGGCAGCAAGACGGCGTGGATGTACCTCCTAACGAGCGCGGTCGTCGCCTGCATTCTCTATTGGGTGCGCAAGGGGAGGCAGCTGATCGAGGCCGACGTGTCGCTGAGGAAATTTCTATGTCCGCCCGAGATCTACCGGCAGCGGTCAGCGGTCGTCGATTATAAGTACGTCGCGTTTGATCTGACTGTCCGCTCTTTGATCTACATTCCCTTAATGTCGGGAATCGCTTGGCTTATCTATAAATCGCTACATCCGCTGGCGGTTCGCGTGTTCACGTTCGATCTTCCCGCCATGGATCCTCTGACCCGCGGCATCGTCCTCACGGTCGCGACGGCAGCGTGGGCGGATTTTGGATTTTTCCTCTCGCATTACCTTATGCACCGAGTCTCGATACTCTGGATCTTCCACGAGATCCATCATTCAGCCGAAGTGTTGACTCCCGTAACCGTGTATAGGGTTCATCCAGTCGAGGACCTTGTCAACGCGTGTGTCGCATCAATACTCAGCGCGATGAGTGCATCGGCGTATACGGCGACGCAAGGTAGCGATGTCAAAATCATCGCCATCTTCGGAACCAATATCGTCCTCTTCTTATTCTTTGTTGTGGCATTTCAGCTTCGACATTCACACATCTGGCTCTCGTACGGGCCAATCCTGGAGCACATATTCATCAGCCCGGCGCAGCATCAAATTCATCACAGCACCGACCCGAAACACTGGAACAAGAACTACGGCTTCGTCTTTGCGACATGGGATCTTCTATTTGGCTCGCTGTACGTTCCGCGCCATCGCGAGACCATACACTATGGTGTGCCGGGGGCCGACCCTCAAGACTTTTCCAGTGTCGCAAAGCTCTATTTTCTGCCCTTTGCCAAGGCGGCTCGCACGCTGCTGAAAAGGCCTCAGGCCTCGACGCCGTCAGTCAGCATCCCTCGATGAGTGTCCGACAGTTGACGGCGACGGGAGGGTGGCTCAGGACGCTAGCGACAAGCTCGAGTCACAGACACCCCCGTGCGAGGGCAGGCCCAGGCCACGGCGAGTCCACCGGCTTGGTGGGTTCTTAGTGCTGTTCCACTCGGTCGACTGCACGGGGAACTACGAGTGCTCTGCTTCGGAGGCATCATCTCGCCAGGCCTCGTGCCCCTCGTGCCAGAACCGGTGGTCGCAAGCGGCGAGCACCGCGAGGTGGCCGAACCTGCCAAGCATTCGAGTCCGCTTCTACCACCAACGCGTGACTGCGCAGCAATGGGTCAAGAGACACAGAAGCCACCATTGGACGCCTCCTCGGCCACCACTTCCGGGCCAACGAGGTGCCGCAGGATATTCTCGGCGGGAATGTCGGCAGCGTCTATCCCGAACGGCTTGGCGGCAGATGGGGGATTCATGCTTGAGATCGTGAGGCGGAGCACACTCGAGTTGATCAAGCGTCCGCTGCGCAGGCTGATCGATCCCTTCAATGCCGCCGTCCGCAAGCGCGCGCTGAGAGGTTACGTTGACGCCTTGCGAACGCAGCCGCACGCGGATGATGTGGATCCACAGCTGCTGCACGATGTTCGCCGCGCCTGGGGCAACGAAGCGTACAGCGCGGATCTCGACTTCATAGCCCGGATTGCCGGGCGTGCGTTGCAGGGGAAGGGGCCGTTCCTCGATTGCGGCAGCGGCATCTCGACGATCGTCGTGGCGGCGCTTGCGGGCCGGCACGGCAGTTGTGTGTGGAGCCTGGAGCAGAATCGGGCTTGGTACGACTACCTAAGGGCAACGCTGAGGGCGCTGCACATCACGAACGTCAAGCTCTGGTATGCGCCGCTGCGCAAGTATGGCGACTTTGTGTGGTTCGATCTCCAAGGCCGGCGTCTGCCGTCCGGGTTCAGCCACGTGTTCTGCGATGGTCCGGCCGTGTTCGCAAGCGACTGGGAGGAGCCGTTCTTCTCCAGTTGGCGAGCGGGTGTGGTGCCAGTACTCGAGGATGCGGGGATACATTTTGGGGAGATCCTGCTCGACGATGCCGACGATCCACGCGCCGAGGCGCTTCGCCGGCGCTGGGAGTGCGCGGGACTTGCCACTTCGGTCGTGCAGACGGCGACTGGTCCGTTCATCTTAGCGAAACCTCGGCGCTTCGGGAGTGCGGCGGCGCCGAGCGCTAGTACGGAAGGTAGCCCACCAGGCCACAGACCACCCAGGTGACCAGAACCTTGTCCGGTACCCGAGGGCTCGAATGGGACCCGGCCATCCAAGTCGACGCGTTGACCAACGAAACCTTGGGGTGCCGGTCGAGGTGACCGGTGAAAATCGCCGAACGTGACGTTGACGGCCCGGATGATGTCCTTATTGATCTCGACGCCGAGGATCGCCCGCTGGCCGAACGCCAGCGCGGCCAGGATGTCGCGGCCCCCGCCCGTGCCGACGACGAGCACCCTCGCGTCCGGCCTGACGTAGTGAACAATGTTGGTGACGTCGTACTTGAGGTGCTCAACCTCCGCGAGATTCCCGCTGAAGCCGGTCAAGACGGTCCCGGCAGTGGCATCGATGCTGAGGCCGAGCTGCCTGACTCGTCGGTCGGCGCCCGGATAGACGGAGCTCAGTCCCCAACCAACCGGTCTCTGGAGCCGCGCGTCTCGCCGCTCATCGCTGATAGTGATGCGCGAGAAGGAATTCCATTTTTCGTACAGCGGTCTCGGGTATTCGAGCGCTTGCTTGACCCAGACAAGATGAAGAAGAGGCGTCTGTCGGGCGGCCAGGACACCGTGGATCGCAACAAAGGCGGCAAACACGAGGCCGGTGGCGGCGGCGAACCGTCGAAGCCGCGGCGCTCCATCCGAGGCGAAGAGCACAGCGCCGATGGCGGCAAGAAACGCGCCGACCACGACCGTCGTGGGCCCATCCAGGATTTTGAGCGTGTAGACAAGAACGATGCAGCCGAGCGCGGCACCTGCCAGATCGACCGCGTAGAGCCGGCTGACCTGTCCAGGGAATCTCGTCAGAGCAAGACACACGGCGACGCCGCTGAAGACGAAGGGGACCGCGATCACCACGTACGTCAGCGCGATCAAATAGAGACCGACGATCGAGCGATGGACGATGAACGGGATGCTGAGGTGTGTCAGGAAGCTCGCGACGATGGAGAGGGCGAACAGCAGCGCGCTCAGCGCGAGGTGCTGCTTCGCCTTCTCCCACGTGAAGAAGCGGGGGAACAGGTAGACGAGTACGGCACCCACGATCATCCCGAACATCGCGACCGAGATCGCGACGAACGCAAAGTGATACCACATCGTGACACTGAAGATTCTCGTGAGCAGAATCTCGTACATCAACGTCGCCAGCATCACCATGAAGAGACCGGCGTAGGTGCGTTTCGTCGCGAGGAGCTCGCCGTTCATCCGTATAACTGCCTGCTGAGCGGGATTCGCCCAGCGTCCCGGCAGCGGTGATCCCTCGGTGAGACGCTTGCCCGTCTCGCGCCAGGGTATTGGCCCGGCGGATTGTGTACTATCGACGCGTCGAACCGGTTGAAATAGGTATAGCTATTGCCGACGAAGAGCACTCGAAGTGTCCGGCGCGAGCCAGGCACGTGCGCAGCTGCCCAGTCACTCATCAACCCGGCGGCCGCAAACAACAGCACACCAATTGCCACGAGTGTCCGCCGTCTCATCTGAAGTCGAGCGCCACTCATCGAAAGCTCCTACTCGAATCGATGAATCTCCTGTTACACGGATTGTATATTCGTGTGAAACCACCGCGAACCCAACCAGCCCGCATGGACACCTCGGTTGGGATGGCTGGCGGGAGTCTAGACTCGTGAGTCTGAAAAAGTTGGAACAACGTGTACGGGCGGAGTGTTCTCGCGATAGAAGGGAGAACGCTCATGGCCATCGGCCGTCCCATCCCGGTGTTGACGCTGACCGACGAGGAACGCGACATGTTGGAACGCTGGGCGCGTCGGCCGACGACGGGGCAGGCGTTGGCGCAGCGAGCGCGCGTCGTGTTGGCGTGCGCGCGCGGCCAGACCAACACGCGCGTCGCGCACGAGCTGCGGCTGACCAAGCAGACCGTCGGCAAGTGGCGCAGTCGGTTTCTGGCCGCGCGCCTCGACGGGTTGCTGGATGAACCGCGTCCGGGAGCACCGCGCCGCATCACCGATGCCGCCGTGGAGCACGTGGTGACGCTCACGCTGGAGGCGAAACCGCGCGACGCCACCCACTGGAGTACGCGCGCGATGGCCGGCCGCTGTGGCTTGAGCCAGAGCACGGTCAGTCGCATCTGGCGCGCCTTTGGCCTGCAGCCGCATCGGACGGAAGCCTTCAAGCTCTCGAAGGACCCGCCGTTCGTGGAGAAGGTGCGGGATATCGTCGGCCTCTACCTGGATCCGCCGGACCGCGCCCTCGTGTTGTGTGCCGATGAGAAGGCGCAAATCCAGGCCCTGGATCCCACGCAGCCGTTGCTGCCCATGCGCCCGGGCCAAGTGGAACGCCGCACGCACGACTACGTGCGCCATGGCACGACGTCGCTCTTCGCGGCCTTGGACGTCAAGACGGAAACGATCATTGGTCGGTGTCATCGCCGCCATCGCGCCGTAGAGTTCCGCAAGTTTCTCGACACCATCGATGACGCGGTCCCGCGAGACCTCGACATCCATCTCATCCTCGACAATTACGCCACCCACAAGACGCCGCTCATCCGCCGCTGGCTCAGCAAGCGGCCGCGCTTTCATCTGCACTTCACGCCGACCGGCGCCTCGTGGATCAATCTCGTGGAGCGCTGGTTTGCCACGCTCACGGAGAAGCAGATCCGCCGCGGTGTGCATCGCAGCACGCGCGCGCTCGAGGCGGCCATCATCGAGTACATTGCCGTGACCAACGAGCAGCCGCATCCATTTCGCTGGACCAAGACCACCGACGAGATCCTCGCCAGCGTCGAACGATTTTGTCGACGGATCTCGGACTCACGAGACTAGCAGACCTGACCTGAACTATGGGCGGTGTGCGGGGCTTCCAGCGTGACGAGGAGCAGGCGCACGCGGCTGTCAGTCATGGTGGAGTTCCCAGGCTTTAGTGGACACTCCGCCGCCGCGGCTTCTGAACCGCTTCGAACTGCTCGGGACTCACGCCGCCCAAATGGCTATGACGGCGCGTGCGATTGTAGAACGTGTCGATGTACTCGGCGACGTCACT
>Ga0075421_100005663_pt1 | contig 15134 bp, 12 predicted proteins | sample SoiMetdeltSBSDD5_FD_75292 | JGI IMG/M metagenome (GOLD analysis project Ga0075421, IMG submission 75292) | Bulk soil microbial communities from a Populus tree surrounding site in Tennessee, USA - Soil MetaG P. deltoides SBSDD5 | ecosystem: Environmental > Terrestrial > Soil > Tree plantation...
CACGCGCTCGGCCTGCGTCGCGGCGATCGCATCCTGTTGATGCTCGGCAATGTGCCGAACCTGTGGGAGTTGATGCTCGCAGCGATCAAGCTGTCGTGCCCGATCATTCCGACGACGACGTTGATGATGCCGGACGACCTGCGCGATCGCGTCGTTCGCGGTGGCGCGAAGGCAATCGTCACGGAAGCGGCGTATGCGGATCGCTTCGCGTGGCTCGATGGCTCACATCTCAAGCTGCTCGCTGCAGGGCAGGCGAGCGGTTGGCAGTCGCTGGCCGATGCCCATGCCGCCGAAGCAGAGTTCACGCCCGACGGGCCGACGAGCGCCGCCGAGTCTTTGCTGCTCTACTTCACGTCCGGCACGACCGCCAAGCCGAAACTCGTGCAGCACACGCACGTGAGCTATCCGGTGGGGCATTTGTCGACGATGTACTGGCTCGCGCTGCGGCCCGGCGACGTGCATCTGAACCTGAGCAGCCCCGGCTGGGCAAAGCATGCGTGGAGCTCGTTCTTTGCGCCCTGGAATGCCGAAGCAACTATCGTCGCGATGCAGACGGCGCGCTTCGACGCCGCACAGTTACTGCGCGAGCTCGTGCGATGTGAGGTCACCAGCTTCTGCGCGCCGCCGACAGTGTGGCGTGCGCTGATTCAATTGCCGTTGAAGGAAGCGAAGGTCAAGCTGCGCGAGCTGCTCAGCGCCGGCGAGCCGTTGAATCCGGAAGTCATCACGCAAGTCCGCACCGCTTGGGGCCTGACGATCCGCGACGGCTACGGTCAAACCGAGACGACGCTGCAGGTCGGCAATTTCCCCGGACAGCCCGTGAAGGCTGGGTCGATGGGACGCGCCGCGCCGGGATATCAGATCGCCTTGCTCGACGACGACGGTCACGCACGCGAAGAAGGGGAAATCTGTGTCGCGCTCGCGGGCAAGCCAGTCGCCGTCATGCCCGGCTATCTCGATGATCCGGAGCGGACCGCCAATGTGATGCGCCACGGGCACTATCACACCGGCGACGTGGCGATGCGCGACGCGGACGGGTACTACACCTATGTCGGCCGTAACGACGACGTCTTCAAATGCTCCGACTATCGCATCAGTCCGTTCGAGCTGGAGAGCCTGTTGATAGAGCATGAATGCGTGATGGAAGCGGCGGTGGTGCCGAGTCCCGATCCGCAGCGGCTCTCGGTGCCGAAGGCGTTCGTCGTGTTGCGCCAGGGGTTCGAACCGACGCGCGAGACCGCGCTGTCCATCCTGCAGTTCGTGCGCAAGCGCAGCTCGCCGTTCAAGCGCGTGCGCCGGCTGGAGTTCGCGGACCTGCCGAAGACGGTGTCGGGTAAGATTCGCCGCGTGGAGCTGCGCGGCATGGAATTACAGCGCGCGCTGGACATGCGGCGCCCACAGGAGTTCTGGGAGGACGATTTCGTCGAATTGAAGCGGGAGTAAGGCCGTCGGCTGCCAGCCTGGCTACTTGTATGCGTGAACGACGGCGCGAAAACCCCACGGCCGCTTGATCGGCGACAGCGCACGCCACCAGCGATTGCGTTGCGTCGAGCGTTGCACGTGAACGATCTGCACGCGCGAGAATCCGGCGGCCCGGCACATTCCTTCCAGCGCTTTGAGGTTCGGTCCCCACCAATTCGAGGGATCCAAATTCAACTGGCTGGCCGAATAGAGCTCGCAGATCTCGTACTTCTCATACCCCGGCACTGCGACCGCGTGCGTTTCGATGACGGCCAGCTCCTTCGTTGCGCGAGCCACTCGTCGCAATGCGCCCAGAGGATTGTCCATGTGGTAGAGCACGCCGAGGAACAGCACCACATCGAACGCGCCCAAGCGCGCCACATCCATCGCCATGAAGTCCTCGACGACAGCTTCCACTTTGCTGCCGAGCGCTTGGTGTGCCACGTCGAATGGCCGCTTGCCAGGCAAGCGGTCTGGCTGCCAATGAGGAGTGTGCTCGGCCGCGAGCGGTGTCGTATTGCACGCGGCGCATTCCCCGCGGTACTGCTGATACCGCGGCATATCGATCGACCAGACATAGTGGTCGAGGGCGACCACTCGCGCGGCGCCGCGTCGCTCGGCCTCGAAGCTATAGAAGCCGCTGAACGCACCGATGTCGAGAACGGTCTTGCCTCGCAGATCCGGCAGCCGCAACGACTGCAATTCTTTGGCTAGAAAGCGCGCGCTCTTCTTGCCCGGCGTCACCACACCCTGACCGAGATCGATGCTGTGCCACCAGAGGCCAGCAGATTCCGCCATCTGCTCCAGCTCGGCCTTGCTGTACATGTGCGTCCGTTCTCCCTCCGTGAGTATGGGCCCTGGGACAGCTCAGCCGTTATGAAGATCTTGCTGCGTCGGTCCAGACAGGTGTCGACAAAACGGGACACCCTGGACCGACTCCTCCGCGTGAATTCGGCTGCAACGTTCGATGGAACGTCTCTTGCTCTGGCTCCTGCGATGAAGAGTCGATCGCCATGCAAGGAGATGACAATGAGACGAAGATCGATGTACGTGGCATTGGTTGCGCTCGCCGTCGCGCAGGTGGCGGCAGCGGACGATTCAGGTTGGTACATGGGTGCAGGACTGGGATTCGCAGACACGGCGAACAATGTCCACCTGGGTGTTCCAGATGTCCCACTGCTCAGCGGCAAGGCCGAAGACAACGATACGACCTGGGGACTGAACGCCGGCTACCGCTTCAATCGGCACCTCGCCTTGGAGCTCGGTTACGTGGATCTCGGCGAGCTCGCAGCGGACGTCGCGGATGCGACAACCGCGACCGATGCTCGCGCGGCGGTCGGATTTTCCGCGGATGGCGTCACGTTCGCCATGATCGGCACGTTCCCGATCGCGAAGTGGGAGTTGTATCTCAAGGCCGGCGTGTTCTTTGCGAGTCCGGTGCTCGAGTACTCCGGGAGCTTCGCGGGTGAGGATTTCAGCGCACGGATCACCAACGACAGCAACGACCCGCTGTATGGCATCGGTGTGAGCTATCCGCTGAGCGAGCACCTGCAGATCTATCTGGACTCGACCTATTTCATGGAAGTGGGCGAGCCCGGCAAGGGTCAGGCTGATTTCCTGAGCACCTCGCTGGGCGTGAGCTGGCGCTTCTGAAAGTAACCGCGCGGGAGTGTCCACAAACGTGGACACTTCCCGCGCCATGGGGCGTCACGCAGAATGAAAACCATGATCTGGCTGCAGCGTTGGCTCGTTCCGTTGCTCCTGCTGCTGTCGCTTTCGTGTCCCGGGCAGGCTGCGACTGATGCCGAGACACTGATCATCGAGGACCTTGCCTGCCGCGGCAATGCCGTCACGTCCTGCGACTTCATCCTGGGACACGTCTACCTCTCGCCGGGCGACGCAGTGGACGAGGAAGAGCTCGGCAACGCTCGCTTGCGGCTCGCCTCATTGCCGAGTTTCCACTCGGTGCAGATCTATCTGGAGAAGGGCAGTGCGCGCGGCCGCGTGCGTGTCGTCATCGAGGTCACGGAAGCCGATCCCTATGCGCGCGAATGGCTCACGGGCAGTTCGTACCGGGTCGACAGTCTCAGCCACCTGCTCGTCGGTCGTCTGACGAATCAGAACCTGTTCGGTACCGGCAAGCTCCTGGACGGGACGCTGGTGGCCTATGTGCCGCTCGCCGGGCGGGTTCGCAGCCAATATTCGGCGCGGCTCCAGTACGTCGATCCGCATTGGCTCGGCTCCAAGCGCATGTTCGCGATCGCGGGCATGTCGGGTGGGGAGTCGGACGTCGAGAATCTGGATGACGAGCGCTTCAGAACGGAGAACTTCGGACTCGATCTGACGTTCGGCCGCCGCATCTTCGATTTCTCGTACGTGAGCCTGTTCCTTCGCTACAACCCTCTCATCGAAATCGACAGCACGCTCATCAATCCCGATGGCAGCGTCGAGCATCACCGTAACTCGTTCGACAACTACGCAGTCGCTCTGAACTACGGCTGGAACTCGGAAGACGATCCGTACTTCCCCACGCGCGGCTCGCGAGCCTCGCTGAGCTGGACGTGGGCGTCTACTGCGGACGACACGAGCATCGACGGCGGGCTGCGCAAGACCTGGACGACCGACAACGGTACGTCCTGGCTGGTGCAAATCGCGGATCCGCCCGGCACGGAGTATCGCGGCACGGTCGAGGAGACGTTCGAATGGATGGGGGGTTTTGCGCGACCGATTGCAGGCACCGACGGCGGTGAAGTGCGGCGCGGCCGCTGGTATGTCCTGGCAGGGTACACCCCTATCGGACTGAACCGCAGCGGCGACGACCGGAAAGAGTACGGACTCAAGATCGGTGTCCGTCTGGAAACGCGTTCCTTCGGCATCGCCGAGTTCTATGTCATCGGCTCCGTGTTGGACACCAACCGGAGGGACGAGTGACGCGGCAGCTGTGGGTGGCGTGGCTGCTGTTGGTGAGTGCGACTGCTCAGGCAGCCGAGCTGACCCACTTCGTCGCCGACCGGAAGATCGGCGCGCGAGTCCAGGCGCTGACCTTCCCTGAATCGTTGCCGAAGGATCTGCGCAGCGGTCTCACCAACCGACTGCTGTTGCGTGCGAGCTTGCTGCAAGGTGAGCAGTCGCGCGGCATGGCCTCCGTCGAGATCGCGCTGAAGTACGACCTGTGGGACGAACGATTCAAGGTCGAGCTGACGATCAACGGCGCGGCGGCGAGTGCTCCTGGTCTGCGTACCGTCGAGGAAGCGGCGGCATGGTTGAGCGACCTGCGCTTGCCCGGACTGTTCGACATTCCCGCCGGCGGCGGCACATTCACGTTGAAGGCGGAGGCACTGCTGAACCCGATCGAGCACGAGCGGTTGGAGCGAATCCGCGAGTGGGTCAAGGAGAACAGTCGTTATGTGCCGCTCGATGGCGCGGCGCGTGGGACGACGCCGGAGTCGGGCTCGAACGCCATTTTCAATCGGATCTTCGACCAGTACGCCGCGGGAGACGACGTTGCAGCACAATGGCGGCGCGAGATCGTGTCAGCGCCGTTCACTGTGAGTCATTGACCGTCGCCGTAGATCGCCTTCTTGTCGATCCCGAGCTGACTCATGCGCCGGTGCAGGTAGGTTCTGCGGATTCCCAGCTCGAGCGCCGTCTGGCTTACATTGCCGTTGTTCTTCTGCAGCACCTTCAGGATGTGGTTACGCTCGGCCTCGTCGCGAAACTTCTTGAGCGACGCCGGCGCGCTCTGCGCTCCCGGCGGCTGTTCAGCGGCCGCGATCTCCTCGGGCAGGTCCAGCAAGGCGATGCGTTCGCCGCTCATGATGACCATGCGCTCGATCGTGTTCTGCAGCTCGCGGACGTTGCCGGGCCAGCGGTACAGCTGCAGCTCCGACAGCACTTCGTCGTCGATGATCTTCTCGCGCACGTTGTTCTTCGCGCAGAGCTGCGCGGTGAAGAAGCGGGCGAGGAGGGGAATGTCGTCGGTTCGCTCGCGCAGGCTCGGTACGCGGATCGGTACGACATTGAGCCGATAGTACAGATCTTCGCGAAAGCGGCCGTCGGTCACGAGCTGGCGCAAGTCCTTGTGCGTTCCGGACACTACACGCACGTCGACGCGCAGCGTCGTATCGGAGCCCAGCTTCTGCAACTCACCGCTTTGCAGGACCCGCAGGATCTTCGCCTGTGCTGCAGTCGACAAGTCGGCGATCTCGTCCAGGAATATCGTGCCCCGATGCGCAGCCTCGAACAGGCCGCGCTTCGCGCCGGCGGCGCCGGTAAACGCGCCGCGCTCGTGCCCGAACAGCTCGCTCTCCAGGAGTGTGTCCGGAATCGCAGAGCAGTTGACCTTGATGAACGGCGCCGCAGCGCGCTCGCTGTTGGCGTGGAGGGCACTGGCCACCAGCTCCTTCCCCGTGCCGCTCTCGCCGGTAATCAGCACCGTCGCCTGTGTCTTCGCAACGCGCAGCACGTCGGCGATGACTCTGCGTATCGCAGGTGAGTCGCCGATGATCTGCTGCGTCGATGAGGACAGGGACTCGATCCGCCGCAGACGCTCCTGGAGCGACACGTGCTCGAGACAGCGCCTGACGACCGTGGCGAGCTTCTCTGCACTGAACGGCTTCTCGACGAAGTCGAAGGCACCGATGCGCACGGCCTGCGCTGCCTGCGTCAGGCTCGCGTGGCCCGAGATGAAGATCGTCGGAATCGCAGCGTCCGCCTGAATCTTGCGAAACAGCGTGAGGCCATCGACGTCGTCGCCGAGACGGATGTCGAGGATGACCACGTCGACTACGTGCTCACGTAGCGCGCGCAGTGCTGCGGGAGCATCGTGGGCAGCGATGACGTGCAGGCCTTCCGGAACGAGTGCGAGCTGCACGGCCGCGCGGATGTTCTTCTCGTCATCGACGACCAGGACGCAGGGCTTGGCAGGCAACGCGCTCATGCGGGCAGGCGGGGCAATGTGATCAGAAACAAGGGCCGGCTGCTGCGTTCCTCGTAGCGAATCTCGCCACCGTGCTCGACCAGGATCTTGCGCACGATCGCCAGGCCGAGACCCATGTTGTCCTTGCCGTTGCGCCCCGAGACGTAGGGCTCGAACATGCGCGCGCAGATCTCCGGCGGCACCGGCACGCCGTCATTGGCAATCGTCAGCTCGACGACATTGCCGTGCTCGGCCAGTGCGGCATCGAATGTCACGGCAGTACCAGGATTCGCTTCGACGCCGTTGCGCACGATGTTGGCGAGCACTTGACGGAACAGCGCGGCATCGACGCTGGCGCGCACGTCCGGCGGACCCGCCACGCGGTAGCGCATATCGAAAGCGGCGGCGAGCGCTTCGAGATGATGCGGGAGCAGAGTAGCCAGGTTGACCTCGGCCGGCTGGATGCGCGGCAGCCTGGCGAACTCGCTGAATCGTTCGACGAGATTGCGCAGATGCTGCAGCTCCTCGCCGATCATCGTTTCCGTACGGGCGAGCTGTGCGCTGAACTCGTCCGATGGCATGCTCGAGTGCGCCTGGCGCAGCGATGTCACGAGCACTTCTATCGGCGTCAGCGGATTGCGGATCTCGTGCGCGAGCATGCGCGCCAGTGCTTGCCAGGATGCCATTTCTTCGAGATACGAGACTCGTTCACGCTGCGTGACCAGCTCGCGGAACGCCGCGCTGTACGCCCGTGCGACGCTACGGCTCACCAACGCCGCCAGCGCCACTGCCAGCAACAGCGTGGCAACCACGCCGACTGCGAAGTATGTCTTCAGTGAGCCGAGGACTTTTTCCTTCACGACCTCCGGACGAGCGTAGACCTGGCGCAGTTCCTCGACCTGTTCGAACTGGCGGCGATACAGATCGCGCTGTGCCGGATCGAGGTCACGCAGCGTCCGCAGATTGCGGGACTCGTCTTCCAGTGCCTGCACGACTTGCGCGTTGAAGCCGAGATTCAGGCTCGTCTGCAATGCGCGATCCATGAAGTAGAAGGCCCCGAGCAGCGGCACGAGCGTCGCGACCAGGATTGCGAGCAGCAGCAGCAACGCGACGCGTCGATCGGTCATCAGCGGTGCGGGGAGCGGACTCATCGTTGCAGTCATCGTAGCGCAAAACTAAACTGCGCCGCGTGATTGCGGCAGTGTCCACGAAAGTGGACACGTGGTAGCAGCCGCGCATCGGTTACTTCTTCTGGCGTCGCTGCAGGAACACGAGATTGCGGTGCTCGCCGTCCGCCAGCACCAGCTCGCCGCCGTAGTTGCGAACCTCGTAGTCGAACACGAGGCCCAGCGCTTCGAGATCGATCTGCCGTCGGTTCGCGCCGAAGTCTCCTTTACTGTCGAGCACGTGGCCTGACACGTCCTTCTTGTAGTAACGGAACTGCGCGTCGGGCGTGAATTCGAGGCGCTCGTTCGGTCGCAGGTTGGATCGACCCTGGACGCTGCGCACTTCCCACACGCCCCAGAGCTTCGCGATCGGCGAGCGGCGCTGCCGCGGCTCGCCCGTGTGTCCGGACAGGAATGCGAAGCGCTCTTCCAGCGAGTAGGCGAGCAGCCGTTCCTTGTCGAACTTCGCGTCCTTGTCGTTGCTCAGCTTGATGGAGAGTGCGTGCACCAGCTGATATGCCAACTCCTGGTCGTTCTCGAGGTGGTGCGCCGTCGTCGCCCGGCGTAGCACGGTGAATTCGTCGATGAGTAGATGGCCCAGCTTCATTGCGTCGCTGGGTCTTGCAGATGGCGGGAAGGCATCGATGCGATCCGCTTCCACGATTCCCGAATTCTGTGGAACGTATTGCAGCTGCAGGGACGCCAGGGGCGCACCGTCGGCAACCGGGCGCGCCGGCAGATCCGCATCCTCGCGGCTCTTGGCGAGCGCGACGAACAACGCGCCACCCTTCGAGCTGAGGAAGACCGTGGGCAGTTTGATCTTCACGGTCCGTTCGTTCTGCCAGCCCAGCAGAGTATCCGGCACGCCGTAGACACCCGCGACGTTGTAGCCGGGTCGCGGAGTGATGCTGATCGTGAGGTCGTGCGCCAGCTCGCTCACCATGAAGTCGAACTCTTCGCCGAATACCTGCTCCACGTCGCTCTGATCGCGCATGAAGAACAGGTTGCCGCCGCGGACACTGCCGACTGTGGTGGCGAGCTCGGCGTCGAATTGCACGCCGACGCCGATGGTCGTGAGGCCGATGCCCTCGCGCGACATCGTGCGCGCCATGTTCATGAACCCGTGCTCGTGCGTGTTGCCGACGTTCGGCCGCTCGTCCGTGAACAACATCAGGCGGGTGACACCCTCGAACTGCTGGCCACTCTGCCGGGCGACTTCGTAGCCGAGCTGCAGCCCGGCCTCCATCGCAGTCGAGCCGGAGCTCTCGATCTCCATGATGCGTCCCCGGGCGACCACGCGATTCTCGGGATCGATGTCGATCGGCTCGAGATGCACGCGTGCGCTGTCGCCATACAGCACGATCGAGAGCCGGTCCCCGTCGCGCAGATGATTGACGACCTCGAACAGGCTGGTGCGTACGAGCGCGAGCGGCTGGCCGTTCATCGAGCCGGACTTGTCGACGACGGCAACGAGGTTCAACGGCTTTCTGCGCCAGCCCTCGCTCTGCACGTTGGTCGCAAAGCCGAGACCGAGCAGATAACGGGCCTCGGGATGCGCGATCAGGTTCGCGTCGATCGATTCTGCGATCAGACAGAACACTTGCGCGCAGGGCTTGCTGCTCTCGATGACGACGCTGTGCTCGCTGATCAGTCCTTCGGCAGTGAACGTCTCCGGATGCGGGATGCGTGCCTGCTCGACTTCGCCGCGCAGGTAGTTGACGTCCTTCGCGCCGCCTTGCGTGACGAAAGCGCTGCCGGTGACGATGACTTCCTGGAGCTGTTTCTCGCGATCCTGATCCTGAGGAACCGCGAGGGCTGGAGAAGATGTACCGATGAAGAAGACTGCGAAGGACAGAGCAATCGCGCGCGTGCTGGACGTTCTCATGGTCGGCTCCCGTGTCTTGTTGACCTTGCAATCGCCGCCGGAGCGATTCGAGCGTATGCCCCGCAGATGCGCGCGCAGGATCAGCAGATGTACGGTGCCGCGATTCACTTTCTGTTCACGTCCGTCGGCGATTTGCGTGCTGGGCCGAACATGCTGGGTTCTGCGCACGTGTCGACGAAGAATCTGTCAAATCGGCTCACCGTTGGTCGATTCAGTCAGCCTTAAGCGACCGGCCAATAGAGTGTGCTCCATGGAGATCTGAAAGGAGCGAAGCATGGCAACGCTGACTGAGATCGACATTTCGGAATCGCGCAAGGTCTTCGATTCCTGCGACCGCAACGGCGACGGCTTCATCGATACGGCCGAATTCCACACGTTGCTGGAGCAACTGGACGGCGACGTCACCAGCGCCGAATGTCAGCTCAACTTCGAGGCCGCGGATACCGAAGGCGACGGCTACATCGGGTTCAAGGAGTTCGTCGCCTGGTGGACGAACTAGCGAGCCGCTCGTGGCTACTGGTTCGCAGCGGCGGTGCCGGTCCGTCGCTCCCCCGTTGCATCACGCCCGCGTTCAAAGACCGGAAGCTCGATGTGCATGGTCAGACCGCGGTCCTCGTTCCGCGTGGCCCAGATTAGTCCGCCATGGGCTTCGACGATCGATCGACTGATGGCGAGTCCCATCCCCAGCCCCTGCGGCTTGCTGGTCACGAAGTGCTCGAACATGTGCTCAAGGGCGGGTTCCTCCACACCGACTCCGCTATCGCAAACCAGAATCTCGACGCGACCGGTCGCAAGCCGCCGACTCTCGATTTGAATCTCGCGCGCGGTTTCGCCACCCAGTGCAATCGCCTCCGCGGCGTTGATCATGAGATTGATGAGCACTTGCTGCAGCTGTACGGCGTCGCCTAACACGTAGCCCAGACCCGCGTCGCGCTTGAATTGCGTACGGATCCGTCGCTGCCGCATTTCGCTCTCCAGCAGCCGCAACATGTCCTCGATCGCGGTGTTGATGTCGACGCGCTGGCGCACCGGCGGCTCCTTGCGAAACAGCGCGCGCAAGCGGTGCAGGATCTGCGTGGCACGGTCTGCATCGGCAATCACGTCCTCGAGTGCTTCGCCCGCTTCTGACTCCGCCACGCGACCCGAGATCAGTTGCCTCGCGGCCCCCGCATTCATGCTGATGGCAGTCAGCGGCTGGCCAAGCTCATGGGCAAATGACGCCGTCATCTCGCCGAGCGTAGTCACTCGCAACGCGTGGGCAAGCTCGTCGCGCTGTCTGTGAACCTCGTCTTCGGCTCGGACGCGACGCTCCTCGCTCTGCGCGCGCAAACTCTCGGCCCGGCGGCGCTGAGCACGGCTCACGAGCAATCCGACGAGCAGCCCGCTTTGCAGCAGAAACGCAGCAGCGCCTGCCAGGATGTACCACTTGTACGAATACCAGATCGAGAGGGGCCGATAGTTGACCTGGCTGTCTGCGGGAAGCCGTCGTTCGTCCATGTCCCAGCGATCCAGTTGCCGCCAATCGAACAGATTCCTGTGAACGCTCGCGCTCGTTATCGGGATGCTCGAAAGCGGCTCGCCCCGCAGGATGCGTACACCGATTGCAGCTGTCTGCTGACCGAGGCTTTCGACACTGTAGACATACCCGCCCACGGCCCCTCGGCCCACGTATTGATCGACGGCGACGTAGACCGGCGCGTTGGCCCCTCGCGCGATGCGCGTCAATGCCTCGTGGGGAATGAACGCCTCGCCCCTGCCATCCACGAACACCGTCAGATAGTAGATGATGGAATTCGAGGGCAGGGCCGACACCTTGCTCAGCAACTGCTCCATCGACAGCTGGTCCAACCAAGTGATTTTCAGGCGGCTCTCCCAGGCCGTCAGGTCGCGACGCGCACCGGCCTGGATCTGGCGATCGAATCTCGATGTACCGCCGATGACGAAAACGTGTCTCGTTGCTGGCTGCAGCCGCAGCGCTACGTCGAGAGTTGGCGCGAAGTCTCGCTTCACGAGCACACCCGTCACATTGTCCGGCAGCGACAGCTTCTCGACGTCGCTTGGATTCGCTCCGCAGAAAACGATAGGCACACCGGGGAACAGCGCATCGGCATTGCGCAGGAGAAAATCGAGGGACGGCTCCATCACCGCGATGATCAGGTCGACCTCGCGGCCCTGGTACTTGCGGCGGAAATAATCACGCAGGACGTCCTGGTAGTCGGAGCCGCCGAATTGCGAGATGTTGAGCGACTCGCTGTAGAACTCGACCTGCTCGTGGAACTCGGCGCGGAGCACCTGTTGAATGTTGCGGTTGATGACCGCCATGCCCGGCAGGTCCTTGTCCTCGTCGAAAACCAGGAGCACTTGCGGGCGAGCCTGCGCCGGTCCGGCCAGCGCGCACGCGACGAGCGCGACGAGCAACAGGCCGCAGAGCTGTTGGCGGAAAATGTCGCTGCGATGTATCACAGCGTCCCATCCGGTTGTCGCCTTCCGGGCGATGGCTGCAATGATAGTGCTATCGCTCGTGGACGCACTAGCGGTCTGTCATGAGCTGGTCGTGGATGAGCTGATACGAGTCTGCGGAGATGGCCATTGGACCCTGGAACGGCCGGTCGAGGCTGACGATCACGAACAGCACCATGGCGACGAAACCCGCCAGGCCCGTCAGCAGAACGGCCTGAAAGCGCACATCCTCGATGTGAAAGAAGAGGCACAGGAGCAGGCAGCCCATCGCGCCGGGGAGCAGCACGAACCACATGACTCCCGGCAGCTCGGTGTTCACGGCATCCAGCCGCGCGTTGCGCGCGGCAATCAGGCCGTTGTAGGCATCCAGAGTCTGGGCATGGAGGACCTTCTGCGATTCCGACGTCGGCTCGAAGGGAAAGAGCTGCGCCTGGAAACGATTCAGCCATTCGACGCCCATGCGCGGAACTCGTCCTTGGCGTTGTTCGGGCCAGGCTTCTTCGATGACTTGGATCGTGTAGCCACGCAGCACTGCGCGCATCTCATCGCGCTCGCGCTGCGGGTATCCGCCGAGGTCACGCCACAGGATCGCGATCGCTGTCGCCTCTTGGGACACCGTGCCCGATACCTGCGAGTGCTTGCTCCACACGCTTACAGCAGTCAGAGCAGCGACCAATCCATACAGCACCATGGCCGACTGCATCACCGCGGCGCCGAGAAAGAGAGAGGCATCGGTGTCGATGTGGAGCCGAGGCAAGACCCATCGCCGCAGTGTCGAGAGGCTCGCCAGCGCGAAGCCGATGAGCCAGGCGTTCAGGACGACCGCCAGCGCCCACAGCGGTAGCGAGAGCAGGAAATCGATCATGACTTGCCGACGATAGCCGAGACCTGTCGCCGGCCGACATGAGACCAGCGGCCTGCTCCAGTGCCCCAAACACTGATTGCACTGGTCGCGGATTCAGCACCGATTCAAGCTGCACGCTCTATGATTGCTCCGGAGAACAACAAAACGGGGGTCGAATGGAAACTCACGAGCGACTGCACGCGCTGGATGCGCTACGCGCCTTCGCGCTGTTCCTGGGCATCTATTTCCACGCCAGCTTGTCTTTCATGCCTGGCCTGGACGAGTGGGTCGTCACCGACACGTCCACCAGTGCGGCGATCTGGATCGTTTCCGGCTTCAGTCACCTGTTCCGGATGTCGCTGTTCTTCTTCATCGCCGGCTACTTCGCGCGGCTGGTTTATCATCGCAAAGGTTTCAGTTACTTCGTACGCGACCGCGCGAAGCGCATCGGTTTGCCTTTGCTGATGTTCCTGCCAGTGATGATTCCGCTGCTCGGTCTCATCTGGGTATGGGGCGCACAGGAGAGTCACAGGACACTCGCTCCTCCACCGCCTCTCAGCGTGCGCCAGTTTCCGCTGACGCATCTATGGTTTCTCTATTACTTGCTGTGGATGTACGTCGTCGCACTCGCGGGACGCGAGCTGGTGGTCCGGCTGCTCGACCGCTCGGAGCGCATCAGACAGTTTCTCGATAGGGCGTTGCTCACGCTGCTGAAGCGGCGCGTAGCACCGTTCGCATTCGGATTGCCGCTCGCAATGGTCGCGCTCGCAGTGCCCGAATGGAATCCGTCGACGGCGATTCCGACTCCCGACAAGTCGCTCGTTCCCCAGCTCATACCGATGGTGGGCTTCGGAACTGCATTTGTCGTCGGCTGGCTGTGCCAGCGCAACATGTCGACTCTGACGACGATGGCGGAGCGAGCGACGTCGTCGCTGTGGATTACGTTGCCCTTCTTCGTGGCCACCGCCGCGTTTGGTTTCGCTCTCGGCAAAGGCGTCGTCCCTGCGCCGTGGCTGCCGCTCGCAAGATTCGGCGCCGGGCTCTGCGTTGCGCTCACCATCTGGTACTGGAACCAATTCCTGGTCGGCTTTGCGCTCAAGCATCTTGCGGCGCCGAGCAGCCTGCGCAGGTACCTGGCGGATTCGTCGTACTGGTTGTATGTCGCGCACCTGCCGCTGGTGACTGCGCTGCAAGTGATCGCGTTCCGACTCCATTGGCATTGGAGCATCGAGCTCACGCTGATTCTGACTATCAGCGTCGCGCTGTTGCTGCTGAGCTATGCGCTCTTCGTTCGGTCGACGTGGTTGGGCGCGATCTTGAATGGCGCGCGTCGTCCGCGGCGAGCGCTGGAGGAATCCGTGGCCAAGGTGCCCGCTTAGGGAAGCCGCGCCACCTTCGGGATGTGCTCCAAGGCATCGTCCCAGTTCGCCTTGCTGGCGAAGAATATGTGCGCGTCCGGTCGAATGAGTACGTCGGTATCGAGACTGCCGGCAGGGACCTTGAGGAGCTTGCCGTCCATCTGCAGGTCCGGAAGCGCAGATCCGCAGGTCGAACAGAAGCAGTGCCGGTGACGCGTGTTCGGCAGATTGAAGACCCTCACCTGGTCCTGTCCGGAGAGCCATTTCAGCGTAGCCGTCGACGAGAACAGATTGGCACCGTGAGCCGATCCAGTGTCCTTGCGGCAGCGCCGACAATGGCAGAGATAGAAATTCTCGAAGTCCCCTGCGACTTCGAAGCGGACGGCGCCGCACAGGCATGAACCGGAATGCTTGTCGCTCATCTCTCGCTGCCCTCGCGTGCAGGACCGTAGAGAACACGGCCGGGGCGGGCACGGGTCATCCGTGCATTCTCGAACACAACCTGTCCGTTGATGACCACGAGCGATACACCTTCAGCGTACTGATGCGGTTTCTCGAAAGTGGCCGTGTCGCGCACGGTGTCGGGATCGAAGACGACGAGATCCGCCTTGAGTCCTTCTTTCAGCAGCCCGCGATCGGCCAGGCCGAGCCGCTTGGCAGGAGACCCCGACATCTTGCGAACCGCATCTTCGAGCGTGAGGACCTTCAGCTCGCGCACGTAACGGCCCAGAACCCGCACGAACGTCCCGTAGGAACGCGGATGGGGGCTGGCCTGACCGTAGATCGGAATCGACCCGTCCGAGGCAATCATCGTCACCGGGTGTTGCAGAATGCGCTGCAGGTCGTCCTCGTCGATCGCATGGAAGATCGCCGCGCATTCGCCTTGCTCGATCATCCACAGCACCGTGTCGGCCGCGTTCTCCACCGTTGGCTCGAGTTTGCGTGCGATCGTCACCTGGCTCAGTCGCTTGCCGGCGAGCGACGAGTCCCATTCGCAAGCGGAAATCTGCACGTTGTGCGGATCGCCGCCGCCGCGCTCTTC
>Ga0075421_100005664_pt1 | contig 15133 bp, 12 predicted proteins | sample SoiMetdeltSBSDD5_FD_75292 | JGI IMG/M metagenome (GOLD analysis project Ga0075421, IMG submission 75292) | Bulk soil microbial communities from a Populus tree surrounding site in Tennessee, USA - Soil MetaG P. deltoides SBSDD5 | ecosystem: Environmental > Terrestrial > Soil > Tree plantation...
CGGAAGCTCCAACGGCGAGTGTATTGCCCTCGCCTGCTCCAGCTTCATTTGAGCCGTTGATTACGTCGTTGTTTGGCGATGGGAACTGGAAGTCAGCTAACGACACGCAGTTTGTTAGCATGGGAAGTTCGCGTGTACTCAAAGTTGGGGATTCAGTGCAGACTGACGATAACAGCGCCGTTCTGCTGAAACTCGCAGAAGGCGTCACCGCTGAGGTCCATCCTGGAACCGAGATCAGTCTCAATGAGATAGCCGTCGAAACGGGCAAGTTACACGTTGCACTCAATCAGAACGCTGGAAGTTCGTATCATTTCATCCATCCGACCGATAAAACGCAGATTAATGACTACAAGGTCATCACGCCCGTTGCCTCAGCGACAGCAACCGGAACACAGTTCTGGGTAATGGAGATGGAAAAGGGCTGGTGCTTCCTTTCTACTGAAGGCAATGTGGATATTGATCTGGGTGAACCAGATGATAACCCCTTGGACGATAACTATCTTATCCACGCGACAGACGGCAAGGGCCTGCTCGTGGACGCTGACCAGAAAGTCTCAGACTGCCAGATCGACGACCTCCCAGATGCACTGACCGATGGTATCAAGCTGCTGGTTGTCGATGAGCCGACACCAACACGGTCTGCGGTTGTGGGAGGAAGCACAGGTGGCTCAGGGACAGGAGGGGGCGGTCAACCAACCAGTGCGCCAAGCGGCGATGCATGTGCCAACAACGGCGGCGTCCAGTGGACGGGGGACACGTGTATTTGTCCTGGTATTGTGGATCACGTCATAGTCTGTATGGACGGCACCAAGCTCGATAACCCAGGAAGTGATCCTTGTGATCCGCAGCGATCTTGCAGCGGCACCACTGGTGGGAGCGGCGGATCAGGCGGAAGCGGTGGAGCGGGTGGAGGTTGTGGTTCTTGCGGAGACTTTACGGATGGCCCATATCCTAATTGTCCAGGATCATGTATTAGCGGTTGCGAACAGTGGTATGACTACTATGATTCCTGTGGGAATTACTGCTATTCTAATTTCTTTTGCGGCTAACCCTGGTTCTTAGAAACGTAAGAACCATGCCCTCAGGCGCATCCTATATTCGGATGCGCCTGAGTGTTTCTTAGCTTGCATGTAGTTTATAAAGCTGAGTTATCATTTAAGTTGAAGTCCATTTAGCAGTCTTGGCAAGAGACTGCTAAATGCGATACAATTTCTATTGAAAACCTTTGTTGTGGAGGGTTGCGATGCCAATCTACGCTTATGAGTGCAAAGACTGCGGTGTGCGGTTTGAACGTCGCCAGAGCTTCAGCGACGAGCCGATTCGAGTTTGCCCGGAATGCGAGGGCACGACTCATCGGCTGATTCAGCCTGCGGGCGTGATCTTCAAGGGGTCAGGTTTCTATGTGACCGATAATCGCGGCAAGAGCGTGGCGAGCACAACTAAGAGCGAGAACGGCTCAACAGAGGGCAAGTCTGAGACAAAGACCGAAGGGAAATCCGAAGCCAAGAGCGAGTCGAAGGCAGAAGCCAAACCCGCTAAAGCGGCGAGCACCACCGACTAACCCTATCGCAGCCAGTATAGAAATCACAAGGGCTGAGCATTGCTGCTCAGCCCTTTTTTGATTTCAATCCGTGTACCCAAACATAGAGAAGTTTAGAATAACTGGAGCGTCCCCGTATGCGGGACGATCTTTTGCTGGTAATTTGTGACCAGTTGCAGCAGCTTACTATGAAGGTCCTGCCAATCGGTACTTTCAAGGATGCGCTGCATCGAAGCCAGGTTATCGGTAATACCGCCCGTCAGCATCTGAGGACACTCGCCATAGATGGTGAACCAAGCTTCGGTGGGTTGGAGTCCCAACCGCGTAATCCCTGGTACGAACTCCCGGACGACAAATTCGAAGTATTCCGCATCGCGGCCCGGCTGAATATCCCACGTCATCAACAACTTCACCATGATGGCTTTCGTTATCCTTGTGAGGCAGCGATGGTTGAGCAAACGAAAATAAATATAACTACACCCTATGAGCCATAAGCCATACGCTGCTGCTAGCCTTGTCTCTTGAGGATCACAACCTGTGTCTCCTCTGCTAAGTTACTAGACGTTACTTTGAGTGTATCTATTTCTTCCGCAGATGACACACCCATCTCGGAGAGGAATTTGTCAAGCGGATCAAGTTCAAGACTCGACTCGTGAATCTGGTAATGCATCGGTATGACAAGGGATGGCTCAATCACGCTGATGACCTCGGCGGCTTGCCCACTGTTCAGGGCTTTACCCCCACCCACAGGAACCAGTAGCACGTCGATGGGGCCAAGCGCTTCGATTGCTGTCTGATTCGGTACATGATCAAGATCGCCCAGATGCGCGACGGTGTAATCCTGAAACTGGAATAACCAGATAATATTCTCACGCGGGGTGGCGTCGTTAGGATTATAGGTCTGCACCCCGGTCAGAAAGACCCCACCGATCTCATATTCGCCGGGTCGGTCAAGAAAGTAATTGGCCTTCTTCACCGTGAAGGCGGCATTGTGGCCCGGTGCGTCGTGGCTTACTGTTACGATGTCACCCTTGAGATTTAGCTCGCCGAGGCCCAAACTCGGATCGTAGGGATCAGTGATAATGGTTGCTGCGTTGCGCTCTGCCAGACGAAAACAACTATGCCCAAACCAAGTAATATCCATTTTTCCCATGCTCCACAGTGAGGTTAACAATAAGAGTCAGGCTGGCAGGAATTATACCCCGGCACTGAGGCTGTCGCCAGTACAACACAGCAGATAACCGATAGCATATGGTTGATAGCTTTAAGCAAAGAATCCTATACTATTTCTCACAAGCTGAAGTGCTGAGATGCTGAACTGCTGACAAGATGTTGGCGTGATTTGCAGATCGATCATATAACAAGCGCGTGTCCGCAATCAATAACGGGCGACGGAGCGAGCAGCTATGTGGCGTAAAGAGATCGAGGTCATCCTGGCACGGCAATTGGCGAGCTACCTTGCGCTGCCGATCTTTATCGTAGATGTGGAAGGTAATCTCCTGTTCTACAACGAGCCTGCCGAGGATGTTCTAGGGCGGCGGTTCGAGGAAACAGGTTGGATGGATTCAGAAACCTGGAGGAACGCCTTCGGCCCGGTTGACGAAGAGGGCTGTCCGATTCCGGCGTCGGAGCTTCCTCTGAACCGTGCTCTAAGACTCAAGCGACCCGCCCACCGCCGCTTATGGCTCCCTGACAAGAAAGGTGGATTTAAGGCGGTCGAAGTGACCGCGTTCCCGCTTGCGGGCATCGGAGATCGGTTAGTCGGAGCAGTCTCAATCTTCTGGGAGCAGGACTCACAGGAGAAAGACGACGGATGAAAGTCACCTTATGGGGCACACGTGGATCGCTGGCATCGCCGGGGCCGGAGACCGCTCGTTACGGCGGCAATACTTCATGCGTCTCTGTCGAAGATGGCAACGGATCGCTGCTGGTGTTGGATGCAGGGAGCGGCATCCGGCGGCTGGGTATGGGGGCTGCATCGAAGTATAAGCGCATCGACATCCTGCTGACGCATCTACACCTGGATCATATATTGGGACTAGGGTTCTTCAGCCCACTATTCAACCCGGCTTTCGAAACACATATCTGGGGGCCTGCCAGCGTCCGGGAAACGCTCATATCCAGGCTGATGCGTTATCTCTCGCCGCCATTATTCCCCCTTCATCTTACGGAGCTATCATTCAGCCTTCACCTGCACGATGTTCCTTGTGCAGCTTGTGAGATTGGCGAGTTTCAAATTGAGTCCTCGTTGATTTGCCATCCGGGCGCAACAGTGGGGTATCGCATCACACATACTAACGGCAAGGTGTTAGCCTATATGCCCGATCATGAACCTGCCCTCGGTGCGGTTGAGTATCCACTACCCCCGGAGTGGACATCAGGCTACGACATCGCTCAGGACGCTGATCTCCTTATCCATGATGCACAGTACACACCGCACGAATATGAAGATAAAGTCGGTTGGGGCCACAGCACCATTCAGCAAGGATTGACTTTTGGAGAATTGTGTGAGGTCAAGGAGTTTGTGACGTTTCACTATGATCCCGATCACGACGATGCGACGCTGGATCGGAACATCGGACAGGCAGTTGAAGAGATCAAGCCGCATTTTAAGGTCACACCGGGGCTGGAAGGCATGCGCTTCGATTTGAAGTGAGCAGACGGCTTTCAGCGGTCAACATTCAGTGAACGGCGGGGCGAGACATCCTGCCGTTTTTGATTTGGATCGACCGCAAAGAACTTGTTGACACGTATTTGCTATTGACCCTATACTGGCTAACGTCCAGCTATTCAGAGGGTTCTATCCTACGCTGCCCCGCAAATTAGGCACTTACATTGATATTGAGGAATGCTGCTATGAGGTTGAATTCTTCATTTCTTCAAAATGCGCTGCTGCCAACACTGTTCATAGCGGTTGCCGTTGTAGGATGTACCAATTCCACAAGTGAATCTTCACCAACGCCGACCGTCAGCGACATGACGGCCACACCCAACGTTACAGCACAACCTCTGCCAGAAGGCAGGATCGCTTTTACCGTCAAAGGCCCGAACATTGACATTTATGTCATGAATCCTGACGGCAACGATAAAATGCGCCTGACCGAGGACGATGGTATTGATAGTTGGCCCGTCTGGTCGCCTGATGGCATGAGGATCGCTTTCAACTCGCAACGTACAGGCGACGGCCACAGCCGTTTATATATTATGAATCCCGATGGTTCCGACCAAACGCCTCTCTTCCCTGACAGTACCTACGAAGACTTTCAGGCAACCTGGTCTCCCGATGGCAAACGTATCGCCTTTGTCTCTAGGCGTAGCGGTGACATGGAAATCTGGGTCGCTAATGCCGATGGTTCCGATCCCGTTCAGCTTACCGACAGCATCGGCTTTGACTGGCAGCCTCGCTGGTCACCGGATGGAAAGAAAATCGCTTTCTCCACACAGCGTGATAACAATTGGGAAGTCTACTCGATGAACGCCGATGGTTCTGATCCGACCCGGCTTACCGAAAGCGAAGGCTATGATGCGGAGCCTGCTTGGTCGCCAGATAGCACACGCATAGCCTTTGTCTCGACGCGGAATACCCACCGCGCTGTCTGGATTATGAACGCCGACGGCTCCGACCCCACTATCATGATTCCCGGCATGGAAGAAGACACTTTGCAGCCCGCGTGGTCGCCGGATGGGGAGTGGATGACATACACATTCGCCTCCGGGACGAATGGCGAGGTTTACATCACCCGCATAGACGGCATGGCTGCGCTGAAGGGATTCGAACCAGTCAACATCAGCCGCAACTTTCTGGACGATACCCAGTCTGCATGGCAGCCCTAGAAAAATGCACCCCTGCGTAAGGGCCGATGATGTGGGATCGCTGCTTGGAACCCGCTAATCGATTTACTCTCTCGTCACTGTACATTACACTAGAGGTAGAGAGAGTCTGCATGGGCATCCATCTAAACTGGGAAGTCGAATCCAATGTGGGGAAGCGTTCCATCAGGGAAGACCCCGCTGTCATTGCGGCACGCAAGAAGCGCGCCCGCCGGATTCGCCGCACACTGGCATCGGTTGGCCTTATCCTCTCGGTACTCCTGAGCGCGATGATGTTTCGGCTCAATCAGGTAGAGGCAAAGCGCCGCCAATATCTCGAAGCAACGGTAGCGGCAGAAGCGCTGGCGCTCCGGCTAGGGGATGAACGCGCCTTCATGCGGGCACAGGTGCAGAATGACTTGTGGCGGCAGGCACAGCATCGATCTTTCAGCACCTATCAGGCACTAAGCCGAACGCTCGAAATCGGGGAATCACCATCGGCGGTAGACATATCGGGCGATCAAGCGCGGGTGCGGCTGCCTATCAAAATGAATGGGAGCCAAACCGAGGCAATTTGGGTCTACGATTACACTGAAGATGGCTGGCTGCATGTTTCCACCGATCAAGAACCCTGGGGCGAGCGTACTCTCCAGGTAGAGCCTTTCTCGATTCTCTATCCCCCAACTGCCGAAGATCAAGTGAATGCTCTTGCACCGATGCTCACCCAATGGTGGTCGGCAGTATGTGAGGTGATTGATCTGTGCGGCGATCCGCCTGATCGCACCATCCTTATGACCAACGATCCCGGCGAGATGATTCGCTGGGCCGATGGCGATCAGCACACGCTGGTGATCCCAGCCGGTACGGATTTCGCATCACCCGCCGTGCGTGATGTGCTGCTTGAGGCGCTGGTCCACCGTTGGGCACTCGATGGGCTGCATCGCAAAGTGCCGCCCTACGAAGCGTGGGTCGCAGATGAAACCGCCGCCATCCTGCGTGATCGTATTGATAAAGACACAGAAAGCGGGCGCGTGATCGGCCCACTGTTCGCCACCTTCGATGATTCGTTGTGGCCGACCTTTTTGCGCACGTACCATGAGGGTGAGTTAGCTTCGGTTGCCCTCCATGAAGCTATGAAAAGCGCGGCCCCCTGCTGCCTGTCGAGCGGGTATTTCGAAGAGTATCTGACGCAATATCTTCGCTCAGAGGCATGGCTGCGAGCCTGGGAAGGCGATCACAGCGCTAGGCGTGCCGATTGGCACTGGCAAACCAGCCTCGCCTTTCTCGATCAGGAACGCCGCTTCAATGTGTATCCGAACGACAATATCATCGTGCAGCCGTTCGTGCTGAGCCGTGTCGATCCTGACACCATCACGGTTGCGGATGTGAAATACTATCAGGATATTGCATGGGTGAAGATCGTTGCGCGGCTCCAGGCACAGCAGCGAGGTGGCCCCCGTCCGAACCTATCTTCCTCACGACTTAGCGGGTACGTTCATGTATGGATTCCCTTTCGCTACGCCACCAGTCTTTGGGTTCATACCCTCACCACGCGAGAGTCGTGGGGCAGCGAAGCGACCATACAGGGCAATCTAGTTACACTGAATTACTATGGCCTTGACGAAGAATATGCCGAAGATTTCCTACATACCCTCGATCAAATCTCTGAGCGCATCATCCAGAATTTTGGCGTGCCCTCCCCTGCACCCATCGCAACCGTGAATCTCATCCCCACTACTGATCTACAAGCCTTTCCGGGGATCGATCCAGAGCACTTGATGATCGTAATCCCTTCGCCCTATGTTGCGTGCTGTTTGGGTATGGAAACGGCGCAATCTTACCTGATCGAGCGCTCCACAATGGACCTTGAACGCGAGATTCTGGCTTATCGCCTGGGCCAACCAGGCGGTGTGGATCAGCAGCATCCGCTCATCGAGGGGGTGCTGCGAGTACAGGCTAAACACATTCTCGGCAGCGCCCCACCGCTCGAAGTAACACAGGACGAGTTTGTTCCCGTTACTTCCCCCAATGATCTGTGGTCAGCAACGCTATGGGATTATGCTGGAGTCGCGCAGCCACAGGCCAACGCGAACATTCTTGCAGGGGAGGCCCTGATTACCGAGGTCGTCGATCAGTACGGCACGGACGCACTCCAATCTCTAATCGATCACCTGCTGACATCGACCAGCACAGATGACTGGCTGGAACAAAGCATCGGCGCACAGACAGCCGATCTATTCGATGCGTGGCAGACACGGTACACTGAACTTCTGGCGCAAGCACAACGCTGATCAGGTGGTAGCATAATTTCGATTATTGAGAGTCCGCAGCCTCCCGTAGGACAAACGCTCGGAAAGTTCCAGGAGGATGTCCCAATAACCAACTCAGTACATTGCCATTGCCCCAGAGTCCTGACACATCATAGTATCTAAACATGGCAATAAAAGCCTCGATCTGACCGGGAGCAAAGTTCGCCCCTTGAACGGATTTGGCCCACTCATCAAGCGAAATCTGTTCAGCCACGATGGGTCTTCCAAGAGTATCACTGAGTATCTCCGCCATTGTCCTCGGCGTTAAAACCTCACTCCCAACCAATTGATATATCGCGCCGATATGAGCGGAATCTCCTAGAATTTTCGCGGCCACATGAGCCAGATCATGAAGATCGATCATTCCGAATCGTGCATCAACCGAATACGGGACTCGATACACGCCGTCGCTTATTATCTTCTCCCACGCGCCCACAATATTCTGTATGTAGATTCCCGGCTGCAAGATCGTGTAATTGAGGCCAGAGCTTATCAGGGCTTCCTCGACTCTCAACTTTTGCCAGTGATGCGGCATCGACTCAATTTGAGGGTGGAGGACGGAATGATAAACAAAGTGCTCTACACCCACCTCGCGGGCTGCCTCGATTCCGATGAGTCCGATTTCGTGCTCTTGAAGGCTCATATTCGGGCAAATATGATAGACTCCATTCACATCGAGCAGTGCGTTGCGGTACGCAGCCGGGTCGCTCATATCGCCTATGATCACCGAATTTGCACCCAGCGACTTGGCAGCCGCAATGTACTCAGGGCGAAATACGAGAGCACGAACGATATTACCAGTTTGCTTCAACGCTCGGATTACAGCAAGCCCGGTTTTTCCTGCGGCCCCTGTGACCAGAATCATCCGTTAATCTCCTATGAGGTACTGTACACTATCATATGAGTCAGAAACTTTGAAATGTGGGCGTAGGGTTGGCGTTTGGAACCCGTCAGGAGATTTGGCTTCCAATGTTTGTACACTACACTAACATGGAGGAAGCGATTCATGGGCATCCATCTGGATTGGGAAGTCGAGTCCGATGTGGGCACAGCCTCCGTCGAAGAGGATGCTGCGGTCATTGCGGCACGGCAACGCAAGAACCGGAATCTTCGCCGCCTGCTGGTCGGCACGGCGGTATTCCTTGCGCTGATTGGGACCGGGGCCGTCTGGCGGCTGCACCAGGTAGGAAAGCTGCAACGAACAGCACTGGAAGCCGTCGTTGATGCCGAAACCCTGGCGCTGCGCCTCGGTGATGAGCGGGCCTTTCTTTCGACGCAAGGCCCTGCCAAGGAATGGCGTACCGAGCAGACCCGACGCTTCCGCAAGATGCAAACTTTCCGCGAGTCGGTTGCCGTAACAGGCGAGATTCTCGATGTGAGAATGGATCAAGATGAAGCACAGGTGACGGTCAGAGTCTCTGTGGGCGGTCAACCGGATAACGCGGTGTGGCTATACCAATATACAGATCGCGGTTGGCGTCACGTCGAAACTGTCTCTGAACCTTGGACTCGGCAAAACCGCCCTGTAGGTGAGATCACGCTGAGTTACTACTTACCTGATCAAGCGGCGGCTGACCTCGCAGAAACGTATTTCACCGGACAGTGGGCAAAGCTTCGAGAAGCGACTGGAATGGCGGTTGGGCCGGAGATCACGATCATAATCGACGGCGAGGCAAAATCACTGCGCTGGTACGACCGCGCGCACACTACTCTACTTATTCCTCCCGACGCCATCCCATCCTCTGTCTTCGAATTAGAAAGTGAATCGATTACGCACTTCATCGCCGATTTGTGGACTCGCCACCTGCTGCAAGGCGTTCAGGGTGACGATTGGCTCTCTGATCATCTCAACCAATGGCTGAGGGAGCAGATGATCCCTCCGGCGCGGGATTCATCAACCCTCTTTGAATCCTTGAACAAGGCTTTCGGCCCCAGTTTTACGCCGACTTTCATCGCGGAGATGCATCATCCTGGTCATACGACCGAGCACGCAATCACGGATGCCATGCGCGCTGGTGAGCCTCCTACCCAGCAGGGCGAGGCACTTAATGCCTACCTGGGCAACTTTCTGATGGCAGAGATCATTTACGAGTCACAGAACCCCGATGTCCCGGCAAGTGACATGCCGTTTGTAGATCGAGAGCGGGCGATCCAAACGGACGGCTTCTTTACCAACTTGAAGTATTATGGAACTAACCCGCCGCAAAGCATCACCGTTACAGAGACGCGGCACGTAGGTGATATTCTTTGGGCGCGCGCGCATCTTGTTTACGAATCGCCCTGGGGCGACAGCAGCCCCGGCGAGACAACGACCCTGGACGTATATGTGCCATTTCGGAATGTTGACGGCTACTGGGTTCATACGCGAGCCTTCCCATCTGACTGGGGTAAGGAACGAATCCAGCGTGGCGATTGGGTGACGATCAAGTATCATGAGTTAGACGCGCCAGAAATCGATGGCATGAACGACTATCTAGCGAAAATATATCTTCAAGCGGCGAGAGATTTCGGCCTTCCCGAAGCAGATACCGTTCCGCTCACCATTCAGATTGTGCCGGATTCGGTGGGTATGTCCTGGAACCGGATGCCGGGACGCCTCCCCGTCTTGACGATCACGTCAGCCTATGGAACGTGCTGCCTCGATGCACACAGCGCTCCTGAGTTTCAACGTTCGCTCGCAGCACAGATGATCGTGAGCGCCATCTATGCGAGGCGCGTCGGCGATATTGATCCCTACCCTGCACAGACCATGCGTGAGGTTGCTCTGCTCCGATGGGAGGCTGACCAGTTGGGAATCACGAGCTACCACTACACATCTGGCATTAATTTGACTCAGGATTCATCATGGCCGTCTTTGTTAGTCGATCTCTGGCAGCAGGATATGAGTTGGGATAATCCGCGTGACCGCTACTACGCTTATGCCAGCGTCCTTGGGATGGATGTGCTGTTCGACCTGATCACCGAGCGCTACGGCGAAGATGCCGTCGGTCGCCTCATCCCCCGGATGCGGATCGCGGCAGGGATGGATGACTGGCTGTATCAGGCGATTGGCGTGCACGCGAACGAGATTCAAAGCGACTGGCTGGCGGCCTATGCGGCCCGGCTCACCGAGCAGAATTATCGCCTAACCCCGTAGCGGAAAATCTGGAGTGTTTTATTGGAGTAGCAGTTGGGCATTCAACTGGATTGGGAAGTTGAATCGGATATCGGGCATGAGGAAGTCACCGAAGACCCGGCAGAAGCGGCGCTGCGCCAGAAGCGCGTCACCCGCACCCGGCGGCTCCTTGTCGGAAGTCTCATTCTGATCAGCGTCATCGGGCTGATCGCCTTTATCAGGCTGCGGCAGGTCGATAGTCAGAGACGTGCAGCGCTGGACGCGGTAGTTGATGCTGAAGCGCTGGCGCTGCGCCTGGGTGACGAAGCCAAGTTTATGGCCCTGCAAGGCCCATCCGATCAATGGCGCGCCGCGCAGATTCGCCGCTTCCGGGCGCTACAAACGATCAAGCCTCGGATTGTACCAAACGGTGACATTCTGGAAACCACGATTCGCGGCGACGAAGCTCAAGTGACCGTGCGGGTGATGGTCGGCACGACACCGGACAAAGCAGTATGGTTGTATTCATATACTGATAAGGGATGGAAGCATATTGCGACGACCTCCGAACCTTCAATGGAGGCCCGCCGCACCACCAAGTGGTTTACGATTATCTATCCCGCCGGGCAGGAAGCGCTTGCTCGGAGCGTCGAAGAAACGCTCGATCAGTGGTGGCAAGCTGCGCTGAAGAATCTGGATTACAGCGTTAGACCGCACCGCCTTCAGATTATCTTGGATCCAGAGGTCAGCAATATCCGGCTTGACTTTACAGAATCCGGGTTTGTCGCCCGCATGGTCGGTCTGATGCGCGATACGAACGGCGGCGAGTTAAGCAGCGTGGACGGTAATCTGCGCAAGCCACTTGCCCACGCCGCCGCGATCTTTTGGGCCTCGGAGGCAGCCGGACAGCGAATTTCGGAGCCAGAGGCCAATGGGGTGCGGTGGTTTGAGCATCAATTCAATCCTGAACAGCCTTCGTCAAATCTTTTCGATGCACTTGCCGAAGCATTTGGCCCAACTGTTATCCCTGAATTTTACGGTTACGTGCGAGAAAATCACCTGGATAGCATCACCGCGATGCGAAATGCCGTGCGTGGAAATGTACCGATTTTCGGAGGTTCCGATGTGCCTGTCTCGTATTTAACCAACTTCTTGCGCACCGAAGCATACTTTCGCCAGGAGGAGTTAGGACCGGATCGACGGGGCATTGGCAATGACACAGTGCGGGTATTTTTCGACCAACAACGCGGCAATCTAGCTAGGGGCATTTTGCAGCCTGTGTTTACACGTCCAGAAATCGACCCCAGCTTCATCGTCGTCTCAGATACCCGTCTCTTCAAGGATATTCTCTGGGCGCGCACGTCGATCAGCTACCGCAGTCCCGTCGAGGTTGGCAACCAGCGCCTGACCCGCGAGATTATCTATGTCCCGTTCCGACTGGTAAATGGAAAGTGGTTGCACACATGGGCGCAGCCATCCGATTGGGGTGTCCGCCTTGCCGACGAAAGCCAATCGGTTTACGAAGGCCAGTCGGTGACGCTGCTGTACTACAGTCTTGATGAGCCGATAGTCAATCCGGTCATGGGGGATGATCTACGCCCGATACTCGATGGTGCTTATCGCCAGATAGCTTTTGACTTCGGGCTAGATGACCCGCCGCGAATCTCCATCCCTATTGTCCCTGATCCGTTCAACATCGATGGTGCGCTCAAAGCTGAACCCGCCATTCAGCCGATTATCCCCTCTCGCTATACGATGTGCTGTGTGACGGATGAGGATCGCCCCCAGGAGACCATGCGCTTCGAAATAACGCGGCGGCTGATTGAAGAGGTATACAACTACCAGCGCGGCGAAACGCGGATTAACCCAACCTACACGGCGATGGATCAGGCGTTTCTTCAACAGGAACGATCTTGGATGAATGTGAGTACATCGGAGGATGGCTTCTATCTGGAATCGCCCTTCCTTGAGCCGGGATTAGCGCCAACTTCCCCAGAAGTGTTCTGGAATCGACCCTTGCTGTGGGATTCCGAACGGCAAATCATGCAAAGCCGGTTTGATATTCTGGCAGCACGCTGGCTCATTGCCATCCTGGAAGCGGACTACGAAGCAGCCACTGTTGAACAGATGATTAAGTACCTGCCCACTTCGGATGAACTCCAAACGGGGCAGGCAATTAGTTATCGACAATGGCTGGATTTGAGCATTGGGGCAGAACCAGAAGATATAAATGATGAGTGGCGGCAGGCGTTTAACGAGACCCTCATTTCGATGGGCTACCAGCCCATTCCATAAGATCACAGGGCGGTTCGCACAACCGCCCTGCAATTTGACCTATGCCGACGCCCCCCCATAGTGCCGGATGCCATACAACCAGAACGCACGCGCGACGATGAACATCACCGCCGCCAGCCCCATCGCTGCAAAGGGATACCAACTCGGAACGAGTTGGCTACTTGACAGCACCGAAGCGGGAACTGTCACTGCGAACGCGACCGGGACGAGGAAGGTCAGTACCATCTGAAGCCCGAAGGGATAAAGAGTCACAGGCCAGCGCCCGGCCTGATAAATGCTTTCCAGCAAGCTAATAATCGAATATACCCGCACGAACCAGAAGGAGGTTGTCGTGAGAATCAGCCACAGGCAGTACACCATGATTCCGCCCGCGATCAAGGTGAGGGCGAAGATAACCGCCTGATCCAGCCCAATACTCTGCCCCAATTGGATCACTGCGTAGATGATCAGACTTGCACCCAGCACTAGATCGATCACTTTCCAGATTTGCATTTGGCGGAAGGTGGCAAGGAACTGTGCATCTTCGGGCTTGACCAGCGTATAGTCGAATGTTCCATCCTGAATGTTCTCCATCAGTAGAGCCATGTTTGGCTGGATGATCACCCCAACTACCCCGCCAATGAATAAATACACTCCCATCACAACCAGAAGCTCATTTGGGGACCACCCGCCGAGGTTGTTGGTGTGGTAGAACACCAGCCCCAATCCTGCCAGCCCGGTGATGGCAGCAAGGATCGAGTTGAACAATTCCATGAAGAAGTTAGCACGATATTGAAGCTCGTTGAGCGCACTCAGCCGCAGTAGAATCCCGAACAATTTGAAGTGTCGCATAGGTCTACCCTCCTACCGCCGAATACCGCCGCACAGCCGCTCGCCACAGAATCGTCAGTGTGGCGAAGATCAGCACACCCCACAACGCTTGCATCCCAAATCCGATCAGCGCTTCTTGCGGAGTCAGCCGCCCGATGACCAGTTCGAGCGGGAAGGCGAACATCCATTTCCACGGTAGGAATGAGGCTATCGATTGCGCCCAGGGAGGCAGCGTTTCGAGCGGCGCAATCCGCCCACCGAGTAAGAATTCAATGGCGAATAGCAGATTAAACAGCGCGGTGACTCGTGTTGTCCAGAAGCCGAGAATCGCCATAATGTACAGCAGCGTATACCGCAGCACAAACGCGATGAGCAGCGCCGGGATGAACGCCGCAACTGCCCAGCCTTGCAAACTCAACTGTGGGTGAAAAAGGAGGGTCAAGATGATCATCGTCGGAATGACCGTCGTGAGTTCGATGATCTTCCAGCCGATCATGTCGGCAGTATCGGGGTGATACGGGTGAATCGGGTGCAGCAGCAGAGGCGTGAACTCACCCTGCCGGATGCGCCGCTCCATGTAGTATGGGTCCCAACCGATGGTCATCTGGCGCACAAGAGTCCATGCGATGAAGTATCCCGCGAATTCTGGCACGGTGTAGCCGGAGACTTCGCCGCCGCTCTGATTGGCAATCGTTGACCACACGACGAGGTAGATGACAGGTTCGGCAAACTTACCGAGGATTTGCAGCGCCATATCGACGCGGTACTGCGCTGCCATCGCGAAGGTGGTCTTGATGCGGCTGCGGTAGATGTCGAGCAGAGCGGTCATGCTGATACCTCCGCCACATCTTCAGCTTTCGTAGCGAACACATCTTCGATCACATCTTCGATGGGTGGGTCTTCCACCGTCAGATCGGAGATGTCGAGATCGTTCAGAAGCTGCGCAGTGATCCGGGCGATCTCGTTCTTATGCACCCGCAGCACCGCCGATCCCGGCTGCCGATCCACTACTTCGCCATAGCCGCTCAGATCGGCTTCGCCGCCATCCATCTTGAGCGCGATAGTCTTCATGCTGCTGAACCGATCTACCAGTGCGGAAAGATCGCCGTCGAACAGCAGCTTGCCGTGATGGATCACGATCACCCGCTTGCAGAGTGCTTCCACATCGGCCATATAGTGGCTGGTCAGTAAGACAGTTGCGTCGTAGCGCTGGTTGTACTCAGCGATGAACTGGCGGATGCGTCGCTGCATGGTCACGTCGAGGCCAATCGTCGG